>JAEEGL015790561.1_pt1 | contig 79662 bp, 76 predicted proteins | sample 9134231 | NCBI WGS metagenome assembly JAEEGL01 (sample SAMN16246548, study PRJNA631951) | gut metagenome | biome: gut microbiome; feature: rumen; material: fiber-attached | host: Bos | place: Iran: Karaj | collected 2018-10 | reverse complement strand
TCGCTGAGGAAGTCGTAGTAGAAGTAAACCTCTGTGGTGTCCTTCACGTAGGCATCCGTGTAGTGGCTTCCGAAATATTCCCTCATGTATCTCATCTTGTCGTTCAGCTCGACAGCCTCCTCCTTGGTCAGGATGTGGAGGAGATGCTTGTATTGCCGTTCGTTGAGCGGGAACTTCCTTACTCTTATCATGTCTGTGCTATACAGCATCTTCCTGATCTTGCTGTCCATGCAGTTGCGCGTGATGCTGAAATAGTTGATAGGGAAAGCTGATGTGAGCAGGAAGATGAGGGCAAAGGAAATAGTGATCCAGTTGATGCGTCGTGCCTTGGTCAGGAAGAGCGTGATGCAAACGAAGTAGAACCACAGGTTGAGGGTGATGAGGTAGAGGCGGCTGATGGTGACGCCGTAGTCGCTGAAACGGCGGATGATGCCGACCGTCATGAGCAGCAGCAGTGGCAGTATTGCCACAGGCAGATAGCGGGCGATGAAGTTGTCCGTGTTCTTGTTCTGCAACTTGCGGACAGGATAAAGTCCAAACTCAATGAGGATGAGTCCCACCATTGACACCACGACCAACATCGACACCTTGCCGTTGGGCAGTTCCCAACGAATGAGAATGAGGGTGGCATAGATGTATAGGACGATGATGTACAACCCCTCTAACCCCAGGAACAGATAGCGTATGACGGCATTGAGGAAGTTGGAATCGAGGGGTTTCCTGTCGAACTTCTGCTCTCCCTGAGGAATGCGTCCGAGGAAAAGGAGCGTAGGCAGAAGCATGCCTATCAGCGTCTCTGCAATGAGCATCCATTTATACCCAAGGTCGATGTTGAAAAGGAAGTTGAAGGATGTGAGCAGCAACACGAAGCCGCCAGACAGCACGTTGCCAATGAAATAGCAAATGATGGAGTTGAGGATAAGCCTCTTGGTGAAGTTCCACGAAGCGATGTTGTCTCTCTCCTTGAAGAACGAGAGGAAGAACAGCGAAAGCCATAGGGAGAGAATGGTGGCAGCGTGCGCCACGTAGAGTTCCCAGTTGGTTTGTCTCTCATCGCCTGTGGTGTGGTAAATATAGAAGGCATCAGCCAGCAACAGGAGGTGTGCCACGATGTTGACAATCAGCACCGTCCGTTGTTTCCGCCCGTCCTCTGCCCACAGACGCAAAGTGAGCGACAGCAGATACCCCACCGACAAATAGTAAACGATCGTGCCATTTGCTTGTCCGCTGAGCGTCTTCTCCTCATCAATAATAAGGAAGATGAGGAATAGCGTCAAAGCCGTGATGAAAGCAACGGCAACGGGAAAACGCTTGATGCAATTCTGCAAAGCGTTGATGATGGCTTGTGGCGCACTGGATAGCTTCATATTCTCTAAACTCTAAACTCTAAACTTTCAACTTTCAACTCATTAAAGCTCTGCTTCCTTCAATCTCTCTACATTCTCTGCCACGATGAGGTGGTTGATACAGTCCTGGATGTCGCCATCCATGAAAGCGGCGAGGTTGGGTTTGTAAGCTATGCAATAGGGTGCGGTGGCATCAATGATGGCTTTGTTGAAAGCGAAGATGGGATCTTCTTCCTTCAGCAGGTGCTCAGGAATCTTTTTGATGTCGGTGTCGAGACCTACACACAGGAAGGTCTTCTTCGTGAAAATCTGATTGATAAGTTCTTGACGTGTCATGATGGTCAAACCTTTTTTATGATGGTGGACTCTGAAAAATTAGTTTTCATTTGTTTTGGCTGCAAAAGTACGAAAAAAGAATGGATGAGGAGGTATAAAGAACGGATTTTTTACAGCAGGCGGACGATGGCGGCGCATGATGCGTAGTGAATCGGGCGGCAAGCCGTTGGAGTCAGAGGTTGAAAAGCGGGTTTGTGGCAATCTCCTGGAAGTCTTGTGGCAACAGGTCGAAGCAAGGTCGTGACAGTTCTGAGGGGATTTCCATGCCAGGAGTGGATGCCGCGATTCCTCCTGCTATGGCTGCCATCGTGTCAGCGTCGCCACCCATCGAAACGGCATTGCGGACAGCCTGCTCATAGGTGTCGCTCTGCAGCCAGCAGATGATGCTTTCGGGCACACAACGGTCACATAGAATCTCAAAATGATAGTTAGGGCGGATGTCTTCCATCTTGCGGTGCAGGTCATAGCCCGTCAAGGTCTCTATGCAACTCTGAATGTCGTTCTTGCTGTAGCCCCTGCGAGCCATCTGCACAGCAGCAGCCACCGCTTTTGCTCCCCGTGCGGCTTCGTCGCTGTTGTGGGTTATTCGGGCAGACATCTCGGCCAGCCGCATCACCTCCTGTAGGTCGTCGCTCGCATAGCCGATGGCGGTCACACGCATGGCGGCACCGTTGCTGGCCACCCCTGTTCGGTCGAGGGTGCCACCCGATTCGAACCATGCCTGATAGCCCTTTCCCCACACGTTTTTATGGCGGAAGCGCAGCGAATACTCCAGCAGGTTCTCTCGCAGTTTTTCCTCTGTCCTCTCGCCCAGCAGCCAGTGGGCGATGGCTATGGTGAGGATGGTGTCATCGCTGAAGTCCGTGAGTTTCAACGGAAAGTCATAGTCCTTTGTACGGTCGGCTCTCAACTCATAGGGAAGACCGATGATGTCGCCGCAAACGGCACCCATGATGCCTGTGGTGGGGATGTTCATGGCAGTTGGCTATTGGGTTGATGATTGTGGGTTGACCGTTTACAATTTTCACAACTCCGCCTCTTTCAGACGTTCTGCATTTTCTGCCACAATCAGGTGGTCGATGCAGTCTTGGATGTTGCCATCCATGAAAGCGGCGAGATTGTAGATGGTGTAGTTGATGCGGTGGTCGGTGATACGGCCTTGCGGATAATTATAGGTGCGGATTTTTGCCGAGCGGTCACCGGTGGAGACGAGGGTCTTGCGACGTGAGGCGATGTCGTCGATGTACTTCTGGTGCTCACGGTCGTAAATGTAGGTGCGCAGACGAGCCAACGCACGTTCCTTGTTCTTCGGCTGGTCGCGTGTTTCGGTACATTCCACGAGGATTTCCTCCTTCTCGCCCGTGTTGGGATTTGTCCACATGTATCGAGCACGAACACCTGATTCCACCTTGTTCACGTTCTGGCCACCAGCACCTGATGAACGGAATGTGTCCCACTTGATTTCACCCTCATTGATTTGAACATCAAAAGGCTCAGCCTCGGGAAGTACGGCAACGGTGGCTGCTGAAGTGTGAACGCGTCCCTGTGTTTCTGTGACGGGCACACGCTGCACGCGATGCACGCCCGACTCATACTTCATCGTTCCATACACATTCTCACCTGTCACATTGGCGATGATTTCCTTGTATCCGCCCACAGCGCCTTCGGAGAACGAAGAGATGGTGAGGTGCCAGCCCTTGATTTCGCAATATTTTGAGTACATGCGGAAGAGGTCGCCTGCAAAAAGGGCTGCTTCGTCGCCACCTGTTCCGCCACGGATTTCGAGGGTCACGTTCTTGCTGTCCTCGGGGTCGGCGGGGATGAGCAGGAGCTTGATTTCTTCCTCCAATTCGGGGATGCGCTTCTCGTTCGTGGCGATTTCCTCGCGTGCCATCTCCTTCATCTCAGGGTCATCCTCCATCGTGAGCATCTCCTTCGCTTCTTCCAATCCCTTGACCGCATTGATGTATGCTTGGCGGGCTTTCATGATGTCCTCCAAGTTCTTGTATTCTTTCGTCAACTGCACATAACGTTTCTGGTCGGCAATGACGTTGGGGTCGGTGATGAGGGTTGACACCTCCTCGAATCGAGGCACCAGCCCTTCCAGTTTGTTGAGTATTGTGTTATTTTCCATTCTTCGCTTGTTCTTTTGCTACAAAAGTGCCTTTTGTGTAACACTTGTAACACTTCAACTGTTACAAGTGTTACACTGGCGGTGTTACAAATGTTACACTGCGTGTGTTACAAGTGTTACATTTCCGCTGTTTTTTGACAGGGTAATGGTGACGGGTTCTCTTAGTAGTTGAACTCGCCGAATTCAGACTTAATAGTGAGTGATTTCTTGCCCTCTTCGATGTGTCCAACAATCTGAGCGTCAATGTTGAACGACTTGCTGATAGCAATGACTTTCTCTGCGTTTTCGGGTGAGAGATAGACTTCGAGACGGTGACCCATATTGAACACTTTGTACATCTCTGCCCAGTCGGTGCCTGACTCCTTGGCGATGGCCTTGAAGAGCGGGGGAACGGGGAACATGTTGTCCTTGATGACGCGGCAGTTGTCGCCCACGAAGTGCAGCACTTTTGTCTGTGCACCGCCCGTGCAATGCACCATGCCGTGAATGTCTTGACGCATCTCGTCGAGCAACTTCTTCACTACTGGGGCATAGGTGCGAGTGGGGGAGAGGACGAGTTTGCCGGCATTGATGGGTGCGCCCTCCACAGGGTCAGTCAATTTGTAAGAACCGGAATAGACGAGTTCGTCGGGCACAGCCTTGTCGAAGGATTCGGGGTATTTCTCTGCCAGATACTTGGCAAAGACATCATGACGGGCGGAAGTGAGGCCGTTGCTGCCCATGCCGCCATTGTACTCCTTCTCGTAGGTGGCTTGGCCGCAGGAAGAAAGGCCGACAATCACATCGCCCGGACGGATGTTGGCATTGTTGATGACATCGCTGCGCTTCATGCGGCAAGTGACGGTGCTGTCGACGATGATGGTACGCACGAGGTCGCCCACGTCGGCTGTCTCACCACCCGTTGCATAGATGCCGATGCCCATCTTGCGCATCTCGGCCAAGAGTTCATCCGTACCATTGATGATGGCAGAAATCACCTCGCCCGGGATGAGCATCTTGTTGCGGCCAATTGTGCTGGAAACCAGAATGTTGTCAACGGCACCCACGCACAGCAGGTCGTCGGTGTTCATGATGAGCGCATCCTGTGCTATGCCCTTCCACACGGAGAGGTCGCCCGTCTCCTTCCAATACATGTATGCCAAACTGGATTTCGTGCCCGCACCATCGGCATGCATGATGTTGCAATACTCAGGGTCTCCTCCGAGGATGTCGGGGATGATTTTACAAAAAGCCTGTGGGAAGATTCCTTTGTCAATGTTTTTGATGGCGTTATGTACGTCTTCTTTTGCTGCGCTGACACCACGCATCATGTATCTTTGTCTGTTGTCAATCGTCATTTTGGTAGTTATTTTTTGTCTATTTGTTATTTTTATGGTGCAAAGGTAGTGAAAAATTGGAAGAAATTGCCTTTATGTCGAAAATCTTTCCTAAATTTGCAAACAGATTTTGTAATTCAAACTAACTAAATGGTTTTTACCGCACAACAAATAGCAGGTTTCACGGGTGGAACAGTAGAGGGAAATCCAGACGCAACCATCAGCACATTCGCAAAAATTGAAGAGGGTGTAGAAGGTGCACTTTCGTTCCTCGCTAATCCACAATACGAACATTATATTTACGAGACGAAATCAAGCATCGTTCTCGTCAATCAGGACTTTCAGCCCACTCAAGAGGTGAAGGCAACACTTGTCCGTGTGGCCAACGCTTACGAATCGGTGGCCAAGTTGCTGCAACTCTATCAGAGCATGCAGCAGAAACGCGTCGGCATCGATTCACTGGCATTCATCGACCCTTCAGCCAAGATAGGAAAAGATTGCTACATCGGTCCTTTCGTGGCCATTGCCGAGGGAGTGGAGATAGGCGACGGCACTGTGATTCATCCTCATGCCACCATCGGCAGGAACGCTAAGGTGGGCAGCAATACGGAGATTTACAGCAATGCCGTAATTTATCACGACTGCATCGTAGGCAACAACTGCATTCTGCATGCAGGCTGTGTGATAGGTGCAGACGGCTTTGGTTTCGCACCGACTGCCGATGGATATGATAAGATTCCTCAGATTGGTATCGTGACCATCGAGGACAATGTGGAGATAGGTGCCAACACATGCATCGACCGCTCGACGATGGGCAGCACGCTCATTCACAAGGGCGTGAAACTGGACAACCTCGTGCAGATAGCACACAATGTGGAAGTGGGACAGAACACCGTCATGTCGGCTCAAGTGGGTGTGGCAGGCAGTTCGAAAGTGGGAGAATGGTGCATGCTGGCTGGACAAGTCGGCATTGCAGGGCATATAAAAGTGGGCGACCGCACGACATTTGGTGCCAAGGCGGGTCTTTCAGGTGGCAATCTGGCCAAGAATGGTGGTGCCACGCTGATGGGTTATCCGGCAGTGGAACACAAGAAGTTCGCCAAGAACATGGCCGCGCTCAATTATCTTCCCGATTTGATGAAGGAGGTGGCAGCCCTGAAAAAAGAATTAGAAGAACTCAAAAACAACAAATAAATGCAACATCAACAAACCCTGAAGGAATCGTTCACCCTGAAAGGTAAGGGTCTGCACACCGGCCAGTTTATCACGGCTGTGTTCAACCCAGCTGAAGAGAACCACGGATACAAAATTCAACGGACAGATATAGAAGGTCAGCCCATCATCGATTGTAACGCTGACTTAGTAGGTGACACTCAACGTGGCACCGTTCTTGTTAAAGGCGATATCAAAATCAGCACCATCGAACATGCGATGGCGGCACTTTATGCTAGTGGCATCGACAACTGCTTGATTCAGTTGGATGGTCCCGAAATGCCGATTCTTGACGGCAGTGCCTTGCCTTTTGTGGAGGAGATTCAGAAGGTGGGATTGCAAGAGCAAGATGCCAAGAAAGACTACTATGTGGTGAAGCACAAGATGGAAGTGACAGGTGAGAATGGCGAACATCTCATTCTCTTGCCAGACGATCACTTCTGTGTGAACGCACAGATTGCTTTCGATTCAAAGATTCTGGACAACCAATTTGCCAACCTCAACAACATAGAGGACTTTCCAACTGAGATAGCATCTGCCCGCACCTTCGTTTTTGTACGTGAGATAGAGCCTCTGCTTAACCTGGGGCTTATCAAGGGAGGCGACCTCGACAACGCGATTGTTATCTATGAAAGGGAACTTCCACAGGAACGTTACGATAAGTTGGCTGACACACTCGGCATTCCTCACATGGATGCCACACGTTTGGGCTACATCAACCACAAGCCTCTCACGTGGGACAACGAGACAGCACGACACAAACTGCTTGACATCATTGGTGACTTGGCGTTGGTGGGCAAACCCATCAGAGGACGTATCATCGCCACAAAACCAGGTCATACTATAAATAATAAGTTCGCGCGCGCGATTAAGAGGGACATCAAGAAGCACGAGGTGCAGTGTCCCGAATATAATCCGAACAACGAGCCATTGATGGATGTGAACAAGATTCGTCACTTGCTCCCTCATCGTTATCCGATGCAGTTGGTGGACAAGGTGATTGCAGTGGATGATGTTGAAATTGTGGCAGTTAAGAATGTGACCAGCAATGAACCTTTCTTCACTGGACACTTCCCACAGGAACCTGTGATGCCAGGCGTGCTCATTGTTGAGGCGATGGCACAGGCAGGTGGTTTGCTCGTGTTGAGCAATGTGGAAGAGCCCGAACGCTGGTCAACCTACTTCCTGAAGATAGACAATGTGAAGTTCCGCCGCAAGGTGGTGCCAGGCGATACGCTGATTTTCAAAGTGAAGATGATAGCACCGTTGCGTCGAGGCATCGCCACGATGGCAGGTCTCGTCTTTGTAGGCGATACAGTGGCAGCCGAGGCAGAATTCACGGCACAAATCATTAAGAATAAATAGTCAATAAGAAGATGGCAAAGATTAGTCCTTTAGCGTTCATCGACCCTTCGGCAAAGATTGGTGAGAACTGTGAAATAGGCCCATTTTGTTTTGTCGACAAGAATGTGACGATAGGTGATAACAATGTGTTGATGAACAGTGTAACGTTGTTGTCGGGCACTCATATGGGCAATGGAAACACCTTGTTCCCAGGTGCTGTGATAGGTGCAGTGCCTCAAGATCTGAAGTTCAAGGGGGAAGAAACAATAGTGGAGATAGGTGACAACAACAAGATACGTGAGAATGTGACCATCCATCGTGGAACGGCCAGCAAGGGAAAGACCATTGTGGGCAGCAACAACCTCATTATGGAGAACGCACACATTGCGCACGATTGCGTGTTTGGTAGTGGCATCATCATGGGCAACTCCACCAAACTGGCTGGCGAGGTCATCATCGACGATAACGCTATCATTTCGGCTGTGGTGCTCGTCCATCAGTTCTGCCGCATAGGTGGTTATGTGATGGTGCAGGGTGGTACACGCACCAGCAAGGACATCCCTCCTTTCGTCATTGCAGGTCGTGAACCTGTGGCATATGCAGGATTGAACATCATCGGTTTGCGCCGTCGCGGATTCAGTCGTGAGGTCATCGACAACATCACACACGCCTATCGCCTGATCTATCAGTGTAATCTTACTGTAAATGAGGCTATTGAGGCTATTCGGAATGAAGTGGCAATGAGCAAGGAAATTGAATACATCATTGATTTCGTGTCCAGTTCACAGCGAGGTATTATCCGATAAAAAAGTGCTTGTATGATTTACCGATTCACCATCATCTCCGACGAGGCGGAAGGCTTCATGCGAGAAATTCAGATAGATGCCGATGCGAAGTTTCTGGAACTGCACAAACTGATTCTTCAAGCATGCAACTATGAGGACAACCAACTCACTTCGTTCACCATTTGTGAGAACGGCTGGGAGAAGGGACAAGAGATTACGCTTGAGGAGATGGACACAGAGGCCGATGAGGACAACTTCATCATGGCTGAAACAGCACTTTCTGACTTTCTTGAAGATGAGAAGCAACACTTGCTTTACACATTCGACCCATTGTCGGATCGTGTGTTCTTCATCGAATTGTCGGAAATAAAGACCGGTAAGAACCTGAAAGAAGGCAAGATAACACGTTCGATGGGTGAGCCTCCAGTGCAGGCACTTGACTTTGACGAAATGTTTGCCCGCAATCCGATTGTGGACAATGCCGCCATCATGGACGACGACACCATGTTTGGCGACGAGATTGACAGTGACGAAATAGACCTTGAAGGTTTTGACATCAGCGATGAGCTCTAAGACCCTCATCGTGCTTTTGGGACCTACTGCTGTCGGCAAGACAGAGTTGAGCCTTCAGATGGCCGAACGTTTAGGGTGTCCCATCATCAATGCCGACTCGCGTCAGATTTATAAAGACATAGAAATAGGTACTGCTTCACCTACCGCTGAGGAATTGTCGCGGGTGAGGCATTTTTTTGTGCATACACTCGACCTGGATGCCTATTATAGTGCGGCTGAGTATGAGAAAGATGTGCTCTTACTGCTGGAAGAACTCTTCAAGGAGCACGATACGCTCATCCTTTCTGGAGGCAGCATGATGTACATAGATGCGGTGACGAAAGGGATTGATGACATCCCGACGGTGGATGAAGAAACGCGTCAGATGCTTCGTGAACGATTTGAGAATGAAGGGCTTGAACCTCTTTTGCAAGAATTGAAGCTGCTGGATCCTGCTTATTATGACATCGTGGATAAGAAGAACCACAAACGTGTGGTGCATGCTTTGGAAATCTGCTACATGACAGGTAAGCCCTACACCTCTTTCCGCACGAACACCCACAAGGAACGTCCTTTCCGCATCGTCAAGTTCGGGTTGCGGAGAGAACGTGAACATCTTTTCCGACGCATCAACCAACGTGTTGACTGGATGATGGAGCATGGATTCATGGAAGAGGCGAAAAGGGTGTACCCGCTCAGGCACCTCAATGCCCTCAACACGGTGGGTTACAAGGAATTGTTCAAGGTGCTGGATGGTGAGTGGGAATTACCGATGGCCGTGGAGCGCATCAAGAAGAACACTCGTGTCTATGCAAAGAAGCAAATGACTTGGTATCAGCACGATACAGACATCCATTGGTTGGATGCCGACCGCTTGAGTGTGGAAGAAATGATGCAAACAATTGAGGAGACCATCAACTAAAGTTCATAATCTCCTAACTTTTCCAACGGTTTCTTGGTCAGTTTGCTCCAAGTCTCCTTCTTCTTGCCTTCTTCGAAAGCGTTGTCCTTGATGGTTTGACGCTTCCATGTCAGGTAGTTCTCGCTGACGGTCGTCATTTCCCCAGTGTTGCGCATCATGTAGGTGCTCTCCATCCCAATCTGATAGAAGTCACCGTTTTGGTAGCGGTAGGTGTACTTGGTTCGGCTGGTGCCGTAACTGCCTCCGCTGGAGAAGAGGTCGGTTTCGATGTTGAGTGCTCCACGTTCGTTGATATTGAGTGTGACGTCAACACTGCTCCACTCATCGTCGGCTGGGAACAGTTCCTTGTATTGTTTCCAGAGTTGGAAACCAGCGTCTGATTGACCGAAATAGATGGCGAGGATGTACTTGTTGAAGTTGTACACGTAGCCGTCATCGCGGGTCTTCATGTTCTCCTTGAAGTTGGGCTTTGCCAATATAACAAGGTCGTTGATGCCGTCCTTGTTCAAGTCACCTTGTGCCTCCTCGTGTTCCCAACCGTCTGGCACCATCTGCTCAATGGTGTTCCCCTGTTGTTTCAATGTCTGTGCCTGCATGCCGATGGCACACAGACACAAGAGTATGCAGGATTGAATCTTCTTCATGTTTCTATTTCGGTTTTATTCCTCTGTCACGTAATCATCATGCTCAGGATTCTCTTCCTCTGCCTTGATGAGTTCCACGTTCAGTTGTTCGATGAACGAGAGTTTGATATTATCGTTGGAGGCTGCTGGCTTGTACCAAGGTTCTTTGCCAAAGTATTCCTGTAAGTCTTTCGACTGGAAGCGGTAGCCGTTGCGTGCCATGATGGCGTTACGCATGAGTCGCAGGGTGGATTTCTTGTAGTGGCGGAAGAACTTGCAGGTCAGGAAGTTTCTTGTGGCATAGTCGAAACGTCCCACATTGGGATTGGATTCTGTCAGTCGGATGTCGAAGCCACTGCGTCGCCAATCGCTAAAGAACTCGCCTGTCTGAATGGAATAGATGTGAATGCCATCGACGGTGGGGATGACTTCCCATATGCCATCCAACTCAGTGTCGGTGTTTTTGATTTCAACATAGCCAGTTGCTCCTCCGTTGAAAGTGACGACCTCGTAAGGGATGGTCATGTCATTCACGGTGATGCTTTGGCTGCCGCAGGTCACATGGATGTTAGCGTCTTGGTACACGTAGTCGCCCATCACTTGTTGTTTCCATCTGTCCACGGTCACCTTTTCGTAGTACATCGCGAAATTATTTGTGTTCTCCATCAGCGCTACCAGCAGATTTTTGCTGTTGTAGAAGCAGATGACATCCCAGCCATCTTTTTTGATGTGCTTGGCTGTCAAACCGTTATATTGGTTCACATAGCCGTTGGTTCCATCGGTCACACGGTAGGTTTCCGTCTTACCGGTGGGCACCAGCACACATTCATGCTCTTCGCCTTCGGCCATTGCGTTCATCAGGATTTTACCTCCTGCTATCTTCTTGGCAGAGTATTCGATGGAGCCGTCGTACCACTCGTTTCCTTCTATTTGTGCCTGCATGCCACAGAGGCCACACAAACATAAGATAATGGTTGATAAAAATTTCTTCATATAGGTTTAGTTTTTAATGGTTGGTAATATTTCGTTGATTTTATTTTCCATTTTCCCAGAATTCCCACGAGGCTATGGCTTGCAGATGCAGCATTTCAAGCCCGTTCTTCACGGTGGCTCCTTGTGCAGCACCGCGTTTCATGAAGAGCGTTTCGAGTGGGTTATACACGAGGTCATAAAGGAGGTGGTTCTCGTTCATGGCTTCGTAGGGGAGGGCAGAGCACTCATCCACATGAGGGAACATGCCCACAGGCGAACAGTTCACAATCACTTCATATTCTTGCAACATGTCTGTAGTCACCTCCTCATAAGTAATAGCCCCTTCATGGGCCTTTCTGCTGACAAACAGCGTTTCTATCCCTAATTTCTCTTCCAATCCATAACGGATGGCCTTCGATGCACCTCCCGTGCCGAGAATCAACGCCTTCTTGTGATGAGGCTTCAATAAAGGTTTGATGCTGTTGACAAAACCAATCACATCGCTGTTGTAACCCGTCAAGTAGACCCTCTCTGTCCTGCGGACATCTCCCCCATAATGGGGAGAACCATCCGGACGGTCATTCCCGACCTCTAGTCGCCTACCCGTAGCCTTTCCCTCCCCATTATGGGGGAGGGTTGGGGAGAGGGTCTCTATCTTCACCACATTCACAGCTCCAATCGCCTTTGCCTCCTCGCTGATATCATCCAGATATTGCATCACCTGCTGCTTGTAGGGAATCGTCACGTTCAACCCTCTCAATGTAGGGTTGTTCTTGATGATATCGGGAAACTCCTTGATGCTCGGAATCTCAAAATTCAGATACTGTGCATCAATCCCCTCCTTCTCGAATTTCTCCGTGAAGAACTTTCGTGAGAAGGAATGTCCCAATGGGTAGCCAATTAATCCGTATGTGTCCATGTTTCAGTTTGTTTTATTTGTTTTCAAATCTTCTGCCACCCACAACACCCACTCGTCGATGTTGTCGGTGAGAAGCTTTGGATAGGGAAGGGTGATACGGACGTCTGGTTCTATACCATTCTTCCCAAAGACGTGATGCGTCTCGTATTTTTTTCTGATATCCCTGTTCCATGATGGCAGGGAAAGCGGCGTAGTTCTCCTCCGTGAAATTGGTCAGGTAATCGAAATCCTCCAAATTCCGTTTGATGCTGTCGGGAACAACGGCATTGGCGGCCAAGTAGACGATGGCAAACAATATGGTGGTGATGATCTTCTTCATGTGTCTTTATTTTTCTGCTGTATAAAGAATGCACATGCCGAAGGCGAGGCGGCGGAAGTTTACGTGGTGGAAGCCTGCTTGTTGGATGATGTGCTGCATGCGTTCCGCTTGGGGAACGGCATCCATCGTGTCGGGCAGGTAGGTGTAGGCGGTTTTGTCTTTCGAGAGGAGTTTTCCTAATGTGGGCATAACCGCTTTTTTGTAAAGCCAGAAGAGTTGCTTCATGGGGAAGGATACAGGGGCGCAGAGGTCGATGACGGACAGATGGCCGTTCTCGTTCAGCACACGATGCATCTCCTTGAGGCACTCGTCAAGGTTTTGGAAGTTGCGGAGGGCGAAGGCGGAGATGACGGCATCAAAGGAGTTGTCGGGGAAGGACATCTTCGCGCAGTCCTCTTTCTGGAAGGTGATTCGGTCGGAAAGTCCGAGTTTCTCCACTTTCTCCCGACCAATCGCCATCATCCCCTCGCTGATGTCGATGCCCACTACCTTGTGGGCGTTCAGTTTTTGAACAGCACGGATAGCGAAGTCGCCAGTGCCTGTGGCAATGTCGAGTACGCTATCCGTGCTGTGTCTGTTTTTGAACAGAAAGTCGATGGCGTTGTTCCTCCAGATTTTGTCCACGCCAAAACTGAGGGTATGGTTGAGGGTGTCGTAAGAGTGGGCGATGTTGTCGAACATCTGCTCCACCTGCTCACGTTTTGTGCCCTCTTCGCCGTATGGCTTTATCTGCTCCTGTTCGTACATTTATTTACTTGCCAAATAGGCGTTCACGTTCTTCTCAATGCGGGCAGCGATGTCCTCATTTCCTTCTGCTTTCACGAACTTCTCGCCGATGATGTGCTCGTAGAGTTCGATGTAACGGTCGGAAACAGATTGTGCGTATTCGTCTGTGATTTCGGGCATCACCTGTCCGGGTTGGTTCATGAAGTTGTGGTCGATGAGCCACTGGCGCACAAACTCCTTGGAGAGTTGCTTCTGAGGCTCACCTTTGGCGAACTTCTCTTCGTAGCCATCGGCATAGAAGTAGCGGGAAGAGTCGGGGGTGTGCACCTCGTCAATCAGATACACCTTGCCGTTGCGCTTACCGAATTCATACTTCGTGTCCACGAGGATGAGGCCTTTCTCTGCGGCAATCTTGGTGCCGAGTTCGAAGAGGGCATATGTGTACTTCTCCATCACCTCATAGTCTTCCTTGCTCACAAGGCCCTGAGCGATGATTTCCTCTTTCGAGATGTTTTCGTCGTGACCCTCGTCAGCCTTAGTGGTTGGGGTGATGATGGGGGTGGGGAACTTCTGGTTCTCTTTCATGCCCTCTGGTAGCGTGATGCCGCAAAGGGTGCGGTTGCCAGCCTTATACTCACGCCATGCGGAGCCTGTCAGATAGCCGCGAATAATCATTTCCACGCGGAATCCCTCGCACTTCAAGCCCACAGTCACCATAGGGTCGGGCGTAGCGAGTTTCCAGTTCGGCACGATGTTGGCCGATGCGTCGAGGAACTTCGCTGCAATCTGGTTGAGCACCTGACCCTTGAAGGGAATACCCTTCGGCAGCACTACGTCGAATGCGGAGATGCGGTCGGTGGCGACCATCACCATGAGGTCGTCGTTGATGTTGTACACGTCACGGACTTTGCCGTGATACACTTCCTTCTGTCCGGGGAAGTTGAAATCAGTCCTTGTTAAAGAGTTCATATTGTTCTATTTTAGAAATGTCATATTTGCGGTAAGCGTCCACAATCCTCGTCACCAGTTTGTGTCGTACGATGTCTCTCTCGTCCATTTCCACGAATGCAATGCCCTTCACGTCCCTCAGCACCTCCTTCGCCTCTTTCAGGCCACTCTTCACATTGCGTGGTAGGTCAATCTGCGTCATGTCGCCCGTGATAATCATCTTCGTGTTCTGTCCCATGCGTGTGAGGAACATCTTGATTTGCTGCGTCGTCGTGTTCTGTGCCTCATCAAGAATGACCACCGCATCGTTCAGTGTGCGTCCTCTCATGAAAGCAAGTGGGGCAATCTGAATCACGTTCTGCTCCATATATTCAGTGAGTTTCTGCGCGGGAATCATGTCCTGCAAGGCATCGTAGAGCGGTTGCAGATACGGGTCAATTTTCTCCCTCATGTCGCCAGGGAGGAAGCCTAACTTCTCACCTGCCTCCACCGCAGGGCGGCACAGGATGATTTTACGGATTTCCTTGTTCTTTAGCGCGCGAACCGCCAAGGCGATGGACACATACGTCTTGCCCGAACCGGCAGGGCCGATGGCGAAGAGCATATCGTTCCCGTAGTAGGCGTCCACCAGCGTCTTCTGGTTCTCTGAACGCGGTGCAATGGGTTTGCCGACAATGCTGTAGCAGATGGCATTCCCGTCTGTCGCATGTCCCTGCGGCTGTTCCCCTTTCACAATTTGTAGGATGGTCTCCTCGTTCAGCGAGTTGTACTTGGCGCAATGCTCCTGCATCCTGGCAATGTTCTCCTCGAAGGCACACATCTCCTCCTCGTCGCCCATCACCTTCACTATGTTGCCACGAGCCACAATGCGCAACTTGGGGTAGAGCGCCTTGATCATCTGCAAATGGACATTGTTCACCCCGTAGAACGTCACGAGGTCGATGTCCTCCAATACGATATGCTTCTCAATCATGGTGCAAAGTTACGATTATGTGAGGGAAAAACCAAATATATTTAGGTTTTTCCGCCACTGCTGCTTTTCCTCTACTCCACAACCGCTTAGGGGGTTCTTCCACAAAGGAAGTTGTTCATAACTTGTGAATGACTTTTATCTCATTCCGTGGTTCATCATCCGATAGGCCGCCATCTCCTCATATTTTGTGCCCTTGCGACCATAGTTGGCATAGGGGTAGATGCTGATGCCTCCGCGTGGAGTGAAGATGCCGGTCACCTCGATATACTTCGGATCCATCAGCCGGATGAGGTCCTTCATGATGATGTTCACGCAGTCCTCGTGAAAGTCGCCATGATTGCGGAAGGAGAACAGGTAGAGTTTCAGAGATTTGCTCTCCACCATGCGCTGGTCGGGCAGGTACGAAATGCGGATTTCTGCGAAATCGGGCTGTCCGGTGATGGGGCACAGGGAGGTGAATTCCGGACAGTTGAACTGCACCCAGTAATCGTTTTCGGGGTGCTTGTTTTGGAAGGTCTCCAACACCTCGGGCGCATAATCTTGACGATATTCGGTCTTCTTTCCGAGGGATTGAAGTCCTTCGTTGTCGCGATGATTTTCCATTTTATATATCTTTGATTTTGAAAGCACTGTAACTAATATTCTCATCATATACATCAGTGTCCTCCATTTTCTTCACATACTTCACGATGCGGATGGTGAGAGGTAACACGATGATTTCGTAGAGCGTCTTGGCAACCACCTGTGTAATCATCACGCTAAGCATGATGTCGAAGGTCAGATTGGGTGCGCCTTGGAAGATGAGTGGGAACAGATAGAAGGCCAACGGAAAGAAGATGATGCTGTCGGCACTTTCGCCCGCCAACGTGGAAAGGATGGCACGCATGGAGAAGTAGTAGTCAAAATGCCCCTTGTGGCGGTCGGCCATCTTCATCTTGCTCATCACCATTGCGTTGAGGAACGAACCAACGATGAAGGCGATGAGGCTCGCCACCACCACTTGCGGGGCGAACGTGAACACCTGCTTGAAGGCCTTGTCGGCTTCAGGGTCGATGGGGGGCAGGATGCACGCGATGCCGCCTACCGCCATCACAAAGAAGTTCATCGCGAAGCCCACCCAGATGATGAGACGAGCCTTGCGGTAGCCCCACACTTCGGCTATCACGTCGTTGAGAATGTAAGATACTGGAAAAACGATGAAACCGCACGTCAGGGAAATGGGTCCCCATACTTTGAAAACTTTGGTTTCGAGAATGTTTGCTGCCACGAGGCAGATACAGAAGACGATTCCCATCAGCATGAAGGAAACGCTCACTTGCTTCTTGAATTTCATTTTTGTTCTTGTTTTTTACGAGGTTTGTCAAGCACTCGCCTGTTTTTAACGTGGTGAATCTAGATACACGCCTGTTTTTACGAGGTGTTCAGGCACTCGGATTTTTGTGAATCGGGTGCAAAGGTAGGGATTTTTGTTGTGAAAACGCATAAAAATAGGCTTTAATCGTAAAAATAACACAAAATCTGATGCTTGACTCCATTCTTTTCCCTATCTTTGCAATCCTCTCTAATAGCAAACAATAGAAACTATGAATAATATCATGAACAATGGCATAGACGCGTTTGTGGTTTATGCGAACGAGGCTGCAACGTTGGTGACGTTGAAGCAGTTGACGGAGGAGCCTCTGGTAAAAAAAATCCATGTGCTGATGACGGGCGATGCCCCGTGCCCATTCATGGGATGTGAAGTGATGAGAGTGAACAACGTGTTGAGTTCGAACACCGTCAGAATGATGACGGAAGCCACGACATCACCATTCATGCTGGTGTGCTCGAAGCCGACGCCCATCACTTTTGGCTACAAAGCCATCAACCGCATGCTGTCGGTGGCTGACAGCGTGGACTCGGCGCTGGTGTATGCCGACCACTATGCCATGAGGAATGGCGAGATGGTGAAGTGCCCCACGATGGACTTCTACTTTGGCAGTGTGCGCGACGACTTTGATTTCGGTTCGGTGATGCTGTTTAAGACGCACACGCTAAAAAAATATCTGGAAGAGAACCCCAAGGCGGCATATCGCTTCTCGGGCTGGTATGATGTGCAACTCTTTTCTTTGCGCCGCAAGCGTGACGCCTCGCTCTTCCATATCCGTGAATATCTCTACACAGAGGAAGAGCTCGACTTGAGAGCGAGTGGCGAAAAACAGTTTGACTATGTTGACCCGCGCAATCGTGAGGTGCAGAAAGAACGTGAACTAGTGTGCACCAAGCACCTGAAGAAGATAGGTGCCTACATCGATCCCGACAGCATTGCCGATGTGTCGGTGGAACGTTATGATTTCGAAAGGGAAGCATCGGTCATCATTCCGGTGAGGAACCGTGTGAAGACCATCGAGGATGCCATCAGAAGCGCACTCTCGCAACGCACCACCTTTGAGTTCAACGTGATGGTGGTGGACAACCATTCCACCGACGGCACGACGGAGGTCATCAGTCGCTTGGCGTCAGAAGACTCACGTGTGGTGCACATTATTCCCACCTATCGCGACCTGGGCATTGGCGGATGCTGGAGCCTCGCTTTCAACGATGCACGATGCGGACGGTTCGCCGTTCAACTCGACAGCGACGACCTGTACAGCGGCACCGACACCCTTCAGCGCATCGTGGACAAGTTCTACGAAGAGCATTGTGGTATGGTCATCGGTTCCTATCGGATGTGCAATTTCCAACTCGAAACATTACCTCCCGGATTGATTGATCACCGTGAGTGGACTGCTGAAAATGGACAGAATAATGCGATAAGAATCAATGGATTGGGTGCACCACGCGCATTCTTTACTCCATTGCTTCGAAAGATTGGAATGCCTAACACATCCTATGGCGAAGACTATGCGGTGGGCTTGGCTTTCAGCCGCAAATATAAGATTGGACGCATTTATGACGAACTCTATCTTTGCCGTCGTTGGGAGGGAAACAGCGATGCCGCGCTGACCCCCGACCAGGTGAACCGCAACAATATCTACAAGGACAGTCTCCGCACGATGGAGATTATCAACCGTCGCCGACTGAACGAGTATTGGCAGCGCGCTATAACCGATGATACCGTCAACCATCTCTTTGAGTCGCAGTTGCCCATCTGGGACAAAGCGAAGCAATGTTACGAACAACTGAATGACGTGGCCACAATGGAGATGACAGTCGGAGAGTGCCGCCTGGTTGCGCAGTACAATCCAGCGCGCATTGTTTCTACGGGTGCCAAGGTGGATCCCGAGAGCATCAAGCGTCGCCCCTGTTTCTTGTGTGAGGTGAACCGTCCGCAGGAACAAATCAGCAGCCCGATTCTGAAAAAGTATTATCTGCTGGTCAATCCCAACCCGATTCTCCCCAGACATTTCACTATCCCGTTGCGCCATCACCGCAAGCAGGAAATCCGCGATTATTATGAGGACATGATGGAGATTACATCGCAATTGGATGAGATGTTTGTGTTCTATAACGGCCCATACTGCGGAGCCAGCGCACCCGACCACATGCACTTCCAGGCCGGCAGTCGAGGCGTGGTGCCGATAGAGCGTGACTGGGCAACCATTTATAAACCTTCGTTGTCACGCATCTGGCCCATCAGCGAGGAAGAATACATGGAGGCGATGAATCTTTACATGGTGGCCGACAGCACTGGTGTGTTCAGTCTTCGCAACTATCTCTGCCCAGGCATTGTCATCATCACCCGCACACCTCATGCCAACAAAGTGCTCTTCGATAAAATCTATTCATCCTTGCCAGTTCCTGAGGGACACGAAGAGCCGATGATGAACATCTTGGCTTGGTCGGAAAAGAGCACGGGCGATGAATACGAACGCATTGTCAGCGTCATCCTGCCACGCAGGAAGCACCGTCCTGACTGTTATTTCGAGACAGGAAAAAAACAAATGATGGTCAGTCCTGGCGCGCTCGATATGGGCGGTATGCTCATCACGCCGCGTAAGGAAGACTTCAAAAAGATGACCCCGGAGGTGGCTTCGTCCATTCTGCAGGAATGCGGAATTTCTCTTGACGACGAACTTTCGATGATCGTGAATTTCAAGGGGGGGGTAAATCTTAGGTGACGTTTTGTTGATAGACGAGCGTGAAAGAGTGATGGAGCGAGAACAGATGGTGAGCGTAGGCATCGTGAGGGCTGAGACACTTCGAGTGGTGTTTCATGCACCTTATCGGGACGGTGAGGCACTGGTAGAGGGTGAACACACTTTCACGTTGGCCGATGTGGGTCGTATCTTCACACCAATGGATGAAGGGGCTTCCTTCACCTTGAAAGACGTGACCATCGGTATCGGCTTCCATTGGGAGCGTCGGGAGGAACAGACCTTCAGCGGAGCGTTGCGGCTACAGGAAGAAGAAGGTATGCTGAGGGCGGTGAATGTGCTGGCTGTCGAGACCTATCTCACCAGTGTCATCAGCAGCGAGATGAGTGCCAATGCCTCGCTCGAACTCTTGAAGGCGCATGCTGTCATCTCGCGCAGTTGGCTCCTGCGGATGATGGATAGTCCACGTGTAGGGCACTCCGCTCATGAGCACAAGGCGGAAGGAAGCATCATCCGATGGTATGACAGCCAATCACATGCAGGTTTTGATGTGTGTGCCGACGACCATTGCCAACGTTATCAGGGCATCACACGGCAGACGAATCCCAATGTGGTCAAGGCGATTGAGACCACGCGTGGAGAGGTGCTCTCCTTCGAGGGCAAGATTTGCGATGCCCGTTTCTCCAAATGTTGTGGTGGCATGACCGAGGTTTTTGAGTCTTGTTGGGAGAACATTCGTCATCCTTATCTGGTGGCAAAACCTGATCCATATTGCAATACGTTTGATCCGAAGGTACTTCGTCAGGTGTTGAACGGCTATGACCAGGAGACGCATGACTTCTATCGCTGGACGGTGCATTATACGACTGATGAACTGTCGGAACTGATTCGTCGGAAGTCGGGCATTGACTTTGGAAAGATTCTTGACTTGAAAGCGGTGAACCGTGGCCCTTCAGGACGCATCGTCATGCTGACGATTGAGGGCGAGAAACGTGCCTTGACAGTAGGTAAAGAACTGGAAATACGTAAGTGGCTCAGCGAGTCCCATCTGTATTCATCTGCCTTCACTGTGGAGAAGACGTCTGATGGCTTCACCCTTCATGGAAAAGGGTGGGGGCATGGGGTAGGACTATGCCAGATTGGTGCGGCTGTGATGGGCGACCAAGGCATCCCCTACACGGATATATTGGCATTCTATTATCCTCATGCCGAACTGACCCGGAGGTGGTGAACAGCATAAAATGGTGAATAAGATATTGTCAACTCGTAAACAATATAGTCCATGGGTTTGGATTCCAACCCTTTGTGCAGCCGGAGAGATTCCTTCGACCGTTGTGATGTTTGTGGCACTTATCATGTTTATGCAGTTTGGTGCCACCCCAGTCGTGTCCTCTATATGCGGTGCTTTGCTCTTTCTTCCGTGGGTGACGAAATCGTATCTCTATAGCAAAGTGAGCAAGGCTGGAGCATTCAAGCGTTATCTTCATCTGTGTGAGTCGCTCATGTTCCTTTGCCTGATGGGCATCACTGTTTACATTGACAATACGAAGGTGCATGTATGGGTGCTCTTCTCCTTCTTTTTTGTTCTTTCTTGTTTGTGTGCATGGCACGAACTCCTTTCCCGACTTTATTACCGTCGTATGCTTCATCCGCGCACGCAGCCCCTCTTCATGGGTACGAAACTGCTGTCATCGCAAGTGGCTCAGGTGATTACCTATGGTGTGCTGATTATCGTGGCTGGTTTCTTCGAGGTGTTTTTCCGCAGTTATCAGAAAGCGTGGGCGATGGAGAGTTCGCTGGTGGCTGGTGGTTTCCTCGTATTTCTGGTTCTGAACATCATTGTATTGCAGAATCCCAAACAGATGGAACGTTATCGCCATGAAACGTTGGTCGATACGGTGAAGAACGAACTGCACGTTCTCTCACGTATTCAGCAGAAACCCCATGTGTTGCCCATTTTGTTGAGCCTCTTCTTCTTGTTGTTGCCACAGGCGTTAATGTTCAACACTCGCGTGTTCTTTCTCTTGGATGCAACGGAACAAGGAGGTCTCAGTTGCTCTGTGCAGGATGTGGGTTTTGCGCAGGGCACCATCGGTGTGTTGGCGTTCTCCATCGGTATGGCGTGGGGTAGGACGATGATGAAAAACAATGGTCTTCAATCCATGTTTTGGACTGCCGCCGTGGTGCTTTCCCTCTCCCCCTTGTCGTATGTGCTGATGGCATATTATCCGCAACAAAATAATATGCTACTCCTCTGCTGTATGACATTCTTTGCCCAACTCTGCTTTGGTTTCGGTTTGAATGTCTGTCGCGTCTTCGTACCCTATATTTCCGAACAACGTTACCGCACCACCACCAACTTCTTGTATGTTCCAGTTGTGGTAAGTCTGATGATTCTGCCCATGGCTTTTTCTGGATGGCTTGCTTGCAAACTGGGCTATCACATCTTCTTCCTGTTGTGTATAGCGATGGCTCCTGTGGCGTGGTGTGTATTAGGCATTTGTAGAACAAAAAAAATATTGACAGAAAATGATTGAAACGTCCAAAACGAAACAGCCCAAACCCTATGCATGGGTGCCCAGTCTCTATCTGGGTGAGGCGTTACCATTCTCGGCGGTGATGCTCATCTCCGTCATCATGTTTAAAGAGTTTGGCCTTACCGATGGCCAGATTACCGTTTACACGGGTTGGCTTGGGTTGCCGTGGGTCATCAAGCCCATCTGGAGCCCAATTATCGACAACTTGAAGACAAAACGTTGGTGGATTGTCTCCATGCAGTTCCTCATGGGTATAGCCTTGGCGCTTGTGGCATTCACGCTTCCGACAGATTTTTGGCTGCAGGGCTCTTTAGCTATTTTCATGCTGATTGCTTTTGCCAGTGCCACCCACGACATCTCTGCCGATGGTTTCTATATCATCGGTCTTCCCGACCATGATCAGGAACTCTATGTGGGAGTGCGCAACACCTTCTATCGCATCGGCATGGTGATAGGGCAGGGAGGACTCGTCCTTTTGGCTGGTTTCTTGCAAGAAAAGATGAAAGAGACGGGCGCCTTAGATTTTTCACTTTTCACTTTTCACTTTTCACTCCAATCGATCTCCGCATCTTGGATGGTCGTTTTCCTCATCCTCGGCATCCTCATGTTCCTCTTGGGTTTGTATCATGCTTTCATCCTTCCCAGGGTGGAAACCGTGCACAATCGTTTCGACTTTCAGGAGAAGTTGCATGAGTTTGGACGTACCCTGGAGGTGTTCTTCACCAAGCCGCACCTCATCTCTGCCCTCTGCTTCATCCTCCTGTTCCGCCTTCCTGAAGGACTGCTGACCAAGATTGTGCCGCTGTTCCTTACACGCACCACAGCTGAAGGTGGCTTGGGCATGAGTGATGTCGATTTCGGCTTCATCTATGGCACTTTGGGCGTCATAGGTTTGCTGCTTGGCGGCATCGTCGGTGGTTGGGCGGTGTCGAAATGGGGCTTGAAGAAGTGCCTGTGGCCTCTCGTGCTCTGCATCACCTTGCCCGACATCGTTTATGTCTATCTCAGTTATTACCCCACCGACAACCTTTGGCTCATCGGCTCCTGTGTCTGCATTGAACAGATAGGCTACGGTCTTGGCTTTGCGGCATACACCCTCTACCTCGTCACCTTCTCTCGTGGCGAACACTCCACAACAGTCTTCTCTATCTGTACGGCAGGTCAGTACCTCGGTGGTGTGATGATTCCCGGCATGGTGTCGGGTCTCATCTCCGAAAACATTGGCTACCAGAGCTTCTTCTGGATTGTCATGGCCTTCTGCTTGGTCACTTTCGCTGTCACCGCCTTCGTGAAGATTGAAGACCACAAGGAATAAAGCCCCTCTGAAGACTCGCAGCCCACACCCGAAAATCGATGTCCCCGATGTCGGTCGACCGACATCGGGGACATCGATTATATGGAGATTGAAATATCTATTTTGACACCCCCTTACGCTTGAAAAAAGCGAACACCTTACATCTTACGTAAAGAAAGGCTCAAACAAGAAATGCGCATGTAATCCCAACATTTTTTTGCATTTCTTCATTTTTTTCTTCTTTTCTTTGGAAGTTTCTGTCAAAACCTTTATCTTTGCCCCATCTTCACGCCGAAGCCACCTTTTGAGTGGCGGGAAAGGCTCCTTCGCTGTGGCGAACCAGTGCCGTGGGGATACCATATATGGAAAAAGCGTTTATCACGCGCTTTGTTCTTGACGTTCTGAAATCCTGAGAAAATTTCTAACGCAGTCAACGGACAATGCAACGATAGATGCTCATGGGTATGTTATATGACTGCCCTCATTGTACACATTATTTATATAAAGCACAAACCTTCCCTCATGCAGGAGAAGTGTGTTGCTCTATTATAAGATGGCAGTGCATGAGGTGTACTATATAATATATCGGCGTGAGGTCTTAGAGTTGCTCGTTCTGACTGCATGGGCAATTCTCAGGAGCCTCGGAACGTGGGACGGGTGGCGAATACAGGTCTCACGTTTTTTGTATCTATGGGCTTAACCTAAATCTTTAACTATTAGCCGAATCAGGAGACTTATAGGCAATATAAAAAATTGCTATTATGATTTGCAAGAAACTTTTTATTGCTGTAGTTGCCCTGTTAGGACTTGCTACCCAAAGTTGTACGGACCGTTTGACGGACTTTACAGTTATTTCTACAAAAAATGTACCTATTGGTAATCAACCAACAGACCTTGTAAGAGGAACAACGAGAGTAAAAGGTGTGGATAAAAAGCCTATTATTCTTTCTATTCCCATCGGTTCACCGAATCTTAAAGAGGCAATAGATAAAGCAATAGAGCAGTGCCCAGGTGCTATAGCATTGGCTGATGGTGTTGTTAAAAGCAAATTCCTTTATTTCTTTTTCTATGGCCAAAATAGTTATATCGTAGAAGGTACACCTCTTTTCCCCTCAGATTATCAACCTAGCAATAATCAGGAAGGGTATAATGGTCAGCAAGGAATGTCTGGCTATAATCAGCAGAATCAGAATACAAAGGTTACAGAAAGACCTGTGATGAGGATTACCCATGAAGTAAGTAATGAAAAGAATGCTTCGGAATTGGCAAAGATGTATGAAGTATCTGTGCCTGACATCCTAAAGTGGAACAAATTGACAAGCCCCGTCTTAACTCGTGGACAGAAGGTGGTTATTTATTTGGATGAATAGTATATGTAAGTTATTAACAGATCCTTCCTGCAAATTCAAATTGCAGGAAGGATTAGAAACATTAAAGAAAATGAATGAAATAAGAAAGAAGGATGTACTCCAATCAAGACGAGAATTCTTCAAGAAAGCAGCAAAGGGTGCATTGCCTATTTTAGGCGTAATTTTACTTTCTTTTTCTCCAACTTTGATTAGAGCAAAAACACCTACACCTATGGGGTGTATGTTCGGATGTTCAGGAATGTGCATAAACACGTGCGTAGGAACGTGCTCTGGCAGTTGCATGTCATGGTGCACGGGAGGATGCATGGCTCAGTGCCGCGATAATTGTCAAGGATGGTGTAAGGGAAGTTGTTCTGGTAGTTGTTCTAAGAGTTGTTCTGGCAGTTGCTCTGATAGTTGTACTGATTCGAGCAAGTGACTCGCATTGTTAATTTTGAAAGGATGTGTACTTTGTACAGACTCCTACATCCTATAAGTATAATGCTGAATCTCGGGAAGTCTATAGGCGAAAAATTAATCTCAAACTATTATTATGGAGAAAAAGAAGAATAACGAAGAACTCCAGAGCCGTCGTGAGTTCTTCAAGAAGGCAGCCAAGAGTACTCTTCCTGTAATTGCGGCAATTGCTTTTGCAAGTACTCCAAGCATTGTACATGCGCTCGAGACGACAACTTGTCAATCGTGTGTTGCTAACTGTATGAATGGATGTACTACAACTTGCCAAAACATCTGTAAGGGTACCTGTAAAAGCTGGTGCTCTACACATTGTAGTGCAACCAATTTGGCAAACTAATCGTTGATTTCGGACTTTTGATCTCTTGGAAAAGGATTTGTGGTATCTGATACTCCACAAACCTTTTTTGAGAAAGATATCGTTTTAACATTTACGTTATTATAAATATGACTAAGCGAATAAATGAGGAAGAAATTCAAAATAGGCGAGATTTCTTCAAGCAGGCAGCCAAAAAAGTATTGCCTTTTATTGGTGCTATTACGTTAGGACCAAGTGTGTTATCAACGGCACTCGTGTCATGTAGTAAAGATGACGAAGGCTGTGGCGAATGTACGGCTTCATGTATGAATGATTGTGAAGGTGGCTGTACAGGCAGTTGTACAAGCTCATGTACTGGAGCATGCTCGGGTTCTTCCACGGGTTCAACATCATGCTCTTCTTGTTATAACACATGCAAAGGAGGGTGTGATACAGCATGTACGACGACATGTAAAGGAACATCGTCAGGAACATGCTCGGGTTGTGCAAGTAGTTGCTCTTCAGGTTGTTCTACAACTTGTACTGGGGCATGCAAAGGTGGTTGTTCTACAACTTGTACTGGAGCATGCAAAGGTGGTTGTAGTACATCTTGTACAGGCAGTTGTGGTGGCTCATCATGTACTTCTACATGTACAGGAGGATGCGGAACTGGATGTTCTGGAGGGTGTAGCGGATATTGTACAGGAGGATGCTCTTCGGCATGTACGAGTTGTACTGGAACATGTACAGGTACATGTAGATTTGGGTGCGATACCACATGCTCTGGAGGATGCTACTTTACTTGTAGTGGTGCATGTAGTGGTGGATGTAGAGCTGTTAATATAAGTGTTTTATAATTTCTGTGTTTGTTGTTATGTCTGACTATACAATTAGAGAACAGTCTAACACATGGCAAGAAGGAGCTTCTAAGAATATCACGTTTATTGTCACGAAAGATTGTCAACTTGCTTGTAAGTATTGTTACCTTGTAGGTAAGAATGCGAAAGAAAGAATGCCATGGAGTGTGGCAAAGGAAGCCATTGACTATATATTGGGGCATGAAGGAGATTTTCGAGAAGAGGCTGTCATATGGGACTTTATAGGTGGAGAACCATTCTTGGAAATAGACCTGATAGACAAAATCTGCGACTATTTGAAGAATGAGATGTTCCGTCGAAATCATCATTGGTTCAACTCATACAGATTCTCTTTTTCGACCAATGGAATAAACTATCATGAGGAGAAAGTACAACGGTATATAGAGAAGAATCGTAACCATCTGAGTATCGGTGTCACTATTGATGGTACGGAGTTGAAGCATGACTTGAATAGAGTGTATAAACATTCTGAGCGTGGTTCGTATAAAGATGTAGCGCGTAACATTCCGCTTTGGTTGCAACAGTTCCCGAATGCTGCTACCAAAGTGACCATCAGTTCTGCGGACATCCCATACATTAAGGAAAGTGTGCTGCATCTGTACTCGCTTGGCATCCACGAGGTGAACATCAACTGCGTGTTTGAAGATGTGTGGAATGAAGGAGATGACAAACTCTTTGAAGAGCAGTTGATGCAGTTGGCAGATGGTATTATTGATGGCGGATATTATACCGATTATGCTTGTTCATTCTTTTCTGAGTATTTAGGTAAACCCCTTGATATAGAAAGAGAGAACCAAAACTGGTGTGGCGCAGGGAAGATGCTCTCTATAGATGCTGCTGGCAATTTCTACCCCTGCACTCGCTTTGCTGCCTACTCTCTCCGTTCAAAGAAGCCTGTCATTATTGGGAATATACATGATGGCATTGACAAGAACAAACTCCGTCCGTTCTTGACATTGGATAGAACCACTCAGTCACCACAAGAGTGCATTGATTGTGAAGTGGCAAGTGGCTGTGCATGGTGCCAAGGTGAGAACTATGATGCCGCCGATACGAATACTATCTATCAGCGTGCAACCGCCATTTGTAAGATGCATAAAGCACGTGTGCGTGCCAACAACTACTACTGGAACAAACTGTACCGCAAGTTGGAGTTGGAAGGACAACGTGAGGAGTTTGAGAAAAATAAAAAGAAGTCGAACGATGTAATCTGTTGAAAGTCATGTTGCAATACCTTATTATATTGTTGGACGAGACGAGCACATCGTTTTGTCATTATGAAGCCCCCAAGAAGGAAAGAAAACTCATCTCTCTTGATACTTTGAGGCAAGGCATCCGTTTCGGAATGATGGAGAATCTAATGATTCAGTATGTCTATCCTGATTACGAGTTGCCTGACGAATACAAAGAGGTGATTGAGAGCATCGACCATTCGAAGATAAAGCCGATGGCGGAGGATGCCGATGTGCTGGTGATGAACAAGATAGAGGCGGTACAGACGGACATCCCTGTTGTGCTGAGAATCGGGAAACAGGAGTTGTTTGCCCACCAAAAAGAGGTGGTTGCCATGCTGAAAGGTGCACCAAGGTTGAATGTGGTCTTGACGGATGTGGAGACCTTCACGGATGAAGACTTTGATGCCTACAAGAAAGTGCTCGCTGCGCTTTCAGCGGAAGTGGAGAAACTGTACGTGGAAGGCAAATCTCCGCAATTGAACCTCTTGACTGACCGCATGATGCTCTCTCAAATGAACAACTGCGGGGCTGGCGACACCAGCATCACACTTGCGCCTAACGGCAAGTTCTACGTTTGTCCTGCGTTCTACTATGACGATGAGGCTGACAGCATCGGTGACTTGGAACAGGGGCTTGACATCAAGAACAAGCAACTATACAAATTGTCGTATGCTCCGATTTGTCGTCATTGCGATGCATGGCAATGCAAGCGTTGTATCTGGCTGAACCGCAAGACCACGCTTGAGGTGAACACGCCTTCACATGAGCAATGTGTGGTGGCACATCTGGAACGGAATGCTTCAAGAGAACTCCAGCACAACATCCGCAAGCATGGAACGTTCTTACCTGAACACGAAGAAATAAAAGAAATAGATTATTTGGATCCATTTGACGTTAGAGAGGACTGGTAATATGGATATAATCAGCAGACGGAATTTCTTCAAGAAGATGTCGAGGATAATGCCGTTGGTCGCATTGTCTGCATTACCATCTAGTTCCATTATTGCAAATGCTATAAATGGATGTGGGGGAACCTGCCGAAGTACATGCTATGCTGGCTGCTTTACGTCGTGCGGTGCTGCTTGCGATGGAACTTGCGCCCGTAGTAGTATGAATGGATGTAACGAATGTGGTAATTCTTGTGTGAGAGGTTGTGCTGAAAGTTGTAGAAACACATGTGGAAATAGTTGCTCCAGCCAAACTGCACATGAATTGAAACATAAGCATGGTGACAGAGACAGTACAAACGTGGATTCGGTAAAAGAAAAGGCCAATTCATGCAGATACAGTTGTTCCAGTGAGTGTGCTTACACATGCAACCAGACATGCAAAAATACTTGTGAGAGAAGTTGTATGGATGCTTGTACTACGCAATGTGCTAAAACGTGCAGCCATCACTGTAATGGAACTTGTGACAGTATGTGTGGCAATTCATGTGGTGGAAGTTGTGCGGCTACATGTAAAAATACAAATAGGAAATAATAATATAATAAGTAAATTATATGACAAAGAAACTTGTGGGGCAAGTGACACCCGAGGAGAAGAATGAGATTCAGACACTCTTCGAACGTCGCAACGGACTGAACGAGCTGGCAAAGATTCTGACGGCTGACAATGCTGAAATGTACGAGAAACTGGTGAAGGACATGGGCGAGACTGGCTCGAAGTTCCAAAGCTGGTGGGACAGAATGGCGGAGAAGTACCAGTGGGAGTCAGCAGAGAACGGCAACTGGGAAATCAACTTTGACACATGTGAAATCTACTTGGTAACAGTATGATACAACCTTTATTTATCGGAACGACCGAGTTGCTGCTCATTGGTGGCTTGGCTCTTCTTCTCTTTGGCGGAAAGAAACTGCCTGAGATGATGAAGGGCCTGGGACAGGGAGTGCAGAGCTTCAAGAAGGGAATGAGTGAGCCTGTGGCAAATGAGCACGAGGAGAAGGCATCCACAGAGGAGGCTTCTGATGACAAAAAGTGATGATAACCAACAGTTGATGAGGCTTGACCATGCACCTATCTGCCGCCATTGCGATGCTTATCAGTGCAAACGTTGTGTATGGATGAATCAGAAACTCACATTAGACCTTAACACCCCCTCGCATCAGCAATGTGTAGTAGCACATGTGGAAAGAAACGCTTCGCGTCATCTGCAAAAGTTGCTCAACGAAAAAGACATTCGACTGAGTAACAATCAAGAGATAAAAGAAATAAATTATTTAGACCCTTTTAACAACTATAAACAATGGAAATGAGAAAAGTAGTGGGGCAAGTGACCCCAGAAGAACGTGCTGAGATTCAGGCATTGTTTGAACGCAAAAATGGTTTGACTGAGTTGGCAAAAATTGTAACTGCGGACAATACGGAGTTATATGAGAAACTCGTCAAAGACATGGGTGATACTGGCACTAAGTTCCAAACTTGGTGGGAAGAGAAAGCAAAGAAGTATGGATGGGAAAGTCATCCAAAGGGAAACTGGGAAATCAATTTCCAGACACTGGAAATCACGTTAGTCGTTTCAGAAGTATGATACAGCCTTTATTTATCGGCACGACCGAATTATTGTTGATTGCAGGTCTTGCTCTGCTTCTGTTTGGCGGTAAAAAGCTTCCAGAACTGATGAAGGGTATGGGTCAAGGTGTGCGCAGTTTCAAAGAAGGCGTGAAGGATGTTTCTGAACCACTCAAAGAAGTGAAGAGAGAGATCTCAGAACCTGTTGAAGAGGTAAAGAAAGAGGTCTCAGAAGCGGTGAAGGACTAAAAGACTATGACTTTATGCTTTGATTGAATAATAGTATTAAAATTTGTGAGATAAAAAAGGTGTAAATGGATGAAAGAAAAGACCAATTACAGAGCAGACGAGAATTCTTTAAGAAGGCAACGGAAAAAATAATGCCTTTTATTGGAGGATTGATTCTGACAATCCCTGTAGCATCCATTGCTGCGAAATCTCGACCGACCACGGGTTGTAATACTTGTTATACAACTTGTTATGCAACATGTACACATGGTTGTCAAATAGCTTGTTCAGGCAGTTGCAAACAAGGATGTATGGGCTCTTGTTCTGGATCCTGTATGTATGAGTGTTATCAGACCTGTAATGCTACATGTTATTCCACATGTACAAGAACATGTGGCAATGGATGTCAAGGTTCGTGTTCTGGATCTTCTGTAAAAACCTGCAGGGAATGTAATAATGGCTGCTCAACAACTTGTAAAACGGGATGTTCTGGAGGGTGTAAAACGGGGTGCTCTAGTTGTAGCGGCACTTGTCAGGGTACGTGCTCGGGCGGATGTTCTACAGGGTGCTCTAGCACATGTAAAGGATCGTGTGATAGTACTTGTAATGGATGCTCTGGAACCTGCTCTGGAACCTGTGATGGTACATGTAAAGGATGCAAGGGGTCATGCTCAGGAACGTGTAGTGGAACATGTGGATTTAATTGTTCATCATGTACGGGCACGTGTATGGGTTCTTGTTCTGGCTCATGCTTTAACACTTGTTTTGGTAGTTGCTTCATGATGATGTATTTCTAAGCTGAGTTTGTGTGTCAAGATAAACAACATCTATTGACATTTGGTGGTCACTTGGAGGTGCTCCGCCAAATGCTTATACGCATTATTGTTGTGGCAGGTGGTTTTGCTTTAATTATTTTGTGTTGCAAAGAAACTACTTGGCAAATTTTGCTTGCTCCCAGCGAATGGGACTTCGTCACTTATCGCCTGTTGGAACAAGCCATGCATGCAATGGGCATGGACTTTCATTTCGAAGAGTATCATGTTGAATTGATTGCCACCGACTTGTCAAGTCAGTTCATGACGCACATCACCACCGCTGTGTATCTGGGGTTGTTGGGAGCATCACCTTACATCCTGTATGAGTTGTTCCGTTTCATATCGCCAGCTTTGTATGAGAACGAAAGGCGATACTCTGTTCAAGTGGCTGGCACGATCTATGTGCTCTTCATCATTGGGGTGTTGATGAGTTATTTTGTCTTGTTTCCCATTTCCTTCCGTTTCTTAGGAACATACAGCGTGGCAGACAAGGTGCATAGCACCATCACCCTTGACTCTTACATTTCCACATTCACTTCGCTCACCCTCATCATGGGCGTGGTTTTTCAATTACCAGTCGTGGCCTTTTTCCTCGGCAAGATGGGCATTGTCACATCTTACATGCTTGCCACGTACCGTAAGTATGCCTTTATTCTCATTATGGTGGTGGCTGCCATCATCACGCCACCAGACATCATGACGTTGGTGCTGGTCACAGTTCCACTTTATCTGTTGTATGAGGTAAGTATCAGGGTGGTGAAGTGGGCGGAGTAGGTGTTTTTTTGTGACACATTTGAAAGAAGAAAGTACATTTTTTTGATATCTTTGGCTAAATCTGAAAAAATATCTTTACATTTGTACAAAGATAGATATAACAGACAATGGAAGCAAACCAAGATGTGGCATCTGGAGCCTGTCGCCCTATATCAAGACTATTCAAGTGAGGAAGGGTGATGTCTCTCGGGTGGTGTTGCTGGCAAGATGGGTTCTTCCACATGTTTTCCCCAAAAGAAGGGCGGCGGTGATACCGTCGCCCTTTCTTTGTTTGTGTTCTGATGATGCGTCTGGGTTCAAAGTCCCAACTTCCCCTTGATGTCGGAAGCTGCCTTGTCAATAGCCTTGCCTGCTTCAGCCTTTCCAGTCTCTACGGCTTGGTTGGCTGCATCGTTGGCTGCATCCTTTACTGCACTCTTGGCATCCTTGGCGGCAGTCTTAGCGTCTTCTGCCACATCGGCAGCTGCGGCTGCGGCATCAGTTGGGATGGCTTTCAGGGCAGCCACAACGCTGGCAAAGGTCTCGTTGCCTGCTGTGTACTCGGCTACTTTCTCTTCGTTGTTGGCGATGAACTGCTGGAGTTTTGCAAGGTAAGCCGATTCCTCTTCCAGATTGCCCTCTGCTTGGAGTTTGGTGATATAGGCTTGTGCCTGCTGAAGGAGAGTCTGGAACTTTTCAGCGTCGTTGTCTTGAATGGCTACGGTGAGCGCTTCGATGGTTTGGTCAACATCTGCGCCTGGTTCTTCAACCACGAGGCTATCCTCTGTAGGGATGGAGTCGTTCTCTGAACCGCCCTTTGCTGTACCGTCGCATGCGGTGAAAGTGATGGCAGCAAGAGCCGAGATTGCAAATAAAATCTTTTTCATTTTGTTTTTGATTTTAGTTGTTAAACATGTAATAATGAGTGATAAACGTGATAATGTTTTCTAAACCGTTGCAAAGATAGCGAGTTTTTTCTTAACTTTGCAAATTGAAATGAGATTTTGAAAAGATGAAAAGACTTTTGACATATATTCTGGCTGTTTCCGTCTTCCTGATGTTCTTTGCATGTGGCGAAGACCGCACGTATGAGTACAAGGAGAAGACACAGCACAATAAGTGGATACATGATATGATGCTGGAGCACTATCTGTGGGCAGATTCGCTTGCGAATTATGAACCAGCATGGAAGAGTTATTTCTCAAAACCGGCTGACTTCTTGGCGTTGTTGGCGAAGCGGAGCAAACAGAATGACCAATGGTCTTATGTCGAGATTGACACGCTGGGTGAAGATGTTCACGAACGTGGTTACTTCAATCATATCGAATCCTATGGCATTGATTTCATGTTGATGACCGACCCCACAGGGAAGACCACCAAGCAGATGCTCCGTGTGGTGACGGTCTATCAGGATAGTCCTGCCAGTAGGGCAGGCTTGAAGAGGGGCGACTTCATTTGTTCGTTCAATGGTGCCAAGTTTACCAAGAATAACCTCTCCAAGTTGCAGAAAGGTGTGGCGAGGGAGTTGGAGGTGTGCCACATCGCAGAGAATGCAGAAGACTACAGTCTCTATTGGCGTGACACCGTGAAAGTCTCCTTGTCCGCTTCCAAATATGTGGAAGATGTGGCCTTTCCTGTCAGCAGAGTCATCACGGAGGATAATATCCGCATAGGCTATCTTGTGTGTACCCGTCTCACGGAAGGCCCAGTTGAGGGACAGGTGGCTCCACACACCCTTTATCAGCAGTCGCTTGATGCCATCATGGCCCAGATGAAGAGTGCGGGCGTTACGGAAATGGTGCTCGACCTTCGACTTTGCAATTTCGGCAACATCGACATGGCACAACGACTCGCTAGTTATGTAGTGTGTCCTGAAGCCATGGGCACCACTTTCGTCAAGACCTTCTGGAATGAGAAGCATACCGACCTGAATAAGGTTTATCCTTATGACACTTCTGTTGGTAACCTCGGACTTTCCCGTCTTTATATCCTTACGAGTCAATACACACAAGGGGCAGCCGAGTGGCTTATTCATGCGTTGCAACACTCGATGGGTGAGGACAACGTGATACTGGTGGGTACGGAAACGGCAGGCCAGAATGTGATGACCAGCGAGGTGTGGCACGACTTCTATGTGGGTCTCAACCCCGTCGTGGCTTATGTGGCTGATGGGGCAGACAACTACGATTATGCCCCCATACTCCCCACCATCGAGGTGGACGAGTTCTCCTATCTGGATTTATATGAGTATGGTGATCCCAATGAGACTCTTTTCAACACCGCCATCCTCCACATATTGGGGCTAATCAGCCAAAATGACAGCGAGTCCGAGAGTGAATCGGACAATTCGTCAGAGTGAAACACCATGGAATAAGAGTTGCTGAGGCACTTGGTTAGAATGTAAAACTTAAAACCAAGTGCGATTATGAACAACAACTATCAGAACAATCAGAGCCAGCAGCCGACTGGCAAGGAGGTTCTTGAACTATATGCGACGAACCTCGTGGAGCGTGCTAAGAACGGCAAACTAGACCCTGTGATTGGTCGTGACGAGGAAATCCGAAGGATTCTCCAGATTCTTAGCCGCCGTACAAAAAATAACCCGATTCTTATTGGCGAGCCAGGTACGGGCAAGACTGCCATTGTGGAAGGTCTTGCAGGACGTATCGTGCGTGGCGATGTGCCTGAGAACCTTAAGGACAAGCAACTTTACTCCCTCGACATGGGTGCCCTCATTGCTGGTGCCAAATATCAAGGCGAGTTTGAGGAGCGTCTGAAGGCAGTCGTCAAAGCAGTTGTGGAGAGTCAAGGGCAAATCATCCTTTTCATCGACGAGATTCACACCCTTGTGGGTGCGGGTCAGACGAGTGGTGCGATGGATGCAGCCAACATTCTCAAGCCTGCTTTGGCTCGTGGCGAACTCCGTTCCATTGGTGCCACCACACTTGATGAATACCAGAAGTATTTCGAGAAGGACAAGGCACTCGAGCGCCGTTTCCAGACGGTGATGGTCGATGAACCGGATGTACAATCTTCCATCTCCATCCTGCGCGGTTTGAAGGAACGTTATGAGAATCACCACAAGGTACGTATCAAGGACGAAGCCATCATTGCTGCTGTTGAACTCAGCAATCGTTACATCACCGACCGCTTCCTGCCCGACAAGGCTATTGACCTCATGGACGAGGCTGCCGCCAAACTCCGTATGGAGCGTGACTCTGTGCCTGAAGAATTGGACGAACTCAGCCGACGCTTGAAGCAGATGGAGATTGAACGTGAGGCCATCAAACGCGAGGGTGACAAGGAGAAACTCGCTGAACTCAACGAAATCATCGATACCCTTCGTGCCGATGAGCAGAAGCAGAAAGCCAAGTGGGAAGGTGAGAAGGCCCTCCTCAACCAAATTCAGAGCGACAAGCAGCAGATAGAACAACTCAAGTTCGAGGCCGACAAGGCAGAACGCGAGGGTAACTACGGTCGTGTGGCGGAAATCCGCTATGGCAAACTCCAGCATCTGGAAGAGGACATCAAGGCAGTGCAGGCAAAGTTGGTGGAAGCACAGGGAGGCACGGCACTCGTGAAGGAAGAAGTGGAAAGCGAAGACATCGCCGATGTGGTGAGCCGTTGGACGGGCATCCCCGTGAGCAAGATGCAGACCTCCGAGCGCACCAAACTCATCCATCTCGAAGAGGAGCTGCACAAACGTGTGATTGGTCAGGACGAAGCTATTCGAGCCGTCAGCGATGCGGTGCGTCGTAGCCGTGCAGGGTTGCAAGACCCGAAGCGACCGATAGGAAGTTTTATCTTCCTTGGCACTACGGGTGTGGGTAAGACAGAACTGGCCAAGGCGCTTGCCGACTACCTATTTGATGATGAGACCATGATGACTCGTATAGACATGAGCGAGTATCAGGAGAAGTTCAGTGTCACCCGACTCATCGGTGCACCTCCGGGCTACATCGGATATGAGGAGGGTGGTCAACTCACTGAGGCCGTGCGTCGTAAGCCTTACTCTGTCGTGCTCTTCGATGAGATAGAGAAAGCGCATCCCGATGTGTTCAACACGCTCTTGCAGGTGCTCGATGATGGCCGTCTGACCGACAATAAAGGACGTGTGGTGAACTTTAAGAACACCATTATTATCATGACCAGCAATGCCCAGCGCGACCAATTGCGCAGCATCTTCCGTCCAGAGTTCCTCAACCGTATCGATGACATCATCACCTTCTCTCCTCTCAACGAGGAGGAAATCCAGCAGATTGTCCGTCTGCAAGTCGGTAAAGTCGTCAAGATGGTCGCTCAGAATGGTATTACGCTCCGTGTCACCGACGCCGCCATTGCCCTTATTGCCAAGGCTGGCTACGACCCGCAGTTTGGTGCCCGTCCTGTTAAGCGAGCCATTCAGGAGAAACTCCTCAACGAACTCAGCAAACGCATCATCAGCGGTGAAATTGATCACGAGAAACCCGTTGATGTGGTGGTACAGGGCGACGGACTCGCTTTTGAGCAATAACGATTTATCTTGAACAAATAGTGACAAAAAAGACCGACAGCGCGAGCTTCATTGCGTTGTCGGTCTTTTTTTGTCGTACTTTGTAGTATATAGGTGCGTGAGCCTATTTCTCAGAAGTTTCTTCAGTCTTTTCTTCTGTGGCTTCTTCTTCCTTGCTGACAAATTCGGTGTAGCCATCTGCCACAAGGATGTTGTACCATGCGAGGACTTTGCGCATGTCGCTGACACGCACACGGTCGGTGTCGTAGTTGGGAAGCACTTTTTCGAAGAAGGCGATGATTTCTTCTTGGCTGGCCTTCTTGGGAGAGATGCCAACTGTTTTGTCACCGTAATTCTGCTTGATGGACTCGAAGACAGAGGCTAGACTGACTTCGCTGTCGTCGTTGGTGTAGATGGAGATGTCGCCGAGTGACACAACGCGGTCTGCTCCGAAGGCTGGCATGCGCTTCTTCTGCTCGTCGACGGTTTCTACAATGAGGCTCTTGTTGCCTCGCGAAATGAGCTTGTAAAGCCCTGGTTTGCCTGAGATGGCAAGAATCTTCTTAATCATAATAGTATTTATTTGTTCTGAGTAATCGGAGTGTTTTGAGTAATCGGAGTGATTGGAGTGGTTTCTCCTTCGAGGGTGTGGAGGATTTGGTCGATTTGTGCATGAAGGTCAGTGGTGCCGTCATTGATGATGCAGTAATCGGCGCGTTGGCGTTTTTCTTCTTCATCCATCTGTTGTGCCATGCGGGCTTCGATTTGCTCGGCTGTGGTGTGGTCGCGCTGGATGGCGCGTTGGAGGCGGATGGAGTGGGGGGCGTAGACCTCAATGGTCTTGTCAACCGTGTCTTGGAACCCCGTCTCGAAGAGGAGTGCGCATTCCTGTGCCACAATGGGGGAGTCTTGTCGGGCGGCCCAGTCAAGGAAGTCTTGTTTGACGACAGGATGGACAATGCTGTTGACTTTGGCTGCATTGTTGCTGTTGGCAAAAAGGTATTGTGCTATGACAGGTTTGTTCAACACATTATTTATATATATGTGGTCACCTATCAGTTGCGACAGTTTTTTGCGGATGACAGGGCTTTCCACCATCAGTCGTTTGGCTTCGTCGTCGCAATGGTAGACGGGAATGCCGCGTTGCTGGAGCAGCTGACACAAATAGGACTTGCCACTTCCAATGCCTCCTGTGATGCCGATGCGTGTCATTCAATCGCTTGTTCGATGATGTATTCCACAGATTCGGGCGAGATGCGCAGGTTGCGTATGTTTTCCGGCTGCTGACGGATGTGGACCTTGCAACGTTTGTTACCGCTTTGGGCTTCTTTGTAGTCTATCACGAGCAGAAAATCATTTTCCGAAATTTCGTCGTAGAGTGTGGAACTGACCAGGAAGGTGACGTGGCTTTTCAGGGGGAATGTGCGCATCACTTTATTGCTGGGTACATTCTCGCTGTAGATGGGCACTTGCAAGGTCTTGTCGGTGAAGATGTCCACACAGATTTGTGCGTCGATGGAGTCGGGGATGACTTTTGCACCACGTGGCACCAACAGCGCTAATTTTGATGTCAGAGTGTCTTCGAGCTCGGTGTAGGTGGTGTTTTCTGTCTTGATGGACGTGATGCTTTCATACAGATGGCTGGGTGCGTAGACATCGACAGAGTCGGGATAGAGGTGGGTGCCACAGAGATAACGGCCTGATGTGGTGTGGATGTGTCCGTTGAAGATGACGGGCACACGCTTATGCTGTCCGTTCGAGTAGAATGCTTCCACCTTGGCGGGAGAAGTGGACTTGAAGTCCATCCCTTGCGGTTTTCGCTTCATGACGGCGCGTTTAAGCATGTTTGTATCGATGACGATTCTGCCCGACTTTGTGTTGATGTCTTTGAAGTTGACCACAAGGTCGTGGCTTTCGTTTCGCATAAACTTGAAGTAGAAGGCATTCCACCCTTTTCCTGTGTAGGTGACTGTCACTTCGGAGGGCATGTCGCCAGTGAAGATGACGTTTTCGGGCTGTCCTTCAATCACCAGATTGTAGGTGATGTTGATCTCTGTAGTTTCCTTGATGGACTGCATGAACCAGAAGATGATGGATATCAACAGGAACATAAGGAATACAAGAAAATTGCGGTTGATTTTTATCAATCGCAATCTTCTGTGTATGACCTTGATGAAGTCGGTATTCATGCTTCTCTGGTGTTATGCGATGCCTGTGAGTCTCCTTTACCCTTATTGCTGCTGGGGCTGCTGGCTACCTTCTGCGTAAACGTAGTTGCGGTCAATCTGTATGGTCACGCCTTTGGCAATCTCGATAGTGAGGTAGGGCTGTCCTTCGTTGAGTGACTTGACGGTGCCGTACACGCCACTGGCTGTAATCACCTTGCTGCCGATAGCGAGGCTTTTGCGAAAGTTCTCAATTTCCTTCTGACGTTTGCGCTGTGGCCTGATCATGAAGAAATAGACAATGGCGAACATGGCCACGATCATGATGATCATGCTCCAATCGAATCCACCTTTGGTGGCTGCTGCTGCTTGAATTAAGTTGTACATGTTGTTTTAGTTTTTTATCGTTTAATGTTTAGTTCTTGGTCAAAATGTTCTCCTTCTTCAGCATCTTTGCTAGCGCGTCGAGAGTGCCGTTGACATAGCCGGCGCTTTTGGGTGTGCTGTACCACTTGGCAATTTCCACATACTCGTTGATGGTGACTGAGATAGGAATCTGGGGGAAACTCAGGAACTCGGCCACGGCTATCTGCATGATGATGACATCCATGTAGGCCAAGCGGTTGAACTCCCAATTCTTGATGCATTTGCCGATGAGGGAACGGTAGTACTCGTCGTTGATGATGACACGACGGAACAAGCGGGTGGCGAAGTCCTGGTCTTCAATGTCCTTGTATTCGGGCACGAGTTCCTGGTTCGCGCCGTTGGCAGGGTCGAAACGCTTGATGGTTTTGAGCACAAAGGTGTCCACCACTTCGCGGTCGTCGTTCCAGTAGAGACTTTGCTCTTCGAGGATGTCGTCGATGCGCTCGTCCTTCATGATGATGTTCTTGTAGAGTTTGCGCCACAATTCACGATCATCAGCATAGGTGACCTTCTCCATGGCCATGTATTCTGCATAGTACTCGCTTTGTTCGATGTCGGCATACAACTTCTTGATGTAGTCGAAGTCGCTGTCCCATGTCTTCTTCTTGGTCTCAACAAACTCTTTCAGTTGCTTGTTGATTTCAAGTTGCGCCGTGAAGCGGTTGTCGGCAAAGCGGTGGCTGACTTCCTCGTCGATGTGTGCCACCTTGTTGAGTTGCTCTTTATGTTCCACTTGCTGCACGGCATAGCGCGAGACGCTCACCATGAGTAGGAGAAGATAGTTGTAGAGATCGTATGCTTTTGATAGGCTGAAAAGAAGTTCCTTTTCTGCTGTTTCGATGTTTTTACTGTTGTTCTGATAGTATGCGTACATGAGTTGTACGATTTTCAGACGGATGAGGGTACGGTTAATCATGTCAAAAAACTCCTTTTTTGTATTTTGTGTAATTTTGTTTCAAGCAGTTGCACATCGGCTGCCTGCCGTTTTCTTGTTGTGTTGTACACTTGTTTTCGGGTGCAAATTTAGTGATTTAATCTGAAAAAACAGCCCTTTTTTATGTGAATGATTGTTGCAAACTGCAAAAAACGGCTTAAAATCTTGTATAAAACAAAAAAAAGCGACAATTTTGTGGCAAAATTACATAAAACTAACTGTAATAACATTTATAAATAAAGTAAACATAAACATAAAAACAGAGATTATGGGTGAAATAGAAAAAGACCTGGTATACTCAGAAGGTGTCAAGGCCGGCAAGCGCATCTATTACTTTGATGTGAAGCAGAGCAGAAATGGTGACAAGTACATTGCGATTACGGAGAGCAAGAAGATTAATGAGGGAACTCCTGAGAATCCTCGCTTTTCTTTCCAAAAACACAAACTGTTTCTCTACAAGGAAGATTATGAAAAGTTCATGGTTGCACTGAACCGGACACTGGAAGTGGCGAAGGGAAACCTGTCGGTTGAGGATGCCATGCAGGAGAACGGGTCTGCTGATTCTTTGCAAGAAGGTAACGAAGTCGTGGCTGCAGGAGAAACGGCTGCTGACAACGATGCCGAGAAACCAGAAAAGAAGAGTTTCTTGGACAAGGTTAAGGACATCTTTTGATGAATGAAGGAGGCAAAAACGGGCTTTTCTCGTTTGACGAAGCCTCTTAAAAGCATGTGAAATAGAAAAAAGAAGGGAAAACTTTTGTCATCTTTGGCAAAAGTTGTACCTTTGTGCCGCTTTTTTGGGCAACACATTGGCTTCACCCCCGTGAATGCATTCGTGTGATGGCGAATTAAGCGCGAACAATACTTAGGGCATGTTCCTAAGATTGTTAATTCTAACTTAATTTATAGTAACACAAAAAATTAAAAAAATGAAAGAAATTACACTGAACGCGCAGACTCGTACAGAGTTTGGCAAGAAGGCCAGCCGTGACCTCCGTCGCGAAGGCATGATTCCAGCCATTTTCTACGGCGTAGAGAAAGACGAGAAAGGTCTTCCTGTGGCAAAAACCATCAAGATCGCTGAGAAGGAACTTGCCAAGTTGCTTTACACTCCTAACGTATATATCGTCAACCTCACAGTGGACGGCACTCCAGTCAAGGCAATCCTGAAGGATTTGCAGTGCGACTTCGTGACCGACCGTCCTGTACACGTTGACTTCTATCAGATTACAGAGGACAAGCCTGTTGTGTTTGAGATTCCTGTTAAGCTCAATGGTCTTGCAGAAGGTGTACGTGCCGGTGGTAAGCTCACGCTCAACGTTCGCAAGTTGGCAGTGAAGGCACTTTACACTCAGTTCCCCGACACACTCGACATCGACGTGACCAACCTTGCACTTGGCAAGTCTATGAAGGTGGCAGAACTCTCTTACGACAACCTCGAAATCATCACTTCGAAAGAAGTGGTCGTTTGTGCAGTTCGTATGACTCGTGCCGCTCGTGCCGCTGCTGCAGAGGCTGAGTCAGCTGAGTAAGCGAGAGTGCTACAACAGAAGTGAAGTTCTGAGAGTGTATCGCGCTGCCCCTCTGGTGTGCGGTACACTCTCTTTTTATATATGATAATTCAACTTTCGGAAGTTACCGGTTCTTTGCGAGCAAAGCGCTACGCGATGGCGCTCAGGAGTTAAAGGAGTTATAGCCTATACTCTGTCAACTGTGGAGAGGAGTTTTCACGCCAGCATTACATTCGTCTTTAACTCCTCTAACTCCTTTAACTTCTTGAACTACAAGAAGGTGGAGCATGCGAAACTTAAGTATGATAATATGTGGTTGTTGGATTTGTTTCGGCGCAAGCCCGCAGAAACGGAAGATAACAGTATGAAGTATTTGATAGTGGGTCTTGGCAACATTGGCCGTGAATATGAAGGAACCCGTCACAACATCGGTTTCCGAGTGATTGATGCCTTTGCAGAAAAGCAAGGTGCTGACTGGCAAGACAAGCGCTATGGCTTTGTTGCAAGGACACGTGTGAAGAATGCGGAACTCATCTTGCTCAAGCCTTCCACCTACATGAACCTCTCAGGACAGGCCGTGCGCTATTGGTCGCAGCAGGAGAAGATTCCTGTGGAGCGCATCCTCGTCATCGTCGATGACCTAAGTTTGCCTGTTGGGAAGATTCGTATGCGTGGCAGCGGTAGCGATGGCGGTCATAATGGACTGAAAAACATTGCGTCGTGCATGATGACTCAGGATTATGCCCGCATCAAGTTTGGCATTGGCAACGAATTTCCTCGTGGCACACAGGTGGACTTTGTGCTCGGCCAGTTCAGCGATGAGGATAATAAAATCATCGATGAGAAGGTGGACTATGTCGGCGAGATGATCAAGAGTTTCTGCTTGCAGGGGCTTGACCGCACGATGAACCAGTATAATAAAAAATAAAGTTTAAAGTTTAGAGTTTAAAGTTTAAAGAGGCTGACGCGGTGTTTGCAAACGAGCCGCATGGTCTTTAAACTTTAAACCTTAAACTTTACCAATTTAAGATGGAAGCACGATTAGACAAATGGCTTTGGGCGGCACGCATCTTCAAGACGCGCTCCATTGCTGCCGATGCTTGCAAGAATGGACGCATCACTATGGCTGGTGTGAAGCAGAAAGCCTCCAAGATGATTAAGGAGGGCGACATCATCGAGGTGCGCAAGCCTCCCATCACCTATGCTTTCAAGGTTCTGAAAGCCATCCAGAACCGCGTGGGTGCCAAGCTCGTACCCGAAGTGTTGGAGAACGTGACGGCCAAAGAGCAGTTGGAACTCTTGGAGATGAACCGCATCAGCGGCTTCGTTGGCAGAGCACGAGGAACAGGTCGTCCCACCAAGAAGGAGCGTCGCGAACTCGACGATTTCATCCAACCTGCCTTCTTTGGCGATTTCGACTTCGACTTCGATGATGACGAGGACGAGATGGACGATGAGGAATGATTCTTTGATGAACGAAAAGAGGGGGAAGTACCAACGGCGGTGCTTTCCCCTCTTCTGTGTCGTGGCCTCTTCATGTTTAACGTAAAAGCCTCTTAACCGACGTCGTCGATGTCGGTTAACCGATGTCGACGACGTCGGTCAGTCGATGTCGACGATGTCGATTCAGAGGTTGTGGAAGCACCGTTTAAGAGGCAATGCCGTTGAGTCTATTGCCCGAGTGTCTTTTCTGTAATTGAACAGATGTTCACGACGGTCATCATCGCTTTCTCGAGGCTCTGCACAGGACAGAACTCGTGAGGACCGTGGAAGTTGAGTCCGCCTGCGAAGATGTTGGGGCAGGGGAGTCCTTTGAAGGAGAGTTGGGCTCCGTCGGTACCGCCTCGGATGGCACGTACTTTGGGGGTCATGCCAGCGGCTGAGATGGCTTCTTTGGCGATGTCGATGATGTACATCTTGTCCTCCACTTTCTCGCGCATGTTGTAGTATTGGTCTTTCAGTTCGAGGGTGGCGATGCTGCCGTATTTCTCGTTGATAGTGTCCACAATATCAGTCATTTCTGACTTTCTGCTCTCGAAATACTCTCGGTCGTGGTCGCGGATGATGAAGGAGAGTTGCGCCTTCTCGCAGGTGCCGCTGAGGTGGGTGAGATGGAAGAAACCCTCGTAGCCTTCAGTCGTCTCAGGGGTCTCGTCGGCAGGCAGCATGCTGACCAGTTCGGTGGCGATACGGGCGGCATTGAGCATTTTGTCCTTTGCATAGCCAGGATGGACGGAACAGCCGTTGATGGTGATTTTGGCAGAGGCGGCATTGAAGTTCTCGAACTCAATCTCGCCCACTTCGCTGCCATCCATCGTGTAGGCGAAGTCGCAGCCGAACTTCTCCACATCGAAGTGGTGGGCACCCTGGCCTATCTCTTCGTCGGGATTGAAGCCCACACGAATCTTGCCGTGCTTGATTTCCGGATGTTGTTGCAGATACACCATAGCCTGCACGATTTCGGCAATGCCGGCCTTGTCATCTGCTCCGAGCAGCGTGGTTCCGTCGGTCACGATGAGGTCTTCGCCTTTGTGGTTGAGCAGTTCCGGAAATTTCTCTACAGCGGTGACGATGCCATCAGACAGCACGATGTCGCTGCCGTTGTACTGGGTGACAATGCGTGGTTTCACATTCGTGCCAGAAGCGTCAGGACTGGTGTCCATGTGGGCGATGAAACCGATGGTCGGAACCGATTTTTCGGTATTAGAGTAAAGCGTTGCATAAAGGTATCCAAGTTTGTCAAGTTCAACCTCTTGCAATCCTACTTTTATCAGTTCTTCTTTCAGGTATTCAGCAAATACACGCTGCTTTTCAGTCGATGGTGTTGTGCCCGTTTCTTCCGACGATTGTGTGTCGAAAGAGACATATTTCAAGAAACGTTCTACTATTTCCATGGTTACTCTTCTGAACAGAACATTGGATCCCAGCAAGGCAGAAGTGTTGGCTTCTGCTGGCTGGCTTTGATGATTTTCTCGGATGCGTATTTCTTGTTGATGACCAAGCGGAACATGTAATTGTCAAACCACTCGTCGGTCATGATGATGTGGCCTTGGTGTCCGCTGCCAGCTCCCCAAGAGTTTTCCACCTCCCATTTGATGGGCTTGCCTGTTTCGTCGAGGTCGACGGCTTTCAGGGTCATGGCGTGTGTGGAGCCAGAATCGAACGACTTGATGCGTTGCGCCTTGTCCATGCCAAAGTGAACGCCAAAAATCTCGTCGAAGTTGTAGTTGGCGAGGTCGGCAATGCCACGCGAACGGTCGAGGAACTTGTTCACGTCGCAGGAGAAATACATCATGGTGCTGTCCTTGATGGAAGCGATGGCAGCCTCCTTGATGTCCTGCATCGGCACGTTCAGGTAGAGCCAGTTGTGGCCGTCGTAGGTGTGGCGGTCGTACTGAATCTCGTAGGTCTTCCAATACTCACGGGTCGGGTCGTTCATCAGCATGATGTAGTCGTTCTGAAGGTCGAGGTTGATGAACTCTTTGTAGAACGACTGGGGTGTGTAGCGTTTGGGCGGATAGACGGCTCTTCCGTCATAGTCCTTGGGTGCCCATGTGAACTCTGTGACGGGTGTGCCAAATCCGAGGGTGAGCATGTGGTAGATCTCGGAGAGGAACTGCTCCTTCTTGGCCATCAGCTCCTTGTTGGAAGCCTTGGGATTCTCGCGCAAAGCCAAGGCATCTTCACGCAGTTTGCGCTTGAGGAATGTGGTGAACTGGCTGGTGTTGTTGGAGGTGTAGGTTTCGGGCATCACTCCCTTGGGCACTAAACCGTATTTCGCCACAAGGTCGGCCACACCTGTGAATGTGCCTCCGTCGGAGAGGGGATTCTGGAAGAGCCACATGACCGTTTGGTCGTCCATCGGCTTTTGGCGTGTGTCGATGACGGCTTGCAGGAAGAGGTTCGACTTCTCCAGCTGGTCGTAGAAGAACAGGTAATTCTGCGAGAACTCCATGGTTGTGGGCAGGCTCTGCTCTTTCATCATCTTTGCTCTCAGCACGTTAAGACCCGTGAAGAGCCAACAGCGTCCCGATGACTTCTGGTCGGTGATGCCCTTTGAAGGCACGGAGTTGGAGAAGTAGGTGTTTTGTTCCACCTGGTTCTCTTGATTGGTGGCCAATGAGGAAACGGGGCCTACTGCCAGAGCGTTTTTGATGGCACGTTCGCTACCTGTAATTTGGTTGGCTTTTGCAAATCGTGTGAGCATCTCCTGCGAGATGTTTTGTGCTGATGCGACGACAGCGCAGCTCAGCAGGGCTAAAGTTAGGGTTGCTTTTCTCATGTGAAAAAGGGTGATGTTTAAGATTTTGTTGCGAAATTAGTGAAAAAACTTTAGTTGTTTGTCGTTTATCCATAAATTGTTGCTAACTTTGCCCGGTTTTGTGATTTTTTAATATAATAAATGTAAAATGCATTCGTTATTAAAGAGTAACATAATCACCATAACAGGAAACTAATTACTACTGTTTTATACATCTAATTTTAATATCTAAATCTCATATAATAGCAACATGAAGATTTCTTTCTTCAAAAGAATAGTATTGGTCGTAGGGCTTGCCATCGCTGCCCCGTCAGCGTTTGCACAGTCCATGTCAGATAATCAGGTGATCAGTTTCATCCGTACGGAGATGGAACGCGGAACGACTCAACAACAGATTGTGACGAAATTGCTGAAGAAGGGTGTTACGCCCGAGCAGTTGCGCCGTGTGCGCAAGAAGGCTGAGGCAGAACAGAACACACTGGGTGCATCGGATTTGACAGGCCAGAATGACGGTAAGTCACAAAGTCGTCTGCGTTCAGAACAGCAACAGCGTGGGGAGCAGTCGCAGATGCAGAATCAGTATATGGTTCAGTCGCAGCAGCGCATGCAGAACCGCAACTACGGCACTATGGGAGAACGACGTCAGGCATTGAATGATGGGGTTGCCTTCCTTGACATAGACTCTGTGGCATATTACCAAAACAAGTTCAGCGATGAAAATCAGGTGTTCGGTCGCAATATCTTCAACAATCAGATGCTGACATTTCAACCCAACATGAACATGGCCACACCGACCAACTACCGTTTGGGTGCTGGCGATGAGGTGATTATTGATGTGTGGGGTGCATCGCAGGAGACGTTCACGGAGACCATCTCGCCAGATGGCACTGTGGTCATCACGGGCATTGGCCCTTGCAAGATAGGAGGCATGAGTGTGGGCGAGGCAACTGCTTATCTTCGTTCTCGCTTAGGACAATATTACTCGGGTTCAAGCATCTCGCTGGCCGTCGGAGGCACCCGAAGCATTCAGGTGCAGGTGATGGGTGAGGTGAATGTGCCTGGAACATACACTTTGAGTTCTCTTTCTTCCGCCTTTAATGCACTTTATGCAGCAGGTGGCATCAACGACATCGGTACGTTGCGTAACATCAAGGTGTATCGTCAGGGTAGGGTCATCTCCACCGTGGACGTGTATGATTACATACTGAACGGCAATGCCAGAGGTGACGTGCGCTTGAATGACAACGACATCATTGTGGTGGGGCCATACGATGCCTTGGTGGAGATTCACGGAAAAGTGAAACGCCCCATGTTCTATGAGATGAAGAAGTCCGAGAGTTTGGCCACTATCCTTGATTATTCGGGTGGTTTTGCAGGCAGTGCTTACAAGAAAAGCATTCGTGTCACTCGTAAAAATGGAGCAGAATACTCGATGCATACCGTGGGAGAGTTCGACTGGAGCACCTTCACGTTGGCCGACGGCGATTCCATTTATGTGGATAGCGTAGTGGCCCGTTATTCCAACATGGTGGAAGTGCGTGGAGCCGTCTTCCATAGCGGTATGTATGAACTTGGCAGTAACATCTGTAGCGTGAGAGACCTGATTAATGCAGCGGAGGGACTCCGTGAAGATGCCTTCACCAATCGTGCTGTCATGCATCGTCAGAAAGAAGACCTGACCTTGGAGGTGTTGCCCGTTGACATCAAGGGCATCATGCAAGGTGAAGTGGCAGACATCCCATTGCGCAAGAATGATGTGCTCTTCATTCCGAGCAAGAGGGATATGGAAGGTGAACGTACGTTTGCCATTACAGGCGAAGTGCGCTACCCTGGTACTTATGTGTATGCAGACAACACCACGATTGAAGACCTCGTGTTGCAGGCAGGTGGATTGACCGAAGCCGCTTCAACCGCTAAAGTCGATGTTTATCGCCGTATCACCAATACCCAGACATTGATGGGCGATGAGGCGCTGACCCAGACTTTTACATTTGCGCTGAAAGATGGTTTTGTGATTGATGGTGAACAAGGATTCACGCTTGCACCTTACGACCAGGTGGTGGTCAGAAGAAGTCCCACGTATGTGACACAGAAGAATGTGAGTGTTTCTGGTTCCGTGAACTTCCCTGGTTTTTATGCGATGACGGACAAGAACTATCGGTTGAGCGATTTGGTGAAGGATGCAGGTGGAATTGACAATTTCGGTTATGCAAAAGGTGCCCGTTTGGAACGCCGCATGACAGAAGAGGAGCGTCAGCAGCAGGAAGCATCGCTCAGAGCGGCACAGATTGCATTGTACGAAGAGGCCATGCAAAAGGAGAATGGAAATTTCAACTTGGAACGCGCCGATTCGCTCTTGATGATGAAGTTGGATATTGGTAACACCTTCCCTGTTGCTATCGACCTGGAAGAGGCTATGAAGCATCCCGGAGGTGTGGACGACATCATGTTGCGTGAGAATGACCAACTGATTGTGCCACAGTATTCTTCCACCGTGAAAGTAAGTGGCGATGTGATGTACCCCATCTCGATGAACTACAGGAAGGGCGAATCCCTCAAGTATTACATAGAACACGCTGGTGGATATGGTGACAATGCGCGTAAACGTCGTGTTTATGCTATTTATGCGAATGGCTCTGTAGAACTGCTCAGTCACCATAGCAAAAAGGCTGTGCAGCCAGGATGCACGGTTGTGGTGCCATCGAAGAAGCAGAAGAACAAGATGACCACAGCCGAATATGCAGCAATGGGAACATCGGCAGCCTCTATTGCAACCATGATGGTGACCATTGCAAATATATTGAAGTAAGTCTTTGATGATGAAAGAAAAAAAAGTCAGCTGTATGGAAGAAACCAATCATAAAGAATTCATTGACTTGAGAGATGTGGCCAAGAAGATGTGGAGCAGAAAGAAGTTGTTCCTGATTGTGTGGCTCATCACGCTTGCAATTTCATGTTTCATCATCTTGCCAGTTCCTCGCACTTATCAGGCATCTGTGGTGATGGCTCCCGAATCGGCCAACACAGAGGGAGGTTCCTTGTCTTCCATCGCCAATACATTTGGATTCAACCTTGGGAATATGGCAACGAACGATGCTTTCTATCCAGACATCTATCCTGAGGTGGTTGCATCGAACAATTTCATCACCGATTTGCTGGCCGTGAAGGTGAAGTCGCTCGATGGCACGATTGATACAGATTACAAGACCTATCTGGAACAGTATCAGCAGAGCGTATTCTATATGGTTCCTATTCGTTGGGTAAAAAGACAAATCAAGCAACTGACGGAAGGGGCATCTCCTGTGACAAAGTTTGGCAATGTCCCACAAGGTAAATCGGGCGCGTTTATGTTGACAGAACAGCAATTGGCCATCTATGAGAGTGTCCGCACTTCCATAACCTGCTCTGTTGACAAGAAAACAGGTATCATTACAATCAATGTGGTTGACCAGGATCCGCTTATCTGCGCCACGATGGCTGATTCCACACGTGTGCGCCTTCAGGACTTCATCACTCAATACCGCACAGGCAAGGCTCGTGTGGATTATGAGTATTATCAGAAGTTGACCGATGATGCTCAACGTGAATACGAGGAAGCGCTGCGAGTATATGGTGTTTATTGCGATTCCCATTTGAACACCATCTTGCAGTCGGAACTGTCGAAACGAGATGAACTGGAGAACGACCTCAGCATGAAGCTCAACGCCTATAACACGATGAACACCCAGTTGCTCACAGCAAAAGCAAAGATACAGGAGAACACCCCTGCCTTCTCGCTGCTGGAAAGCCCAACTGTTCCCGTGAAACCGACTGGTCCTAAACGTATGATATTTGTAGCTGGTATGATGTTCTTGGCTTTCATAGGTACGACAATCTATATCTTCAAGGATAGCATCATAGGGCAGCTGTTGGGTAAGAAGCAGGAAGAAAAGGTGGAGTGAAGTGCAGCATTTGAGCGATATATTCTTGATTGATACAAGTAAGTTCCAGCGGCTTTTTCTTGTACCGAAGTTAGACCTCTCGCGATGGATGGTTATTCCGTTGCGTGACATCGCCCTTTGGATTTATTATGTAGGCATTCTCATATCCTTCTACGGCACGCTGGCTCCTTGGTTTTTGTGGCCCATCTATTCATACAACCATTTCATCGTTTTTATTCCCATTGTTGTATCGTTTCTCTTGTCTCGCACGTTGAGCCACCCCATCTTCACCCGCAAGGATTACATGTGGCCTTTTGTGGCTTATTGTGTCTATATACTGGTGATGTGTGTGTTGAGTGGCAAGAACATGAATGGTTATATTGGAGAATCTTTCCGAGCTGTTGTGTTTCTGTTCCTTTTCATGCTTGCCAAGGAAGAACTGCCCAAGCTGGGAGATATGCTGGCTAAGAGTATGGGCATCATACTCATCCCGTCTTTGATAGGATTCATTCTTTATCTAATGGGGTTCCCTTTGCCGCATTACCACACGGTTCCTGCTTTTGCAGATTTCTATTCATACGAGAACTATTTTCTGTTTCTGTTGGACGACCGATCTTTATTACAGATTTTCCCTCGTTTCCATGCTGTTTTTCTGGAGCCTTCCCACATGGCGATGGCTTGTGTGGTTTTGCTGATGACACAAGTGGGGAAGTGGAAGAAGTGGTATAACGTCATCATGTTTATTGCCATTGTCTGTTCTTTCTCTTTGGCTGGTTATGTGTTCTTGGTCATTATGTCATTCTCCTCGTCGTGGATGAAGCGGAAGGCCATCATGAAGAAACTGTTTCTTCTGATCGGTTTCATTGCTGTGGCTGTAACGGCTGTTCTCTTCTATAACGAGGGAGAGAATCTGATGAATGACATGATTGTCCAGCGAATGGCAGTTGATGACGAAGGGAAATTGGAGGGCGATAACCGTGTGTCTAAGGATTTTGACACCGTCTTTGAAGAGTTTGTCCAGTCTGATCAGCTGCTAACTGGCGCTGGTGCTGAAAATATGGAAGATTTCGGAGTCGGAAATGCGGGATATAAGGTGTATTTGTATGTGAATGGGCTGATTTCTTTACTCTTCCTTATCATTTTCTTTGTTGTGTTGTCATCGACTTGTAACTATAAACGTGGGATGATTGTGATGTTGATTTTTCAGTTTGTGTCTTTCATTCCACATGCAATACCATTAAAATTATATTTTTTCATACCACTTTACATTTTGGCTTTTAGGGAAATCAATCTGAGTCCCGATGAGTCTGCAGAACAGAAGGAGTTGATTCATGGAGAAGTCTAATCGCATAGCTATCAATACTTTATCCCAGTATCTTCGCACGGGGATATGCATGGTTCTTTCTTTGTACTCCACACGTATCATTTTAAGAGTGCTCGGAGAGTCCGATTTTGGTATCTATTCTTTGATAGGCAGCATCGTTTTGATGCTGGGTTTCATCACCACGTCTTTATCAACAAGCACACAACGGTTCTTGTCGTATTCCTGGGGAAAGAACGACTTCAACGAGACGAAAATCATTTTTGGCAATGCGATGAGCATGCATGTTGGTATATGTGTCGCGATTGCTCTGGTGATGTTGCTGATAGAACAGCCTCTTGTGCACGGCTATCTTAAGATAGAAGAATCTCGTCTTGGTGCGGCGGATTTCGTCTATTACATGGTGGTGCTGATTCTCGCCATGACTTTTATCACGGCTCCTATCAAGGCTTTGTTCATTGCTCGTGAAAATATCGTGTTCTCCTCTTGTGTGGATGTGCTGGATGGATGTGTGAAATTGGGAGGTGCCATCGGGCTTTCGTGGGTGACCATCGACACGTTGAAGGCATACGCCATGCTGATGGCATCCATCTCGGTTCTGAGTTTTGTCATCTATACAGTCTATGGCTTGTCACACTACGAGGAGTGTCATATCCCTCGCGTTTCCGAACTGTCAAAGACGCACCTCAAGAAACTGTCTGGCTTTGCGGTTTGGAATGTCTATGCTGTGGGCAGCACCATTGTCCGCACACAGGGGGTGGCGGTGATATTGAACCGTTTTCTTGGCACCCTCATTAATGCTGCTTATGGCATAGCCCTTCAGGTGACAGGGGCTGTCAACTCGATAGCAGGGTCTATCATTAACGCCATCAATCCGCAGCTCATGAAAGCCGAAGGTCGTGGCGACAGAGCCGAGATGCTCAAACTGACGACTCTGGAGAGCAAATATTCTTACCTCATTCTTTCCACTTTACTCATTCCGATGATAGTGGAATTGCCCTCTGTGTTGACCTGTTGGCTACAGGACTATCCTGACCATTCGGTTCAGTTCTGTGCTCTCATCATGGCATCGGTCATTTTTGACCAGACGACCGTCGGACTCACATCGGCCAACCAGGCCATTGGGAACATCCGCAACTATTCCTTGCTCATCAGCACCATCCGTCTGCTTATTCTGCCGGGTGCGTGGTTGTGTCTTTACTTGGGCATGCCTGTCTATTCGGTGATGGTTGTCTACCTCTGTTTCGAGGTGCTTTGTGGCATTGTGCGCATTCCGTTCTTGAAGTGCACGGCGGGCTTGGATGTAGTTAACTATTGCAAGAATGTCTATGTGAAGACGGCTCCAGCCGTGGGGGGAAATGTGCTTGTTTCAGTTCTACTGAGCAGAATGTTTGAGCACCCGTGGCGTTTCGTGGCGACGGAAATTGTTGGATGCCTGTCTTCCATCGTCCTGATTTATTTATTCTCCTTGTCTGCCGAGGAGAAACAATGGATAAAAAGTCGAATCTGTTCAATCAAGTCTAAGGTATGATCAATATACTAGCCACTCTGCGTTTCAACATCAAGGCTTTTGGCTTCGTGAAAGGCCTTTGCTTGCCTGTCTATGTGTATGGTTCCATCAAGATAAAAAGCATAGGCACCATTCGGCTTCATTGCCCCGTGCGGCGCAGGCTGATTATCATTGGTGCGAATCATGATACGGTCGCTGCCTCATGTACGTTGTTCAATAACGAGGGAACCGTGGAGGTGTATGGGCGTGTGTACCTCAATTATGGCTCGGTTTTCACCAACAAGGGTGTGGTGATTTTCCGAGGCAATAATATCGTTAGCAATCAGTCCGACATCAACATCTGTCAGAAACTGGATGTGGGCTATAACACCATTTTCGGATTTGAAAATCATGTTGCCGACCATGATCATCATTTTATGGTGGATGTCAACACGCATAGGGTGTATCGAAATAGTGCTCCCATAGTCTTGGGACGTTTCAATTGGTTCGGCGGTAATTGCTTTATCAAGAAGGGAACGGTTACTCCCGATTATCTGACGGTCGCGTCTCCGTGCAGCATGCTGTCGAAAGACTATAGTGCACTTCCTCCTCATAGTGTGTTGGCCGGGTGTCCTGCCCGTCCTGTGAAGCAAGGCATCCGCCGTATCTGCAACTTTCCTACAGAGTGTAAGATAAGAGAATTCTTCCGTCAGCATCCAGAGGCTGAATATTATCAGATAGACGAGCATGCGAACCTTGACGATGTGTGCAGATTACCATCATGAATGATGAGGAAGCGTGACGGGAAGAAGCTCAAAAAGGAACCCCGTTCTGAATTGATAGACACTGGAAGAATCAATCAAAAGGAAGTGGCGTTTTTAATTAAGCGGCAACGGCGTTGTCCTATTGGACTTACTTCCACAAAGCTCACGAGGGTAGTGGTGTAAAGTTCACGAGCCTTCCAATGTTGTATCTTAACCATCTCTTTGCTAAGAGATTTAAATCTATTTGTATGACTTCGAACAGATTTTATTTGATGTTTTTGTTGGCGGCTTCTGTCCTTTTCTTTTCGTGTGAAAAGGATACGGAGACCGGAGAGTTGGAAAACGAGACTTCTGAGGATACCCCCACAGAAGATGTGCGGTATTACAAAAATCCTCCCTATCCTGTGGATGCCGACACGTTGCGGATTCTTGCGATAGGCAACAGCTTTTCGTTGGATGGGATGACCTATGTGGATGCTCTGGTGAAATCAGCTGGTATAGATGAGAAACGGTTGTGTCTGTATGAAGCGACAAAAGCTGGTGCGTCTTTCAGCACTTGGCTGAGTTTTTTGAAATCAGAGGAGGCGGTGAATATATGGCGCAAGGCAGGCAAAGTGAAGATGAAAGACGTGGGTACGTTACCTCAGTTGTTGGCGCAACCTTGGGATGTGATTATAGTGCAGCAGGTGAGCAACCAGTCCTACAAGTGGGAAACCTATAGTTGCCTGAAGGAATACGTGGATTTCATCACCTCTTCATGCTTGAACCCGAATGTGTGTTTTGCCTTCCAATTGGTTTGGAGCCATACGCCAGATGAAATGCCCCATGTATTGCAAGGCAACATAGCGTGCTGTGAGAAGATGTCGAAGGAAATTGGCATTGACGTGATTATCCCTACAGGGATAGCCATACAGTTGGCAAGAGGAACAACCTTGAATGACGATGCTTATATGACGCGTGACAATTGGCATCTGAATCGCGGTATGGCCTGCTACATAGCCTCCTGTACATGGTTCGAGACGTTGCTCCGTCCCGTGTTTGGCATACCAGTGGTGGGCAATACTGCCAAACCAGATGGTGACTATTCGGACGCAGACATTCTTCTGGGGCAGCAATGTGCAGAGCGGGCGGTGAAGAATCCTTATGCTGAAGTGTGGTGATGTCTGTTGCTGGCATAAATTGGACATAAAATGTGGCTACCTTGATGTAGGACAACAATAAAGGACATTTCATTTTGTGGTTTCTTGAGAAAGCTGTACCTTTGTACATGATAAGTTGAAGATCGAATATTGAGGCATGGATATAGCTTACATCCTACATACTACAGAACTGAGCGATGGTTCGACAAAGGCATTTTTGAACATGCTTGATGGCTTGTTGCCGTATGGTGTCAAGCCACATGTGATTCTGCCAGACAGAGGGGGAGTATTCCACGAATTGAACAACCGCCATATTCCGACCCTTGTCTTGACATATCGTCCATCGGCTTATCCACATTTCCGTACATGGAAGGAGCGCATACTATTCATTCCAAGACTGTTGGCGAGGATAATAGTGAATAGAAGAGCGAGTAGAGCATTGCTTCCTTATTGTATGGAGCATGGGATAAAGATTGTCCACACGAATACGGGCACTCTTCGTGTTGGTTATGATGTGGCACATAAAATGGGTGTTCCTCATCTTTATCACATTAGAGAGTTTGCAGATCTGATAGGCTGGCATTATTTTCCCACGAAAAAATCTTTTCTAAAGCAGTTTGAAGCCAATCGTTCATACTCGATTTGTGTGACCAGGGCGGTTCAGCAGCATTATGCTCTTGAAGAGAAGGGAAAGTCATCTCGAGTAATTTACGATGGTGTGTTCCATGTTAAGGATGTAATGCCATCATTGTCGGAAAAGAATTATTTCCTGTTTGCTGGACGAATCCAGCCTGCCAAAGGGTTAGAACAATTGTTGCAAGCATATCAATCTTATGTGACAGGGATGGAGAACCCATTGCCTCTGAAAGTGGCTGGAAGTATCGCTGATGGCGCTTATTATCAGAGTCAAATGGATTTTGTACGCGAGAACCGTTTGACTGAGAATGTGGAGTTCTTGGGACATTGTGATGACTTGTCCAAATGGATGCAAGCGGCACGTGCTCTCATCATATCTTCACCCTTCGAAGGTTTTGGCTTTTGTATGCCAGAAGCCATGTGTCAGGGATGCTTGGTCATAGGTCGCAACACTAGTGGCACCAAGGAACAAATGGACAATGGCTTGGCAATGGAAGGGAAGGAGATTGCGCTCCGGTATGAAACTTGTGAGCAGTTAGCTGCTATTCTCTCAGAAGTGGCCACCCATCCCGTTCAGTGCTACGATGATTATACCCAGAGAGCTTTTCGAGTGGTTAATCATTTCTACACACAAGAAACAAATGCGAAGGAAATATATCATTTTTACAAAGATATCATATAATTTCTCAATCACATGTGTCAATTAGCCATTCTAATGACTGCATACAACAGCGAGGCATATATTCAAGAGCAGATAACCTCCATCCTGTCGCAGACCAATAAGGACTGGGACTTGTTTGTTCGTGATGACCAGTCGACCGACAGTACACCCACCATCCTGTCTCAGTTTGCTAAGCGCGATAGACGTATCCATGTGGTGCCTGATGCTGTGAAACGTGGGGCGAAACATGGATTCATGTGGCTGCTACAGCAGGTGGAGGCTCAGTTTTATATGTTTTGTGACCATGATGATGTTTGGTTGCCTACCAAGATAGAGAAATCGCTTGCTCTGATGAAACAGCAGAAAGATTTGATGAATAGACCTCTGATTGTCTGCCCGGATGTGAAGCTGGTGGATGAACATCTGCAGGTTATCGCGGAATCCTATTGGTCGCATAAGCATCACCGCTTAAGTATGTTCTCAGATCGATACTATCATCTGTTTTACAATAATGTGTTGGGTTGTACCATGTTGCTGAACAGGAAGGCGCGTGACTTGTCTTTACCATATCCCCCAGATACCGCCATGCACGATTCCTGGCTCGCTCTTACAGTCTTGTGGCATGGGGGAAGATTGATTCCTCTTAATGAACAACTCATGCTATATCGTCAACATAGTGGCAATACCATAGGAACCCCGCCTGTTCCAAGTTTGTTCGAACAATTGTCAAGAATCTCTCGGTTGATGAAGAAAACGAAAGTGCAGTATGATTCCAGTCGACACTTGACACACTTGTCCTATATAAAGTTTTTCCTGCTCAAGTTGAAATATATGCTTCGTATTCATTGGGATGCGCACAAATAGTGAAGATTTTATGAAGAAGGTAATTATTTTAGGTCATTTTGCACTCGGGACCAATAACCTTAACGGGCAAACAATTAAGACGAAAATCATCACCGAGGCTTTGCAAGACCAACTTTCGTCTCGCGAAGTTGGCATAGAAGATACGGCTGGTGGATGGCGATTTTTGCTGCGTTTGCCTCTGGTCGTTCTCCGTATGCTACGTGGTGCAGAAGATATAGTCATCCTGCCTGCTTATAAAGGTGTGCGTGTTATCGTGCCGATGCTGGTCTGCTTGAATGTTTTTTTTCATCGTCATCTCCACTATGTGGTGATCGGTGGTTGGCTGCCCGATTATACCCAACGTCTTCCTTTGTTGCGTTTCTTCCTCAAGCACATCCATCACATATATGTGGAAACCCACAGTATGTTGCAGGATATGGAACGTCAACACTTTACAAATGTATGCATAATGCCCAATTGCAAGCCCTTGTCCATCTTAAGCGAAGACCAACTGCCGCCCCACAATCTCCCTTACAAACTATGCACTTTCTCGCGAGTCTTCAAGGAAAAGGGCATCGGAGAGGCGGTTGATGCTGTGAAGAGATGTAACGAACAGTTTGGAAGCACGGTGTTCGAACTTGATATTTATGGACAAATAGAGCAGAAAGAGTGGTTTGATAATCTCATGAGAAATCAGCCCTCGTTCATTGCCTACAGAGGTACCATCCCTGCCAATCAGAGTACTGATGTGCTGCAAAACTACTTTGCATTACTTTTCCCCACCTTCTATAAGGGTGAGGGCTTTGCTGGTACGCTGATTGATGCGATGGCAGCAGGTGTGCCTGTTTTTGCCAGTGATTGGCATTCAAATGCGGAAATTGTGGAAGAAGGCAGGACAGGATTTCTGTTTCCTGTTCATTCCGTAGATGCGCTCGTGAAGATTCTCATCAAGACAGCAGAACAGCCGGACATTCTTCAGCAGATGAGAGTAATCTGCATTCGCAAGGCTTATCAGTTCCTTCCAGATGTGGTGGTTCAAACGTTCCTGCGGAATCTGTCAGGCCAATAGTGATGGATAGCTTTATCTCCTCTTGTTTTCACGTAGTTGATACACCCTAATCCAGTCGAATTGAGTCTCGTAGGTGGTATGCGTATTGGGGATGAGGAAGCGGTGGTGGCCATCACCTACACTTTGGTTCAATCGCAGGAAAAATGGAGTGTCAAATGTCCATTGGCCTTCATCTTTCATTTGAGGTGTTGTGAGTTTCGTATATGAGCCCACCTCTTTCCCGTCAATAGTCCACACAATGCGTTCTGGTGTCCAAATGATGCCATAGATATGCCATTTCGTTACGTTTAACGATGTGCGGTACTCTCGTTTCACTCCTTCCTTCTTCAGAGTGTATGATCTGTGTGTATGGACACTCTGTACGGCCTTGCCTTCTTGACCAAACATTTCTACAATGTCGATTTCTCCATACTGCTTGATGGACAAATCGTTTGGTTTCATCCAAACGGCAGGAAAATTGCCACACTTCGTGTTGGTGCGCATCTTCACTTCTACCTTTCCGTATTGGAACGCAAACATCCCCTGGGACTCGATGGCACCTGTCAGCATGGTGGCGGTATCGGAAGGTTCTTCATGATTGGGTATGGCTCGGCAGATGAGATATCCATTTTTCACGAAGGCAACTTTCGGGGAATTGCCAATCCACCGATTCCATTGTGCGTGATACCGTTGACATGGTTTCCATTTTGTTGGATCGGGTTTACTATTGTCGCGTTGGTTAAATTCGTCGCTGAAAACAAGCACGTAATTAGTGTCATTGTCAGGATACACATCTATTGTAGAACTTGAAGTGTCTGCAGCCACAAATACTAGAAGCAGTCCAATTAGAAGGTTTTTATTCATCATAACAAATAGATGTGATATTGGGGGAAACGACAACAATCTCATCGTTCTTTTTTCAATGGTTTCTATGGTTGTTCACCCATGTTTGGATTTTCTTCGTGAAATAGGTTGGGAAGAAGAATAGGAAAAGGTAGCTGTAGGCTTGAAAGCTAGAGTACCCAAACACTTCTCTGTACACCTTGGCGTTGTATTTGATGAGGTTGAGTTTGTTGGATGAGATGCTGCCTGGCACATCCCGATAGATGGCGAGTGGCTCTTGGAGGGCATAAGCCTTGTGGCATTGTTTGAGGATGTTGAGGAATAAAGCCCAGTCTTGTCGCTTGCGGATGGTAGGCATGTAGAACTTGCCATATTTTGAAGTGTCATAGATGGCTGTCAGGCAACCTATCTTGTTGTCCTTCTTTTCTTGCGATAAGGTTAAAGTCTTCGGCACAATGACTTTTCCATTTATTGTGCCATCGTAATCGCATGTGTAATAAGAGGTGAAACTCAAGCAACAGTCTTTTTCTTTCATGAAAGCTAGTTGCTTCTCCAGTTTTTTGGACATCCATCTGTCATCGCTGTCACAAAAGGCGATGTAACGTCCTGTGGCCTGTTGGATGGAGTTGTTGCGCGCCACGCCTGCACCTCCGTTCTTTTCTAAGAAGAACACCTTGACACGAGGGTCTTTTTGAGCGTATGCTTTGAGTATGTCAATGGTTTCAGCATCAGACGAATGATCGTCTGATATCAGCAATTCGATATGTGTATAGGTCTGTGAGAGTATACTGTCTATGCTCTCACAAATCATCTTGCCTGTGTTGTAGGAAGGCATGATGACGGATACCTTGTCTTCGGTCATAAGCTGAGTTTATTCTGAAACAAAAATGACATCATCCGTTGGCGGGTCTATGAATTCGTACTTGAGCGTTCTGGACAAGCCTTCCGATAAAGTGTATGGGGCTTTGAAACCACTATTGAGCATCTTGGAGGAGTTGAACTCGGTGGTGGCACAGAATTTTTTCACACGTACGGAACTGATGGCGAGTTTCTTGCGTGTGATGAAGGCGATGAAGTCGAACACGTAGCCACCAGCCATGCCCATCCAGTAGGGAAAGTGGGTGCTGGGTATGTGCTTGTCCAGCACTTTCTCCACCAGTTGTACCAAGTCGTTGGTGGTGAAGTCAGGCTTGTCTATGTAGTTATAGACGTTGTAGCCTGTAGTTTTATTGTCGATGAGGAACTTGACGAAAGAAACAACATTTCCCACATATGCCATTGATTTCTTGTTGTTTCCACTACCCACCATGAGGAATTTTCCACTGGCAATTTGCTTCAGCAGGTTATAGACATTGCCACGATTGCGTTCTCCGAAGATGACGGTTGGGCGGATGATGTTGATGTTCCAATCGCTATGGGTTTTGTACCATTCCTGAAGCACCTGCTCTGCTTGCCATTTTGATTTCCCGTAGTGGTTGAACGGGTCTTTTTCGTGGTCTTCGTCGGGATTGTGTTTGTTCAGTCCATAGACGGCGACGGATGAGAAGAAGACAATCCTTTTCACCCCGTTCTTCTCCATCGCGTGGAGGGTCTTTTCCATGCCGCCCACGTTGGTGTCGTAATAGAGTGAAACGGGAGATACGTCATCACGATGTTGGGCTGCCAAAAGCACAACAAGGTCTGCACCTGCCAGTTCCTTGTCCATCTGTGCCTGGTCGCGTACATCGCCGATGGTTGTATGTTGATTGAAGAAATGGCTTGGAAGCAGGTCAATATTTTTCAGTTTGTAATCCTTTTCATCCCCCTCCAAGAGATTCATCAACCTTGTGCCAACGAATCCGCTGGCACCTATTAGAGTTATCTTCATGCTTCTTTCGTAAATTTGCGAATACAAAATTACGAACTTTTAGTTACATAATGGTGCTGAGTTTGTAAAAAAATGCTTTTTAGTGTAATTATCTGTATCGATGGCCCTAAAAAGCAGTTATTTTTTGAGAAATCTTACACAGCTGATAAAGAGTCCATAGATGACAACATCTATGAGAGAGATGTAAAGAAGAGGCGTATCCGCGGTGTATAATGCCCAGTTGATGATGCATATGCAGCAAAAGAGACACAAGATGACTCCGAGCGTGGTGTACATGCCGATTCCTATGTCCATAATCAGATGGTGTATGTGGGTCTTGTCTGGTTCAAACATGCCTTTATGGTTCAGTTTGCGCTGAAGGGCAACCCTGATTACGTCGATGCATGGAAGGAATACCAGCGTGAAGGAGGCGAGGATGGCTTCTTCGTGATGGCAGAAAACCTTTGTTGTGTAAACCATGGGGTATTTGATGGCAAGGTAGGCAATTACATATCCGAGGAAAAGACTTCCGGAGTCGCCCATAAAGGTTTTCAGTCGTCCCACCTTGCCATAGACATTGAAGAAGAAAAAGGCGAGAGCGGCTCCCGTGAGACTGATGCTGATGAGACTGAACAGATAGGCCTCCACGTTGTAGTAGAAGTAAGCAAAAGCCCCAAGAATGAGACATGCAAGGCCCGATGCAAGACCATCAATGCCGTCGATAAGGTTCATGGCGTTGACAATCAGCAGGATGAAGAAGACGGTAAGTGGGTAGCCTACATAGATGGGAATCTCGTAGATTCCGAAAATCCCGTGCATATTGTAAATCATAAGGTTGCACAGGGGAAAGAGTAGGGCTGCAATGGTTTGGATAATGAACTTGTGGGTCGCTTTCATGCCCTTCAGGTCATCGAAAATTCCAATGATATAGATGAGGATGGCACCTGTAATCATGATGAAGTTAGACAGACCAACCACAATTTGGAGGCTGCCGCTAAGATACATGATGATGAGCGTGATGAGGACACCTATACAAAGGGAGGGCATGAAAAGAGTGCCGCCCAAACGGGGAATGGCGCGTTTGTGTACCTTGCGTGCGTTGGGCTGGTCAAGCAGTCCACGTGTGTTGCAAAGACGCACGATGAAAGGTGTGCCTATCAGGGAGAACACAAGGCTGATGGCAAACGCAATAATGATATAGGTGTAGTTTATCGTCATCTGGTATAATCCTGTTAACAATAAAACGTACAATGTTGTTATTTATTGTGAAGAGAGGCAATATTTTTGCACAAAATATTGAAGATTTCTAAAAATAGGGTTAGTATCTTCTGAAATGCAGTCTATAAAATTGGTTCTTGAGTGTGAGGACCTTCCCGCTCAGTTCCTCAAATTGGAAAGTGTCTTGTAGTCCTACGATGCCAAAGGGACGTAGTGTTTCTTCGTCTTCAATGGCCTCGAGTTGGTCTTTGGTCACCACTTTATAGGGGCTTTGAATGGTCAATTGGCTGCCAGCCTTCTCAAATTGGAAGAAGATGGTGAGATTGCTGTCGTCAATGTCGCGTACTTGCAGCAGGTGATTTTCCACAGCCCAATAGATGTAACTGTGTGACATATCGGTGGTGCCGCCTGTGGACAAGGTGTCTATTTGCCGCAATTGCCAGTTCCCGTCAAGCTTTCCGTTGTTTGAGGTCTCCAGTTCGCATGCGGCCAGTGTGATGCAGGCCACTATGATGTAGATGGTTCGTTTCATGAAGGCTTTGGTGATCATGGGTCGTCGTTCTTTTTGTCGTGAATGTTTTTATCTTTCCAACCTGAATGTGATGTCCGCGCCAGTGTTGTTGCCGAGTAACTCGCCTCTGTCTATGCCGAAGGCGGCACCGATGCGGAGACCTTGGTAGAGTTTGTCGCAGTTGTAGGTGGCTTCCGCAGCAATGCTGACGTTACGCTTGGGATTGCAATAGGGCATGTCGTAGGTTCCAAGCCCTTCCTGCCAGGAGGCACGCAGACGATACCGTAGTTGATCTGTGGGTTGTCCGGCTAGACCGATATGCCATGCTGTAAAGCGATTGCACTGGAAATCGAGTTGTTTGTTCTCGTTGTAGATGGGGGAACGAAAGAGTGGGTTACCGAGTGTTTGTCCCCAATGTTGCCAACCGGGTTCGATGGCATTATTGTAATAATTGTCCTTGCCGCCGATATGGTCGGGAATCTGCATGGTGCGTTCGCTGTATATCGGGCCGCTCTGGTATTTTGTGTAGATGTATTCTACGACTGCATCGCTGATCCAGGGGAAGTGTTTCAGATGCACATCTGCGCCCAACATAATATCTTTGAGTGGGTAAACCAAATAACAGCGTTTTTTCTTTTTCATTTGCCCGTCTTCATAGGCATAGCCATCATAGTCAAGGTGGAACATGGCTGAGTGGTCTTCGAAGAAATGGTCGGCATATAGTCCATATTTTACAGCCTTTGTGTCGTAGTTCAGGCGTAAGACCCAACTGCCCAGAATGTTGCCCTCGTTGTTGCGAGTGGCACCATCGTTGGCGCTGTCTGTTCCTCCTCCAGCAAAAGCATGCCAGAAGGACTTGAGGTTACGGTCATTTTTGATTTTGGTGTATTCGTTGTTGTACCATTTGTAATGGGTGCTGCCAAATTGTGATGCTATCTCAAGACCTATCTCTGCATTGAAGGGCTTTTCTTTCTTTCCGATTCGGAAATAGCCGGCCTTGGTGTGCATGAGTACATGTTGGTCATAGTCTCCATGTCCCTTCGCGAAGTCTTCCTGAAAGTTCCCGTCACTAAATATGCCCCATGCGATGTGTCCTTTGAAGGAGAGAAATCCACGAGTGTAAGGAATTTCCCAGTAGTCGGGTAGGGCAAGGCGCATCTCCGGGTAGGGGCGAGCGTTGATTCCGTAGGTTTGCGAGCCGCTGCTGAGTTCGTTGTTCTTCAACTGCATGGGTTGCTGTTTCTGTCCAACGGTGAGCGTGCCTTTCAGCCAACGTACATCGGCATAGAACTGTTGTACAAAGAATTTACTGGTGTAGTTGAAGGGTACGACGAGGTCTGCGCCATAGCCGATGTCCCAATGACGTGTTGAATCACTCGAGGCACTTCGAAATACGCCTCCTCGCAGATAGCCGGAGTTTCTCTCTATCGATGACAAACCGTATTTGTTGGCTGTTAACCACAAAGGGGCATGGGCACCGTCAGAAAAAGTGCCGGATGTTTCTGCAAAAAAAGAAACACCTTTGCCCAAATCTGGTGACTGGGCAAAGGTGTTGAGTGTGAATGCTGAAAGTAATACAACAAGAACCTTTTTCATGGTCGACTTGCAAAAGATATTACTTGTTTTTGTTTACTGTTTACTTAGCGAAGGCCACAGCGCGGGTTTCACGGATGACGGTGATTTTCACCTGACCTGGGTAGGTCATCTCATCCTGAATCTTCTTGGCGATGTCTGCGCTGAGTGCATCGATTTCCTTGTCTGAAATCTTGTCGGCACCAACGATTACTCGCAATTCGCGACCTGCCTGGATGGCGTATGTCTTGGTTACGCCTGGATAACTTGCTGCCAAGTTCTCGAGGTCGTTCAGACGTTTGAGGTATGCCTCAACGATTTCACGACGTGCACCTGGACGTGCGCCACTGATGGCATCGCACACTTGCACGATGGGGGCCAGCAGAGTGGTCATCTCCATTTCGTCGTGGTGAGCACCGATGGCATTGCAGATGTCTGGCTTTTCTTTATATTTCTCGGCAATCTGTGCGCCGTAAAGTGCGTGTGGGATTTCCAACTGCTCATCAGGCACCTTGCCGATGTCGTGCAACAGACCTGCGCGTCGTGCTTTCTTGGGGTTGAGGCCCAGTTCGGCAGCCATGACTGCACAGAGGTTGGCTGTTTCGCGAGCATGTTGCAAGAGGTTCTGACCATACGAAGAACGATATTTCATCTTGCCGACGATACGTACAAGTTCTGGGTGCAATCCATGTACGCCAAGGTCGATGCAAGTGCGTTTTCCCGTTTCGACGATTTCGTCTTCCACCTGTTTCTTCACTTTAGCAACCACTTCTTCAATGCGGGCTGGGTGTATACGTCCGTCGGCCACCAATTGGTGAAGAGCCAAGCGGCAAATTTCGCGGCGAACAGGATCGAAGGCGCTGATAACGATGGCCTCAGGAGTGTCGTCCACTACAATCTCTGTACCAGTGGCTGCTTCGAGGGCACGGATGTTGCGACCTTCACGGCCAATAACGCGACCTTTCACTTCGTCGGAGTCGATATGGAATACGCTGACGGAGTTTTCAACTGCAGTTTCACTTGCTACACGTTGAATGGACTGGATGATGATTTTCTTGGCCTCTTTGTTGGCGGTCATCTTGGCCTCGTCCATGATTTCGTTGATGTATTGCTGAGCCTGGGTCTTGGCTTCGTCTTTCAACGATTCGATAAGCGATTCGCGTGCTTCTTCAGTGGTTAAGCCTGAGATGGCTTCGAGTTTTGAACGTTGGTCTGCGATGAGTACGTCCAGTTTTTCTTGCTGTTTGGTGAGATTGTTGCGTTGTGCGTCCACCTCATTCTGTTTCTTTTGTACTTCATCGTGCTGTTGGTTCAGGGAGAGCTCGCGCTGTTTCAGCTTGTTCTCAAAAGTCTGCAATTTTTGATTGCGCTGATTGGCTTCTTTGTCGAGTTCTGATTTTCTGTTCAGATACTTTTCCTTGAGTTCCAGCTGCTTCTTTTCCTTGAGGGCTTCGGCCTCAATTTCAGCCTCTTTGATGATTTGGTTGTACTTCTGTTTGATAATGTAGCGGAACAGGACGAATCCTATGACGCCACCTAATATCAGACAGGCAACCGCGATGCTTATTGCTACTATTATGTCCATCTTTTTTGTTTATTTAGGTTATATATTTATTACAAAAGCACAATTTTAGTCCTTCACATACGGCTGATATGTGAACAACTGAAATTGTGCCTTAAGTTCTCGCTATGTTTGCGGTTGCTGGGTGAGCCCAACGACCGTTCAACTTCATTTGATTCCGAGTGATTCTATCTCTTTCTCAATGTCATGCATCATGTCCATGTATGGCCCAACGTTTGCCTTTTCCGAGGCTTTTGCAGCTTCGAATGCAGTGGTGAGCATGGCCATCACATAGTAATATTTGTCATGGGGAACTTGTGGATAAACATCACGTAACTTTTGAATGCGGCGCTGGATGTTAGATGCAGCGTCGCGGTACATCTTCTCTTCTTCAGGCGTAGCGACCTGTAAGTCAAGCGGGATGTCCTCTACGATTACCTTGATGTTTAATTTGTTTGCCATGACAAATTTACGGGTTATTTATAAGCGTCTTGTCTTTTCAACCAAGTGCGCCTATTGGTTTGTATCGCTTCCGTCACCTTCTGTGCCGGTGGATAAGATGCTGATGCATTTGTTGACTTCACGAATCAGTCGGGAGATTTTCATCTTTGATTCCTTAATGTCGGTATCGCTGATTTCAATCATCTTGGCCAATTTCAGATTGCTGTAATCACGCTTGCTCTGAGCCAATTCGGCTTTGAGTTGCTTGATTTCTTCGTCTCTGCCTTCCAGTTCAGCATACAGGTCGGCATTTTCCTGTTTCAGCACACGGAATTGAGCGATGACTTGACGTACTTTCGCTTCAAATTTCTTCATTGACTGTCTTTCTTCTGCTGTCATATGATGTGTGTTAAAACAACGGAGGTTGCAACAATTTTATGCAAATTTATAACTTTGTACGATTTCTACCAATCTTTTGAGCGTTTTTTTCAGCAACGCTAATGAAAAAGATGAGAAAAAGCCACTTTTTCCTCTATATTTTAGCTTTTTAGGTTCTACTTTTTCATTTTTGCTTCGGCTTTTGCCACTTCTTCGCTCGAAGGATTTGGCTCTTTCTTTGCCAATACGATGAGGTTGTAGGTGTATTCCTGTATCCAAGCCTCACTGAATCCAAGCATTTGTTGGTAACGGCGTACGGAGAATACTGATTTCCGGATGCCGTCGTCATCCCATGTGTCTTTTGTCAGAATGTCGTGAACGGTGCTGTCGGTCAGATTCTTCACCATTTTTTTCATGAAGCCAGGAATGCGGAATTTCCACTTGAGCAGGTTGCCCATCAACATCATGGTTTCTTGGGTGAAGCCTTGAAACATGTAGAGGTAGCGGCTCACATCGTTTTGTGTGCGGCATCCTTTTTTGACACTTTGGTCAATCTCTTTGAAGAAGTTGTCGCTGATGCCATAGAGGTCGTGGAGCATCTTGGCGCATGCCTTCTTCTCGCCAACCCCCAGTTTGTTGTTGACAGTGGCGACACGGAGTGTGCGTTTGAAAGTAAGGAGGTCTGGCAGGGCAGCAAGGTTAGAAATGCCGAGGTTGGCGGCTAACACGCTTTGGAAGTAGACACGAATCAGTGTCATGAAGTCTTCCATTCCTCCCACGTTTTCCTTCTTCTTCTTGAAAATATCTAAAAAAGCCATTGAATGTTACATTTAATATATATAATAATGTGATATCGTTGTGTGGCAGATGTGATTCTCTAATGACGCATTAGTATGCGTTGCCTGTCTCTTTCCCGAACATGTTTGTGATGGTCTTAAGGATAATCTTAAGGTCAAGGGAGAAGGTCCAGTTCTCGATGTATTCTATATCTTTCTTCACACGGCCTTCCATCTGGTCGATGTAGCGTGTCTCGCCGCGGAATCCCGTGACCTGAGCCAACCCTGTGATGCCGGGCTTTGCGAAATGACGCACCATGAATCGGTTGATAAGTCGGGAGTATTCGCTGGTGTGCTTCAGCATGTGTGGACGTGGCCCTACTACCGACATGTCGCCGATGAACACGTTGATGAACTGTGGCAGTTCGTCGATGTTGGTCTTGCGCATGAAGTCGCCGAAGGGGAATTTGCGCGGGTCGTCTTTTGTGGCTTGCATTGTGTCGGCATCATCGTTCACTTTCATGGAACGGAACTTGATGCATTTGAAGATTTTTCCATCCAACCCAGTTCGTTCTTGTATGAAGAAAATAGGGCCGGGGGACTGAATCTTAATCATGATGGCCACCCATAACCACACCCATGGGAAGATGAGAATGAGCACAAGCCCCGAGAAGACGATGTCGAACGTGCGTTTGATGAATTGATTCGTGCTGTTGCGGAGTGGCTCTTCTCTTCGTGCAATAACGGGGATGCCATCCATTGACGAGAAGGTCATGTTTCCCTTGAAAATGTTAAGGGCGGGTATGTAGAAAAAGCGTATCAGATGATTGTCGCAGAATTTGCTAATCATGTTGATGGTGTCGTGCTGTTCCTTGGGGAAGTACCCGTAGATTTCGTTCACGTTAGGGTTCTTGGCTAACCACCCGTAAATGTCGGCTGTGCCTCCAATGCGTTTTGATTTGATTTGCTCGAAGGGACATTCACCATCGTAGAATGTGCCGACAATATCGTAGCCGTAGAAAGGCGTGCTTAAGATGTTGTACAATTGCTCCACGGTCTTTTCGTTGCCAATCAGAACCACCCTCTTTTGGTTGCGCTTGTTCGAACGGATGTACATCAGATAGGCTCTGATGCAGAAACGTTCAAGCAGCAAGAAGACCGTATAGGCAACAATGGAGATGATGAGAAATTTTCGTGGGAAACGGGAGAATGGTTGTGAAAGTTGTGTAATCAAGGCGATGAATAGCATCATCGCGAAACAGGTCGTGAGGATGCGTGCCACAATTTTTTCTTTCTTGATAATACGCATCTGCGTCACCGAAGGGAACAGGAATGTGCTGATACAGAAACTGACGAGGTAAGTACAAAGAAACCACGGAACATTGTCAATGCCATTGCTTATGGTGGGCACAAAGTGGGCAATGAGTTTGTAAAATCCTGTTAGGAAGAGGCTTAACAGGATGATGTCTACCGTAAATATACCTATCTGTAGATTTTTGTCGGTTCCCATGAATCAACTGGTATTTTTCTGAATTGTGTGCAAAGGTACACAAAAAATGTTAAAGGAGAAATCTTTAAACCTTTTATTTTGATAAAAAGTGCTTTTTGTTCTCAATTCATGCCTGAAAACAATGAAAAAACGTCTTATGGGCTTCCCTTGAGGGACATTCTGGGGGTACGAAAAGTGCCAGAACTCAAGAATTTTGTCTAAATGCTTTTCCGTAAAAAAAAATATCTGTACCTTTGCACAAAATATCAAAGAAAAATCGAAATATGGAAAATGGATATTCTGCCGATTATGCGGAGTACAGTGAGAAGTCAAAATTTGATGTGAAAGTCCTTTGGACGATTATGCAGAGGTACAAGTATTGGTTCATTGCCTCTGTGTTATTTTGTCTCTTGATTGCAGGGGTGTATTTGTGGTATGCCACACCAAAATATAGCGTTTCGACGAAAGTGCTTATCAAAGATCAGGAACACAATTACTATTCCAATTCGATGAACAAGTCACTCTCTGAAATGGGTATGACCAATAGTAGTAATGGTTTTGAAAATGAGTTGGAAATCATTGCCACCAAGACCATGAACAAGAAGGTGGTTCGAGACCTGAAACTCTACTCCCAGTATTACAAAAAGGATAAGGTGAAGAATCGTGAGTTTTATGGAAAGTATTCCCCTTATCTTGTAGATTTTCAAGAGGATAGGATTGATTCTCTTCCCTGTCCCATTAGGATGGGTTTTCGTCAAGAGGGCAAGGGCCTTTCCGTCACTCTTGAGGCTGAGGATTTCGAGGATGAAAAGGTGGTATCGTCTTTCCCCGCTCATATTCCCACTCCCCATGGAGAGGTCATCATTACGAGAAATCCTCAGGGGGTGCTGGACTATTTGGAGAATGACCTGAAGGTCGTCGTTTATCCGCTTGAGGCAGTGGCATTGGCATATTCAGCCGCTTTGACGGTTGAGGCCACGTCGCGTACATCCACGATTGCGGAAATCACGCTGACCGACAATGTGCCGGAACGTTGTAAAGACTATCTGAACAAGTTGGTGGATGCTTACAACGAAGATGCCAACATCGATAACAACATCGAGGCAACCCGCACCCGTGACTTCATCGACGAGCGTCTGGCTGAAATCAGCAAAGACCTGAATATGACAGAAGACCAATTGCAGCAATATAAGCAGCAGAGCAGAATTGTCGATTATCAGTCCGATGCTTCCGTGGATGTGAGCCAAAACATTCTCTACGAGCAGAAGTTGGTGGAAGTGGGCACACAGATTGACCTGATCAGTTATCTGATAGAGTATTGTAATGACAAACACAATGAATATCAGGTGGTGCCGTCCAACATAGGTGTTGCTGACGCTAATCTCAACACCGTGATAGCCAAGTACAACGAAACCATCCTTGAACGCAACAGGTTGCTTCGTTCTTTGTCAGAGACAACCCCTTCTGTTGTAGAAAAAACGCATGAAGCGGAAGGTTATTTCTCCACATTGCGCACATCCTTGCAGAGCGCCAAGCAACAGGCTGTGATGCGGCGAAACGACTTGCAGAATCAGCACAGCAAATATACCAGTCGCATTGCGATGGCTCCTGAGCGTGAGCGTATGTTGGTCGACATCAACCGTCAGCAGGGAGTGAAGTCAGAACTCTACCTGATGATGCTGAAGAAGCGTGAGGAGAACCTCATCAAACTCTATTCTGCAGCCTACAAAGCCAAGCAGATAGAAGAGCCAACGATTTATGGTCCGGTCTCTCCCAAAAAGAAACTTGTTCTTTTGGGAGCCTTTGTGCTGGGTATTATCCTTCCATACCTCTATTATTATTTGCGCAACATCTTCCGCTATCGTTTGGAAGGTGAAGAAGAACTGGTTTCCTTGACCAAGGCGCCGTTGTTGGGCACCATTCCTTTTGTGAAAGTGTTGGCGAAGAGCAATCGTACCATTGTGTTGAAGGAAAATCGCAATAGCATCATGATGGAAGTCTATCGCGCTTTGCGTTCCAACCTTCCATTCGTGCTGAAACCAGGGCAGCAGGTGATACTTTTCACCTCCACCCAGTCTGGTGAGGGTAAAACCTGTATCGCTTCCAACTTGGCAACCAGCATGGCTTTTGCGGGAAAGAAGGTGCTCATCATGGGTCTTGATATCCGTAAACCGCGATTGGCGGGAGTCTTCAATCTCTCCGACACGGAAAAGGGTATATCGAATTTCCTCTCGCGCCAACCTGATGACTACAAGTATTTGGAGAGCGTGATTCAGAAGACTGATGTCAGCGAAAACCTCGACATCATTCCTGCCGGAACCATTCCACCTAACCCTGCCGAGTTGCTCGAACGGGAGAATCTGGCGAGTGCGGTGGAATATCTGAAGCAGAAATATGACTACATCCTGATAGATACGGCTCCTGTGGGTTTGGTGAGCGACACGATGACCATTGCCAAGTTGGCAGATTTGGTGCTCTACATCGTTCGTGCCAATTACACGCTCAAGGCCGACATCGAGTTCATCAACACGCTGTATGAGAACAATCGTATCCCGAACATCAACTTGATTCTTAATGCCGTGAAGCAGAAAGACGCTTCGCGTTCATATTATAGTTCATACGGACGTTACGGCAAGGGATACCGTAATTATGGTTACGGATATGGTTATGGCTACGGCTACAGTTATGGTTATGGCGATAGCGCCAAGTTGGCAGAGGTGTAAGCATCGTTGGCAAACTGAAAGCAGAAAGATGTTGAATCGATAAAACGGAATCATTATGCTGATAGCGGTAGACTTTGACGGAACGATTGTGGAGCACGAGTACCCTCAGATTGGCGAAGAGCGTCCTTTTGCAACAGAGGTGCTCAAGATGCTGATTGCCGAGAGGCATAAGGTGGTGTTGTGGACTATGCGGGAAGGGCAACTGCTGGACGATGCTGTGAAGTGGTGTGCTGAGCGTGGGGTGGAGTTCTATGCTGTCAACAGCGAGTATCCCGCCCAGTTCCTGGAGGCCAAGCCCGATCATCTTTCCTGCAAACTGAATGCCGACGTGTTCATTGACGACCGCAATGTGGGAGGCCTGCCCGACTGGCCCACCATCTATAAAATCATCACCCGTGGGAAGACTTGGAAGCAGATGATACGCGCGGAGGTGATGAGTGAGTTCGAAGAACAGGAACCTCCATATCCCAAGTGGATGTTTTGGAAGACCAAGAAGAAGTAATCACCTTAAAAAAGCAATACGATGAAAGTTGTCAACTTTGCAAAGCAGAACACTATTATCAATCAGTATGTTGCGGAATTGCGCGATGTGAACATTCAGAAAGACCGCGCAAGATTTCGTTATAATCTGGCGCGCATCGGCCAGATGATGGCTTATGAAATCAGCAAGACTTTGCAGTATTCGAACAAGACCATCCAGACGCCTTTAGCCACGGCGACGGCCTCCACGCCCGACGACCAGATTGTGCTCGGCACCATCTTCCGTGCAGGGTTTCCTTTCCATCAGGGCTTCCTGGATGTGTTTGACCATGCAGGCAATGCCTTCGTGTCGGCCTATCGCTACTATAAGGATAAGGAGTGCAAGAACGTCGGTGTCAAGATTGGGTATATCGCCACGCCCGACTTGACAGGCAAGACACTTATCATTGCAGACCCGATACTTGCAACGGGTGGTAGCTTCGAACTGGGCTATCATGCCTTTTCCACCAAGGGTGTGCCGGCCACGCTGCATCTCTGTAGCATCATAGCGGCACAAAAAGGTGTTGATAACATCAAGAAGGCTTTTGCCGATTTTGACAATGTGACCCTTTGGTGTGCGGCCATCGACCCAGAACTGAACGAGCATTGCTATATCGTTCCTGGTCTCGGCGATGCGGGCGACCTCGCTTATGGCGAAAAACTTTAGTGATAACCAATTAAATGTAGAATGGACTCAGACAGTTATCCGGCGGAAAACAGTAGCCGCCTAATAAATTCTATTGTTGATTACATGTTGAACAACAACAGGAAAGGAGGGAACGCATGGATTCGCAAATAACCCTTCTTGTCATATACATGTTGTTGTCGTTGGTCATCTCGGCATTGTGTTCCGTGCTTGAGGCAACCATACTCTCAACCCCTATGTCATACATCACCACCCTGGAGACACAAGGTGCCAAAGGGTGGGAACGGCTCAAGCAGTATAAGACCAACATCGACCGTCCCATTTCGGCCATTCTGATTGTCAACACCATCGCCAACACGGTGGGTGCCTCGTTGGTCGGCTCGACGGCGGCCGGATATGCAGCCTCCCATTATGCAACTTCTGATGCGACAAGCCTTTTTGTTGGTGTCATCTCGGGTGTGTTCACCTTCCTCATCCTGGTCTTTTCCGAGATTGTACCCAAGACGATAGGCTCCACTTATTGGCGCAAGTTGGCGATTCCTGCCAGCAACATTATTCATGTGTATATCATTCTCACCTACGTGTTGGTCATCTTGCTCGAAAAGGTGACGCATGGATTGGGGAATGCAGCCAGCCAGGAGTCGGTCACTCGCGATGAGGTGGCGGCTATGGTCACGGTGGGCACCGAGGAGGGTGTGCTGGAGAAGAAGGAGAATCGTATGATTCAGAACCTGCTGAAGTTGGACAGCGTTGCTGCCCATGAGATTATGACCCCCAGCGTGGTGGTGGCGATGGCCGAGGAGGAGATGACCTTGCGTGATTTCTATAATGATGAGGAATATCGGAACTTCTCGCGCATCCCTGTCTACAAGGGCGAGGAGAGCGACTACATCACAGGCTATGTGCTCCGTCAGGAGATTCTCGAACGTCTGGCCGAGGATAAGTTCGACACCACGCTCGGCGAGTTGGCGCGTCCCATCCTCTCTTTCTCCGAAGATGAAGATGTGTCCACCATCTGGGAGAAACTGTTGGAGAAGAAGGAGCACATCTCCATCATTATCGACGAATACGGCACGTTGCGTGGCATTGTCACGCTTGAGGATGTCATCGAGACGATGCTTGGCTTCGAGATTGTCGACGAGAAAGATGAAGTGGTCGACATGCAGGAACTGGCCAAGGAGCAGTGGAAACAGATGCAGAAGGAACAGCACAAGTAACGCTGCGGCATGACTTCGACACTGAGTAAAGCGACCCTGATGGGCCGCTTTTTTGTTTTTTTAGCGTTTTAGTTTTGGTGGAAAACAATTTTGGACGTACTTTTGTGGCCGAAATTGAATCTTTTGAAGTGTAACTAAAACTTATTAGGATATGAAACTCAATCAGCATTGTTTGTGTGTGGCCATTCTGATCTGCGTGTTATCAATGGGAGTGTTGAATGTCTTCGGGCAGAGCAGTGGTTTTGCCACCAAGTTGAAATCAGCCATTCAGGCGGTGGAGAGGGATGCGGACAAAGACCCTGACACGTTCAAGAAGAATATTGCGCGGTTGGAGAAGGACTGGGGCAATCGACAGAATCCCGTGGAGCAGAGCGTGGTGCACGCGCTGCTGGGTTCGGCCTATGATGAGATGAAGTGGACCAGCATTTCCGACTATGACGAAGAGACGCGTGGCGAGTACGTCCGCAAACTCGAAGACCATTTCGACCATGTGCTGGACAACATGGACGCATTGGCAGCAGCCAAGAGCAGCAGTTATTCCGTGCTTCTGACCAAGGGCAAGGATAACGACATCTACGAGAACGACATGCTCTCGGTGTTGCTTCCGTTTGCCATGATGTACGCGAACTGGGATGAATGGAAGAAGGCCGAGGTGTACAAGCGCGCCTTCGAGGTGTACAAGCGGCGTGGCAACCTGAACGGCTATGGCCAAATGAAACTTCAGTGGTTAGGTATGATGCGTGAGGTGCCACGGAAGTACGGGGCCATTTCGGAGAAGCAGAGGAAGGACAGCCTCTATCAACTCTTGCAGGAAGTGAAGGATGTGGAAATTGGTGCCGATATTGCTATGGCCTATTCTAACTGCCTGAATGGCTCGGATGAGAAAATCGATTTCTTCCGTTGGGCCTTGAAGAATTTGGGCAAGTCTAAACGTAAGGGTGACTTGCAGAGTTCCCTGGATATGATTTTGCAGCCATCTGTCTATGTGAGTGGCGTGAATAACTTCCTGGTGAACCGTCCCAACGATGTGAGTGTGAGATTCTGGAATGGCGAGCGGATTACGGCGACGGTGCGGAAGTATGCTGGCAGGGAGAAGACAAAGAACGGCGGCTGGGGTGCACTGCTGACGACGGGTGCGGTGGTGGAGCAGCACGAAGTGGTGCTGGACATCGATTCGGCCAATGCGGCACGGAAGGCGAAGGATTGGCCTGTCCGCGGATGGGCAAAAACGGCATTTTCGTTGCCGGCCGGACACTATGTGCTGGTGACCGAAGGGGTGGGCGATAAGACCGTGGACGAGTTCCGTGTCAGTTCGCTGCATCTGATGACGACCGTCGTGAATAGGGAGAAACTTCGCCTATATGTGGTTGATAATGAGACAGGACGTCCGTTGTCTGGTGTGAAAGTTCAGTGTAGGGAGCGCCTCCCGGCAGATAAAGACAAGACAGAGGGCTGGGAGAACCGCGACTTGAAATATGAGTACATCACGGATGCCGAGGGCACCGTGGACATTGAGAAGACATTGTGGTATCGCGTCGTGAAGAGTGAAGACGACTACACCAATTACACTCGGGCCGATGCCTACTGGAACTCTCCGCGGGAGAAGATGGATCATGTGAACCTCAAGGTGATGACCGACCGCAGCATCTATCGTCCAGGACAGAAAGTGATGGGTTCTGTGGTGGCCTTCTGGCAGAATGGCGATGCGGTGAAAGTGGTGGACGGCGATTCAGTGAAACTGAGAGTGCTTGACTCTCAGCGGAAAGCATTCACCACGCTCTATCTGCAAACAAACGAATACGGTACGGCCTCATTCGAGTTTGTGCTGCCCGACGATTGTGCTGTGGGCTCTTGGAACATGGATGTGAGCAGCGATGCCGGTGGTCACCTTTATGAGTCTCTGAGAGTGGAGGAGTATAAGCGACCCACCTACGATGTGACCATCGAGGGGCCACGTGGCGCTAAGTTCGGAGAGAAGATAGAAGCAGTCGGTACGGCCATGATGCTGGCAGGTGTGCCGGTGCAAGGTGCGAACGTGCACTACAAGGTGGAGTGCCAATCGCGGAAGTTCCGTTGGTGGTATGAGCGCGGCAGTGACTGGCATGAGATGGAGGAGGGTGACACCACGACCGACGATGAGGGTCAGTTCCGTGTGTCCATACCGTTGATAGACGAATACGTGTCGGGTGACTTCCCGTTGGTTCGTTTCCGCGTGAAGGCACAAGTGACCGACTTGGCTGGCGAGAGCCATGATGCGGAGTGGGGCATCAACGTGAGCAACATAGACCGCTCCGTCGAAGTAACCGTGGATAAGATGACGGATATGGCGACAAAGCCCGTCTTCCTGGTGGACGTCTTCAATGCCAACCACGAGAAGGTGGAGACGGAGGGCAAATACCGGATTCGCTATGGAGACAAGACGGTGGCAGAAGGAAGTTTTGCTGCTGGTGACACGTTGCAGTTGCCCAAGAACTTACAGTCGGGCGTGAATTATTGCATCGAGGCCACGATTGTCGACAACAATGGTGAAGACGTGAAGGACTATGCTTATTTCACTCCTTACAATTCTGCTCAACCTGTGACGGACTTCCGTGCGATGGGGATGAATGCCAAATATCGTCCTGAAGGACAGCCGACTGAAAACGACCTCTTCTATGCGCCCAAGACGGTGTATGAGGAGAACGGACACGTGGACCTCTATTTCTCTACCTCGGAAACCGATGCCTATATTATATATAATGTGTATAACGCCAACGGATTGTTGGAGACCAGCCGCGCTGTGACCGACGGAGCCATGAAGCATCTGCGCCTGCAGCACCGGAAAGAGTGGGGCGAAGGCATCAATGTGCAGGTGATGTATGTGCGTAAAGGACATTACCGCGTGATGAACCAGTCCTTCACGTTGGTACGTCCGGAGAAGAAACTGAAACTGGAGTGGGCGACCTTCCGCGACAAGTTGCAGCCAGGGCAGCAGGAGCAGTGGACGCTGACCGTGACAAACAAGGACGGCCGCCGAGTGAGTGGGGCAGAGATGATGGCTGTGCTTTACGATGCATCGCTCGACCGCATCTACTACCATGATTGGGGCTTCGGACTTTACTTTAGCCGTTTTGCGCCAAGTGCGCACAGTTCCCATGCGTTTCGTTCATCATTCCCTTCGAGCACGCTGTCAGGGGCCATCGCTTTCCATTCACATTACTCGCGTTCGTTCGACCAGTTGAACGGCTTTGAGCACGACCGCTATCTCCGTCGCTCGAAAGGTGGCGCAAGGCTGCTGGAGAGCAGAGCCGCGGTGGATGAAGACGGTGTGGAGTTTATACATGCACGTATGGTGGCGGACGAAGCGCCTGCTGCCAATGAGGCGGGCACTGCAGCGGAGGATGAGGAAACGGAGGATGAGCCGGTGGATTATGAGAATGCCACCATCCGTGAGAACTTTGCAGAAACCGCATTCTTCTTGCCACATCTGGTGTCGGACAAACAGGGCAATGTGAACATCCAATTCACGCTGCCGGAGTCGTTGACGGAGTGGCGTTTCATAGGCCTTGCCCACACGAAGGACGTCGATTACGGCATGCTTCGTGCAACGGCAACGGCTCGCAAGGCCTTCATGGTCAGACCGAACATGCCACGTTTCCTGCGTTGGGGCGACAAGGCGGTGATTGCAGCGTCGGTGGTCAACCAGAGCGAAGAGCCGCTGAAGGGTGGTGTGCGTATGCGACTGCTCAACCCCACTACGGGCGAAGTGATGCTCACCATGGAAAAGCCTTTCGCTGTGGAGGTTGGCAAGACGGTGGGTGTTGACTTCGGCTTCGATGTGAAGGAGGAATGGACTGACCTCGATTGTGAAATAGTAGCCGTGTCGGGCAATGTGAGCGACGGTGAGAAGAATCCGCTGCCAGTGCTTTCCACAAAGAAGGAGATGGTGGAGGCAGTGCCTTATTACATCATAGGCAATGCCGATGGTTCAGAGGTGACAAAGACGATGGATTTGAGTCAACTCTACAACCAGAACTCTGCCACTGCCACCAACCGCATGCTCAAGGTGGAATATACGGACAATCCTGCGTGGATGTGCATCGAAGCGCTGCGTAGCGTGAAGAATCCGATAGAGGATGACGCCATCGACTTTGCGGCAGCACTCTATGCCAACACACGTTTGGTGGAACTCATGCAGACCTTCCCTGTGATGGAGAAACATGAAAGTTCGGCAGACTTGAAACAACGTGTGGCCACAGCAGAGCAGAAACTGGCCGGTTTGCAACTGGAGGATGGCGGCTGGAGTTGGTTCAAGGGAATGAACAGCAGTTACTACACCACCTTGGCTGTGTGTGAACATCTGGCAAAAATACCAAAGCCCAACGAGACGGTGAAGCGTATGCTGGCAGATGGTATGAAATATCTGGACAATCACGAACTGAGTGCTTACAACTATGCTAAACAGAAGAAGTACAAGATTTGGCCTTCGAACTCAGAACTGCGTTATCTCTACATCTCGGCACAGATGCCTGACAGGGCTGTGAGCAAGGAGGTGCGCCAGATGCGTGAGGACTATCTGAAGAAGGTGGAAAAGGCACCGGAAGACCTGACTATCTACGGTGTGGCCAATGCCGCCTATACGCTGAGGGCATTCGGGCACGTGAAGGTGGCCGACAAGTTCGTGAACTTCTTGAAAGACTATACCGTGGAGAAGCCAGGACAGGGACGTTTCTTCGCCACCGATGCAGCCTACTACTCATGGATGGATTACCGCATTCCGACACAAGTGGCAGCCATGAAGGCCATCTATCAGAAGGACAAGAAGGATGCCATCCTGAACGAGATGCAGTTGTGGCTCATCTCGCAGAAGCAAGTACAGAAGTGGGACAACCCGATGAACACGATTGACGTGGCCGACTTCCTTTTGCAGGTGTCGCCCATGGAGACCTTCCACGAGATGAAGTATCCGGTGCTGGTGGTGGATGGCAACGAACTGAAGGATTTGGATTACGGCACCATCAATACCGAGCGTGACCAACTGGAAGGCCGCGAGGCAAACCTCATTCTGGAAGGCAACGTGTTGGCTGATGCACCCGAAGAAATCCTGAACGACGGGGCGCAGCAATTAGAGGTGAAGAAGCAGACTCCGGGCATCTCGTGGGGTGCAGCATATGCGACATTCCTGGAAGATGTGGGCAATCTGAAACTCTACGCCACCAACGAACTGAAGATACAGAGAAAGATGTACGTGCAGCATGCGGGAAGTGACGACTGGGCCGACTACAAAGAGGGAGAAACCCTGAAAGTGGGAGATAAGGTGCGGATTCGCCACATCATCACCGCCGACCGCGACATGGACTTCGTGCGAGTATCAGCACAGCATCCAGCCTGTCTGGAACCATTGCGCCACTTGTCAGGCTATCAATGGATGGGCGGACGTGGTTGCTATCTCTCCATCCACGATGCACGTTTCGACATGTTCTTCGACTGGTTCACACGTGGCACCTCCACGGTCGACATGGACTATTCGGTCGTTCGTGCAGGCTCCTATCAGGTGGGTGTCTCCACGGTGGAATGTGTGTACGCAAAGCAGTTTGGCGGACATACGGAAGGAATGATGATGAACGTGAGAAATGACAAATGAAGCGCGTTCTGACAGACCCATGCGAGGAGAGGCTTTTTGAAGCGTGATTGATTCTCAGCCACTTAAAAAACCGAAAGAAAAAAAGTCGGAAAAAAAGTGATGAAACATTTGGTGGATTGCCAAAAAGTCTCTACCTTTGCACTCGCTTTCGGGAAGGAACGGAAGAAACAAACCAACAAAGTCTGGTGTGACAGCGTTGTTCTGAAGGTCTTTCCCCGACGATGAAGGGGCGCTTAGCTCAGCTGGTTCAGAGCGTCTGCCTTACAAGCAGAGGGTCGGCGGTTCGAATCCGTCAGCGCCCACGTAGTGGTGAAGATGACGGTTCGTTGAAAACACTCCGTCAGCGCCCACGCTTACAAAAAGAATCATTTGGCTCGCTAGCTCAACTGAATAGAGCATTTGACTACGGATCAAAAGGTTACAGGTTTGAATCCTGTGCGAGTCACTCTTTTTGAAGAATCATCGTTCTGGAAGAAAGTTTCGGGTAGGTAGGTAAGTGGTTAAAACGGGCAGACTGTAAATCTGTTGCCTTACGGCTTCGGCGGTTCGAATCCGTCCCTGCCCACGGATAGACGAAACGAAAGTGAAGTCAATCAGGGAGAAAGCCCACGGATAGACGAAACGAAAGTGAAGTCAATCAGGGAGAAAGCCCACACGGGTGAAAGCCCACATAGAAGTCGCGGAAGTAGCTCAGTTGATAGAGCACTAGCCGTCCAAGCTGTGGTTCGCGGGTTTGAGCCCCGTCTTCCTCTCTTCAATCGTAACTTTTTATTTTCTCGAAAATTAATCCTTCATGGAGAGGTTGCTGAATTGT
>JAEEGL014883214.1_pt1 | contig 79665 bp, 57 predicted proteins | sample 9134231 | NCBI WGS metagenome assembly JAEEGL01 (sample SAMN16246548, study PRJNA631951) | gut metagenome | biome: gut microbiome; feature: rumen; material: fiber-attached | host: Bos | place: Iran: Karaj | collected 2018-10 | reverse complement strand
CGGGGTGTCAAAATTCGATACGCTGTACCAGTTAATGATTGAGGATAACCCTGATAAAGATTTCATCGAAAGAATAACTTCTTAGGAGGTGCTGTTCCCACCTCCTAAGAAGTCATGGCATATGACTGAGTAGTTACCCTGTCCCGATGATTTTGTGAAAATATTTGAACGACGCAAGAAAAACTTACTTTTTGAGGCATTTCATTCGGTGTTTTTGAGGTATTTCATTCGGTGTTTTTGAGGCATTTCATTCGGTTTTTTTTGAGGTATTTCATTCGGTGTTTTTGAGGTATTTCATTCGGTGTTTTTGAGGTGAGGTAATCAATTAACAGGTTTTTGATCCCTTTGCATCAAATGAGCCAACCGCAATGTAGGTGCCGACAGCCAAAAAGCATGAGACAAGCATGGGGTATCAAAAACCTGTCCCGATGATTTATGGGGGAATCAAAAACCTGTCCCGATGATTATCTTCCGCAAAAGAAGCAATCTCAGAAGTTCTTATGCTGGATTGTCCAATCCGAATAGTCCTTCAAGTCACCGTCTATGAATACAGTTGTGTTCTCTGACTGCCCCTTCAACTGCCAGTCGAGCCAGGCACGCACCATACGGGCATTATCGCCGCCGTTTGGCTGTTCATAGGTGCCGCCGTGCCCGCTCTTGGTGTTGTCGGCTAAGACAACGGGCACTTTTTTGATGGCCTTGTAGTCCATCTGAGCATTCTTCCACGCCACATCGGTAGTGCCGCCAACGAGATAGAGGATGGGACCGTGCAGGTTTTTCAGCGACTTGGCACTGGCATCGGCCATCGTCATCTTGCCCATGCCGGCATTCAGGATGAGGTAGGTCTTCAGACGTGGGTCGGCTGCGTTGGCCAGCACCTGGGCACCACCGCAGGAGTGTCCGGCAGCGGCAATCTTCGTCTCGTCTATTTTGTCATAGTAGAAAGAGCCAGGTGTATTGGCTTGTTGACTGATCCAGTCGAGTGCCTTCGCCACCATCGACGACGGGGTATGCTGATCTTTGTCGTGTTGCGCAAGCATCTGCAGTTCTCCGATAGCCACTACTACGTACCCGTAGGAGGCTATGTCGGTAAGCATGTTCTCGTAGCCAATACTGGTGTCCATACAACCGCCATTGGCGAAGACGAGCACAGGCAACTTGCCCCTGTTGCGGGCAACGGCATTGTCCATGTTAACGGGGCGGTAGGCCACGAAGTCCGTCAAAGACTTCTCACGGACAGAGATGGCCTTGTATGGTCCGCTGCCTCCGAATTCAACCACCTTCATCTGCTCGAAGTTCACCGTAGGGTCCTCGTGCTTCAGGTGCCGTGCAAAGAAGGCATCCATCGCCGGACGAGTGAACTCAAGTGCCTGGTCGTAGGCCACGCTGTGCGGTCCATGCACCTTCACATAGTCCACCTGTGCGCCTTTCTTTTGCATCTTCGTCACCCAGTCCTCCGTCAGATTGGGCCTCACAACGGGATCCTCTCCGCCTTGCAGAACGAGGAAGGGTGTCTTGCATGGACCGATATAGCCGATGGGCCACCACTCGGTATGCTCCGCCCATTCTCCCCGACGTCCTATTTCCGTTGGCGGTGCTCCGCCGGCGGCACAGGCTACATCGCATGAGAATGCCTTCCATGGGTCAGCGGCATCGTTGAACGCCTTGCTCTCGGCTGCCACGCCCGCCATGAGTGACAGATGGCCACCTGCGGAATGCCCATAGGTGCCTATACGCTCAGGATCGATTCCCAGATTGTCGGCATTTGCCTTCATCCATCGGATGGCGCATCGCACGTCTTCGATGCAGGCCGGAAATGGGGCCTCCCGCGTCAGCCGGTAATTCATGTTGGCTACCACGTAGCCCTTCAAGGCATAATCCACCATCAGAGCGCGATAGACAATGTCGTTCTTCGACCCCGCATTCCATCCGCCGCCATGGATGATGAGAATGGCAGGTCTGTTCTTTTGGGGACCGAACTGAGGCTTGGCCAGGTCGAGGACCGTGCTCGGCCCTACGTCGGTGCGATAAGCGATGTTCTCGGTCACGGTGATGCTTTGCTGTGCCGTCTGTGCTGTTGATGACAGCGACAGGAAGAGCAGTAAGGAAAGGAAAATAGTTTTCATAAGGCTTTTTATCAGTGTAATGAGCAAAATCAACGATCATCGTCCTCAGAATGAAGATGGGGTAGGGAGATGTGGTAGCGCATGGCCAGGAAACGGATGGCGCAGATGAGCAGGAAGGTGACGACTGAAGCAATGCCGACATTCACTTCCAGTGTCAGCATGAGCCAATATACCAAGCCACCGGCGATGCTGGCCATCGCATAAATCTCTTTTTGGAAAATCAGCGGCATCCGGTTGAGGAAGATATCGCGGATCACACCGCCAGCACTTCCTGTGATACATCCCATGATGATGGCTACCCACATCGCATGGCCACAGTCAAGGGTCTTCTGCATACCGGCTATCGTGAAGAGCGCAAGACCAAGGGTGTCGAACACAAACCAAGCATTGTCGAGACGCTTCAGCCAACGGGCAAAGATAATCACGAAGGCCTGAGCCAGGGCGGTGCATAAAAGATAAAAAGGTGAGAGCATCCAGAATGGGGTGACACCCAACATCACGTCGCGGAGTGTTCCGCCTCCGATGGCGACCGCCACACCGCAGACAAAACCGCCAAACCAGTCGAAACGGCATGCCGCTGCATGGCGGATGCCAGAAATGGCAAAGGCAAAGGTGCCTACAAACTCGATGGTTTGCTGGACACTTTGTACGAATTCGGGATCTTGATAAAAAAGCATAGTTGTTTGTTTCTTAACGAAGAAATAACAGTTTTATTGTCAGAACAATAAGGAATGATGGTTTCTGCCGAAGAGAGACGGAACAAATAGCCAGCCGTTTTGAAACATATGACAAAAAACATGTTACAAATGCAGAAGTATTTTATTAAAAAATGTGCCATCTTTGCATTGTGATGCAACAACCTTACTAACTAGATAGTGAAGTCCATAAAAACCTAAACTCGATAACATGAAAAGAAAACTATTATCAACTATTTTGTTGTGCTTCGCATGTATGGTGCAGGCACAAACAGTTAAACCATCACTGCCATTGAAATCTTCCACGGTGTGCAATGACGACGGAACGGTCACTTTCTTTTATCAGAACAAAAATGCCAAGGAGGTGAATGTCGACGTGCAGTTTGCCGGAAGGAAACCCATGGAACTGATGGATGCTCAGAACGGACTGTGGGCAGCCACCCTCGGACCGGCAGCCCCAGACATGTATCCCTATTGCTTCATTGTGGACGGAATCAGTGTCATGGATCCCCTCTGCGACCTCTATTTCCCCAACGAGGGTTTCAAGAACAGCCTGCTTGTGATTCCAAGCAAGAAAGGACCGCTCATTCATGATGTGCAGAAAGTGATGCATGGAACGATTGAGTATGTGAACTATTTCTCTTCCAGCCTGAACGCTACCAACCATGCTGTGGTCTACCTGCCGCCAAGTTATCAGAGGAGCCGCACGAAGAAATATCCTGTCTTCTACCTGATCAGCGGAACGACGGATACGGAAGAAGTTTATTATAAGGTGGGACGAGTCAACTACATTCTCGACAATCTGTTGGCCCGTGGCGAGGCAGAAGAGATGATCGTGGTGATGCCCTACGGCAACCCGACCAAGTTGCTGCCCTCAAGACCGGGTATGGGCGGTTTCCCAGGCAGTGGCCGGATGGGCGGCTTCCCAGGTGGCGGACGGATGCCTGCAGGTGGTTTCCCAGGTGGCGGTCAGATGCCTGCAGGTGGTTTCCAAGGTGGCGGACAGATGCCTGCCGGAGGATTTCCTGGTGGCGGACAGATGGGTGCCATGCCCAATGGAGGCGGATTCCCTGGCGGAGGTGCCAGAATGGGTGGTGGTATGCCAGGCGGTATGCCGGGTGGTATGCCCATGATGTTCGGACGTGATATATTCAGCCTCGACCTCATCAATGACCTGATGCCATATGTGGAGGATCACTACCGCACCATCGCTGACCGCGACCACCGTGCCATCGGCGGTTTCTCAAGGGGTGGCAACCAGGCCTTGTCCAATGGTTTGAACAATCTCGACAAGTTCTCCTACCTTTGCAGTTACAGTTCATTTACTTCGACCGACATCGCCAATGTCTATGACAATGCCGAGGACACCAACAGCAAGATCCATCTCTTCTGGTTGGGTGTCGGCACCGACGATTTCCTCTATGGAACAGCCCGCGACTACATGGAGTTCCTCGACAAGAAGGGCATCCGTTCCGTCAAAGAGTTCACCAATGACAAATTCGGACATACATGGATGAATGCCAAGTATTTCCTCGACAAATCACTGAGGTTGCTCTTCCGTCCGCAGGCGGCTGAGGAGGCTATGAAAAACGGAAAACCTGCCTTGGCTGCCACAGGTAATGAGCAGCAGTTCACCGGAGAGACCATGGCAAGGCTCTTCCCGCGTCCTATCGTTTCACCTGAGTACAAGAAATCGAGCATCGTCTTCCGGTTCAAGGCTCCCGATGCCAAGTCTGTAGCGGTGGTGGGTGAACTGTATGACCAGCCCATGCAGATGAAGAAAGATGATGATGGTGTGTGGTCGGTGGAGATCAAGGATCATGCCATGGAGACGTTCACTTACTACTTCCTGGTGGATGGAACGCAGGTGGCCGACCCCAACAACATGTATCTCGCTCCGTCGAAGGGCTTCAAGCCGAGCATCGCCAGCCATCCATCGTCTGACTACAATTTTGCCAAGATGGACAACATCGAGCATGGTGAGTTGAGTTACAATATCCAGAGCAATGAGGCATGGTATATGTCACACATGAGAAATCAGCATGGATTCCCATCGTTCATCCAACTCGTGCCTGGCAAGGACGACACTCTCGAAAGTTGGTTCAAGGTGGGTGGAGCCAACGCCATCGCCGATGTGCTCATCAGTAAGAAGAAGACCAAGCCTTGTATCATCACCACCAGCAACCTGGAGTTCTTGAAACAGTCTGACGATCCCAACAAACCTACCATCTATACCCTTAAGGCCGATGACTACAAAACATGGGCCGAAAGAAGAAAGGCACTGGAGACATTGCTGCTCAAACTGAAATAAAAAACAATAGAAACCAAAAAGGGCAATTGATCAAAATTGCCCTTTTTTTGTTCTATATTGTACATCCAACACTTATTAGTTACAAATACAAAAATGTATGTTTCATTTTGTTTCATGGGGAAATGTTTTCAAATGATAATGGAACGTGTCTAATTGGTTGCTATATATGTATTCATTAATTTTGCAAAAAACTAATTTGCGAGATAAACAATTATTTTTATGGTAACCGAAATGAAATTTTGGAGTCATCGCAGAAACATGCTTTTCAAAGCGTGTTTCATGTTGGCTGTTGGTTTGACCATGAACTCGTGTACGCAGTATGACTTGGATGAGCGCGACCCGGAAGGATGGGGAGCAAGTATCTACAGTTGGCTGGTCGAGAATGGCAACTACTCCAACACGGTGAGGATGATTGATGACTTGGGCTACAAGGAAGTCTTGGCAAAAACAGGTTCTAAAACCCTCTTTGTCGCAGACGATGATGCTTATGCCCGATTCTTCAGTAACAACAGTTGGGGGGTGAGAAACTATGAGCAGTTCTCGCTTTCTCAGAAAAAACTCTTGCTTTTTGGCAGCATGATGGACAACTCGATGCAACTCAACAGTCTGCCGAGTGTGGAGGGTACTCCGCCACGTGAAGGTGAGTGTATGCGAAGATTCGCTTCCAGCACTCCGTTCGATTCAGTGGCAATACTCAATGCCAATCAGATGCCAGACAATCCTTATTGGGCACGCTACAAGGAATCGGGTAAGCCGATGGTGTGCATGACCGACAATTCTGTCGTGCCACTGGTGCAGTTCATTGAGAAGCAACTGGTCAACAAGCGCATCACCAACAGCGATTACGACTTCTTATATAATAATACGACCAACCGCAAGGCAGGTGATGCCAGCGTCAACGGTGTCCAGGTGGAGGAGCCTAATATCAAATGCTCCAACGGTTTCATCCATAAGATGAGCGAGGTCATCACTCCGTTGCCCAATATGGCAGAACTGCTCGCCACCAAGAAGAACGTGTCGGTGTTCAACAAGTTGCTCAACCGTTTCTGCGCTCCGTATTGGGTAGGAGAGTCGGCCACCACACAGTATAATTATCTTTATAATACTAATGTGGATTCCGTTTTCCAGAAACGCTATTTCTCGGAAAAATCACAGGACGGCAATCCTGTTGGTGCCACACCTAACAACAAGGCCGTGAACGGACAACTCAAGTACGATCCCGAGTGGAACGCCTACTATGCAGGTCTCGATGACCAGGGCGGCAATATTGCCATGCAGCGTGATATGGCGGTGATGATGGTGCCCAGCGACCAGGCCATGGAAGAGTATTGGGAGTCTGGAGCCGGCAAGGTGCTCAAGGATTATTATGGTACTTGGGAAAATGTGCCTGATGAGGTGGTGGTCAAACTGCTCAACAACAACATGCTCAGTTCCTTCGTCTCATCAGTGCCTTCCAAGTTCTCCGGCATCCTCAATGACGCCAACGACCCCATGGGTGTCGAGGTGGGAGCCATCGACTCGGTTTATCTCGGTTGCAATGGTGCCATCTACCTCACCAACCGCGTCTATTCTCCCACGGCATACGTGAGCGTGTCATTCCCTGCACTGGTCAACGAAACCATGAAGATTCTCTATTGGGGCATCGAGCAGTTGCAGTACAACGTCTACCTCAATTCTCTCAATTCATACTACAGTTTCTTTATCCCGACCAACAAGGCCATGCTCGAGTACATCGATCCATGCTCCTATGGGAAGAACCAGACTCAGTTGTTCCGCTTCCACTACGATGCTTCCAAAGTCAATGTGGCCGACCGTGTATGGGCCAGCATCTGGAATTATGACACAGAGACAGGAACGGTGGGCGACTCTATCGGTATGGCCAGCAACGATCAGGTCAGAAACCGTCTGAAGGATATCCTGGAGACCCACATCGTCATCGGAAATGTAGAGGACGGACATGAGTACTACCGCACGAAGGGCGGCATGGAACTCCGTGTGAAGAATGTGAATGCAGGTGTCAACGGCATGACCGTTGAGGGAAGTTACCAAACCAATGAGGGCACTCCCCTCCGTGTCAGTGAGGTTTACGACCAGACCGACGGCGGAAACGGAAAGAGTTATATCCTTGACGGACAGCCCATCCTGGGAACACGCCGCACCGTCTATGACATGCTGGCTGAAAGGCCGGAGTTCTCCAAGTTCTTCGAACTCATGGAGGGCAGCGGAGTCTTTGAGCAGATTCACAACAACAGGAATGCCTGCGGCGGAACCAACGTCTCAGTGTTCAACACCTATCATTATACGATTTATGTGCCTACCAATGAAAGCATCGAGGAACTGCAGCGTCAGGGCAAACTCTCCACATGGGAGGCTGTCGAGGCTTTCGAAGAGGCAGGAAACCTCACGGCAAAATCCCGTGACTCTCTGCAGATTGTCAACTTTGTGAAGTATCACATCCAGGACAACGCCCTCTATATCGGTGCTGCTGATGATTCCGGCGATTTTGAGACAGCAGTCATCGACCCCTCAACAGAACGTTTCTACAGAGTGTCTGCCAGACTGTCCGACGACGGCATCACCATCGTCGACCATGCCGGCAACACACGCCGTGTGGTGACCAGCAACCCCAACCTTTATAATATAGCGGCAAGGGAGTTCCAGTATAACTCTGCGGATGCGACCAGGGCTACGATGATAGAAACATCGTCGACTGCGGTCATACATCTCATAGACAAACCACTGATGATCAATAACTGATAATTGAAACAAGACGACTATGGCTACAAATAGATACATGAAATTTTTGGGTACCGTCATCGTTGGACTCCAATTGTCGGTGGGATACACCTACGCACAAAGCGCGGGAGATATCATCAGCGGTAAAGTGACAGACTCCTATGGAGCCGTCATCGGAGCCAACGTGGTGGAGATTGATGCCGCCAACCGTATCCAGGCATCGGCTGTGACGGACATCAATGGTAACTTCTCCTTCAAACTCAAGAACCCGAAGGACAAGATACGCTTCTCGTATGTGGGCTACAAGACTGTGGTCAAACCCATCAACCAACTGAGGTATGAAATCACCATGTCGGATGAGGAGCAACTCGACGAGGTCGTGGTGGTGTCAAAGAAAAGGGCTCAGGGCTCAGGTCTCGCTATCCCGGTGGATGAAATCTCAACCGCTCGCGAGAGCATCAATATGTCTGAGTTCGAGGGTCTCTCCATCACCACGGTGGACGAGGCGCTGCAAGGTCGTATCGCCGGTCTTGATATCGTGGCAAACTCCGGTAACCTCGGTTCCGGTACTTCCATGCGCCTGCGTGGTGTGTCGAGTATCAATGGTTCGAGCGAGCCGCTGATCGTGGTTGACGGCAATGTGTGGGAAACCAATGTCAACGACTTCGACTTCTCTTCTGCCAATGAGGAGAAGTTTGCCCAGTTGCTCAACGTCAACCCGGAGGACATCGAGAGCATCTCCGTGCTCAAGGATGCCGCCGCCACCGCCATCTGGGGTTCACAGGGTTCCAATGGTGTGATCGAAATCAAGACCAAGCGTGGTACACGCGGTGCCACCCGTGCTACTTACAGTTTGCGTCTGACAGGTACCTACCAGCCCAACGGATACAAGATGCTCAATGGCGATGAGTACACCATGCTGCTCAAGGAGGAGTACTTCAATCCCTCGATGAGTGATGCATCCAGCAATATTCCGGAAATCAACTACAATCCCAGTTTCCCCGAGTATGAGATGTACAACAACAACACCGACTGGCTGAAGGAAGTCAAGCAGGTGGGTTGGAGACAGAACCATTACCTCGCTCTGTCGGGTGGTGGTGAAAAAGCGCATTTCCGCATCGGTGCCGGCTACGACCATGAGACTGGCTCCATCATCATGCAGCAACTCGACCGCTTCACCTCACGTGTCAATCTCGACTACTTCGTCAGCGACCGCATCAAGATTGAGACCAATATCGCGCTGACCTACACCAAGAACAAGAAGAACAACGGCGACTTGCTGTCTATCGCATATACCCGTATGCCCAACCTTTCCATCTATGAGCAGGATAAGTTTGGCAACGACCTCAACGAGTACTACAGCATGCTGCCTACTGTTTCCAGCCAGTTGCGCGACCAGTTGGGAAGACCCAACCCCGTGGCTCTCGCACATGAGGCAAAAAGCCATGAGACCAGTTACAATATTGAGCCGGAGTTCAAACTGCGCTACAATCTTCTTGGTCTCTCTGCTACGCAGACACAACTTTCATACGAAGGAAAGGTGATCTTCAACATCTTCAACCGCTATGAGGACACCTTCATGCCTCTCTCACTGAGCACAACAGGATGGAATGATACAGAGAACAAGCAGAGCAACAGGACAACGGCGAACTCATCCAAGAGTTTCGGTGTGACCACTACACATACCCTGACCTTCACTCCGGTGTTCAAGAACAAGGATCACTCAGTGATGATGATGCTCAGAGGGCAACTCACCAGCGGTAAGTCCAACTCGCAGAACACGGTGGAGTGGGGACTTCCTTCAGGTTCAATTATCAGTCCTTCCGCACCGGGCATCATCGACGGTATCAGCACCGGCAGCGGACAGTGGAGAAGCATCTACTTCACCTATTCCGCACACTACGCTTACAAAGGTAAGTATATCGCAGACTTCTCTGTCAGACGCGACGGCAGCACCAAGTTCGGCTCTGACCAGAGATGGGGTAACTTCCCTGCATTCTCAATCAGGTGGAACCTCCACAAGGAGCGGTTCATGGCAGAGCACTTGCCATTCATATCCACCCTCTCCGTTCGTCCGGGTTGGGGTATCGTAGGTAAGCAGCCAGGAGCAGAATACCTCTATTTCAGCAAGTATGCCAATGGCAACGGATACATGAATGAGCGAAGCATCTATCCTCAGAACATCCAACTCAAAAACCTGAAATGGGAACAGAAGGAAACCGTCAACATCGGTATTGACTACGGATTCTTTGACGAGAGAATTACTGGTAATGTGGAGTTCTACAGACAATACACCACCGACTTGCTGATGGGCAACCGTGGTATTCCTACTTCCGCTGGTTACTCCACGCTGTCCTATCAGAACGTGGGCGACATGAAGAACGTGGGATGGGAGTTCAACATCAACGGCAACCGCATCATCAGGGTGGGCAAGTTCAGTGTTGACTTCAATGTGACGTTTGCCAACAACAGAAATGAAATCACTGCGATGGATGAGACCTGTCTCGCCAGCCTCAACCATGAGTTCAACCGCAGTAACGGATCATACCTTTCACGCGTGGAACTTCAAACCGCTATGGGAAGCATCTACGGATTCCGCTATAAGGGTGTCTATCAGTACTCTGACTATTCCGCAGAGGAAATCAAGGGCGTCAGCGGTCCCAATGCCCCAGTGGCACGCGACGCAGACGGCAACGTCATCCTTGATGAGAACAATATGACAAAACCGATGATGTTCTGCGCAGGATCGGTCAACTATGAGTTCAGAGGCGGTGATGCCATCTATGATGACGTCAACCACGACGGACAGATCAATGAGTTGGATATCGTATATCTTGGTTCCTCACTTCCCAAGTTCACCGGCGGTTTCGGATTCAAACTCAACTTTGGAAGACTGACCTGGAACAACCAGTTCAACTTCCGCTACGGAAACAAGATCATCAACGCCGCCCGCATGGAGGTGGAGAAGATGTATGACAACAACAACCAAAGCCGTGCCGTCAACTGGCGCTGGCGTGTCGAGGGTGACGTGACGGAAATTCCAAGGGCACTCCGACAGACTGGTTACAACTGGCTGGGATCCGACCGTTTCGTCGAGGATGGTTCTTTCATCCGACTCAACTACTCGCAACTCAGTTACGCACTCAGTCAGAAACTCGTCAAATCTATGGGACTCCAGCAAGTGAGTTTCTATGTATCCGCCAACAACCTGTTCTGCCTGACCAAGTATTCAGGTGCTGACCCAGAAGTGGGATATGGTTCAATGGGCGTGGTCACCGACGGTGCAAGAACACCGCGATCCAAGTCATTCACTGCTGGTATTACCGTTATGTTCTAAGTCACAACCTCATTTATAGAAGAGAAAAATCATGATCTACAAATTGAAACATATCAGTATCGCAGCCTGCCTCATGGTAGGTCTGACAGGGTGTTCAGATTTCCTCGATATCCTGCCCATGAATGAGGTGGTGCTTGAGAACTACTGGACAGAGAAGAACGATGTGCTCAGCGTGGTCAACAGTTGCTACGAAACACTTGAGAGCAGCGACTGCCTTACCAGGATGGGTGTCTGGGGCGAATTGCGCTCCGACAACCTTCGCATGGGCGCCAATGTGCCGAATGAGATTAATGAGATCCTGAAGGAGAACCTCCTTCCCTCCAATGGCTATTGCAACTGGGCTAAGTTCTATGAGGCCATTAACCGCTGCAACACCGTTTGCCACTATGCGCCGGAGGTGCAGGCCATCGACCCCAACTACACCATGGAGGAAATGAAGGCCAATATTGCAGAGGTCTCCACCATCAGGGCTTTGTGCTACTTCTACCTCATACGTACTTTCAAGGATGTGCCTTACAGCACACAACCGAGTATCGATGATTCGCAGAACTATGTGTTGCCGGCCACTCCGTTCAATGCAGTGCTCGACTCACTGATCACTGACCTGGAGAAAGTGAAGGATGATGCCGTCAGACGCTATTATACCGACGACAGCCCCAATGCCTACATCAATTCCAGCAAAGTCACCCGTTGGACCATCTATGCACTGCTCGCCGACCTCTATCTCTGGAAGGGAGACTGGGACAACGCCATCCGCTACTGCGACATGGTGATTGACTTCAAGCGCCTGCAGTACAAGGAAATGCTGGAGCGTCAGGGAAATGTCAACAACATCGACCTGATTGACAGCATCCCCATGATCCTGGAAAAACCGGTTGGCTCCACCACTTGTGGCAACACCTATAATGAAATCTTCGGCGAGGGAAATTCGTTTGAGAGCATCTTCGAAATCTATTTCCGCTCCAACCAAAGTCAGCAAAACACGTGGGTGAGCAATTATTATGGCAACAACAACAACGTCTTGGGCAACCTGAGTGCGCCCGACTTCCTCTTCAAGGATGTGGCACAGGGCACCAACAGTGTCTTCAAGCGCACCGACGGCAGGGCCTATGAGGGATCCGAACTCACCAACTCACGTTATGCCATCACCAAGTATGCCCGCCGACAGGTGAGTTACAGCACGCAGAACGTGGCCACTGAGAAAGACCTCAACCTCTCAAGTTCTCGCCGCTCAGGTAGCGATGCCAACTGGATCTTCTACCGTCTGAGCGACATGATCCTCATCAAGGCAGAGGCTCTTATCGAGCGCGGCCATGAGGGTGACTTCGACGCTGCTTTCGCACTCATTGACATCGTCAACAAACGTGCCAATGATGCCGTGGGCGGAACAAGAAGCAGCACGCTCAAGAAAGAGGATTACATCGACTCGAAACCGGCTATGGAAGACTTGCTGTTCGAGGAAAGGCAGCGTGAGTTTGTCTTCGAAGGCAAACGCTGGTACGATCTTGTGAGACTCGCCCGTCGCGACGGCGACAACTCACGCCTCATCTCGCTGGCCTCACGTAAATATATTGAGAATGTGAACGCCATCAAGATCAAACTGGCCGATCCCAATATCATCTACTTCCCGTACTCCAAGAGTGAGTTGAAGGTGAATCCGCTGCTCAGGCAGAACCCAGCCTTCAGCACTGGTGAGGATTCCGAATTGAACAGATAAACAACAATTAGCAATCAATATCTTATTATGATGACTAAAAGTATGAAATATTTCCTCGCCTGCTGTATCATAGGATGCGCAGTATGCATGTTCACGGCCTGTGTCGACAACGACGACGACGTGCCGGAGAACTACTATGCATCGACCAAACTCACGGCGGCAGAGTTTTTGGAGGAAAGGCCTGAACTGTTCAGCGAGTTCATTGGCATCCTGAAACGCACACCTTATTTCTCCATGCTGTCCACATACGGAACCTACAGCAGTGCAGGCTTGCTTCAATATACCCTTTTCGCTCCGACCAATGAGGGTATCCAGCGTTACCTGCAGCGCATGGGCTACAGCAGCATCGACCAGATCCCGACTGAGACCTGCGACACGCTCGCCCGCACGCATATCATCAAGAAAGGTGCTTTCTTCACCACCGACATTGGTGAGGGTGCCCTGCCCGAACTGAATATGGATGATGCCTACATCGTGCTCTCATCCGACTCCGATGTGACCAACAACAACAAACTCATCTATTATATCAACAAGAACTCCCGCGTTGTGGAGCGTGACGACTCTGTCACCAACGGTGTCGTCCACGTTATCAACAATACCATCGCGTCAAGCAGCATGTTGCTGGCTGACAAGATTGAGGAGGATCCGGCGCTGACCCTGTTTTCTCAGGCTCTTCAACTGACAGGTATGGCAGATTCGCTGACCAAGTATATCGATGAGACATACACCTGCGAGGACGACTCCGTATATACAGGCACCATGGAACGCTGTACCAGTGGTTCGGCTCTCTACACCAGAACTTTCTGGGTGGGTAAACGATACTTCAAATACACGGCATTTGTCGAACCGGACTCAGTATACCATCGCAATGGCATCAACAACATGGAAGACTTGAAGGCATACGCCAAGAGGGTGTATGATGAGACCTATCCCGAGGATGCCGGACTGTATGACGACAACCCCAAGCACCGTAAGAACCCGCTCAACCGCTTCGTCAGTTACCACCTGCTGCCCCGAGTGGGTCAGTACAACAGTTGGGTGGTATCAGGTACCATACGAGAGCGCTGTCTTGACACCAAACTCATCGACCCGGAGGAGTATTATGAGACCATGTGCCCCGGTACCATCATGCGCTTCGCAGGTCCCCCGGCCGGTTTGTTCATCAACCGCAGAGGTGTGCAGAACAGGGCTGAGCGTGGCGTGTTCATCCCCGGCGTGAAAGTTCTCTCGCCTTCTGAGTCTGGATCCACAGAACAGAATGCGCTCAACGGTGTTTATCACTATCTTGACGATATCCTGGCATACACCACACAGGTGCGTGACGTGGTGCTCAACCGCCGCATCCGCATCGATGCCACCGTGCTCAGTCCCGATTTCATGAACTGCAACGGACGCGGCAGATATGGTGAGGATATCCTCACGGGATTCAAGCAGGGTTATATCTCTGACTGGACCATCAGCAAGGAGACGTTTGTGGGTGTTCACAGCGATGTCGATTACTGGCACTCCTATCAGGCCAACGCTGTCTGTGTGAGCGGTGTCTTCGATGTCACCTTCAAACTGCCGCCGGTTCCCACGGGCACCTATGAGGTGAGGTTGGGCTACACACCCGGTGAGGAGCGCGGCGTGATACAGGTGTATCTCGAGAATGAGCCTTGCGGCATTCCTATCGACCTGCGCGTCTGGGGCGGCGACCCGTCTATCGGTGCCGTGGCCGACACAGAGGATGAGGAGGAGAACAGGGCTAACGACAAGGCCATGCACAACCGCGGATACATGAAGTCGATGGACTGCTGGCATCCCGGAGGCGGCGATGACACCATGCGCTCACTCAGTCCGCTGCGCAGAATCCTTGCCACCAGATATCTCGATTCCAACAAAACCTATCACCTGCGTTTCCGCCAGGTGCTCGACGATCCTGACCGCTACTGGTCGTTCGACTATATCGAACTCTGTCCGAAGAGCGTTTACGGAAGTCCAGAGGGTGAGGATACCCATTAATACCGAACATTCACAAAAAGCCAACTATCACGATGATGAATTACAAACATATCATCTGCGCGCTAAGCGCTGTCTGCTGTCTCTATGGGTGTGCCGAATGGGATGAGCACTACGTGGACACCCAAGTGGAGGGGGCCAACAAGACCCTGTGGCAGCAGTTGAAGGAGAATCCACAGTTGAGCGACTTCTGCCAGGTGATGGAGCAGACCAAGGTCTTCAGAATGCACAAGAAGACGGCTGTGAGTTATGCTGACTTGCTCGACGGAGGACAGTCGTTCACACTCGTCGCACCGGTCAACGGCACGTTCAACCGTGACTCACTGCTCAACCTGGTGCAGACCAACCAAGGCGACTCGGTGGTGGAGAAGTTCTTCGTGCTCAATCACCTGTCACGCACGCTCAGGTCGGTGACTCCTGAGAACAACAATATGCACTTGCTCAACTCCAAATATGTGCAGATCGGTCCCGACGGCATCGAGGGTGTCAGGGTGGTCACTGCCAATATTCCCGCCAAGAACGGTGTCCTGCATATCACCGAGCGGCCGCTGCCTTATCGCTACTGCATCTATGAGGCTCTGTGCGACAAGCAGGAACTGAGCGATATCGGAAGCAACCTCAGAGTCTATGAGGAGGATGAACTTGACCCCGAACAGTCGGTGTCGAGCGGTATCGTGGAGGGTGTGCCTGTCTATGTCGATTCCGTGGTCATCTCATACAACCGGATGCTCCAGCGCATTGGCCATATTGATGCCGAAGACTCTACCTATATCATGGTGGTGCCCACCAACGAGGGATGGAACAAGGCATGGGAAGAGGCAAGCAAGTATTTCGTCTACGACCAGAGCGTACTGAAACGCGACTCCATTCAGAAGTATTGGACCAACCGCGCACTCCTCGAAGACGCCATCTTCAACAAGACCAGCCAGAAATCCATTCAGGACTCGCTGATCTCAGTGCAGTACACCAGGACAACTCCTGAGTATCATGTGTTCTACAAACCCTTCGAGACTGGAGGCATCCTCGCTGGAGCAAGGAAAGAGGATTGCAGCAACGGTGATCTTTACGTCACCCCAGAATGGCCTTTCACACCGGAACAGACCTATTTCAAGGAAATATGGAGCGAGGGTGAGAGCACATACCTCATCACAACAGAAAGAGATTGCACCTACAACATCCGCCACCTGACGGCTGACAGCATCTCAAAAGGAGCGTTCCTCCATGTCGTTCCGCGCACAGGTACCTCCAACTGGGAACTGACCTACAAGGTGAGCAATACACTCAGCGGCGACTATGATATCTGCGCCATCATCCTGCCGAAGTCGGTAGACAACCCCATCAATCCCAATCTGAGACCCTGCAAGTTCAGGGCTACCGTCAACTATGTTGACACCTTGGGAAACGCACAGAGTTTCAACTGTGGCAACACACAGTTCAAGAACGACCCTGAGCGGGTGGATACCATCGTGCTGGCAGAGAACTTCCATTTCCCCGCATGCAACTTCGACCAAAACGACATCAAGGTTTCTGTGAAGATACAGTGCTCCATCACGGCTCGTGAGACATCAACCCACTCCCGTGAGATGTATCTTGACTGTATTTACCTGAGACCACGAACCTCTAAATCCGAACAATAATGAGAAAGCATATATTATTCGCTTTGCTGCTGGCGTCGGCTTCAATGACGGCGCAGGACATGAAGAACGTGACCGGACAAGTGGTCGACGCAGCAACGGGAAAACCGCTGGCTGGTGTCATCGTGCAGGCATACGGCGATGCCCGCTATTCCACACTGACTGACGAGAAAGGTAATTATGTGCTCAAGGCACCTGAATACACCAGTTCCATCATCATGAGGGTCGATGGCTACAACCTTGAGCAAAGGTCTGTCAAAAACGGTATGGCTGACGGTAAACTCTACCAGTCCTCGTTCAGTGAGTTCTACAAGAACAAGACCAACGCCAACTCCGTGGCTGAGGCCAGCCACTTCGAAAACACCTCGGAAATCAGTGTAGACCCGCTCATCGCTCAGCAATTGGGCGCTGACGTCAGGTCGGTCAATATCAGCGGTCTCCAAGGATTGGGCAACAGACTGCTCGTCGAAGGCATCAACTCACTGCATGCAAACGCACAGCCGCTCATCGTCATCGATGGCGTGGTCATGGATATGCAATACAACCGTGAGATGCTCCATACTGGCTATTACAACAACATGCTCGCCAACATCAATGTCAACGACATCGAGAAGGTGGAGGTACTGAAAAACGGAACGGCCCTCTATGGTGCCAAGGCTGCCGACGGTGTCATCCTCATCCAGACGAAGCGCAACAAGAGCATGGCTACCAAGATCGATGTCACCATCAACGGACAGTATGAGTTGGTGCCCAAACTGCCCAATATGATGAACGCTGAGGACTACCGTCTCTATACCACGCAGTTGCTGGCTGGAAAGACCAAGACGTTGGGCACGATGAAGTATCTCAACCAAGACCCCAATTATTTCTATTACAAGAGATACCACAACCAGACCGACTGGTCCAAGGAGGTCTATGAGAATGCCTTCTCGCAAAACTACGGCATCAATGTGCAGGGTGGTGACAACGTCGCTTCCTACAACCTCTCCGTAGGTTACTCGTTGGGTAACAGCACGCTGAAGAAAAATGACTTCTCCAGGTTCAACATGAGGCTCAATACCGACATCGAGGTGTTCAGAGGACTCATGGTCAGGTTCGATGCCTCTTACAGCGATGTCGACCGCAAACTCATGGACGATGGCGCCCCCATCAATCCGTTGGAGGGAGTGATCACCTCGCCGGGATTCCTCGGACTTGCTAAGGCGCCGTTCCTTTCTCCCTACGCCTACGACACTGGCGGCAACCTGAGCCACTACTTCGCTGAGGCTGATGACTATCTCGAGGGATTGTTCCAAGACAAGGGAAGGCTCGCCAACCCCACCAGTATCCTTGAAAACGGTGAGGGCAACAACCGAAACTCCTATGGCAACCGCCTCATCACTTTTGCCATCACTCCTACCTACCGCATCAACAGACACCTGAAAGTGAGCGAGCACTTCACACTCGGACTGGTCAACACCAACGAGAACTACTACCTGCCTATCCAGGGTGTGCCGACTTTCACCATTCCAGGTCTTGACGAAGGTACTACTCTGCAGAATATCGTTCAAAGTCAGGCTGCCAGGCAGACTGCCATCCAGAGCGATACCTATATCAACTGGGACAAGCGGTATGGAGCCCACCTCATTGACTTCAGAGGTGGTGTGAGATATATCAGCAGCGAATACAAGTCTACTTCGCAGATAGGTTACAACACAGGTAACGACAAGACGCCCAACATGAGCAACTCTCTCCAGTTCAAGAACACCGGAGGTGATGATGACAAATCGCGTGAGATTTCATGGTATGGCATCGCAGGATACAACTTCGCTGAGCGCTATTATCTCAACGCAGGTCTCTCCATGCACACCTCCTCACGTATCGGTGATGATGCCAAGGGTCTGAAACTGGCTGGTGTTGTCTGGGGACTCTTCCCCAGTGTCGAGGCTGCATGGGTGCTCTCCAATGAGAAATTCCTCGCGGGTTCCAAGGGCATCAACTACCTCAAACTCAATGCCGGCTTTGACATCACTGGCAATGACGACATCGACTACACCGCATCACGTAGTTATTTCGTCTCCAACCTCATGCTCAACAATGAGGTGACAGGCCTCTCTATCGGGAATATCGGCAATACCGAACTGAAATGGGAGACCACACGCAGGATTACGGCTGGTCTTGAGGGCAGTTTCCTCAACAACCGCATCGGATTGAAGGTGAATGTTTTCAAGAGTTGGACTTCCAACCTCCTCGCCCTGAAACAACTGGCTTGGACCAGCGGTTTGCAGGAGAACTGGACCAATGACGGCAAACTGGAGAATTCTGGCTTTGATGTCAGCCTTACGGGCAAGGTGCTTGCTCTCCGCAACTTCCAATGGGAAATCGGCGCTTCGGCAGGTCATTATGCCAATAAGGTAACTGCCCTTCCCGACGGACGCTCATTCCTCACCGAACTCTATGGGGCCAATATCCTCACACAGGTCGGACAGCCCGTGGGTGTGTTCTATGGTTGGAAGACCAACGGTGTCTATGCCACCACTCAGGAGGCAAGAGCCGACGGACATTATGTCACCACCACCACCGGAGACCACAACTATTTCCAGGCAGGTGACATGAGATTCGTGGATGCTGACAACAACAAGGAAATCAATGATGCCGACCGTGCCATCATCGGTGACCCCAACCCCGACCTCTATGGCAACATCTTCACGAAAGTTACCTGGAAGAACTTGTCGCTCTCGGCAGTGGTCAACTACTCCTTGGGCAACGACATCTACAACTACCAGCGCTCCCTGCTTGAGGGAGGAAGCCTCTTCCTCAACCAGACAACGGCATTAAACAGCAGATGGAATGCTGAAGGACAGGTGACCAACATCCCTCGCGTCAATTACAAAGATCCATTGGGCAACTCACGCTTCAGCGACAGGTGGATAGAGGATGGCAGTTATCTCAGGCTCAGTTCGGTGACTTTGAGTTACTACCTCCCCATCATCAGCACCTACCTGCAGGGTATCACCATCTGGGGCAATGCCTCCAACCTCTTCACCGTCACCAAATACTTGGGCAGTGACCCCGACAGGGCACTTCCGGGAAGTATCCTCTCACAAGGTATCGATGCCGGACTGCTCACACCGGGACGTACATTCTCACTTGGTGTCAACATCAACCTCTAATCCTTCCGAATCATGAAATATCTATATCAATTCATTATCGTTGTTTGTGCGTCGTGCGTCCTCGGCAGTTGTGCCGATATGATGGACACCGACTCTGAACTCGTGGCGTTTGAGAAAGACAACACGCTCGATCATCCTACCGACTCGGTGTACAGCGTGATGGGCATCATCGGGAAAATGCAGACGATTGCCGACCGCATGGTGTTGCTCGGAGAGGTGAGGGGTGACCTGCTGATCACCACCGACGCTGCCACATCGGACCTGAAGAGACTGGCTGCTTTTGACATGTCGGGCACCAACCGATACAATGCTGTCAGCGATTATTATGCTGTCATCAACAACTGCAACTATTACATCGCCAATGTCGATACGGCTTTGCAGAGAAGAGGCAGGACACTGTTCACCTTTGAGTATGCCGCAGTGAAGACCTTCAGAGCATGGGCATACCTGCAACTGGCGAAAGCATACGGTGAGGTGCCACTGGTCACCGAACCCGTGATGACCGAGCAGCGGGCACAGGAAGAGATGAGCAAGCCCCGCGTTGGCATCACTGAGATATGCAACTATTTTATTGACGACATCAAGCCTTATGCCCTCACCGAACTGCCACGTTATGGCACTGTGAACGGATACAACTCACAGAAGTTCTTCATCCCCACAAGGGCCTTGCTGGGCGATCTCTGCCTATGGGCCGGACGCTATCAGGAAGCAGCCACTTGGTATCATGACTATCTCACCGACAAGAACAATCCGTTGCCGATGAATTCAAGGGCACGTTCCACATGGCCGACGAATGTGACGGAATTCAACCTCGCAAATCCCTCCAATGGTTACAATGTGACCTCTATGGACGAGACACTGAGTTTCATCCCCATGGAGACCAGAGTGTTCGACGGAGTGGTCAGTGACTTGGGCAATGTTTTCAACTCCACACGTGAGAACAATTACTATTATCAGGTGACGCCGTCGCCTGCCATGCAGCAACTCTCCGCATCGCAGACCTACTGCATGGAGTTCCAGTCGGGAACGGAGACTGACACCATCTACGTGCCGAAGATCGGATTGATGAAAGATGTCATGGCTGGCGACCTCAGACTCAACGCCAACTACTCTCAATCGTCAAGGGGCGGACAGGATGAGTATTCCGAGTTTTCGTCCATCCGACAGGACATCAGCAAAATCGTGCCAACAAGAGTGGCCACCTACCGCCTCAATATGGTGTATCTCCGATATGCAGAGGCTCTCAACCGTGCCGGATTCCCGCAGTCGGCATTCGCCGTGCTCAAATACGGACTCTGCCAGGAGAACATCGTGGCTTACGTGGACAGCGTGGAGCAAGTGAGGGCTGGAAGCCTCATCGATTTCGACCCCAACATTTTCACCAGGGAGACCATCATCGGCATCCACTCTCTCGGATCGGGCGACTCACAGGCCAATGCTTATTACACACTGCCCATGCCGGCTCAGCAACTGCCTTCCATGCAGGACACCATCGCCTACCAGATACCGCTTGTCGAGAATATGATCATCGACGAGATGGCACTCGAGGGCGCTTTCGAGGGATATCGCTTCTACGACCTCATGCGTGTGGCATTGCGCCGCAATACGCCGGAATTCCTTGCCGACCCCATCTCAAGACGTTGGGGAATGGTGGATGAAGGACTCCGTGCCTTGCTGATGGACAGGAAGAACTGGTATTTACCACTACCATAATTCACTTTTTTTACTACCATAACTATTTTTTATTTACTAACCAAATTGTTTAAATCATGCGAAAGATTTACAAAGTTTTCTTTGCTCTGACACTATGCGTGTTGGGTGCAATGAACGTCCACGCTGATGAGATCGTGCCGTTGACAGCGGACATGTTCTTTGCATGGGACGGATGGGGTGCTGACGCACAGAAAACAGGCCCCGGTGAGTGCGCTTTTGTGCTCAACGAATCCTCAGGCCAGCCCTATGGTGACTCTCGGGTCATCGACTATGCTGACCTGTCACTTTACTCAAAACTCATCGTCACCGCCTCAGAGGGTACTCCTCGTTTCCTTTTCAACCGTGATATGGATGAGGGACAGTGGAATGAAAATGAGGCTGAGTCACACCTGATTGACAACACCAAAAATGGTTGGTCTGCCAGGTATTTCTCTCAGGACGGTGAGGACTTCATCGTTGACCTCAAGTTGATGGTCAAGGAAAAGGGATTTGCTCACCTTCACGCAATCAAGGGCGCCAACTGGGCAAATGTAACTGTCACCAAGATGGAACTTGTCAAGCAAGGCAAGGCTCAGGTCGTGGGATGGACAGACCTCATCACCAATGGTGACCTCGAGGGTGACGACGTGACCTGCTTCTACTCAAAAGAAAATGCAGGCTCTCCCTTCCCCTCTGTCATCACTGATGGTATCGGTGTGGACGGAAGCCGTGGTATCATGGTTCACTCCGCAGCAGGTGCTGCTCAGGACTGGGACGCTCAGTTCTGGATCAACCTGCCGGAAATCCTCCCGGAGAAGACCAAGTATCGTGTCTCCTTCGCTTACCGTGCAAGCATGGACGGTACTGCCGACACACAGGCTCATGCCGATCCGAGCGACTACATCCATTATGAGATGATTGGCTCACCCAGTTTCACTACTGACTGGCAGGTTTACTCACAAGAAGGTGAGATCACCGCTCAGCAGGCCGGACCTAACAGCACTGGTGGCCTGATGCACTCTGTCGCCTTCAACCTCTCCAAGGACAAGGCCAATGACATCGACTTCTTCTTCGACAACATCAAGTTCGAGGTCTATAAGTATGGCACCGTTGCTGAGTTCAGCGATGACGTGATCCAGATTGACTTCGGATTCGATACCAACATTCCCGAACTCGTGAAGGCTGGTGGCAAGAACCGCCTCATGTTCCCCAAGTCATGTGCAGTGGTGAAGGTGAATGGTGTCGAGCAGTCTCTCTACTCTATTGAGGGATTCGCCGACGGACGCTTCTACGTATTCCTGGATGAGCCGGCTAACGAGGATGACGAGGTCGAGGTGACCTTCATCAATCCTTCTGACCCCGCTTTCCACCTGATCTATACCTCAGGTCCTGGCGGTGATGTCAACAACTTCACCGGTATCGCTACCTACAGCATGGAGATCCAGGAGAATGAGGGCTATCCCTATGCTTACCTCACTCCGGTGATCCTGAAGGCTGATCCCGAGGCTGGTTCTTTCAACCTGCCCAACAGCATCAGTGAGTTCAAACTCGTCTTCGACAAACCCGTTGACTGCAAGGCTCTGGATGCCAAACTCGACAAGGAGAAACTGAGTGTCGTTCCTGCTGACGGCTTTGCTGAGGAGGTCACACTCGTTCGTTCTGGCGGAAACCTGAAAGATGGCGAATACACCATCCATGTTACAAGGATTTATCCTGAACTTCGTCTGGATGACACCATCTACGGCGACTCTATCTGGACAATCAGCGTGGGTAAGGTCAACCTCGATCCCAATGATGTGCCCGAGGATATTCTTCCCGACTATCTCGCAACAACCGTCAATGGTGGTATTCCTGAGGGTTATCGCGTATTCTTCGACAGTGAGGAGCGTGTGGCTCCCAATACCTATGGTTCAGGTGCCCGTTTGTTTGACTTCGGTGCTGGTGGCGACTTCACCAAGGGTCTCTACTTCCGTAACAACTACGTAGAGTATGGAAGTCTTGAAGGTTATGCTCTCCCGCTGAAGGCTGGAAAGAGATACAACATCCACTTCAATGCCGCTGGCTGGAAAGACAACGGACAATACATGAAGTTTGAGATTCTCACTGCCGGTGAGGAAATCGTTTATGAGGCTGTGGTAAAGACCGCTCCCAATGTGAATGGTTCTACTGGCGCTGTCAACGGTGCTGCCAGTTTCGACACCAAGTTCGTGCCTGACTACGACGGCAACTACCTGCTCAGATGGAGACCTGCCACCAATGCCAATGGCGACCAGGGTGATTTCACTGAGGTGATTCTCGCCAACCCGCGCGTGAAGTATGTGCCCAATGTGGCTGGTATCGAGGAGACACAGTTGCTCGCTACCGCTCTTGAGAATGCCAAGAAGACTTTGGAGGAGAACTCTGACTCACGTTTCAGCGGTCCTGCTTACAATGCACTGAGCGCTGCTATCCAGAAGTACGAGGCAGAGGCTGACTCCTACACTGCTCCGTCTGCTTACCATCAGGCTGCCGAGGCTCTCGACGCCGCCTCACAGGCACTCAAAGACCACCGCGCTCTCTGCGACGCTTATGATCCACTGCCAAGACAGGCTCAGGAGATTGTCGACAACAACGCAGAGAAGAAGTTCGCTGCCACCGCTCTCTATGCTCAGTTGAAACAGGTCGCTGCCAAGTATGTTACCAAGGTACAGGGCACCGAGATCGATCCTGAGACTGGCCAGGAGGTGATGGTTGATGAGTACAGAATCAAGGAAATCAAGGATGACTACGAACTGCAGGCTGCTATCGATGAACTGAAATACTTGGTTAACACTACCGGTCTCCTCTTCACCGAGGGTGAGTCAAAGACTTCCGACACGGGTGTGAAGGTGCTCACCGAGCGTCTCCGCCTGGGTGCAGAAGCACTTAAGAGCCTGGGCGTGGCTGAGGATGATGCATACATTGTTGCCGCCAACAACGCTCTGACTGATGATGATGACCTGGCTGCTGCTATTCAGAACAAACTGAAGGGCATCCTCTATGAGCAACTCAAGAACGCTGACAACAATCTCTTCGCTCCGGTTGTTGATGATGTCACCTTGGAGGAAACCACTCCGACATACGACATGACCGTATTCGTGAAGAACCCGAACATCTACAAGCAGCAGGATAACATGAACTTCACTGCTGAGAATGTTCCTGGTTGGGATACTCCCGAGGGTTACAGCCGTCCTGGCCTGAGTGTTGGTTGGGGACAGCCGAGAGGCAACAACGAGATCGCTGAGGACTGCATGTTCCAGACATGGGGCAGCGGCTTCAGAGTAGAGCAGACCGTGACCAACGCTCCTGTGGGTGTCTACACCCTCAAGGTCGGCTTCGGCGAGCGTATGAACGAAGACGAGAACAACTTCGTCGACAGTTACATCTATGCCAAGACTTCTCAGACTCCTGAGTATGAGGATGGTCAGACTGCTGAGTGCCCGGGTATCGGACAGTCATTCCCCTATGCCAACACTGTGATTGAGAATATCGTTGTTCTCGACGGTATCATCACCATTGGTGTCAATGGCGGACCAAGTTCACACACCTTCGTCAATGACGTAAGACTCTTGATCGCAGGACCTGCAGCAGGCTTCGACTATGGCGCTGCTTACCAGGAGTTTGTCAATGGTATCGATCCGGCAGTGGTCAAACCCGCTGTGGTGCGTGCTGTTGAACTCTATGACCTCAATGGTCGCCGCCTCCTCTCCGCTCAGAAGGGCGTGATGATTGTGAGGAAGTTCATGAGTGACGGCACTGTCCGTGTCGAGAAAGTTGTGAAGAAGTAATTCTTCAAGATATCATTGGGGCGGGCAGGTGCGCACATGCGGATTGCCCGCCCCTTTTCAATAATCAGTTGAGGAGTTGAAAATGATGAAAATGAACAGACTGACATTGCTGGTACTGATGCTGTTTGCGGGTCTGAGCCTCTCGGCGCAGTCACGACGTCCCATTGATTCCAAGCATCCGCTTTGGCTCATCCATGTTGATGTGTGGAACAAGGCCGACCCACAGAAAATCATCAACCTGATTCCTGATGACGTGAAGCCATATGTTTGCATGAACCTGTCGCTCTCCTGCCAGTATGACACGGAGAAAAACGTCTATAAGATGCCGCAGAATGCTGTGCGCACCTATAAGTCGTGGGCGACGGTATGCCAACACAACGGACTGTGGTTCACCTGCCAGCCTGCCAGTGGCGGACATACACATATCCAGGATGATGACCTGGAGACGTTTGAGTATTTCTACAAACGATACCCCAATTTCCTTGGATGGAACTATGCGGAACAGTTCTGGGGCTTTGACGAGCCCAATGACAGAAGTTCCAGCACACAGGCATCCAGAATCGCCTTGTTTGCCAAATTGGTCAACATGGCACACCAATACGGAGGATTCCTCACAATCTCTTTCTGCGGCAACATCTGGTCGCATCCGCTCAATCCCATGGGCATGATGAAGCGTAACAAGGACCTCCTGGCTGCATGCAAGAATTATCCCGAGGCCATCCTTTGGCTGTATAAATACACCACCTCATCGTGCTTCTACAACAATGAGAGTGTTACTTTCGGACCGTTCTTTTCCGGACTGGCCAAGAGTTATGGCGTGAGATACGACAATTGCGGATGGAACGGCGCTCTCGATGCCTTGCTGGGTGAAGGACACGGAAAGAAATATCCGGTCGCAGCAGGCATCGGTACCGTGATGGAACAAAGCGCGGTCAACGGCGGTGCCGTATGGGACGGACCGGAACTCATCTGGACGGAGGATTTCCAGAACCTCAACAACTCTACCGTAGAGGGTTACACGCGCCGCAACTGGGGCACTTTCCCGGGATTCCGCAATGCTTGGCTCGACATGTTTCGCAAAATCATCGACGGCACTATCTACATTCCCTCCCGTGAGGAGGTGGTGGACCGTACGAAAATCGTCGTCATCAATGATGTGAACAGCGGCAACGATGAGCAGAAATATGCGGCTTGGGGCAACCTCTATGACGGACTCTATAAGCAGAGCGATCCGTTCAACCGTGGCAACGGACAGTGGATGGACAATTTCTGCTACTTCAAGAAAACTGGGCGCTATGCGGCTATTCCGCTGGTCATCGGCCTCTATGACGACGTGGCCAACGCCGTGCCGGTGAAGGTGAAGAAGTCCAACTACACCTCTCGCTGGAGTTCACAAACCAAGAAGGTGGCTGATTTCAACGAACAGTATCCTGAGGTGAGCAAAGGCGATCTTTATGTGTCGCGTTATAAGAACCAGTTGGTCACCTATACGCCGTACACCTATATGAATGCCAAGAAAACGGCTTCAGCGGAGATACCTCTGCTGTACAATACCTGCGATAGCCTCAGACTGACATTTGGTAAACTGAGCAGCGGACTTATCCGGGAGTATGCCGACCATATCGTATGCTATCTCAACAACTACCGTAACGACACCACAGCCATGGTGCTCGATAAGATTGAGGTGACGGGAGTGTCGGCTAAACCATCATACAAACTCACAAAAAGGGTGCAGGCCACAGTCAGTGCCTCTTCTGAATTTGACGAGGAAAAGGGTGTATTCACACTCTCTCTCAAGCACAATGGTCCGGTGGATTTGGATATCAGTTGCTCGGGCAGTGCCACCGAGCGAAACTCGGATACACTCAGCGATACTGAACTTTCCTTGGATCTTCCCAAACAGCCAGAAACCTATCACGGCGAGATCATCATCGAGGCTGAGGACATGGACTTCAAGAACATCAAGAGTTGTGCCACCGACCCATACGGATGGTATCCGAATGTGCGTGGCCATTCTGGCAATGGCTTCATGGACATGGGCACCAACTCATCGGGCTCACTGCGCCACCGCCTCGAAGTGAAAGAGCCGGGCGATTACAGAATTGCCATCCGTTATACCTCCACGCAGAAGGCGGGCAACCTCAATGTCAAGGTGAATGGTGAGAGTAAGGCTGTCAGATGTGAGAAGACTGCTACCAACCAGTGGCTCAAGACAACATTTGAGGCCACTCTGAAAGAGGGGACCAACGAACTCATCATCAACAACACCGGTGCGCTCAATATGTATATCGATCAGGTGGTCTATACACCTGCCGATGTGGATCCAGAGCGGTTTGGCGTGACCATCCGTCAGGCAGAGCATGGCTACGTAGTGGCTGATGCAGACTCAGCAGCGGAGGGACAGAAGGTGACCCTGACTGTCACTCCCGAGGAAGGATATGCCTTGCAGGGATGGAATGTAGTGCATGGTGGGGTAGTGGTGGCTGATGACGGCACCTTCATCATGCCTGATGACAATGTGACCATCCAACCCGTGTTTGCAGATATGAGTGCGGTCTATGCCCTTGATTTTGGCAGTGTGCTCTCTGGTACGATTCCTCCGGGATGGCGCATTGTGCAGGAGGACAATGCCGTGCATGAATACCCCAACAATTATTCCTCTGGTGCGCGCACTTTCTCCGGATTCGGTGGCTATCAGGGCAAGGGACTGTATTGGCGTGTCAACTGCTGCGAGTATGGTCGGCAGAGTGCTTTCCCACTCACCCTCGAAGAGGGTTCCTACAAGTTGTCTTATGCCATGGCGGCATGGAAGGAGAAGCCTGAGTACAAGGCTCGTATTCTGGACGCCAACAACAACGTAGTGGTTGCAACCGAATTCCTTGTTGCTACCCCTAACGCATCGGGAAATACTTCTGCCAACCTCTCTGGGGCGCAACTTCGCGAACTGCCCTTTGAGGTCAGCAAGAAAGGCAATTATGTCATCAGTTTCATCAATAATGGAACGGGTTTCAGCGAGTTTCTGCTGTTGGAATGCCGTGTCAAAACAACAGGGGCATCAGGCATCAACGAGCATGTGACGCACACCACCTTGCCAGTGGGCATCTACAGCATGCAGGGCATACGGCGTGAAACTATGCAGAAGGGCATCAATATAGTTGTCTATCCTGATGGTTCCAGCCGTAAGGTGATGGTGAGGTAACCAACCTTTCCTCTCAAACAATAAGAAATCAGCCACAGGGAATCACTTCTCTGTGGCTGCTTCATAAAAGGTTGGATGGATAGGATGACCCTATCGTTGATGTGATTATAAAAAGATGATGTTTCAGTTGTCGATGTAAAGCAGTTCTCCCAGATGGTTGAACTTGATTTCTATACCGTTGGATAACTCTATCTCGTAGCCATAACTTTCTTTGTCAATTTTGACAATTTCTTCTCCGGCGAAATGTGAACTCACATAGTTGGCAATCGCTGTAGGGACGATTTGCATGGGGACACTCATGTTGAAGCAATCCACTCTTTCCCACTCCTCGTTCATGTCGAAATCCAGTTCAATACCGTTGTTCAGGCAAATCTCATAATTGGCATCATCAGAGTCAGCATCAATGTTGACATAGTCAATCATTTGTCCGGGGAAAAGTTCCTGCACGAAATTCTTGATGGATTGGGGCAACTGCTCCTTTGGAAGGAAGGTGTCCTGAGCGATAACTGAAATGCTTTGTGTCATCATGCAAATGAATGCGACGAGAAATAATTTTGACTTTTTCATAATCCTATTTTTTAATTGTTTTGTATTCTTGTTGTTGTCTTCGGAATTCTTGTTCGTTCCTTTTGACACTGCAAAGGTAGGGCGGTATTTGATGACATGAATTATTTTTCATCTTTTTCTCCTCCATTGCATGCGACAACAACTCTCATAAGCGACAAAGAAGGGAATCACTCCACTTTTTTGACGCATCGTGCTTGTTTTTCCACCTAGGACCACCTATGATCACCTAGGCCCCCCTAGAACCACCTAGAACCACCTAGGCCCTCCTAGGACCTCCTAGGACCACCTAGAACCACCTATCTACCACAAAAAAAGCCAGCCTATTGAAAAATATCAATAGGCTGGCCTTCAGAGGAAAAATCTTTGAGCGGAATACGGGAATCGAACCCGCCTCCTCGGCTTGGGAAGCCGATGCACTACCGATGTGCTAATTCCGCAAAAAGAGCCGATACCGGGACTCGAACCCGGGACCTATTCATTACGAATGAATTGCTCTACCAACTGAGCCATATCGGCAAAAGGGGATTTTTAAAAATCCGACCGCAAAGATAATGCAATTTTTCCTTTTCCGCAAATTTTTCAAGATAAATTTCTCTTCAGGTAATGGCCTGTCATACTGGTGGGACATGTGGCCAGTTCCTCTGGTGTGCCGGCAAAGACGAGGTTTCCGCCTTTTTCTCCTCCGTCCGGACCCAGGTCAATCACATAATCGGCGCATTTGATGACCTCCATGTTGTGCTCAATCACCAAGACAGTGTGGCCACGCTCTATCAGCGCATTGAAGGCTGATAGCAGACGCCGGATGTCATGGAAGTGTAGACCGGTAGTGGGCTCGTCAAAGATGAAAAGGGTGGGCTCCTGACGCTCCTGACCGATAAAATAAGCCAACTTCACTCGTTGGTTCTCTCCGCCCGACAGGGTGGATGAACTTTGTCCGAGTTTGATGTAGCCCAGTCCGACATCCTCCAATGGTTGAAGGCGGTTGGAGATGGCTGTCTCGTTGTTCTCGTTGAAGAAGGTGATGGCTTCGGAGACGGTCATGTCGAGTACCTCACTGATGTTCTTGCCGGCAAAGCGGACATCAAGAATGTCGCGCTTGAAACGCTGGCCATGGCAAGATTCACATTCCAACTCAAGGTCGGCCATGAACTGCATCTCCACGGTGATCACACCGGCTCCCTTACATTCCTCGCAGCGGCCTCCGTCGGTGTTGAAGGAGAAATACTGAGGGGAGAATCCCATCTGCTTGGCCAACTGCTGGTCGGCAAACAACTGGCGGATAGCATCATAGGCTTTCACATAGGTGGCTGGGTTGCTGCGGCTGCTTTTGCCAATCGGGTTCTGGTCCACAAACTCCACCCGTTTCAGCGCTTCCCAGTCTCCCTCAAGGGCAAGGTATTCTCCGGGAGGATCGCAGACATCCCCCATATGGCGTTTCAGGGCAGGGTAGAGGATGCCTTTTACCAAGGAAGACTTGCCACTGCCGCTCACACCGGTGACCACCGTCAGCACATTGAGGGGGAATTTTACGTCGATACCTCTGAGGTTGTGCATCCTTGCGCCCCGCAGTGTGATCCACATATTCCATGGCCGGCGGCTGGAGGGAACGGGGATGGACTCTTCGTGCAGCATGTATCTGACGGTGTGGCTGAGGGGATATTTGCTCAGGGCTTCCTGGTTGATGTCGGATGCCTTGCCTTCAAATACAATCTCTCCGCCCAGACGACCTGCGTCGGGACCCACGTCGATGAGATAGTCGGCAGCCCGCATGAACTCTTCGTCATGTTCCACGATGATGACGGTGTTGCCAAGTGACTGCAGTTCTTTCAGCACATGGATGAGTCGGTCGGTGTCGCGGCTGTGAAGGCCGATGCTGGGTTCGTCGAGGATATAGAGGGAACCCACCAACGAACTGCCCAATGAGGTGGTGAGGTTGATGCGCTGACTCTCGCCGCCGCTGAGGGTGGCCGACTGCCGGTTGAGTGTGAGGTAGCCAAGTCCTACCTCATCGAGAAACTGCAAACGGTTTCTGATTTCGGTGAGCAAGCGCTTGGCGATCTTTTCCTCGTGTTCCTCCAGTTTGAGTTCACAGAACCATTTTCTGAGGTTGCTGATGGGCATCTCCACCAAATCGGAAATGCTCATTCCGGCTATCTTTACATATTGGGCCTCTTTCCTCAGCCTCGTGCCGCGGCAGTCGGGACAGATGGTCTTTCCCTTGTAGCGGCTCAGCATCACGCGGTATTGGATTTTGTATTGGTTTTCTCTTACCATCTCAAAGAAAGCGTCTATTGACACTTGCTCATGGATGTCTTTCTTGCGGTCGCTGGGAAGACCATGCCAGAGCCATTCTTTTTCCTTGGTGGAAAGATCCATATAGGGTGTGAAAATGGGGAACCCGTCGCGGGAGGCACGGCGGCAGAATTCCTCCTGCCACATCTTCATCTTCTCGCCGTGCCAGCATTGCACACAACCCTCATAGACGCTCAGTGTACTGTTGGGGATGACCAAGCGCTCATCGATGCCGAGCACCTTGCCGTAGCCCTCACAGGTGGGACAGGCACCGATGGGGGAGTTGAAGGAGAACATGTTGTCGCTGGGCTCCTCAAAACGCTGGCCGTCAGCCTCAAATCGCATCGAGAAGTCGTAGGACAAGTTGGAGGGCAGAAAGGTGATGCGGCAGGCTCCGTCGCCTTCATACAGGGCTGTCTCGGCGGAGTCTGTGAGACGTGAGACGCTGTCCTTGCTGCCGTCGAGCGACATCCTGTCGATAAGAATGTAGATATCGCTGACCGGAGTAGTGGAAAGGGCCTTCTCGTCCTCAAGAAAATCTTCTATCCTCACAAATTCGCCCTTGATGAACAGACGGACAAAACCCTGCTGGAGTTCCATCTGCAACTGGCGCTCCAAACTACGTCCCTCGGGGATATGGAGGGGAGCCATCACACAGAATCGGGTGCCTGGGGCAAATTCCTCCACCTGATGGATGATGTCCTCTGTGGAGTGCTTTTTCACCAAACATCCGCTGATAGGGGAGAAGGTCTGACCTATTCGGGCATAGAGCAAACGGAGATACTCGTATATCTCGGTGGATGTGCCCACTGTGGAACGGGGATTGCGGCTGTTGACGCGTTGCTCAATGGCAATGGCGGGGGGGAGCCCCTTGATATAGTCGCACTCTGGCTTACTCATGCGGCCAAGAAACTGACGGGCATAAGAAGACAGACTCTCCACATAGCGGCGCTGACCCTCGGCGTAAAGCGTGTCGAAGGCAAGCGAGGACTTGCCGCTACCACTGACACCGGCAATGACTATCAGCCGACCATGTGGTATGCTGATGTCGATATTCTTTAGGTTGTTGACACGCGCCCCTTTGACCTCTATGTGATCTCTCATATATCGCAAGTGATATAGGTGGCTGACCCGTTAGCGGGCATTGATGGCAGCCAGAGCCAGACTGCAGAATTTGCACTGTTCGCTGTCGCCTCGGGATGGAAGAACAACTGGCGCTATCGGTCCGGCAAGGATGCCTGCTGTCTCTGCATGGCAGAACAAGGTGATGGCCTTGTAGAACACATTGCCTGCCTGGATATCGGGGAATATGACCGCATCAGACTCGCCCTCAAGTGGTGAACTGATGCCTTTTTTGACAAGACTTTCCTTGCAGCAGGAGGTCTTGAGGTCAAGAGGACCGTCGATGATGCACGTTCCGAATTCACCGGCCTTGCCTTGCTCGATAATCTCAGGATAGCCCTCAGTGAAGGGGAAGAATTTGCCGCCTACCTTCTCGGTGCAGTGGATAAGGGAGACTTTGGGATTGGCAATGCCGAAATCATGACAAAGTTGGACGATGTAGCGCACTTGCTCCACACGCTGCTCATGGGTGGGGTAGGGTATCACGGCGGCGTCGGTGAAGAACAGGAGTTTGGGATAGCCTGGGATGGCAGAGGCGGTGATGTGGGTAAGCACTTTTCCGCGTGGGAGAATGCCTGTCTCCTTGTTGAGCACGGCATGAAGCAGGTTGTCGGTGTTGATCAGTCCTTTCATCAGGATATCGGCCTTTCCCTCGCGCACCAGTGCCACAGCCTTCTGGGCGGCTTCGTCGGGGGTGGAGGCATCGATGTAGGATATATGGCCGGTATGGCATTGGATGTCTGCATTGGCCTCCACGGCATCGCGCGACCCGATAAAAATGGCATCAACGAAGCCATCACGGAGAGCGTGGGCTACGGCGTTTTGGGTGGAGGAGTCACTGGCACATACCACTGCGACACGCTTGCGGGTGCCACGTTCGGCCAGATGTGAGGTCAGTTGTTCGAAATTGGTTATCGCTTTCATCTTATTTTGATTTTGGTAATCTTTCATTTTCTATACCGAGATGGAGCAACTTCATCGCTCAGCGGCAAAGGTACATCAATTTGGGCATTATTCCAAACGATGGTGCAGAAAAAACGAAACCGGCCAGAAGTATCTCTACGTCTGGTCGGAAAACTATCAATCAACTCTCTCAAATTGTTCATTGAATCCTTTCGGATACGATGACAGCCAATCTTTGCGACGTGCGCAAATAGAGTGGCTCTGTCATCCCGAAGCAATCCTTTACCTCAAAATACCCTATTGAAAAGATTCTACTGGTCTAATACGATGCAAATATATGCAGAAAATTGTATATTTTCAACGATTACTGCCTTTATTAGTGTAAAAAGGCCAATTAATTGATTTATATCAATTGAGATGTGGCATTTCTAATTATAATGCCTCGTCTTCGGGCTTTTCCAAGGATTTCCGAGGTGTGGGGATATGCCGTTTGCGCCTCAGCCATTCGGCTTTGCGTGCCTCGTATTCCTCACGACGTTTTTCCAGATAGTTGTCTGCCATATCAGTCAAACCGGCTGTAGATGACATGGATAGCGATGGGGGTATTGCCGCCCATCAGACGGGTGCTCGTGAGCGACATGTCATGGGAGAGGCCTGTGAGTAGTGTCGTGTTGGTAGAACTGGTCGTACTGGTCGTGGTGACTGGCACGAGCATCACCTTGTTCCAATTGGGATGCTTGCTCACCCAGTTGGGATCGTTCCTCAGCCCCTCAGCCTTGGCTGCAGCCATGGCATTGATGATGCCGCTGATGTTGTTGAAGACATATCGGTTGGATGTCGTGTTGTAGGTGCTGATGAAGGACCGCTTGTTGTTGGCCAATTTGGCCTTCTCAAAAAACGATGTCAAACTGTCTGTTTCCACCATCAGCAATGTCTTGGGAGCAGGAAGGTTGAATTGGCTCCACTGCTCATTGTTGATGCGGTTGAATATTATCTTGGCAGTGTTGATGGTGTCATTTTCATGTCCTCTGATGATGTCGTCGACCGGCAGGGTCACTTCGGTGAAAATGCCGGAGGGACTCTTGATGTAGGTGCAACTGTTGTCGTTCACCAGTTGGCTGATGGCATCTGCGTCATTGGTAATGGTGGTGGTCTGGAGAATCTCCTCGGTACCGTTGAACAAGGTAAGGCGGCTGACGATGCTGTCTACGTTGTTCTTGGTCTTTATATGCATCCGATAATAGATGTTTAGTTGGGGGATGCTGACGTAGGCCATTGAACCGAGACCGCCTGACATCTTGAAGAAGAAACCTGGTACCAAGTGACGGGCAAACGTGTTTGAGTTCTTGAAATACTCAGGATGCTCAAAGTAATTGCGCAGGATGTAGGTGCCGTAATTGTTGAAAGTGTTGCCGTTACGGTCTGTGTAGGGCTCATTGAGTCTCACGCAGATGTTGTTGACATATTCGCTGTTCTTATCCTTCGTCTTGCTCGCATTCGCATTCTTTTGCCTTGTCTCAACGGAGTTGACCAATGAGTAGGCATGGGATTTGCAAATTCCGCCCTCTCTTACAAAACCTTGCTCTAATGGACTGAAGTCACTGTAATACTGGACGCTCTCACTCATCGGACGGTCCATCTCATACATCGTCAACTTCATTGTTGCCAAGGAGTCACCATAGTAATTGGTGTAGAACAGACGGACCTCACAGGAATCGGCTATCACTTTGCCGTTGGCATCAAGACTGGCGATACTGTCAAGCAAAGTGATCTTATAACTCTCGAGACAGTAGAACTGTGACATGAAGTCGCCCGTGATATGGGCTCCTGTCTCGGGATCCTTGATGCGGCCCAGGTAACCTAATGTGCTGCGGGATACCACGGAGGGTATGCCTACAGAACGTGTGGATGCATAAAATGTGCTGGAGGAAACTTCAAGGTGGTCCACATTGTCAGTTAATGAGATACCGATTTCGTCGGTCGTTTCGTCGCAGGATGAGAACGTCAACAGACTGGCAACGGCAACACCTAATAAATAATAGAGTTTCATTGCGGATATTTATTCAGTTCCTAATAAACGGCTGTAGAAAGCGTCGTAGGCATCGGCATAGTTGTCTTCTCCGGGATATGCCATGATGGGGAGTCCTTTGCTCTTGGCATATTCCATCAGCAAGGGATTCACTTCGGCACCTGCCTCTACAATACCGTCTGAATAGTCGATAGCGAGTTTGCCAAGTTCAAGGAAATTGAAATCATCATTGTAGTCGGACAACAATGAGGCTTTGGCCTCACGGAACTCCACGATGTGCTTGAACTTCGTTCCCAAGTCGTTCTTGAGTTGCTTGGTGAAGAGGGAGGTCACCACCTTGGTGTCTGCAAACATCGGTTCCTCATGGTATGCTGTCTTGACGTACAGAGGAACTACGGCTGACATCCATCCCTGGCATACGATGATGTCGGGGGTCCAACGGAGTTTCTTCATGGTCTCAAGCACGCCACGGGCAAAGAAGATGGCTCTCTCACCATTATCTGTGTATTCCTCGCCGCTCTCGTCTTCCTCCATTCTGCGCTTCTGGAAATAGTCATCATTGTCGATGAAATACACAGTGATGCGGGATACGGGAATAGAGGAACACTTGATGATGAGAGGATGGTCGGTGTCATCAATAATCAGATTCATGCCCGAGAGACGGATGACCTCGTGAAGTTGGCCGCGACGCTCATTGATCGTGCCCCATTTGGGCATGAAGGTGCGAATCTCATAACCACGCTCCTGCATGACTTGTGGCAGCATCTTGCCAAGTAATGACATTTCGCTATCTGGGACGTAAGGTGAAATCTCTTGGTTGATGAATAAAATTTTCTTTGACATCTTTACCTTGGTTTGCTTGAGGGTTTGGATAGGCAGATACTGCTTTCAGTTCATGCCCTTTCTTTTCAAAGTGCAAAGATACGAAAAAACATCCAAATATAAAAATCCTTTTCTTTTTAATTTAGATTATTACATATTTTTTGACGATTCAAAACCCTTCGACGTGCTTTCCCTTTCGCCTTTCTCTTTTCTATCCCAGGTTCCTTCTCTTTCTCCTTTCCATCCAGGTCCCTTCTCTTTCTCTTTTCTATCCCAGGTCCCTTTCCTTTCTCCTTTCCATCTTAGGTCCCTTCTCTTTCTCTTTTCTATCCCAGGTCCCTTTCCTTTCTCCTTTCCATCTTAGGTCCCTTTCCTTTCTCCTTACTTTTTCGTTTCTCCGTAAGCGGCGGTTCTGCCGCCGCCTCATCATCTAAATAAGATTCAGGCTGCCGATTAGTCAGCAGCCTGAATCTTTATGAGAGGATTGATTTATTCTATCACAATCAGTGGCGTGTCTTCCATGACGCTGGCTCCCTGAGAGACAAGGATGGCGGTCACTTTGCCTGCCTTCTCTGCTTCAAGGTTGTTGGCCATCTTCATAGCCTCAAGCACCAAGACCACATCGCCGGCTTTCACTTCATCTCCCACGGACACCTTGATCTCGGTGATCACACCGGGAAGTGGGGCCTTGAGCGCATTGGCTGTGTTGACTGGGCCGGAACTCTGTGAGGCTTCTTCTGCAGGAGCAGACTCCTTGGCTGCGCCTGTCTTCACCACAACCTTCTTCTTCTCAGGTTCTGCCTCAGGTTCCATCTCTACCTTGTACTCTTCGCCGTTGACGGTCACGGTGGCGATGTTGTCGACGATTTCGCCTACTGCCACTTCGTATTGGGTACCGTTGATCGTATACTTGTATGTGTTCATCTTTTTGGTTATTTGGGGTTTTTATGCAACTATTAGGGATGGGCAGTTGTCATCGGCATGTGTGCGTTCCATTCCGTCAGGTGAGGACGGATGGTGATGATGCCCGACTCCTTGTCGTGCACGTTGTTGCCCTTGAATTCGTGAAGTGCCATAGCGATGGCAGCATACACTTCATTGTTTCCTTTTGGCATGTTTCTCTGTTTTACATTGAATGATTGTCGCTAAAACAGCCTTACATGGGGATGTTGCCATGTTTCTTGGCAGGAAGATTGTCACGCTTGGTGGCCAACTGTGCAAGGGCACGGCAGATGCGGAAACGGGTGTTGCGCGGCTCAATCACATCGTCGATGTAGCCATACTTGGCTGCCTGATATGGATTGGCGAACAACTCGGAGTACTCTTCCTCCTTCTCTGCGAGGAATGCTCTGGCATCCTCTCCGGCATCTTTCTTGGCTTTGGCTTCCTTGGCGCAGAGCACTGCCACGGCGCCGGAGGCTCCCATCACGGCAATCTCAGCATTGGGCCATGCGTAGTTGAGGTCGGTACGCAACTGCTTGCAACCCATCACGATATGGCTGCCACCATAACTCTTGCGGAGAGTAATGGTCACCTTGGGCACGGTTGCCTCACCATAGGCGTAGAGCAACTGAGCGCCGTGGAGAATCACAGCATTGTACTCCTGACCTGTGCCCGGAAGGAATCCCGGCACGTCGACCAAACTCACGATAGGAATGTTGAAGGCATCACAGAAACGTACGAAACGGGCACCCTTGCGGCTGGCATTCACGTCGAGAACACCGGCATAACAAGAAGGCTGGTTGGCTACGATGCCGACACTCTGACCATTGAAACGGGCAAAACCGACGATGATGTTCTTGGCAAACTTAGGCTGTACCTCGAAGAACTCGCCGTTGTCAGTGATGGCAGAGATGACCTTGTACATGTCGTAGGCTTTGTTGGGGTCATCAGGAAGAATCTCATTCAGGCTGTCTTCCTTGCGGTCGATGGGATCGTCACACTCCTTGCGGGGTGTCTCTTCCATATTGTTGGAGGGAATGTAACTCAGAAGGGTCTTGATCATCTCAAGGGCTTCTTCCTCAGTCGAAGCGGTGAAATGGGTCACACCACTCTTGGTAGCGTGAACGGAGGCACCGCCTAAGTGCTCTTGGTCCACATCCTCACCGGTCACGGTCTTCACCACCTTGGGACCTGTAAGGAACATATATGAGGTATTCTCCATCATCAGGGTGAAATCGGTGAGGGCGGGGGAATAGACTGCACCACCTGCGCACGGACCGAAGATACCTGAGATCTGGGGAATCACACCTGAGGCAAGAATGTTGCGCTCGAATATCTCGGCATAACCAGCAAGGGCATTGATGCCTTCCTGGATACGGGCACCGCCGGAGTCATTGATGCCGATGACAGGAGCACCCATCTTCATACCCATGTCCATCACCTTGCAGATCTTCTCTGCCATGGTCTCGGATAGTGAACCGCCATTCACGGTGAAGTCCTGGGCAAAAATATACACAAGACGGCCGTCGATGGTTCCGGATCCTGCTACAACACCGTCACCGAGAAACTGCTTCTTCTCCATGCCGAAATTGGTGCAGCGGTGGAGTTTGAACATGTCGAATTCCTCGAAACTCCCTTCGTCAAGGAGCATGTCGATACGCTCGCGTGCTGTATATTTACCACGGGCATGTTGTTTCTCAATGGCTTTCTCACCACCACCAAGACGTGCTTGTTCGCGCTTGGCGACAAGGGCTTTGATCTTTTCTAATTGCTTGCTCATTTTCGTTTTTATGATTTGCTGCCCAAGGGGCAGGAGTTAGTTGGCTGATTAGTGCTCACAGAGTTCTGTGAGGATGCCGCAGGTCGATTTCGGATGAAGGAATGCAATGTTGAGGTTCTCGGCTCCCTTGCGCGGGGCTTTGTCGATCAGACGCACACCTTTCTCGTCACATTCTGCAAGGGCATTGGCTACTCCGTCCTCGATACAGAATGCTACATGGTGGACACCGCGGCCTCCTTTGTCGAGCCACTTCTGAATGGTGCTCTCAGGTGATGTGGGCTCAAGGAGTTCCAACTTCACCTCGCCGCACTTCAAAAATGCGGTTTTCACTTTCTGGTCTTCTACGACCTCTACTGCATAACACTCAAGACCCAAAACTTCTTTGAAATAAGGGAGTGCTTCCTCAATGCTCGGAACTGCGATTCCAAGATGTTCAATGTGTGAGATTTTCATTTAAGTAAAGTTTAAAGTGAAGGATAATTTATTCTTTCTTATTTTCGTGCAAAATTAATAAATAAAATCCATACGGCATGTATATTATTCCGAATTTTATTATTTTTTCAATTTCTTCCTATTTCTTCCAATCTTACTTCCTATACGACAAATGTAAACCATCCATTTGGACGGACTGTTGCCTGAATTGACGAGAAATCATCTCTGTACCTCCGTGCCTCCGTGTAGAGCAATTCCAAAATCAGAATTCGATCAGCACGCGACCGTTGATCTGGCGGCCCGTCAGATAATTGGGCACAGCATACTGCTGGTTGGTCACATCGGTGATCCAGTAATAGGAGTTCACATTGTTGATGCCGAGAAGATTGAGGCAGTCTACTCCCAGCCAGATGTTGCGGATGGGATTGCGCTTGTGCTGACGCTTGTCGTTGTCCAAGGCTCGGAAACTCATGCCGATGTCTGCACGCTTGTATGCAGGGGCACGGAAGTCGAAACTCTCGATGCCGCGGTGTGGGGCGGCAAAGGGGAGGCCATCGGCGTAAGCCAGTTTGAGCGACATCTTCCAGCGCTCAGTGTTGGGAAAATAGTCTGTGAAATACAAACTGAGTGCGAACCGCTGGTCGGTGGGCATGGGGATGCTCTTTCCGTGAAGTTTCATCTTGGTGTTCATTACAGACAGGCTGATCCAGGAGTCGGCACCGGGGACAAACTCTCCGTAGAGTTTCATGTCGAGTCCCATGGCATGGCCGTTGGCTTCGTTCTGGCCGTAGTACACCACTTTCACATTGCTCACACTGTAGGGTACGAGGTTGGACATCAACTTGTAATAGGCTTCCGTGCTGAAACGGAAATTGCGCTGGTTCATCTTGAACCGATAGTCGAAGGCGGCGATGAAATGGATGGAACGCTGACTCTTGATCTTCTTGTTGAGCGTGGCGTATGTGATGCCGTCGATGGTGGTCGTGTCGCGTAGTTCCTTGTAGAAGGGGGCCTGATAATAGATGCCTGTCGCAAAACGGAACGTGATGTCATTGTTGAACGCAGGTACGATGCTGAGGGAGGCTCTCGGACTGACAAGGCTTTCACGGTTGAAATTCCAGTGGGAGAAACGCACACCATAATTGAATGTGTAGAAGGTTTCCTCGCTCGCACTGCTGAATTTGTAGGTGTCCTGCACGTATGCCTCCAAGCGGTTGGCTTCAAGAGAATTGCGGGCATTCAGAGAATAAATCATATAAAGGTCGCGCCCGGTATGGGGCATGGTATAGCCCGCCGAGTCGCGCATCTCATATTCACGGCTTTGCTCCTTGATGTGCTCCAACTTGTAGGTCACTCCGGCCTGATAGTGGTGGTGGCGCGTCTGGTGCTTCAGGGTGAGTTTGAAAGTCTCTACGTCGGCCTTGAGGTAGTTGCGGGCATGGTCCATGTAACTTCCCACACCCAGGTTCTCGCTGGTTTCAGTTTGTGTCAGCCAATACTGCCCTTGGATGTCAAACTGCTCCTGCTCCTTGGTATAGAAAGCCGAGGTGGTCAGCGACAGGTCGGTCTTCGCTCCCAGATGGCGGGTGATGCTGAACATACCGAAATAGGTGCGGAAGATGTCTTTCTCCTTTCCGTCGAAATACACCTTGAAACTTTTCACGTTTTCCATCGTTCCGAATTTCGTCTCTCGGTCTTGAGGGGTGAAATTGTAATGGTTCTCTGAGATATTGCCGATCAGGTCGACGGTCCAACGTTGATTGGGCTTGAAACTCAGGTAGGTCTGGTAGTCGAGGAAGTTGGGGGTGTACTCACCTTTGGTTTCCAACGACCCTAACAGATAACGGTTGGTCTTGTAGCGGATGCCATTGCTCCAGGACAACTTCTTGGTGCTGAAGCCGACATAGCCTCTGCCTCCCAACAGACTGGCAGAGGCACTGGCCTCAAATTTTTGGGGTCGCTTGTAGGTGATATCGAGAGCGGAAGACATCTTGTCACCGTATTTGGCCTCGAATCCACCTGTGGAGAAACTGATCGACTCCACCATGTCGGGATTGATGACCGAAAGACCTTCCTGCTGACCGCTGCGAACAAGGAAGGGACGGTAGACTTCCACATTATTTATATATACACTGTTTTCATCAAAACTGCCACCGCGGACATTGTATTGGGATGACAACTCATTGTGCGTGGAAACGCCTGCCTGACCCTGAATCATCTCTTCCACGGCATTGCCGGAAGCGGAGGGCATGGTCTTCATGTCCTTGGTGTCAAGTTCCTCGCTCTGTCCGGTCTGGCGGCGACGCTGCATGATGAGCACCTCATCCAGTTCGTTGTCACTGGTCATCTGGATGAGGAGGGTCTGTGTGCCCTTGGGCTTCCGCAGCACGCGGGTCTTCTCCTGATACCCCACCATGGTGAAGCGCACCACCACACTGTCGGCAGAGGCGAGTTCCATGCTGAACTCTCCCTTGAGATTGGTGAAGGTCACACGACCCTGCTTCACCACGGCCACCGTGGCGAGTTCCAAAGGATTGTTGTTTTCATCGCTCACCTTGCCACGAAGGGTGAAGGTCTGCGAATAAAGATCTTGCATGCCAATGGCTGACAACAGCATGATGACAAGCAAAAGGGATTTCAGTCTCATCTTTCATATAACGCAGCAATCACTTGTTTATTGTAAATACCGATGCAGATGATTCGCTCTGCCCAATTCTTTTTTGTCCTTTTTGCGAACGCCTTGGCGTTTTTTCGTGAGCATCAGCGTTTGAGGAATGTCAGCCAAACCTGTTTTTATATTTTTTTTCGAAGCGAAGCGTTTTTTGATTATCTCTTCTTTTCAGATAGGTCTGAACTTGCAGTAGTTGATTCGAATTATTTGGTGCTCCTCAATTCTCTAATTCGCTAATTCTCCAATTCTCCAATTCGGGACTTTTATTTCTTCTCACGAATTGTCGAATTATCGAATAATTTGGTGCTCCCCAAATTCTTTAATTCTCTAATTCGGGACTTTTATTATTTTCTCTCACGAATTTTCGAATTGTCGAATTATTTATGCTCACCAATTCTTTAATTCTCTAATTCGGGACTTATATTATTTTTTCTCACGAATTTTCGAATTGTCGAATAATTTATGCTCACCAATTCTTAAATTCTCTAATTCGGGACTATAGAATTCGTGAACGATTTGTGAAGATCCGTGGTTGAAAACAATTAATGGAAAATTCATGGTCTATTCGTGGTCATTATATGTAAAAAAACGAAACGCGAATGTGCATGTAATTGTTCATTAATTCAGACCGCTCCGTGGCCGTGGGTTTTATGTGCATCCATGGTTTTTATTAAATCTTCCCGAAAAATCTTCCGTTTTTACCTCTTTCATGTATAAAAGAATGCGTAGTCTGATTGTCAAAAAGTGCCGCATTTCTTTTGCATTGCGTTTGGCTTTCACTACCTTTGCAACATGGTTTTTAATGATTTGATAGCAAAGAGAAGAAGCCACCGATCATATGCGGGAGGCGAACTGGATGCTGAGCAGGTGCAGGCCATCCTTAGGGCGGCGCTGATGTCACCCACATCGAGAAACAACCGACTATGGCAGTTTGTGGTGGTGGACGACCGTATCGATCTCCAGAAACTGTCGGATGCCAAGGAGCAGGGCGCTTCCTTTGTCAAGGATGCCGCATTGGCCGTGGCTGTCCTGGGATGTCCGGCTCAAAACGACTGCTGGGTGGAGGATGGCAGCATCGCCGCCTTTGCCATGCAACTGCAGGCGGAGGATCTGGGATTGGCATCTTGTTGGGTGCAGATCAGAGGACGTCGGCTGAGTGACGGCACCAAGTCGTCGGATGTGGTGAGAGGTATTCTCGATATCCCTGAGGACCATGAAGTGCTCTGCCTCATCGCCTTTGGCAAAAAGAATAAAGACCTCCCTCCACACGATGATGACTCCCTGAAATGGGAAAACATTCATCCCGATAAATTCTAATTTCTCACGAATATCCATGCGCTGGGCTTTGCCGCTTGGCTTGTCCAAGAATAATCCATTCATGCTAACACACAGCGATTTGTGGTCAATTACATGATAATTATATGTTAAATGAAAAAATCATTCGTCTAAACTCCCAAACTCCTAAACTCCTAAACTCCCAAACTCCCAAACTCCTAAACTCCCAAACTCCTAAACTCCTAAACTCCCAAACTCCTAAACTCCCAAACTCCTAAACTCCCAAACTCCTATACTCCCAAACTCCTATACTCCTAAACTCCTAAACTTCTAAACTCCTAAACTCCTAAACTCCTAACATAATGATCAACTACGACCTCAGCAAGATAAAGGCGATCATCTTCGATGTCGATGGCGTGCTCAGCAGACAAACAATCTCGATGGATGCCATGGGAGAACCGCTGCGCACCATCAACATTCGCGATGGGTATGCCATCCAACTGGCCATGAAAAAAGGACTTCCCATCGTCATCCTCACAGGAGGACATACACCCAATATCAGACTGCGATACGAATATCTCGGTGTGAAGGATATTTTTCTCAGTTGTGCTGTCAAAATCAAAACCTACGAGCAGTATCTTGCCCAAAATGCTCTCTCAGATGAGGAGGTCATATATATGGGTGATGACATCCCTGACTATGAGGTGATGCAGCGTTGTGGATGTCCATGTGCCCCTGCAGATGCTGCTCCAGAAATCAAAGCCATCAGTACATACGTGAGTCACCGCAACGGTGGTGACGGATGTGCACGCGATGTCATTGAACAGGTGCTGAGGGCACAGGGCAAATGGCTTTCCGACGCAGACGCCTTCGGTTGGTAGTAATTTTCAATTTTCAATCTTCAATCTTCAATTTTCAATTTTCAATATGTATAAGATCATTCTCGCCAGCAACTCTCCCAGAAGGAAGGAACTGCTCGCCGGTCTTGACCTTGACTTCGAGGTACACGTTCTTAAAAACATTGATGAGAGTTATCCCGATGACTTGCCTGCGAGCGAGGTGGCGGCTTACATTTCCCATAAAAAGGCGGCGGCATACAAGAATATCATCGCAGAAGACCAACTTGTCATCACTGCCGACACGGTGGTGGTGCTGGGCAATCAGATTATGGGCAAGCCAGCCACGAGAGAGGAGGCGGTGGAGATGCTCCGGGCTCTGAGCGGTAAGACACATCATGTCATCACAGGTGTGTGCCTGACCACCACGGAGGAGCAGCGGTCTCTTTCTGTCACGTCGGAGGTGACCTTCAAGGTGCTCTCGGATGAGGAAATAGACTATTATGTGGACAACTACCGCCCTTATGACAAGGCGGGAGCGTATGGCATTCAGGAGTGGATAGGGTATGTCGGCGTGACTGGACTCAAGGGCAGTTATTTCAATGTCATGGGCCTGCCGGTGCAGCGCATCTATCAGGAACTGGCAGACATGTTCGGTGCCCACGAACTTATTCGTGGTGGTAAGGCTCTCCCTTGATGATGGTGTTGGCGCGGTAGAGTTGCTCTGCAAAGACCAGTCTCACCATCTGATGCGAGAAAGTCATCTGTGAGAGAGATATTTTCTCGTTGGCACGCTGGTACACCCGCTCAGAGAATCCGTAGGGTCCTCCGATGACAAACACCAGACGGCGCACATGCATGCTCCTTTTCGTCAGCCATTCGGCAAAAGCCACACTGCGGCGCTCCACACCGTGCTCATCCAAAAGCACCAGATGGTCGCCGTCCTGCAACTGTTTGAGAATCAGTTCGCCTTCTTGTTCTTTCTGCTGTGCCTCCGTCAGGTTCTTGGTGTTGCGAAGTTCGGGAATCTCACGGATGTCGAAAGGCATGTAATGGCCGATGCGCTTCACATAGTCATCGATGCAGGCTGTGATGTGTTTGTCAGTGGTCTTGCCCACCCAGATCAGCAACGTCTTCATTCTTCTTGTTGTTTTCTGACTTCCTCTTCGCAAAAGTAGCAGTTTTTTTCGTCAAATTGGCATCTTTGTCTCTTCTTTTGTCTTTTTTTACAAAAAAACATGCCGTGCAGATGTCTTGATTCGGATTTTTTCCTTATCTTTGCATATCGACTATAGAAACTACAAAAAAACACATTATTTTTAATTTTAAATCAATATGGGAAATAACGCAGATCTTATTTTGCAATGTGAGGCAAGGGCCAAAGAGTGGCTTTCGCCGTCGTTTGATGAGGAAACCAGAAAGGAAGTACAGGCCATGCTCGACAATGAGGACAAAACCGACCTCATTGATGCTTTCTATCGTGACCTCGAATTTGGTACGGGCGGACTCCGTGGCATCATGGGTGCAGGAACCAACCGCATGAACAAGTATATCGTCGGTATGGCTACGCAGGGTTTTGCCAACTACATCAACAAGGCATTCCCGGGACGCAATGACCTGAGTGTGGTCGTTGGCCACGACTGCCGCAACCATGGACGTATGTTCGCAGAGACGGTGGCCGATATCTTCTCCGCCAACGGCATCAAGGTCTACTTGTTTGAAAGCCTCAGACCGACCCCGGAAATCTCTTTCGCCATCCGCCAACTCGGATGCCAGGCTGGTGTCAATGTGACCGCCTCGCACAACCCGCGTGAGTACAATGGCTACAAGGCTTATTGGGATGACGGCGCACAGGTGCTCGCCCCGCACGACAAGGGCATCATCGATGAGGTGAACAAAGTGACCATTGACGATGTGAAGTTTGAGGGCAACAAAGAGATGATTGAGATCATCGGCGGTGAGATGGACTGGGACTACCTGCAGGCTGTCAAGGAGGCCATGGTCGACCAGGAGGTGATCCTTCGCCAGAAGGACCTCAACATCGTCTACTCGCCTATGCACGGAACAGGACGTGTCATCATTCCGGAGGCTCTGCGCTCATGGGGATTCCAGAATATCCATGTCGTGCCTGAGCAGATGGTCATCGATGGCAACTTCCCCACCGTGGTTTCACCCAATCCGGAGAATGCCGAGGCCATGACGCTGGGCATGAAACTGGGCACAAGACTCAATGCCGACCTCGTCATTGCTTCCGACCCTGACGCTGACCGCCTGGCCATCGTCTGCCGCAATGCCAAGGGCGAGTGGGAGATTCTCAATGGCAACCAGACCTGCATGATGTTCTGCTGGTATATCATTGCCAACAAGAAGAAACTGGGTCAACTGAAGGGTAATGAGTTCCTGGTCAAGACTATCGTGACTACTGAGGTCATCAAGAAGATTGCCGACAAGAATGGCGTGGAGTTGCGTGACTGCTACACGGGATTCAAATGGATTGCCAACGAAATCCGCATCTCCGAGGGTGTCAAGAAGTATATCGGTGGCGGTGAGGAAAGTTTCGGCTTCCTGCCGTTTGACAAGGTGCGTGACAAGGACTCACCAGCATCCATCTGCCTCATCTGCGAGATCGCCGCATGGGCAAAGGACAACGGAAAGACTCTCTACGACCTGCTCATGGACATCTATGCTGAGTATGGCTTCTCAAGGGAGTTCACCATCAATGTGGTGCGTCCTGGCAAGACTGGTGCTGACGAGATCAAGCAGATGATGACAGACTTCCGCAACAATCCGCCGACAGAACTGGGTGGTGCCAAGATTGTACTCTGGAAGGATTTCCAGAAACTGGAGGCAAAGGATGCCGATGGCAACGTGACCAAACTGGAGATGCCCGACACATCGAATGTGCTGCAGTGGTTCTGCGAAGATGGCACCAAGGTCAGTGTCCGTCCGTCAGGAACAGAGCCGAAGATCAAGTTCTATATCGAGGTGAAAGACCCGACCTTCAAATGCGCCGGATGCTACGAGCGCTGCATGGCTGCCGCCGAGGAGCGTATCGCAGACATCAAGAAGGGTCTGAAACTTGATTAAGAGCATAATGATTTTATCGCAAAACATTCAGCAACAACTCAAGCGCAAGTCAGGTTCTGACTTGCGCTTGCCTTCTGACATAGAATTCCTCGCTCTTGACATTGAATCCCAGACAGGCGAGCACATGGGCGTGAACACTTTGAAGCGCCTGCTTGGATTTATCGATGATGAGCGGCAGGCCCGTGTCTCAACACTCGATATCATCGCCCGATATTTGGGCTATGCCGATTGGGAGGTGCTCAGTGCTCTTGATGCCAAGAGCAACTCAGGATTTGATGATGCCGAAGGACTGCTTTGCGCGTCCTCCCTCAAAGAAGGGCAATGTGTGGAAGTGACTTATCTGCCTGACCGGCGGGTGGTTCTCCGTCATGAAAGTGAAAACCGCTTCACCATCACTGAAAGTGAGAACAGCAAACTCCATGTGGATGACGTCGTTCTTCTGACACATTTTGTACAAGACTATCCCCTGTTGGTTTCTCAGGTGATACGTGGTGGCCTGCGGATGGGGTCGTTCATCGCCGGTAAGGCTCGCGGTATCTCATACCATCTTCTTTGACCTCTCATGGACAGTTCCTCCTCTTTCTTCAACATCCCCGACTTGTTCAGTCAAGCAGAGCCGTTGAGCATAGGCGGTGCTACTTGCGACTGTTACCGAGTGCGTCTATATGGGCGATTGCATTTTCTCAAGCGACTGAAAGAGGAATTGAGAACAGACCCACGTTATGTGGCCGCGATGCAGAAGGAGTTTGAGGCGGGCTACAATCTCGACCACCCCTATATTGTTAAATACCTTTCTCGTGGCGATGACTATATGCTGATGGAGTACGTTGATGGTGAACGACTCTCCTCTTTTATGTCAAACCATCCAGATTTCTTCACCACCAAGGCACATGTCGACCGTTTTCTCAGCCAACTGCTTGCCGCCGTGGATTGTCTGCATCAGCATGGCATCGTACACCTTGACCTGAAACCACAAAACATTCTCATCACCCGTGTCGGACAAAACGTCAAACTGGTAGACCTTGGTTTCTGCTATACTGATGCCTATCCCAATACTATGGGGCGGACGGATCGTTATGCTGCGCCAGAACAGCATGACCCGCATCAACTACCCGACCAACGTACAGACATTTATGCCATCGGGCGCATCTTAGAACAGTTTCCCTGTGCCTATAAATATAATAAGGTGATAGTCCGCTGTACTGAGGCACAGCCAAAACTGAGATACCAATCAGCACAGGAACTGTTATCGGCCATACAACCCAAGACCATCAGTTGGTGGCCTTTTGCAGTTGTTGGTATCGTCATTGCCATTCTTTTGTCCTTTTATTTGTTATGGCCGCACTCCTCACTACCTGTTGCAGACACTCAGCCCTCCGATACTATCATACCAACCAAAGAGATAGTTCCCATAGAAGATAGTAAGGAAAGTGAACAACAACAAGTGATGGTGCCCATACCGGAATCAGCACCATCATCTGCTATTCAACAACCATCTCCATCTCTTTCAAAGAAAATGTCTGTCACTGAGTTACGTCAAAAACTCCGTTCCATCATGCAGCCTGTATATGCTTCCACGTTAGAACCACTGACCCAAAAAACTTATGTAGGCAACGATCAACTTTACAACGCTGAAGCAGAATCATTTAGGAACCAACTTCGCAACCGTTTGCATCCCCTCGGTGAGGAACTGGTTAAGACCGGCGCTGTAGAGCAGTACACCTTTTACAAGGAGTGGAGCAGCATGGAAATGGAATATATCAACAAAGCCTACGACCAGATGGTGCAAAATCAAGAGCAGCCATCAAATGATATCCCAAAGCCTTAACAATTCCAACACTGAGGGTGTTCAAAATGAAATGCAATGCTTTGAGGAGAGATAGTCGTGAGCCGAATGGCACTCCCCCTCTAAGATTAGAGGGGGTCAGGGGGCGTTGAAAAATCATGCGGGGGCGTTGATCAATCATGCTGTAGCATGGACCAATCATGCCAAACTGGTTTTGTCATTACTTAAAGGACTTAAAGGGTCTTTTTTCTTCTATCTCCATTCTTTCTTTGATAAACTCAAGGCAACTAATTTTCTTTTCTCATGCAATTGGATGAAATGGATGATGGCATTTCCAATTCTCCGATTTATCTTTGCAAAGAAAAAAGTCGCTCATCCTCTTGCGTCTTTGCGAATAATTCCATATATTTGCATCGCCGCATAGAATGCGGCAAGACATATTGAGGAAGCGTTTGGCTATTCCACATCTGTGAATCTCGACAACTCACTCGTGTGTTTGGAATACGGAAACGCTCTCCTTGGGTATGATATATATGACACATCATATATACAACCTAAGGTGTGAGCGACTTCTCTTATTCAGCACACAGGCAGTCGAGAGCCCACAGGTGGAATGAGTCAAGTTGGCTCACCCTTTCTTTTTATGCCTTGAACCTGATAAATTACAAGCACTGTGCGAGCCAAAGGTGCAAAAATAGTGTTATTATGCAATTAAATGAATTGGAACGACTAAGGATTGAAATTGCGGAGTCTTACTATGTCAAGCATTTGGACTCAACATCCCCAGAAGAATTCGAGAACCTTGCTCGTAAATCATTGGAACATGCTGAGGTTTTTGTAAAAGTTTACAAGGAAATGTCAAATGGTTCTGCAATACCCACATCGGCTTATGTGAAAGGAGGAGAATCATGAATAACCAAGATAATAAATATGCCCACGAGCAAGACGTAATGACCGAATAAGAGTTACGCCGTTTCTGACTTGCCGAAAGAATGCTCAACTCGATAGTCGAAAAACCTGATGTAATTGAAATAGTTCAGAAGAGGTTTCGATACTATCTATGGGTTGTGCATGAAATATGATTTTGAAGTCAATTAGAATGGATTTAAATAGATATTTTTACCGTCCTAAATGGACATGTGGAAGATATAGTGCTTATGGTAAAGTTGCCATAGTATACAATTTATTGGAAGGGATAAGCTATTTCTTTGAGGATTATTCCGCTCTTGTTGTCTCTTACATACTGAGTGTCCCAAGAGAACAAAAAATAGACATTTCTCATGTTGCCGACCAAACAGGTATTTTACAAGAAAGCATATTGCCTTTCTTTCACGAATTGGCAAATATCGGCTTGGTGTTAAATCATATTCCATCAGAAGAAGAGGAAACTGATTACCGAACACAAATAAGTTTATATAACCGCACTCAGGCTGCTTCAAAAGTTGAAACCACACAAGAAAAACTGCCGATGGACATAACCACAGCCGAGATGGAATATGCAGAAAAGGCAGGAGGGATAACATCGGTAATGTTTGAACTTACCTATCGTTGTTCAGAACAGTGTATCCACTGTTATAACATAGGAGCGACGAGAAATGACAAAGAGAAAAGTGGCAGAGGCTTGTTGATAGAATTGCAGTTGGAGGATTACAAACGTATTGTTGATGAATTGTACGAAGAAGGACTAACGAAAGTGTGTCTTTCAGGCGGTGACCCTTTCTCGTGCTCCTTTGTTTGGGAACTTATCGATTATCTCTACACAAAAGAAATCGCCATTGACCTTTACACCAATGGCCTACGCTTGATTGGAAAAGAGAAAAGATTAGCTGGATATTATCCACGTTTGGTTGGTGTTTCTATCTATAGCGGTGAAGCAAATATACACGATTCAATTACACGCATTAAAGGTTCATGGGAGAAATCGGTCAATGTTATTGATAAAATATCAAGTCTTGGAATCCCTTTAGTTGTGAAGTGTTGTATAATGCGAACAAATGTAACTACTTATCAATCGATAAAAACTCTCTCCAAAAAGTATGGGGCTATAACACAATTTGAATTGAATGTTACCGATTCCATCGAGGGTGATAAATGTGTGAGCAAGTATTTACGATTAACGCCCGAACTTTTGGATATCGTTTTATGTGACGACGATACTCCAATGTATGTCGGAAAAGAAGCACCCAACTATGGAGGACAAAACAAAGATATGAAGCAAAATGCATGTGGAGCAGGTTATAACACCTTTTGTATTACGCCTGATGGTGAGTTTATTCCATGTTGTGCCTTCCACATGACTTTTGGGAATCTCAAAGAGAAAAGTGTAAATGAAATATTCAAACACAGCAAACTGTTGAGTTGGTGGCAAAAACAAACTCTGCTACATTATGAGGAGTGTGGTCAGCACTTTTATTGTGATTATTGCAACCTTTGTGCAGGAAATAACTTTTCACAGAACGGCACACCTCTGAAAGCAGCAGAGAACAATTGCTACATGGCGAAATGTCGATATGATTTAGCCCAAAGAATGAAAAACGGGGCAGACCCATTAAATGGCAAGACAATAGAACAATGTCTAAAGGAAGTTCATATCGATATTCCACCATCAACTTACCTTAGACGAGAATTTGATAATATTGATGGTAGGCGGGTAAATGGAGTTCCCCAAGAAATACTCCTATAACCATTTAACTCATAATATTATGAAGGCAGAATTGCACGTTAGCAAAGCATCAAAGATTGTATGCTTTAACTGTCCGAGGGGTACTCAGTCAATGTGTGGTATTGCTTACCGCAGTTCCTAACGCTATCCTTAATCAATTGGGGTCATGTCCTTTTTATTATAAAGGGCGTGACCTCTAAAATATAAAGTTTATGCAAAAGTTTTACGCCAAAGTTGTACCATACAGTATTATTAGGTCAAATGATGTTTCTGTTCCCCCATTTCCTTATTTAAGGGATAGTTCAGGGAATAGGACCATGATATGTGTTTCCCCAAATCATGGTCGTAGTTATATTGTATCCAAGAAAGATGGACTATATATCGTGAGCAAAGGAAATGGATTGAGTTACACACAATACAGCCATATACATTCAGGAGAATTCGATGATTACACGTGGGGAATTTTGTTGAAAAATGAGGCTGTAAGAGACTTTGAGATAGGAATTGAAGTTTATGATTTGGGAATTAAGACTAATATCATGCAATATATCATCAAACTTGAAAACGAAATACTATTAACAAATGGGCATGTTCTGACTCCAATTCTATTACAGTATTCCGTTGAGTGTCCTTTCCGAATATGTGATGCTGCCTATATGCCTGAAGAGGAAATTTGGAGACAAGTGGCTCAGTGGGAGAAATACAATAAGAGAGGATATACACAATCTTATCTGGTTGCAGCTGAAGTGCTTGTGAACAATCTAAAGATTCTTCATTCAAACAAAATCCTTCACAATGCCATACACCCTCAGAACTACACATGGGCTTTAGAATTGTTAGACTTTGAGATTTCATGTAGTCCCAAATATCCGTATGGTCCTAAAGAAGAAGCACATATAGTAAAGGACTTGTTCCCGCGTGAGATAATGCAAACTTACGATGTAATAAACCATATTGCATCATGTCTGAATGAAAGCATTAATAATGCTGAACTTGAAGATTTATTTTTACAGTATGGGTTTGATATAAAAAATTGTAGCAGTATTTATAAATATTGGTGATACCAATGCCTCATGGCAGTCGGGCTCAGCATTGTCGATTCTGAATTCAGAAGATTTTCATTGAGATAGAGAATAATGTCAAACGGAATATACCTTCTATGAATAGCGCAGATATATGATAGTAGACTACAACACCATGCCAAAAATGAAAGGGCACGATACTTTTTCAAACGCACTTAAAGAGCTATGCAAACAATCGAAAGAAAGAGCATATTATACTATTGTGGAAGAGATGGCAGAAAAGGATGATGAGGCTATGATTGAAAATAGTGAGAATACCAAATCTACAGATGAATATAGTGCCTCCTCGGTTCCGCAATGGGTGCAAGGAACGTGGGCACATAACCTGACTGCTCCCATGGTAGGTACAGTGGCTTCTTACAAGTTCGTTGTCAGTGGCAATACCATGGCATTTTACCGTAATGGGGAGATGCAATACCGTGATAACTATACCTATCAAAATGGGCATCTTGTGGGACAGCATGACTCTTTTGTACTAAAAGAGAATCTACAACGACTGGCCGATAGAACCGGCACATTCAACAAAGAAGGTGGCAGTGGCTCCAACAAGTTGGATGGAGTACAATTCTCTACAGCCTACGATGTCATAGGTTATCTTTCGGAACAAACTTTTCGTGAAGAAAGTAGTGGAGGATCTTTGTAAATAAGACAGGATGGTGTTTATGTTAACGGACGATGTATGACAGGTGCACCAAGCGTAAGCAATTTCACATCTACCAGGGCTGTTGTGCGTGCTTCCCTCATCCCAAGTGGCACCCTTGTCTTTAACATTGATGCTAAAAAGGGCATCATAACCGACAATAGTGGAATGACATCCCGGTAGGTAGTCCTTTTCCATAGCCTTAAATTGTTTTATGCCTAAATAGTTGGATATTCACATTTTTTTTATAATTTTGCAAATAGAAGTGTGTCACAAGTGAAAAGAGGAAATTATGGACAAATATATTCGATTTGACTGGGCAGCCAAACGCATGCTAAGAGACAAGGCAAATTTCGGCGTGCTGGAGGGTCTGATGACCGTCCTTTTGGAGGAGGATGTGAAGATTGTCGAGATCCTTGAGAGTGAGGGCAATCAAAATGCTGAGGACGACAAGTTCAATCGCGTGGACATCAAGGCCAGGAACTCCAAGGGTGAGATTATCCTTGTGGAGATACAGCAGACTCGTGAGTTGTATTATCTGCAGCGCATCCTCTACGGGGTGGCAAAAGCCATCACCGAGCACATCAAACTGGGTGAGAGATATAATGAGGTGAAGAAGGTCTATTCCATCAATATCGTCTATTTTGATTTAGGCAAGGGAGCCGACTATCTCTACCACGGGCAAAATCAACTTATCGGTGTGCATACCAAAGATCAGTTGCAAATCAACATGCGCGACAAGGATACCATCAAAATGGTGGCTCCAAAAGACATCTTCCCCGAATACTACATCATTCGCGTCAACGAGTTCAACAAGGTGGCACGTACTCCATTGGAGGAGTGGCTTGAATACCTAAAGAGTGGTGAGATCAAGGAAGGCACCACCACTCCCGGCCTTAGGGAAGTCAGGGAGAAACTGCAATACCTTCATATGAACGATGCTGAGCGAAGAGCATATGATAGACACATCGATAACATTATGGTGCAGAACGATATCCTTGAGACCAAGATGTTAGAAGGTATGGAACGAGGCTTGGAACAAGGAATTAAACAGGGAATCGAACAAGGAATCGAACAAGGAATCGAACAAGGAATCGAACAAGGAATCGAACAAGGAATCGAACAAGGTAAAACAGAGGTTGCCAAAAAACTCCTTGCCATGGGTGTTGACATCAGCACCGTGTGTCAAGCCACGGGAATGACTGAGGAAGAAATCAACAATCTTTAATTATCCATATCAAAAAGCCTCCCTGCTGGGAGGCTTTTTGTTTACTCTCTCTTCTCTCGTTCCTTGATGATGCCATGCCGATAGGCGTAGAGAAGTTTCTCCAAATCGTGTATCTGGCGGCGGATGTCAGCACCCTTGTCGGTGTCGGCGACGCGCATGCGGTGGGTGGACATCTCCACAATCTGGGTGGTGCCCAAAATGTCTGTTCCACGGAGGATGGCATCGCGGGAAGAGGTGAAGGGCTCGTGCTGCACCAACTCAAAACCGCGGCTATGATATACTAAGGTGTAGCCAGCAATACCTGTCTCCTTATGATAGGCTTCTGAGAAGCCTCCGTCTATCACCATCAGTTTGCCTTCTGCCTTGATGGGATTCTCGCCCGTCTTCACATGGACGGGGACGTGTCCGTTGATGATATGGCGGTTGTCGCCTTCCACACCGAACGCGTCCATGATGCGGTCGCATATCTCGGCATTGTCGCGCAGTTTGAAATAATAGCCTTTCTCTTCCTTGTGCGTCTCTTTCTCGGTAATGAAATAACGCTCAAAAGTGGCCATCTTTGCCTTGTCGAACAAAGGAGAGTCCTTGCCGCACCAAAGATAGAGGAAGTAGTCGATAGCGTAATCCTTCTCTTTGGGCTCGGTGTCACTTTGGAAGGCAGCGCGGATAATCATGCCGATGTTGTGGAGCAGGTCCATGCCTTTGTATTTCCTACCGTCATAGAGTTCTACTTCCTTCAGTGAACCATCCTCATTGAGCGGGACAGAGGCATGGAAGAGCAGGTTGTTGTTGAAAATGGCATACATGCATCCGTGCTGAAGCAGGAGCCTGATGTGACGGTGGAGTTTCTCACTCATGGTGAATGAACGGCGGAGGCGGTCGATCAGGATGCGCTCTTCCTGAGTCAGTTCGTTGGGAGAAAGCGGGTTGACCGTGGGGAATCTATTGCTGGTCAACTGGTATTCCTTTCCTTCAAGCGTGACAGTACCTTTGTCGTAGTTGACAAAACTGAGTACGGCGCGATTGTCCATGTTCCATTCAGGATGTTTGGCAGCCATCTGAGCTTCCATTTTGAACTGTATGATGGAGATGGCCTTGTGCATGCGTGCAGTGAGGTGACGGGTTTTCTCATCCATGCTGCCGTCATCACCCAACACACGGGGCAGGAACTCCTCACAGGGGTCATCGCTGTAAGTGTCGAGAGCGAAGGTGGCCAGCGGGATAAGGTTGATGCCATAACCCTCCTCAAGAGTGGACAGATTGGCATAGCGCAGGGATAGGCGTATTACATTGCAGATACAAGTTTCATTGCCGGCGCACGCTCCCATCCAAAGAATGTCGTGATTGCCCCACTGGATGTCCCAATTGTGGTAACTGGACATCGTATCCAAGATAAGGTGGGCACCGGGACCACGGTCATATATGTCGCCCAGGATGTGCAGTTGGTCGACGGCCAGGCGGTGGATCACATTCGACAGTGCGGTAATAAAGTCATCGGCACTGCCAGTGGAGATGATGGTGTCGATGATGGTACTTACGTATGCAGTCTTGTCTACGTCCTCTGTGCGCTCATGGAGCAATTCCTGGATGATATAGCTGAATTCGGGTGGCAGGTTCTTGCGCACTTTTGAGCGGGTGTATTTGCTTGACACCTCACGGCATACTTTTACTAGATGGTGTATGGTGATGTGATACCAGTCGTTGATATCCTCTTCTTTCTCTTTCACCAGTTCGAGTTTCTCACGGGGATAGTAGATGAGCGTGCAGAGTTCCTTTTTTTCCGACTCCCTGATCTGGTTGCCGAAAATCTCGTTGACTTTGCGTTTGATGTTGCCTGAGGCATTTTTGAGCACATGTTGGAAAGCTTCAAATTCTCCGTGGATGTCAGCCAGGAAATGCTCAGTGCCTTTGGGGAGGTTGAGAATGGCCTGCAAGTTGATAATCTCCGTGCTGGCTTCTGCGATGGTGGGAAAGGAATGTGATAGCAATTCCAGGTATCGCATGTCCTGAATGGTGTCTTGTGTTTTGGATGTCATTGTGTTGGGTCTTTCATGAGTTGGGTTCGGATATGGGCTGTGCCGCGGTCGTCAAGAGCGGGCACAGGCATGAAGCCTTCGTCGAGATAGGCGATTTCCGACAGCACCTGACTGATGCGGCAGGCAAAATCATAAATGCCTAAGGAGTGAAGAAACTGAGCCAGCGATTCCTCGTTGAGGTCTTCATAGCGGTAGGTTTCATAGAGGTCGCACAATTGGCGAAGTGTCAGCGTATGGTCGCGAAGCATCTTGCGAAGGTTGAGAAGCATGAGGCACACCTTCTTGACCGAGGGGTCTGCCTCTCTTATTTTTCTGGAATAGCGGAACGAAAGGAATCCTGTCTGCAGAAGGCGCCCGCTCTCCAACTTATCTTTGCTCTTTGCTGTGTGGAAAGGATAGACATCGGTGTTCCTGGGATGGTTGGCAGCACCTGTCAACTGTGCCTTGCTGACTCCTTCCATCACATATCCTGAGATGCCTTGCTCTGCGGCAAACAGATGGATGTCGCGCCATTGCAGTGGAGTGATCTTTCTCAGATTGAGGATGTCCTCTGAGCAAAGGGGCTGGCGCTCTTCCTCTCCAGCCATGCTGAGATGGAGCAGGGCACTCACAGCCTCGCGTTCTTGCTGGTGGAGGCGCTGTGTCTTGTCGCTGGCCAGAACCTTATAGTAGATACCTTGTATCTGGGCGGCAAAACCGTCCATGTCCAGATAATCTCCAGACCTGGGGTCTGTGATGGTTTCAATCCTGTCGTTGAGGTGTTCTTTCACGATAAAATCGGCTTCCTCCTCTTCAGCAGTGATGATGCATGCCGCCTCTCGTGTCATGGCTTTCTGATAGGTGAGCAGACGCCAGGTGCGCATTCCATATTCCTTGTCGATGAAAGCAGGAGACAAACCGCCGTTTGGACTGAACACAACGGGGAAATTGCGCTGTACAGACCAGCGTGAGATGTGTGAGGCGAGATAACTGTAGCAGCCGTGAATATGCACGATGTCGGGCATGAGGCCATAGAGCAGACGAAGATATCTCTGTTTCAGCGTGAACAGATTGGCAATACCATGCTTTCCATAATCGGATTTTCCCGTTCCGATGCAGTGTGTTGCAAAGGGACCTTCTGGCAATGATGCGGGAGTGAGAGTGGCCAGATGTATGTCCATCTCCTCTGACATCTTGCCAAGGAAGAGTTCCATAAACGAACTGCCGTCAGTTCCTGCTGGCAGATGGGGAATAAAAAACAGAACTTTGATTTCCATGTTGAATGCAAATTTATAACATTTTTCCTAAAAAACTGTGCTTCCCAAAGAAATTTTTGTATTTTTGCCTTCATATGGAAAAGGAGAACATTCAACAGCCTACAGCCGCCAAGATGAACATTCTTGACTTGCTGAAAAACATCATGCCTTTTGTGTTGCCTTACCGATGGCTCATCGGCATCACACTGGCTTTGACATTGGTGGGCTCACTCATGGCCCAGGTGAATGCTGTCGTCCTCGACAGGGCTGTCGACAGCATCAACGCGCTGATTCAGCAGCCTCAGTTCTCGTGGAGCAACGCCGTACGTATCCTGACCACCATCAGCATCATCCTTTTGGGAAAAGAGGTGATAGCCGCATTGGTCACTTTCTTCCAACGCTACTATGGGGAGCGCATGCGCATCCTGGTGAGCCGCGACTTGTCACTGAGTGTCGTCAAGAGAATGCTATCTTTCCGCATGGCGTTCTTTACCGCTGAAGGAAACGAGACGGGCAAACTTCAGTCACGGATCGACAGGGGCATCATGAGCCTAAGCAACACGGTCAACAATTTCTTCATCGAGATCCTGCCGCTTTTCACTAGTGCCATCCTGGCGCTTGCCCTGATGTTCATGGCCAATGTATATGTGGGACTGGTGGCCTTGTGCATCGTGCCCATCTATTTCTATGTCACCTATATCCAGGCCAAACGGATGAAAGGCGGCAGACGGGGCATCTTCGGAGGGCATCAGGCGGTCAGCCAGAGCATCCTCAATATCCTGGAGAGCATCACGGTCATCAAGTCGTTCAACAGAGAGAATATCGAGGCCGACCGCCAGGCGGAGATTCAGCGGACGATGACCGACTTGCAACTCAACACGCGCAAGCAGAGTTATATGTTCAACGGACTGAAAAGTTTCCTTGAGCAGATTGGCACCGTGCTCATCATCATCCTGACAGCATACCTCGTGCTCATCGACTACCCGGGCATGACCATTGGAAAAATCATGTATCATGTGATGCTCTTTGCCAATGTGAGTGCTCCGATCCGACAGTTGCACCGCATCTATGATGACATGAATGATGCGCTGATCTATGCGGAGGGATTCTTTGGCATCCTCAAGGCCGACCATGAGGTGGAGGATACAGGTAAGCATCGTCCCACACAGGTGAAGGGCGACTTTGAACTCTCTGGCGTGGATTTCACTTACAGCAACGGCACCAAGGCGCTTCACAATGTGTCCATGCATATCGGGAGCGGGAAAATAACGGCGCTGGTGGGGTTGAGCGGAGCGGGAAAGAGCACCATTGTCAACTTGCTCGACAAGTTCTACCATCCCGATTGTGGCAGCATCAAACTCGATGGGGTGGATCTGACCGACTGGGATACACAGTGGCTGCGCGACCATGTGGGTTTGGTATTGCAGAAAAACCATATCTTTGACGGAACCATTGAGGAGAATATCAAATACGGTAAGCCCGATGCCACTCATGAGGAGGTGGTGGAGGCGGCAAGACAAGCCTACATCTACGACCAAATCATGCAATTGCCCAACGGATTCCAAACACAGGCCCTGCAACTGAGCGGGGGACAGCAACAGCGCATCGCCATCGCAAGAATGTTCATCAAGAATCCGCCCATTATTTTCCTGGATGAGCCTACTGCAAGTCTTGATGCCATTGCCACGGAGCAGATCAAGGCGAGCATCGATGCCATCAAGGCGGGCCGAACGGTCATCATCATTTCCCACAACATCGGGCAAATCATCGATGCCGACCAGGTGTATGTCTTGCAGGAAGGACGTGTGGTGCAGAACGGCACGCCCAATGAGGTCTATAGCCAGGGTGGGGTCTACAAAGAAATCCTTGATGCCAGTGCCCGCAGCATGAATGTCGACAAAATAGCAGACCTCACGCAGTCAAGATGAGCGTGTGAGTTGTTGGCAGAAGATAGTGGCGAATACGCGTCATCCCACGTCAGACCTTGTGGCTGATGAAATCGTTCTTGTCGGCATACTCATAGCGCATACGGGTCAGAATGCGGTGCCAGAGCAAGTTGATTTCAAGGGGTACGACCCTCCAAGCCGGAATGTGAATATCAAACTCCTTCAGGGCTTTTCTCCCTATCAGTGAGCGAAGCACAATGGTGAGGATGAGGGCAGCCACCGCTACTCCCAACAATATCCAGCGTTGGGTAAGACCGGCAAAGATGCCTGCCGCAAAAATCAGAAAATAGTTGAGTATCTGAGCCCAGCGGTCAGAAGCACGGAGCACTCGGAGCCATGCGCCTCCGTCAAGATGCTTTCCCACCTCATAATAGTAGACTTGGCGGTTTTGCCACGACTTGGAGGGGATGGCGTTCTCGGTCAGCAGTGTCTCCGCATCGGTGGCAACGGCAACGTTGCCCTGGCGGCCATACTTGTTGACCAGAAAATCATACTCTCCGATAGAGAATTTCAAATGTTCCAGGAAACCTTGCTGGTCGAGGAACTCACTCTTGCGGAACGCCACATTCATGCAGTTGGTGCGGTAGGGACGTCCTTGCTGTGCCTCGCGCAACAAATAAAGGGCGGTATGGAGCCGTTCAAACTGCTGGTAGGACTTTGCTTCTTCGGAGTAGTTCACATAACCGAGCACCATGCTCTTGCCTGCACGCATCTGTCCCGACATCGCCTCAACCCAATGACTGTCAGTGGGCTTGCAGCGTGGGTCGGTAAGGATAATCCATTCGTTTTTGGCTGCTTTCACACCCAGAGTGATGGCGAGTTTGCTTTTGCTCATGTATCGGGAACTCTCTGGAACGAAGGTGTGGTAGAGCCGTTCGTTTTGTGAGTAACGCTTCAGCACGTTCTCGGTCTCCATGTCGGCTTTCTCGGTCACTACAATCACCTCGTAGCCAGGACCATATTCCTGAGTGAGAAATAGCGGCAAATGTTCATCCAAAGCCACATGGTCGCCGTTGGAAACCAACAATATGGTGACGGGCGGTTGTTCGGATGAAGGGGTATCATCTGTCTTGCGGAGCCTTCTGAAGAATGGATTCATCAGGGGAGTGAGCAATGCCAGCAACAGCAAGATGCCTCCAACTATAAGGGAAAGCAGATCGATGGTCATAGGTCTTCCGTGATATATCCGACAGGAAGCCGGCGACAGTTGTACTGAGAGGCCATGATCTCACCATAGGCACCTGCCGAGCGGATGGCAATCAGGTCGCCACGTCTCGTGGTGTTGAGATCGACGGACTTTCCAAAAACATCCGTTGACTCACAGATGGGGCCCACAACGTCATAGGTGGCTGTCGGACCATCACTCGAGATGTTCTCTATCTTGTGGAAAGCCTGGTAAAGAGCAGGACGGATCAGGTCGGTGAATCCGGCGTCAACAATGGCAAATTGCTTGGCCGTACCTTGTTTCACATAGAGGGTGCGGGTGATGAGTGAACCACACTGTGCCACAATGGCTCTGCCCAGTTCGAAATGCAGGGTCTGACCGGGACGGAGTTGAAGCAAGCGGGCATAGGTGTCAAAATAGGCCTTGAAGTCGGGGATGGAGAGCCGGTTGGGGTGGTGGTAGTCAACTCCAAGTCCGCCTCCGACATTGATATGCTCCACAAAGATGCGCTTGCGCTCCAACTGCCGCTGAAGGTCGTTCACACGGTTGCAGAGAGCAGCGAAGTCATCCATATTGAGAATCTGTGAACCGATATGGAAGTGCAGGCCTACAAATTTCACATGCTGCATGGCGAAGGCGGCTTCTATCACACTCTCCATGTCGTGCATGGTGATGCCAAACTTGTTCTCTGCAAGTCCGGTCGTGATGTTGGCATGGGTGTGGGCTCCCACGTCGGGATTGATGCGGAAAGCCACCCTTGCAGTCTTGTCCATTTTCCCAGCCAACTCGTTGATGACCTCCAACTCAGCCAAACTTTCCACATTGAAGCAGAAAATGTTCTTGCTCAGACCTAATTGAATCTCCCAGTCGGCCTTGCCCACACCGGCGTACACAATCTTGCTCGCTGGTATGCCCACGGCGAGGGAGGCGCGTATCTCGCCTCCGCTCACACAGTCAGCACCAAAACCTGCCTGCGCGATGATGTTGAGAACCTTGGGGTTGGCATTGGCCTTGACGGCATAATGCACCACAAACCCTTCGTGTTTGGACACTTCTTTCTGGATGCTGCGGAGTGTGTCACGCAACAACTGAGTGTCGTAATAATAAAAAGGTGTCTCGATTTCTTGGAACTTGTCTATTGGAAAATGTCCTTTCATGTGGTCATTTGAAAAGTTTGGCACTCAGGTTCTGCAAAGCGCGTTTCTTGTCTTGCTCTTTCACAAGGAACGAGATGTTGTAGTTGGAACCTCCGTATGAAATCATCCTCACAGGGATGTCCTTCATAGCGTCTGTGGCCAGGGTCTCGAAACCAAGGTTGCTCCAGTCGAGGTCGCCGACTACGCAGATGATGCACATGTGGGCATCTACGGTCACTGTGCCATATTTCTTCAGTTCGTTGACAATCGGGGTGAGGTGCCGGTCGCTGTCGATCGTCACCGATACGCCGACCTCGGAGGTGCAGACCATGTCGATGGGAGTCTGATAACTCTCGAAAATCTCAAACACCTTGCGAAGGAAGCCTGTGGCCAGCAACATGCGCGAACTCTTGATCTTGATGGCGATGATGTTGTCCTTGGCGGCCACTGCCTTGATCTGACCACGCATGATGACGTTGTCGACAATGGTGCCTTCGGCATCGGGCTGCATGGTGTTGAGCAGTCTGACGGGGATGCCGGCATACTTGGCGGGTTGGATGCAGGTCGGGTGCAGGATCTTGGCTCCGAAATAAGCCAACTCTGCGGCTTCCTCAAAGTTGAGTTGACGGACGGCATCGGTGTGGTCGACGACGCGGGGATCGTTGTTGTGCATGCCGTCGATGTCTGTCCAAATCTGTATCTCCTCTGCGTCGATGGCGGCACCGATGAGCGAGGCGGTGTAGTCGCTGCCACCACGGAGCAGGTTGTCGATCTCTCCGTAGGCATTGCGGCAGATGAAGCCCTGAGTGACATACACCTGATAGCCTTCGTTGGCCTTGAGGATAGCACTCAGTTTTTCCTTGATATATTGTGGGTCAGGCTCCGTGTTCTTGTCGGTGCGCATGAAGTCAAGGGCCGACAGGAGCACGGCGTTGATACCTTGCTCATGCAGGTAGTTCACCATCATGTTCGTGCTGATGATCTCTCCCTGGGCTACAATGCTCTTCTCCTCAAAACTGGTGAACAGGTCTTTGGTGAACGAGCGGAGGAAATCAAATTCTTCTGTGAGAAACAGTCGGGTCTTCTCTCGCCATTCCTCTGTGCTGAAGAGTTCTTCCACATGGCCCATGTATTTCTTCTCCAACATGTTGATCACCTCGTTGGCTCCATCGGGGTTCTTCTTATAAAGATAGTCGGAAATCTCTATAAGTGTGTTCGTGGTGCCAGACATGGCTGAAAGAACTACAAATGTGGGATCATCATTGCGTGTGATGAGTGATGCCACTGATTTCATTCGCTCTGGACTGCCGACGGAAGTGCCGCCGAATTTCATTACTATCATAGTCGTTTCAATATATGATTCTAATTTCTAAATTCTTAACTCTTAACTCAAAATTCTTCACTCTTCATTCTTCACTCTTCACTCCCTCAGTCTTTCCCGTCCTCAGTCAGGTCCATGTGGCGGTACTCATGTGTGACATCAGAGAGAAGACCGTCCTTGCAGCGATATACCTTGCCGGGGAATTCATCGAGAAGATGGATGTTGTGGGTGGTCATCACCACCGCTGTGCCGTCCTCACTGATTCGCTTGAGAAGACTGACAATGTGGCGGGCGGTTTCCATGTCAAGGTTGCCTGTAGGCTCATCGGCGATGATGATGCGGGGCTTGTTGAGAATGGCGCGGGCAATGGCGATATGCTGTTGCTCACCGCCAGAGAGTTCGTAGGGCATCTTGTCAATCTTGTCTGCCATGTCGACAGCCTCAAGCACACGGGAGATGCGCTCGTCGCGCTCCTTGCGCTTGCGCCATCCGGTGGCCCTCAGCACGAAGTCAAGGTTTTTGCGCACGCTGCGGTCGTGGAGCAACTGGAAATCCTGGAAGATGATGCCCATCTCACGGCGGAGGGCGGGCACATCCTTACGGCGGATATGGTCGACATCGCGGCCAAGCACTTCCGCTTTCTCAGGAGAAGAATGGTCGAGTTCGCAATATATGGTCTTGAGCAGTGAACTCTTTCCGGAGCCCACCTTGCCGATGATGTAGACGAAATCGCCTTCGTCCACCTGCAAATTCACGTCATGCAGCACGACATTGTCGTCCTGCACGATATTTACTTTTTGATAATCAATCAGCATATTGTTAAATTCTTATATTATTATGTATCAATGTTTCTTCCAATTCGGATCATGGCGGGTGCGCAGTTCGCTGGCCAGATCCTCTATGCGCAAGCCCTTGCTGGTGAGCAGGACGATGAGATGATAGAGCATGTCCGAACCTTCGTAGATCATGCGCTCATTGCTGCCGTTGGTGGCTTCGATGACCAGTTCCAGCGCTTCCTCACCCACTTTCTGGGCCATACGGTTGAGACCGTCGCGGAAAAGACTGGTGGTATAACTGCCCTCTGGCATTTCTTCATGACGCTTCTCGATAAAATCTTGCAGTTCGGTGAGAAAAAGGAGAGGATTGCTCTCGTTGGTCTCTTCCCAGCAGGTGTCGGTACCTTTGTGACAGACGGGACCGGTGGGGTGTACCCTCACCAGAAGGGTGTCATTGTCACAGTCGGATTTGATGTCGACCAGTTTCAGAAAATTTCCGGAGGTCTCACCTTTGGTCCATAAGGTCTGACGGGTGCGGCTGAAAAAAGTGACCAAACCGGTCGACAGTGTCTTGTCGAGTGCTTCTTGGTTCATATAACCAAGCATGAGAACCTGTCGTGTCTCAGCGTCTTGGATGATGGCGGGAACGAGTCCGCCGCATTTCTCAAAATTGATGTCCATATCGTTGGTTGTTTACATTCGTGTTTTGATGCCGTTGGCTCGGAGGTAGGCTTTCAGGTCGGGAATTGCAATCTCTCCGAAATGGAAGACGCTGGCGGCAAGGGCAGCATCAGCCTTTCCTTCGGTGAAGGCATCCAGGAAATCTTTCATGCAGCCTGCACCACCGCTTGCGATGACGGGGATGGGCAGCGACTCATGAAGGGTGGCCAATGCCTCAAGGGCAAAGCCTTGTTTCACACCGTCATGGTTCATGCTGGTAAACAGTATTTCACCAGCACCGCGGTCTGCCACCTCGCTGGCCCATTCGGTCAGGATGCGGTCGGTGGGCACACGGCCACCATTGACATAGCAGGTCCAGACTCCATCTGAGAAACGGGCATCGATGGCACAGACGCACACCTGGGACCCAAACCGCTTGGCTATCTCATCGATGAGATCTGGATGTCGGAGGGCAGCGCTGTTGACGCTTACCTTGTCTGCGCCGGCATACAGCAGCCGCTCCACATCGGAGAGTTCGTTAACCCCACCGCCTACCGTAAATGGGATGTTGACTTCGGCGGCCACCCGCGTCACCATGTCGGTAAATGTCTTTCGCCCTTCATGGCTGGCGGTGATGTCCAGGAAAACAAGTTCGTCGGCACCCATGTCACTGTAGGCTTTTCCCAGTTCTACCGGATCGCCAGCCAGACGCAGGTTGACAAAGTTGGTGCCTTTGACGGTTGTCCCGTCCTTGACATCGAGACAGGGGATGATTCTTTTTGCTAAACCCATGGCAGTGACAATTTGCTGATATCTATCTTTCCCTCATACCAGGCCTTGCCGAATACGACGGCTGGGATGCCTCGGCGTTCCAGTTCCTCTATGTCTGCATTGGAGGACACGCCACCGCTGGCGATCAGGTGAAGTGAGGGATATTCGCGCATGACGGAAGAATAGAGGTCCATGGCAGGACCGCCCAGCATACCGTCTCGGGAGATGTCTGTACAGAGCACATTTCGCACCCCTTGCTCCACATAGTAGCGCAGGAAGGGGAGAAGTTGTGCGGTGGAGTCTTCTTTCCAACCGTTGATGCTCACCATCCCGTTGCGCACGTCGGCTCCTAAGATGATGCGGTCGGGACCATATTTGCTGAGCCACTCGGCAAACAGGGTGGGGGAGGTGACGGCTACGGATCCCACGGTCACCATGGAGGCTCCGCTGTCGAACGCTTCCTCTATATCTGCGTCGGTTTTGAGCCCGCCTCCAAAATCCACCTTCAGATTGGTGTGGCTGGTGATGGAGCGGAGCACCTCAGTGTTGACGATATGTCGCGATTTCGCTCCGTCCAGATCCACCACATGAAGCCGCTTCATGCCCATTCGCTCAAACCCGACGGCCACTTCTGTGGGGTCGGTGCTGTATACCGTCTTGGCGTCGTAGTCTCCTTGGGTGAGCCTGACGCACTGTCCGTTGATGATATCGATGGCGGGGATCAGTTCTATCATGGGTTAGGGGTTTGGAGGGTGGACGACACTGTGGCCATTTTTAGGAAATTGCTGAGGATCACCTCACCGACACGGCCGCTCTTTTCGGGATGGAACTGAGTGGCGTAGAAATTGTCCTTGTGAATGGCAGCACTGTAGGGTAGAACGTAGTCGGCTGTTGCGATGGTCTGCTCGCAAAGCGGGACATAATAACTGTGTACGAAATAGACGAAATCTCCTTCGCTGAGTCCGTCGAAGAGCGGAGTGTGGAGATGGGTGATCTCGTTCCATCCCATGGCGGGTATCTTATCCTCGGGGTTGACGGGAGCAAAACGTCGTACGTCAGCATCGAAGATGCCCAGGCAGTCCGTATCGCCCTCTTCTGAATGCCTGCACATGAGTTGCTGGCCGATGCAGATGCCGAGTACGGGCTGACGCAACGAGCGGATGATGTGGTCGAGTCCCCGGGCACGGAGATAGCGCATAGCACCGCTGGCCTCACCCTGGCCGGGGAACAGCACACAGTCGGCATGGCGCAGGGTTTCTGCGTCATCCGTGAGCAACGGTCTCACACCGAGGCGGCGAAGAGCACTTTCTACAGAGTAGATGTTGCCCGCATTGTATTTGACGATGGCCACTTCCATATCGATGGGTTTGAGGGTCAACTGAATATGATGGTCTTGTTGTGATAGGTGAGAATCTTGCGCTGGATGTGCTTTGTCACAGCACGCGACAGTACAATCTTCTCCAGGTCACGGCCTTTCAGCACAAGGCTGTCGGGATCTTCCTTATGTGTGATACGCACCACATCCTGTTCGATGATGGGACCAGCGTCGAGTTCATTGGTCACATAATGGCTGGTGGCGCCGATGATCTTCACGCCTCGCTCCCAAGCCTGATGATAGGGCTTGGCACCGACGAAAGCGGGGAGGAAGGAGTGGTGGATGTTGATGATATGGTGGGGATAGGCGTTGATCATGTTGTCGGTGATGATCTGCATATACCTTGCCAATACGATAAAAGTCACTTTCTTTTCTTTGAGAAGTGCCATTTCCGCTGCCTCTACCTCATCCTTGTTGGAGTGGTCCTTCTTGATCGACCATACGTAATAGGGGATGTCGAATTGGTCGGCCACATAGCGCAAGTCCTCATGATTGCTGATGATGCAGGGGATGTCAACGGCCCATTCGCCTGACTTGTAGCGGGCAAGAAGGTCGTAGAGACAATGGCTCATCTTGCTGACAAATATCGCCATTCGGGGACGAATGTCATTAAAGTAGAGGTTGAAGGTCATGTGGTAGCGCTGGGCATAAAGCGTAGAAATATATTCCTCTATCTTTTCACGGGGAATCAGGAATTTGTCAAGTTCCCATTCGATGCGCATGAAAAACACGCTGTCCTGACGGTCAACATATTGGTCGAGATAAACAATGTTGCCCTTGTTGTCCGTGATGAACTTCGTCATTTCAGAAATGATGCCCTGTTGGTCAGGACAGTGCAATAGCAGTATGGCTGTTGGTCTCATCTTCTCCGTTTCTCTCAAAATTGGTGCAAAGGTAAGGCTTTTCTGCCATTTTTTACTCATATTGTGGCATAAAAAAAGTGTTTTGAAAGATTTTTCATGACTTTATTCATTTTTTATTCCATATCTGACTTCCCTCACCACAAAATCCGGTCAAAAACAAGAGTAAATAGGCACGCACACGATGTTCAACACGAGGGTCATATGGGATTTGATGGATGATGTATAGGATGAGTTTACAAGAAAAATGAGATTTTTTTTGAAAAAAATATCAAATAATTTGCAAATTTGATGAAAAATCATTATATTTGCCGAAACATTTATAATATTTTTTGGTAGATATGGCAAAGTACAACATCACAGAAAAAAAGGAAAAAGAAGCGGCTTATCGCAGTCTTGTGAGTCCTCGGCTCATGGATGAGTTGAAGGAGAAAATTCTCAATCTGATCCTGATACAGAAAAAGTATAAGGATAAGGATTACTCTGCGAAGAAACTGGCTGAGGATCTGGGCACCAATACCAGATACATCTCAGCGGTGGTCAATGTGAGGTTCCACATGAACTACACTTCCTTCGTCAACAAGTTCCGCATCGAGGAAGCCATGACACTGCTGGTGGACAAGAGATACCAGGACTTGAACATGGAGGATATCAGCAACATGGTGGGCTTCTCCAACCGGCAGTCTTTCTATGCCTCGTTCTACAAAATCAACGGTCTGACGCCGAGGGAGTACAAGATCAGGCATTTCGCCAAGCATCCGGCTCAGAAGGAAGTGAAGAAGAGAGGAAGAACTGCTAAAGCGGCAGAAGTGGCTGTCGATTAAGGTGCGTCCCAACGTTCACACTTCAGGAAAAATGACAGAGAATTTTTGTTACGCCGGTGAGAGATTTGCCGACATACAGATGCTGAGATACCGACTCAACGGGTTCAGCCAACTCACTTTAAAACAAAAACTGTACGTTTATTATCTCTCTGAGGCCACCTTGTGGGGACGTGATATCACATTCGACCAAATGGGTGCAGACAATCTCCAGATCAGGAAACTGATGGAGGTTGTCTGTTTGTTTGCAAGACAACAAGGACTTGACCAAGATCCTGATTATCAGGAGATGATGGTCTACCTTAAGCGACTGTGGTTCTCCAACGGCATACACCATCACTATGGGGGCGAGAAGTTCATACCGGGTTTCTCTGAAACTTATTGGGAGAAAATGGTTCGGATGATCAGTCCGGAATCCCTGCCGCTCCAGGAGGGACAGACGGTGGATGAGATGATCGGTCACCTGAAAACGGTCATTTTCAACCCCGATGTGCTGCCCAAAAGGGTAAATAAGACCGATGGAGAAGATTTGGTGCTGACTTCCGCCTGCAATTTCTACCAGAATGTGACACAAAATGAGGTGGAGGCTTTTTATGCCCAGATGAAGGCTGATGGCAATCCACAGCCTCCTTCCTGGGGACTCAACAGCCGGCTGGTAAAGGTGGATGGCGAACTTAGGGAACTGGTCTGGAAGGAAAAGGGACTCTACGGGGAGGCCATCAGCAACATCATTTATTGGTTGCAGAAAGCGGCTGAGGTGGCTGAGAATGAGAAACAACGCGAGGTGATCGAGATCCTGGTTGACTATTATAAGACGGGAGATCTGCATACTTTCGACCAATATTCCATCAAGTGGGTGGAATGTCATGAGGGTGATGTCGATTTCATCAATGGATTTATCGAGGTTTACGACGACCCTCTGGGCATCAAGGCCACTTGGGAGGGACTGGTAGAATACAAGGACAGGGTGGCAAGCCGGAGAACAAGGACCATCAGCGACCATGCTCAGTGGTTTGAGGACCATTCGCCCGTGGATGAGAGATTCCGCAAAAAAGTGGTGAAGGGAGTCACGGCCAATGCCATCTGCGCGGCCATGCTCGGCGGCGGAGAATATCCTTCGACAGCAATCGGCATCAACCTGCCCAATGCCGACTGGATCAGGGCGGCGCATGGCAGCAAGAGCATCACCATCAGCAATATCACGGATGCCTACAACAAGGCAGCGCATGGAAATGGGTTCAAGGAGGAATTTGTGGTGGATGAGGAAACACTGGCGCTCATCGCTAAATACGGTGACGCCTGCGATGACCTGCACACAGACCTGCATGAATGTCTTGGACATGGCAGCGGACAACTGTTGCCTGGTACAGACCCGGATGCGCTGAAAGCATATGGGAGCACCATCGAGGAGGCGAGAGCCGATTTGTTCGGCCTCTATTATATGGCTGATGCAAAATTGATTGAGTTGGGCTTGCTTCCTGATGAACAGGCTTACAAAGCGCAATACTACTCTTATCTGATGAATGGTATGATGACCCAACTGACGCGGATTCAGCCAGGCCATCAGATTGAGGAAGCACACATGCGCAACCGGGCGCTCATTGCCAGATGGACCTTTGACCATTCCGATGGTGCCATGCAGATGGTCAGGAAAGAAGGAAAGACCTATCTGCAAATAACGGATTATCCCAAGTTGAGACAGGCTTTTGCCGAACTGTTGGCAGAAATTCAGCGGATCAAGAGCGAGGGCGACTTTGAGGCGGCAAAATTGCTGGTGGAGACGTATGCGGTCAAAGTGGATCCTGTCATGCACCGGGAAATACTTGAAAGGTACAAAACGCTCGATCTGGCTCCATACAAAGGATTTCTCAATCCAAGGCTGATGCTCGTACACGCAGACGACGGTTCCGTCGTCGATGTGGAGGCGGACTACACGGAGACTTACGAGGAGCAGATGATGCGTTATTCACATGACTATGCTGCCTTATGACTGAGGATACTATCAAAAAAATCAAGCAATCGTTCAGACTTCTCATGAATGGGGAGGCATCCCGCTACATGAGGGAGAACGGCGTGGATTATCATCTGAACTGGGGAGTGGCTTTCACCGACCTGAAGAAGATGGCAGAGGAGTATGGAAAGGACTATCACCTCGCTGTGGGATTGTGGAAAGAGAATATCCGCGAATGTAAGATCCTGGCCACGCTGATCATGCCGCCCGAGGAAATGCCGGCCGAATTGGCTGACTTGTGGATGGAGCAGGCGGGAACTCAGGAGATAGCCGAGATGTTGGCGTTCAATCTCTTACAGTATCTGGACTATGCGCCCGTTCTCGCTTTTGAGTGGATCTCCTCTTCCCATCCTCTGAATCAGATTGGGGGCTACCATGTCCTCTCAAGGTGTATGATGCGGGGTGATGCCCCTGACGATAGGGGTATCAATGAAATCATCGACCAGGCTCTGACTGCCTTGAAGGACGAATCAGCGGGTGTCCGCCATGCGGCCTACAATTGCCTGATGAGAATGGGACAGTTGGGTGACGATTATGAACTGATCGTCAGCAAGGCTCTTTCCAAATAGATTCTTCTGGAGTTGTATCAAAACATGATGAAATATTTCTTGAAAAAATATTTTTTTTGTAATTTTGGAGCGGAATTGGCAGATTCCCTGCCGCTAACGTATGATACTAACAAATCAATAATAAATAGGTATGAATGTTGAAGTGTTGATGCTGGCGTTCAAGTTGCTGGGCTCGTTGGCTTTGTTAATGTTTGGTATGAAACTGATGAGTGAGACTCTGCAGAAGATGGCAGGTCCTCAACTCAGACATGTTCTCGGGCGGATGACGACCAACCGCTTTACAGGTATGTTCACAGGTATGATGGTGACAGCAGCGGTACAGTCGAGTACGGCAACGACAGTGATGACGGTGTCATTCGTCAGCGCGGGATTGCTCACACTGGCGCAGGCCATCAGTGTGATCATGGGTGCCAATATCGGAACGACGCTCACCGCATGGATCATGACGGCTGGCTTTAAGTTCAATATCGCTGATTTCGTCTGGCCGGCGTTCGTCGTCTCCATCATCCTCATCTATACCAAGAAACACACCAACAAGGGTGATTTCCTGTTCGGTCTGGCCTTCATGTTCCTCGGATTGGGAACACTGAGGGCGACGGGCGAGAGCATGCATCTCGGCGAACAGGAAGCAGTGCTCAATTTCTTCGCTTCGTTTGATCCGAAGAGTTTCACGACCACCTTGCTCTTCCTCCTCATAGGCGGTGTGCTGACCATGTGTGTGCAGTCATCGGCGGCGGTCATGGCCATCACCATGATTCTGTGTTCCAGTGGCGCTTTGCCCATCTATCAGGGCATCGCATTGGTGATGGGCGAGAATATCGGTACCACGGTCACCTCCAACTTCGCAGCACTGACTGCTCCCGTTCAGGCGAGGAGGGCGGCATTGGCGCACATGTTCTTCAACTTGTTCGGTGTCTTCTGGATTCTCATCATCTTCCAGCCTTTCGTCAACATGGTCTGCGGTATTGCGGGCTATGATGTGAACATGACCAAGGAGGTTGTCGGAGAGCAGGCTTTCCTGGCCAACGCTGCCAAACTGAGTGTGGTGCTGGCGACATTCCACACGGCCTTCAACGTCATCAACACCTTCATCTTGATTTGGTTCATACCGCAAATCGAAAAGATAGTCTGCAAGGTCATCAAGTCCAAGGAAGTGGAAGGAGAGGAAGAGCCGGAGGTCGTCAGACTGCGCTATATCGAGGGCGGTCTCTTGCAGACCCCGGAAATCGCGGTCATGCAGGCACAGAAGGAAGTGGGGCTTTTCGCTATGCGCATGCAGCGTATGTTTGGCATGGTCCGCTCGCTTCTTGACGAGAAAAATGACGAGGAGTTCGTCAAGAATTTTTCCAGGATAGAGAAGTACGAGGGCATCAGCGACCGTATGGAGATAGAGATTGCCAAGTATCTGGAACAGGTGAGTTATGCCCATGTCAGTGATGATACCAAGAGCAAGATCAGGGCTATGATGCGTGAGATCAGTGAGTTGGAGAGCGTCGGTGATGCCTGCTACAACCTGGCCCGGTCTATCAACAGAAGGAAGCAGAGTGATACTGACTTCACCGAGGATCAATATAAGCATCTCCATGAGATCATGCAACTTGCTGATGAGTCGCTGACACAGATGAACAAAGTGATGCACGGAAGAAGGGAGGAGATGGATCTGAATGAGTCATACCGCATCGAAAACGCTATCAACACAAAGCGTGATGACCTCAAGAAACAGAATATTGAGGATGTCAATAACCAGTTGTACACTTACGCCCTCGGAACCATGTACTCCGACGTGGTGAGAGAATGTGAGAAACTGGGCGACTATGTAGTGAACATCGTGGAGGCAAGGTTGGGTAAGTAAACTTGCCTGATGTAGTAAAGGAGTCAAAGATGAAACATCTCAAACTCATACCTCCGATTGTCGTGGCAGCAGTTCTTGTTGCCACGGCTGTCATTCTGACAGTCTTTGAGGGGGAGTATCTGTGGAAAGTGCAGGAACTGAATCTGTTTCTCGACACAAAGACTTTCTTCTGGCAGCAGATGGTGGTGCCGGGAGGTATGCTCACATGGTTAGGCACCTTTTTCACACAGTTGTTTTATATCCCTTGGTTGGGTGCCCTCGCCATGTGTGCATGGTGGGCACTTCTCGTGTGGGTTGCTGCCAGGACATTCCGCATCCCTTGGAAATGGCTGACGGTATTGCTGATACCGGTGGCTTTGCTGCTGATTGCCAACGTGTTCTTAGGCTATTGGGTGTATTACATCAAACTGAGAGGATATTTCTTCGTGGCGACCATTGGCATGACGGCGGCGGTCGCGTTGGTGTGGCTTTACCGGCTCATCCCTGCCAAATATGGTCTTCGGACGGTTTTCATAATCCTCGCCTCGGCTTGCGCTTATCCTCTCATGGGGGTGTATGGCTTGCTCGCCACGGTTCTGATGGCTGTCATCGCATGGCGGTTGAAAGACTACACCTTGACGTGGCGCATCATAGATACCATCATGGCTCTTGCTTGTGTGGTCATCGTTCCGCTTCTGTATTACAGATGGGTGTATTATCAGACCAACCAGGATGACATCTATATGGCGGCATGGCCAAGTTTCTTCTTAGGAGAGGAATACTCTTCCTTCTACATCCCGTTCTATCTGCTGTTTGCCTGGGCAGTGGTGGCTGCTGCATGCTATGCTCCGCGTAACCGCTGTGCGGAGGTCCGACGGCCTGTTTTATGGGGTGTCCTTCAATGTCTGCTCCTCGTGGTGGTCGGCTATTCGACCTACTCTTTTTGGTATAAGGACAGCAATTTCCATAAGGAACTGCGGATGCAGCGGGCGATGGAAAACTGTGACTGGGAAGGTGTGCTCGCAGAGGAAAAGGCGGAGGATGACGAACCTACCCGTGCCATCGTCATGCTGCGCAACCTGGCACTGTCCCGATTGGGCCGGCAGGGGGATGAGATGTACCACTACCGCGTGGGGTCGAAGAAGCCGGTGGCTCCCTTCCCCGTAAAAATGACTCAGATTGCCGGAAAATCCATTTACTACAACTACGGACAGGTGAATTTCTGCTATCGATGGTGCCTGGAGGACGGCGTGGAGTATGGATGGCGGACGGAATATCTGAAATACTTGGCTAAATGTGCATTGGTAAATGGAGAGGATCAGGTAGCCCGCAAATACCTTGATCTGCTCCGGCACACGCTTTTCCATCGCGGATGGGCGGAGCAGCAGGAGTCATTCGCCGGGCACCCGGATATGCTGAGAAAGGATAAGAATTATTCGCCGGTGCTGCACATGATGGGTTTCCAGGACCAAATGACGAGCGACCGCGCGATCGTGGAGCAATATCTATATCAGGAATTTGTCCGAATAGAGACGGATGATCCCGTCCTGCAGGAACAGACCCTCATCGGGGCACTGTGGTCCAAGGATATCATGACGTTCTGGCCAAGGTTCATCAAATATATGGAACTGCATCCGGGTCAGCGCATCCCCACGCATTACCAGGAAGCGGCCTATCTCTACGAGACGCTTGAGCACCATGTGGATATCAATGCCATCCCGATAGAGGACGTGGTCAAGCAGACCTATGCCAATTTCATGGAAAGGGTGCAGCAGATGGGTGGAGCCTCGGAGAGCATTCTCAAAGAGCGTATGTACCCAGGCTTCGGACACACGTTCTATTATGAATATTTCCTTAACAGGGACCAGCAACTGTATTGAACGGACTTGAAAGGACATGAAAAAGATCAATAGCATCAAAAGATATGCTGGCATAGGGCTTATGACCCTTGCCATGACGTTGGCGGCTTGTGGCGGTGTCAGCGTGCCTGACTCCTATCAGCAGTCAAAGGAGATGCCGCATATCTATCCTGATTATGTGGGGGTGACCATTCCTGTCAACATTGCGCCGCTTACGTTCAAAATGGATGTGCCGGCAGAGGAGATGGTGGCACGCCTGTCGTATGGAAATACCGAGATCATTTGTGGAGGTGAGGATGTGCGGCCCGACAAGAGCGACTGGAAAAGCCTCACCGCAGAAGCCAAGGGCCATGACATCAAGGTGGAGGTCTTTGCTTGTCAGGACGGGCAATGGACTGGTTATCAGCCATTTGCCATCACCGTCTCTCCCGACAGCATCGACCCCTATATCAGTTACCGACTGATTTCACCGTCGTATGTCACCTATGAGGAACTGACCATCAGCCAGCGGTGTATTGAAAACTACGACGAGAAGGTCATCTATGACAATATGCTGTGCAGCACTCCTGCTGAAGGACAGTGCATCAACTGCCACAACTATCAGCAGTACAACCCCGACCGCATGCAGTTTCATGCCCGACAGAACATGGGCGGTACCGTCATCAACTACGATGGGAAACTCACCAAAATCAACATGCGCAATGACTCCATCCTCTCGGCTGGTGTTTACCCCACTTGGCATCCCTGGCTCAAACTGATTGTCTATTCCACCAACAAGACCAGTCAGACCTTCCACACCCGCGACCTCAACAAGATTGAGGTCTTCGATGCGGGAAGCGACCTGATTGCCTTCGACGTGGAAAAAGCAGAGGTGACCAATATCGAGAACGACCCCGATGAGATGGAGGTGTTCCCGTTCTGGGCTCCCGACGGGAAGACGCTCTTCTATTGCAGCGCTCATTTTGAGTATAGCGACACCATCGAGAAGGAGATAGAGACCATTCGGAGGGCCAAGGAAATCAAATACAACATTTATAAGAAGTCATTCGACCCCGAGACCATGCAATTCGGTCCCCGGCAATTGGTGTTCAACGCCGACTCGCTCGACAAGAGCGCGACCCTGCCGAGAATTTCTCCAGATGGGCGGTGGCTCCTGTTCACACTCGGACAATATGGGTGTTTCCATATCTGGCACCGGGATGCTGATCTGTGGATGATGGATTTGCAGACTTCGGAGGCAAGAAGGATGGATGAAATCAACTCACCGCAGACGGAGAGTTACCATTCGTGGTCGAGCAACGGCAAGTGGGTGGTATTCAGCAGCAGACGTGATGATGGCGGCTTTACACGTCCGTTCTTCGCTCATGTGGATGCGAATGGAAAAGGCACCAAACCGTTCGAACTGCCTCAGGCTTACCCCGATTACAACAGGCGCTCCATGAAGTGCTTCAATATCCCGGAATTCATGAAGGGTCCGGTGACGGTGTCCCCGCAGTCTTTTGCCGATGTGCTCAAGAAAGAGGGCGTACCTGTGAAATATGTCAACAACCTGACGAAATAAATGTTTAACCTATATAATCCTTAAGACAATGAGAATCGGTATTCCAAAAGAAATCAAGAACAATGAGAACCGAGTGGGTATGACACCCGCCGGTGTGGCTGAGTTGGTCGCCCACGGACATGAGGTCTTTGTGCAGCATACGGCAGGAGAGGGTAGCGGATTCCCCGATGAACTGTATGTGAAGGCGGGTGCCCAAATCCTTCCTACCATAGATGAGACCTACGCGGCGGCTGATATGATCGTCAAGGTCAAGGAACCCATCGAACCGGAGTATAAACTGGTGAAGCCCGGACAGGTCATTTTCACCTATTTCCATTTCGCGTGCGACAAACCGCTCACCGACGCGATGATCGCCAGCGGGGGTGTCTGCATCGCATACGAGACGGTGCAGTTGCCCGACCGTTCACTGCCTCTGCTGATTCCGATGAGTGAGGTGGCGGGCCGTATGGCGACCATCAATGGTGCATACTATCTCCAAAAGACGAAAGGCGGCAAGGGTAAACTCATCTGCGGCGTCCCGGGTGTGAAACCTGCCAAGGTGCTGGTGTTGGGCGGCGGTGTCGTCGGTCAGGCTGCGGCTCATGTCGCAGCGGGTATGGGTGCGCAGGTGATTATCACCGACATCTCCTTGCCTCTGCTGAGAAGACTGAAGGCTGAGATGCCTGCCAATGTGGTGCCGGTCTATTCCAACCGCCATAATATCGAGCGCGAACTTCCTGATGTGGACATCATCGTAGGTTCTGTGCTCGTTCCGGGCGACAAGGCGCCACGGCTCATTACGAAGGATATGCTCAAGATGATGGAACCGGGCACCGTGATGGTGGATGTCGCCATCGACCAGGGTGGCTGCTTCGAGACTTCCCGTCCGACAACACACTCAGAACCAGTATACGAGGTGGATGGCATCGTGCATTATGCCGTGGCCAACATCCCAGGTGCTGTGCCCAACATATCGACCATCGCGCTCACCAATGCCACGTTGCGCTATGCCGTTGCCTTGGCCGACAAGGGATGGCAGCAGGCTTGCCGTGAAGACCACGCCCTTTACATGGGTCTCAACGTGGTGCACGGTAAAGTCACCTTCAAGGCCGTGGCCGATGTCTTCGGACTGCCCTACGAGCCTGTCGTTCTGTAGGAGAGCAACATCAGAAACATCAGATGCCATCTTTGAAAGGGGCACATCTCCGAAATGAACGCATCTCCATATCCTGGTTCAATATCCTGGGGTGAGTTCGCTCACACCCAGGATGTTGCATTTTCCGCTTCTCCGTAAATTGCGCTTTCGGCTTCTCCGTAAGTTGCGCTTTCCACTTCTCCGTAAGTTGCGCTTTCCACTTCTCCGTAAGTTGCGCTTTTGGCTTCTCCGCAAGTTGCGCTTTCCACTTCTCCGTAAGTTGCGCTTTCCACTTCTCCGTAAGTTGCGCTTTTGGCGCAACAATACCTCAACCATTAATGAGCATTTCTTAATAATTAGTTTTGAAAAAGACTTATACTTCTACTTTAAATAAATTAATTATCTTCTTAAATACAAGTATAATATAAGATTTAATTAAACCAAATAATTAAATAAATACCATCCTCTCTTCCATGCTGTTCGTGATACTCCTTATCCTCCTCGTGACGGTGATTCCTGACATCATCATCTGGAATTGCATTGTCACGCCGATCTGGACAGAATGGAAATGGATGCTTTGCCTTCCGACAGCCATCATCTTCGTCCTGATGGCCGCTGGCTTGACCACTCATAAGCCACGCGGCCCGATGGTGCGGCTATTCCTAGGAGCCATGCTCTTCCTTGCCATTCCAAAACTGGTGTTCGCCGTCATCGCCTGGCCCTTCGGGTGGATCGTTGGCTTGACAGCGGCAGCCATCGTCTTCCTGCTCTTTGCCTATGCTTCCACCTATGGCTGGCTCAGACTGGTGGTGAAGGAAGAGACATTTGAGTTTCCAGACCTGCCTGATGCTTTCGACGGCTACAGAATCCTGCAGATCTCCGACCTGCACATTGGCTCCTTCGCCCGACACTCGGAATTCATCCAAAAAATGGTCAGCACCGCCAACAGTCTGAACGCGGATCTCATCGTGTTCACAGGAGACCTGATCAATGTGAAAGAAAGCGAAGTCCGACCTTTTGTAAAACAATTGTCGCAACTGAAAGCCAAGGACGGAGTCCTTTCCATCATGGGAAACCACGACTATTATGATGGCAACAAAATCGTGAATACAGAGAAGGAAATGGGATGGAAACTGTTGCTGAACGACCACGTCGACGTTCGAAGACAAGGTCAAATCATCTCCGTTATCGGGGTGGAACAAACAGGAAGACCTCCCTTCGAAGCAAGGGGTAAACTGAGAAAAGCGATCGCTGATGTCCAGGATGGCGCTTTCAAGATTCTTCTCACCCATGACCCGTCCCACTGGCGGATGGAGGTCCTTGACACAACGGATATCCAACTGACACTCTCAGGCCATACCCATGGTGGTCAACTCAAGATGGGCAGCCTTTCCCCAGCCCGGCTAATATACCGCGAGTGGAGCGGCATATATCGCCAACAAGGAAGGATAATTTATGTATCCAACGGCTTGGGAGGAAGACTCCCTTTCCGGTTAGGTGCCTGGCCAGAGATCAATATGCTGACACTCAAAGGCAATAAGACTACAAAAGCCTTTTGTGGTAGGAGCATCTCTTAATTGGTGGACACACACATGGTCAGAACTGATATGAAACCGATGCCATCAATGTGCGTCCTCTCTGAAACTTAGGAGAAAGCAGTTGATTGGGTCCACACAAGTAATGATCCGTATTGAAGATGTTCTCACAGTCAAACGAGAGTTGCAGTTTCTCTTTGTAACGATAGCGTATGCCGAGGTCAAAGAGCCAATCACCATCCACATAGAAATCATTCGTGGATACTGAACTGTAATTGAGTTTCTTCCCCGAGTGTGCCGCATGTCCATATATCTTGAGGTGATTGGTCTTTCCATTCAGGATGAGATAACTCGCATGGTAATTAAGTGTGAAATGAGGTACACCACAGACTTTTTTCTCGGATTCGTTGTAGTAATAACACTCAGAGTTGATGTCATGGCAGTAATAAAGAGAGAGATTGGCGGAAAACCGCTTGTGTGCATAATTGGCAGAGGCCTCGATGCCGGCATTGGTGAGCCGGCCT
>JAEEGL011416034.1_pt1 | contig 79672 bp, 70 predicted proteins | sample 9134231 | NCBI WGS metagenome assembly JAEEGL01 (sample SAMN16246548, study PRJNA631951) | gut metagenome | biome: gut microbiome; feature: rumen; material: fiber-attached | host: Bos | place: Iran: Karaj | collected 2018-10 | reverse complement strand
TGAAATAGGAAAGAATGTACTAACTAATTCCACCCTAGGATCAACCCACGATATAGTAACGGGTACAGCACTATCAGGAAACACTAGTAACTGGGCCATGAAACTAGCCACAATATCAAACCCTACTCCCACCTATCCTATCATCATCATGGGGAGTACTGACGATACAGAAAAACAAGCAGAAGACCCAGACTACTCTACTTTCCAGAACGTACCATCTTCCTATGCTAAAGTAGCAAAGAGAGAATCATCCACTGACGTAGGCACAAATGCAGAAGGCGCTACACTCACTACTACCTATCAAGCCTACATCTCCCCTACCCAAGTTGCTGGTACTTATACAGGACAAGTTAAATACACTATGGTACACCCACATAATGGAGAAGCTCCACTTTCACCACAACCATCTACTGCTGGATGTATCACTTACTATTCTAACGCTTCTACTGCACAAGGTACTATGGGCACACGATGTAACCTCACTGACGGAGCATCTACAACTCTCTACGCTTCCAACTTCTCTAGAACAGGCTACGGTTTCGCTGGCTGGAGCGATGCTTATGACTACGCTACTAATCCTAATGCTAAGTTCTACGGCCCACAGGAAACTATCACAGTCCCAGAAGGCACTACTGAGAGCGGCCTATCCCTCTATGCTGTATGGGTCAAGAGTACTGGTAGTCTCCAAGACGCAAATAGAGTAGCAGAACTCTGCGGTACTACTACCACAGACAATATTCTCACCAAAGCTCCAACTAATGGTACCGCTAATCTCTCTAGCGTATCTGCCCTCACAGACCAAAGAGATAACCAAACCTATGCTATCGCTAAACTAGCTGATGGTAAATGCTGGATGATAGAAAACCTCAGACTAGATAACCAATACACAGTAGGAAACAACCAAACGGATTCATCAGTCACCAATGCCTCCCTATCTCAAGGCTATAATCCTAGCTTCATTGGTCTGGCCGACTCGGAATCCGCTAATTTCTCTAACTCTACCAAAGCTAACAGTCTATATAGCACAGATGGTTCTACAGCAAGCACTATCTCCGGCTCTGACCAAGGTTCCCGCTTCCCAAGATATAATAACGACAACACTAGCCAAAGAGTAGAAAGTACTACTAACACTGATGTCAATACTTATAGCTACGGCAATTACTACACTTGGCATGCAGTAATTGCTGATACCACAAACTATACTAGTGGAGACCATAACACTACTTCTATTTGTCCTACTGGCTGGCATATACCTACCGGGGACACAAGTGGGGAATACTACACTCTTAATACCAATGCAAACTCTGGCACTACTCACGGAAGCGCTGGTCTGAGACGCTATCCTACCAACTTTCTCTACTCTGGCCACTTCCCTACTTCGTCAGCTAAACTTAGGGGTGGCTACGGCGTCTATTGGTCTTCCACGGCGTACCGTGCTAACTATTCGTACGCTCTGAGCCTGAGTAGTACGGACGTTGATCCAGGTACGAATAGCAACCTTAGGTACTACGGCTACACTGCTAGGTGCGTACTCGGCCCTTAGCTGCCCCTCCGGTAGTGTTGTATTTCTGAAATTATGGTAAGCGGTTTAAAATCTCCCCCGTGAGGCTTCAAGCCTCGGGGTGAGATTTTGGACTGATTACCCTAAGGGCACATATTTCCCCCAGTCAAGGGTGAAATATGTTGGTTGAGAGAAAAATATAATGATATTGCGTTGGGAAATTTAGGTAAAGACATATTTAAAATTTATGCGTACTTCAACACGGATGACTACGTCAACTCAACGAGCAACAGCGGCCGATTCGTCGGTCTCTCCGTTCGCTGTTTACTCCGCTAGCACGAGCTATCTTATATTCCGTCTTTCCCCTCTCCAGCCTTTTCTAAGACTAGAAGAATAATACAGAAACTCAGCCCTTTCGGTTCCCTTCCATATATTCCTTAATTCGTTCAATCTCGTCACGTATGCCGGCGGCTCGTTCAAACTCTAGATTTGCTGCGGCTAGTTGCATCTCGGAAGAGAGATGTTTAATCAGCGCAGGCAATTCATCTTTTGGTATACGTTTAATATCTAGTTTATTCTCTTTCTCCTTTTCCGGGATGATAGCGCGTAGCCCCGCTCCGATTTCCTTCTTCACGGAGTGAGGAGTAATACCGTGTTTTTCGTTATATTCCTTTTGGATTTCGCGACGCCGGTTAGTCTCCGAAATCGCCTTCTCCATACTTTCGGTAATATAATTAGCATACATGATTACTTTCCCCTTTTCGTGCCGAGCTGCGCGACCAATCGTCTGAATGAGTGCTGATTCGCTCCTGAGAAACCCTTCTTTGTCTGCGTCGAGGATCGCAACAAGCGACACCTCAGGCAAGTCTAACCCCTCGCGCAGTAGATTAATCCCTACTAAGACGTCATATACTCCGGCACGCAAATCTCGTAGGATGTCACCCCTTTCCAGTGTGTCGATGTCGGAATGAATGTAGGCAGTCTTTATGCCGCGTTCCTTGAGATGGTCGGTTAAATCCTCCGCCATTCTTTTAGTTAGAGTCGTGATAAGCGTCCTTTGCCCTGCAGCGATACGCTGGTCGATTTCTTCCATCAAGTCGTCAATCTGCCCATCTGAGCTTCGAACTTCTATTTCTGGGTCTAGTAGTCCAGTCGGACGAATCACTTGCTCGGCAGGTTTAGGGGAAACCTCAAGTTCGTATTCCCCCGGTGTGGCGGATACGTAAATCGCTTGATTAATATGTTTTTGAAATTCGCCGTAGGTCAATGGCCTGTTATCGAGCGCCGAAGGTAAGCGGAATCCATAGTCTACTAAGGCCAATTTCCGAGCATGGTCACCATTATACATCCCACGTACTTGCGGCAAGGTCATATGTGATTCGTCTACAATCAGCAAAAAATCCTTCGGGAAGAAGTCTAACAAAGTCGAAGGTGGCTCACCGGGTTTCCTCCCATCTAAGTGACGAGAATAGTTCTCAATCCCTTTAACGAAACCAGTCTCCTTTAGCATTTCTAGATCGTACTTAGTCCTCTGCGATAGCCGCTGTGCCTCAAGATACTTTTGATGTTTTTCGAAATATTTCAGTCGCTCTTCATATTCAGCTCTAATTGTCACTAGAGCTTTTTCTAGCTGGTCCATCGGTGTGGCGTAGTGGGTATTCGGAAAAATATGAATATGATCGGGTCTCTCTCTTACTTCGAGCGTCAACGGATCGACAATCTTGACGGTTTCTAGCGTATCAAACCCGAATTCGAAACGATAAGCGAACTCGCCGTTCGCGGGAAACAGATCAATCGTATCCCCCATTACGCGAAAATTACCGCGCTCAAAAGCGAGATCGTTGCGATGATATTGCATCCCGACGAGCCGACGAATGAAATCTGTTTGACTAAGCGCATAAAAGGCATCTTTCTCGGGGCGCGTCGCCTTGCCAGGCTCCGGACCCCCTTCGAAAGAGCCTTTTACTGCGCTTGTAAACCAGCCGTTTTCATCACGCCACAGCGGCAAAGACATTTCCTCGTAATGCGCTGGCGAACCAATACCGTAGATGCACGAAACAGACGACACCACAATTACGTCGCGCCGAGTTAGCAGGGCTTCCGTAGCGCCATGTCGCAAACGGTCGATTTCGTCGTTAATCGCCGAGTCCTTCTCGATATAAGTATCAGTCGAAGCAATATAGGCTTCCGGTTGGTAATAATCAAAGTAAGAGACAAAATAATGCACTTCATTCTCCGGGAAAAACTCGCGAAATTCAGAATAAAGCTGCGCTGCTAAGGTCTTATTGTGTGCCAGTATTAAAGTCGGCCGTTGCGTTTGCTCGATAATATTCGCCATGGTAAAGGTCTTCCCCGAGCCGGTTACACCAAGTAATGTTTGCTCATGGACGCCTTTATTAACTCCATCAACAAGTTGGCGGATTGCGGTGGGCTGATCGCCAGTTGGCTGATACTTTGATACTAGTTTGAAGTTTGCCATATCTATTATTATATCACTCTAGCTCTATAACGTGAAACGCCTGTTCCCGGGCCCAGAGACGGCTGGTGTTCTCGGGTTTAGGAGTAGCTAGTCGAGGTCGAGCTTTAGAGGATGTGTTTCGTGTTATAATCACAGATATGAAATATGCTGTAGTTGTAAAACCTGGCACATCGCAAGAAAAAATCATCGAAACGGCCCCGGGTGAGCTTACGGTTTATCTGCGTGCCAAAGCTCACGACGGCGAAGCAAACGAGGCGCTCATTAAAGCTCTTTCGAAACATTTTAGTATTCCTAAAACCTCAATCGCCATCACGCGTGGCGTCAAATCTCGCCACAAACAAATAGAAATTTGACAAATTTAGCAGTCAGTGGTATAATAAAAATATATAGTTTATTGTAAGTAGTCGCCCCCCCAGAATAGGGAGTTTTTTATTCGCTCTCAACTTTTCGCATGGTTGGGAATGGTACCGCCTCGCGTCCTGGCACTCCTTCAAGCAGCCAGAAATTCCGCTCGGAATTACCCCAGCCACAGGCCGGCGGCATACCATATTCTAGCATCTCAACAAAGTCCATATCGAGCATCTGTGCTTCGGCGTCTCCTGCATCGCGGGCAGCTTGTTGTTCCTGAAAGCGCTCCAATTGATCTAGAGGATCATTTAGCTCGGAGAAGCCGTTCCCCATCTCTGTCCCGGCAATTACCGGATGGAATCGCTCGGTGACTAATGGGTTTTCGGAGGACTTTTTCGCAAGCGGTGACAAGCTTAGTGGCTCCTCTATTACCCAGTACGGTCCAGCTGAGGTTTTGCGGATTAGTTTCCAGACATCATCGATAAAATGTGGAGTCGTAGTATTTTCAAGCTTCTTCATGAAGTCCTCGCGCTTCAAATCCTTGGCCTCCCAATTGTCTAGTAGAATCTTAATTAATTGTTCTCTATCCGGATTAAATACATCTACGTCGTATTTTTCGCGCAACAAATCTGCGTATTTGTAGCGTGGCCATTCGCAATCAAGATTAATCTCGAACCCCCCCACATTGAACTGTAGAGTGCCCCAGGTCTCACGGCAAACGTATTTTATCATTTCTTCATAGAATTTCATGCCATCTTCATAGTTTTCGTATGCGGCGTAAGCTTCGAAGGCGATATGTTCCGGTAAATGCTCGTCGTCGACACCTTCGTTTCTAAATCTTGGCCCGATATCATAGACTTTTTCAAACCCACCACCAAGCAGACGCTTCAAAGGTAACTCGTGTGAAATCCTTAGATAAAAATCCTCATCCAGTGCATTCATATGCGTCACGAATGGCTCCGCATCGGCGCCACCCGTGGTGTGTTCAAGAACTGGAATATTGATCTCGATAAAACCATGCGAATTCATAAAATCACGCGTAGCTTGCCAGAATTTCGAACGTCGTACTAATCTTTCCCGCACCTCAGGGTTAACATTCATATCGACATAGCGTCGGCGATAACGCTCTTCTTTGTTGGTGAACTGCTGCGGCAATGGCCGCAAACTCTTCGTAAGAAGTTTCACGAAATTACTAAATATCGAAATCTCGCCTGTCTGAGTCTTATCAACTACACCAGTAGCTTCAATGAAGTCACCAGTGTCAAGTAACTTAATGTCTTTTGCGCCAAACATCTTGTCAGGGGTCTCTTCTGGTACGACTCGCATAAAAATCTGAATTTCCCCAGTGTAATCCCGGAGTTTAATAAATACCAACTTTCCAAAAGAACGGATAGCCGTAATCCTACCCACTACGGAGACTTCCTGCCCTCTCTTTTTATCAAAATTTTCCAATGCTTCAGAAATTTTAGTAGTACGACGACTCACGGAAGGATACGGGTCTATTCCTCGCTCCCGTATTTCTTGTAGCTTCCTAAGCCTTTCATTGCGATAATCTTCAAGTAACATAGGGTAATTATAACATAAACTCGCAAAAACACCTAAGCTAGCCCGCTTAGACTTTGAGCGGGTCCTGCCAGGCCTTCTCCTCCCCAAAAATTTTGCTTTGGGCTAAATCTTTTGGGGTCCCCTCCAGGCCTGTCACCCGCTCATTGATCAATCTGCTTAGGCTAGGAAGCGTTGTTTACTGTATGTCAATAATTTTGACGTTTTTACCGTTAAACTCGAACTCTTCGCCAGCTTTCTTGCCAAGTAGAGCTTTTCCGATAGGAGATTCGTTCGAAATCTTACCCTCAAGTGGATTTGCTTCTGTGGGGCCAACTAGGGTGTATTCTACCTTGCGTCCTCCCATCTCTAGACTCACCGTAGCCCCTAAATCCACTTTATCTTTTTTGCCACCGCGGATTATCTTGGCATTTTTCAAGATGTCCTGTATTTCGAGAATACGGCCCTCGGCCATTTTTTGCTCATTTCTTGCAGAGCTATACTCCTCATTTTCGGACAAATCGCCAAAAGCTCTTGCTGTGGCAATCTTTTCTGCAATCACGGGACGATTCTTGATGAGCTCGTCGAGCTCTTGCTCTAATTCTTTTTTTCCTTCACTAGTTAAACTGATTGTTTTTTTAATCATAACCATAACTCCGATAATAACTTTACCTAGTGTATACGAAAACGCGATTCAAGTCAAGAAGTTTTTTGTGATGTGCGGCGACAACTCCAAACAGCAAAAGGGAGACATCTCTGGAAAATACCAATAAAAGGCTCCCATTATATTCCCTACGAGTTCAGCTTATAAACCACGAATCAATTCGTCAAGATTCATAAGCTTTACTTCACCGGTTGCCCGATTGGTTACCTCGGCTTGATTTTTCTCTAAAGTCTTATCGGATACTACTACACGGTAAGGTATCCCCATAAGCTCGGAGTCGGCGAACTTTTCCCCTGGACGCTTATCTCTATCGTCAAACAAAATACACTTTTCATTGAGTGCGTATAGTTCTTCGGCTTTTTGACTACCAGCTTCGCCAATTCCTACGAGATAGTATTTGTATGGCGCAACGCTCTCTGGCCATACCAGACCTTTTTCATCAGCAAACTTCTCGGCAATTACCCCCATCAATCTAGATACGCCTATTCCGTAACATCCCATATAAACTGTTTGCTGTTTGTTCGAATCGTCAATATACTTTAATCCTAGAGGCTCAGAATACTTGAATTTTAGCTTAAAGATATTTCCCACTTCAGCCGCAGACGCACTTTCAAACTCTTCCCCATCTACACCTAGGTCTTTCAAGACCTCGTCATTATAAACTTCCTTATTAATATATACAGATTTATTAGTATTATAATAAATCGTATCTTCACCTACTGGCAAAATAGTCTGAAACTCATGTGAATACTTGGAAAAAATCCCGCCGCTTGCAAAAGTCTCAAAAGTACAATCCCCAATCCCAAGCCGATCGAAGATTTTGCTATAGGTCTGCTCTACTCTAGCATAGAATTTGTCTAAGTCTTCCTCAGTAGTATGGAAACTGTACAAATCTTTCATCAGGAATTCTCTGCCACGCATAATGCCGGATTTTGCCCGTAATTCATTGCGGAATTTAGTTTGGAACTGATAGACCGCAATCGGTAAGTCCTTGTAGCTACTAATATAAGTCTTCATTAGCTCCGTAATTGGTTCCTCGTGGGTAGGAGCAAGTCCTAATACTCCGCCGGCCGATAACTCGGTTTTAAACCAAATATCAACTTCTTGATCAGAAAACCTACCGGACTTCTCCCAAGGCTCAGGATTCTGCAAAGCCGTTAAGGAGAGCTCTTCGCATCCGATTTTATTTAATTCTTCGCGGATGATTTGCTTGATGTTTTCGATTACCCTAAGTCCCATAGGTAGATAATCGTATACCCCGGCCATTTCCTTATGGATATAGCCAGCGCGTAGTAATAATTTCCCGTTGTTAGCGGTTTCGTCTTTTGGTGTATCTCTCAAAGTTTTGATGAAGGTTTTCGTAAGTCTCATTCTTACATTATATCACAAGAGGCCAGCCCCTAGTACGAACACTAAATAGAAAGCAATTCCATTTTTTAATATATGTAGTAGTATTCCCGCATGAATTGTGCCGGTAATCTCTCTGAGTAGACAAAGAATCACTGATAACCCAAAGACGTCCACTCCGACATTCCACTGTCCATGCATGAGCCCAAACAATGCCGATGTTAGAACTACGGATATGATAATAGAGGCCAAATTCGAGATTTTTCCCGCTAAGACCTCACGCAGCTTTCCGTACAGAAATCCTCTGAAAATCATTTCTTCTATAATCGGAGTAATCACGACCGTAGAGAAAAACGCCAGAATAAGTTCTGGCTTTGACATAAACATGCCAAACCCCACATTTTGCGCTTCATTTGAATTAAACCATGGGAAAACGCTAAATAGGCTAGTTAGTACCATGGCTAAAACTAAGTAAGCAACATAACTAACCAAAGCAAGTCCTATATCGCTCCAAGTTGGCAAATCCTTGAGACCTAGCTCGTGAGCAATCTCTTTCCACCAAGCCTTTTTACCTAGTTGCTTTTTTGGCGGCTTGCTGTTAGTTGGTTGGGGAATAAATCTTGGTAATAAGAACTTTGGCAATAAAATGATAACACTTGCGGTTAAAAGATCACTCAGAATATAATACCATGCTAGCGCACTCGGCCTCTCTGTTATGTTAGTCCCCACGGTGATAAGTGTTATCCTCGCAAGAATGAATTGTACAGCATGCATTGCTCCGCCTACCCAAACCAACAACAATAGAATATAAATTATCACGAAGAGAGAACTGGTTTCCTTGGGTAATGCCTGCTTTTTGGTCATCTAGCGATTCTCACTATATCTAACACTGTTACAATCACGATAAGCGCTAACAACACCATGAAAGCTCTCGAAACAATTTTTTCTTCGGTTTCTTTCGATAGTTTTTTGCCGCGCATTTTATAGATGGCGATCAAAAACCATCTACCGCCATCTAGTGCCGGAATAGGTAAAACATTCATACAGGCCAGAGATACTGAAATCAGGGCCGCTAAGAAAGCCAAATTGGTAGGCCCGGCGGCTGTAAACGCCGGGAATAGGACACCAATAATACCGATCGGTCCGGATACTGAGTCCCCTACGGCAGAAATTGCCTGCTGTCCGTTTTCGCGTACTGCTAAATCTGGACTAAACTGTGAACCAATACCGGTTATGAGGTTCCAAACCATTATCCCTAGACCTTTAAATGTCTCGCCTGTAATCTGAGCAGTTACGCCAATACCCACAACTGGGGCAGACCAAGTCGAGTATAGGGTCTTCTGCGAGGCTGTCATTGTGACGCCTAATAAATAATCTGCATCGGCGGAATTGAGTGTGATCGTCACGTCTTTCACAGGCAGACTTTCGTCTTGTTGACAAGGTGACTCAGCGCACTGTTCGGCTTCTGGGCTCTGAATGACGTAAGTCACTTCCTCGCCCGGATGGCTTTCATTGTAGTCTCTAATCTCATTTGAGCTTATTTGATTTAGAGCTTCCGCCCCGTCAGCCGTCTTTATCCCTAAAATCAAGTCCCCAGTCTGTATGCCACCTTTAGCGGCGGGCGAGCCGTCGGCTACCGAAGTAACCTGTACCGGAACAAAATCTACCCTAGTGTCTTGAGGAACAGTAAACTGATTATCGAGAAACTCTGGCATCCCTACCCAGGCAAGCACCGTCAAAATGATAATAGCAACCAACCAATTCATAGTAACACCGGCAAATAATATTTTAGTCTTTGACCAAAAACTTGCTTTGCCAAAAGTGCCGACTCTCGTATCGGCGTCCGACTCACCATCCATTTGGCAGAATCCACCAATCGGCAGCCAATTAATACTAAAAATCATACCCTTTTGCGTCAGGCTCTTATCCTTCGCATCGGAATAGACAACTTTCGTGACTTTTTCTTTTTCCCACTCTGTTTTGGGTAGCCTCTTCCATTTGCCGGTCTTCGGATCCTTTTTCCAGGCGACTGCTCTAGGCGGAAAACCAATCCCAAATTCGAGCACGTTCACACCGTTCTTCCTTGCTGCTAAGAAATGACCGAATTCGTGAGCTATCACTAGGAGCATAAGCACTAGAAAACCCACAACAACACCTAAAAATATATCCATAAACCTATTATATCACTATTTACCGAATCTGCGTTGGCGCTTGTTGTATTCTTCGATAATCTTCGCAATATCCTCCCCTTCCATTTCTGGAAAGTATTTCTTAATAAACATTAGTTCCGAATATGCGGCCCGCCAAAGCATAAAGCCAGAAATGCGCTCTTCTCCAGAGGTTCTCACTATCATGTCTAAATCTGGCACTTCTGGATGATATAGGTGTTTGCGGATTGTAGCGGGCGTTATTTCGCCGTCGGCTTCCATGGCAACATTGGCCGCATCGGCAATTTCTTGCTCTCCGCCATAGTTAAAACAAAAACAAACTGTAGTTCCAGTGCAGTTCTCCGCAATCTTCTCAGCCTTTTCGCCTAGCGAAGCAAGCGTAGGATTAATCTTGCCGCGAGAGCCTAGAATCAGTAAGCGAATATTGTTCTCTGTCATTCTCTCTGCCATTCTAAGAATTTTAGACTCGGCCAACTTCATAATATGCGACACTTCTTTTTCTTCTCTTCCCCAGTTTTCGGTTGAGAAAACGTAGAAACTCACGTATGGGATTTTCGCCATCGCAGCGGCAGCAACTAGTTTTTCGATTGTTTTTAACCCTTGAGTGTGGCCTTCGATTTTGGGGAGCCCGTTTTTTTCTGCCCACCTACGATTGCCATCTGCGATAATTCCTAGGTGCGTCAGGCTCATATCTTCATTATTTCCTCAGACTTGGTTTTAAACTCGGATTCTATCTTGTCGCTAAATTCCTTGGTTAAGTCGTCGATGTCCTTTTCGGCACGCTTTTTGAGGTCCTCGCCCATTTCTTCGGCGTTCTTAATAATCTTACGTGCGTCTTCGCGAATATTTCTAAGTGCCACCTTGGCCTCCTCGACTTTTGATGAAGCATTTTTGACAATTTCTTTGCGACGTTCTTCTGTGAGTGGAGGAATTGGCACTCGAATTACGCGTCCGTCGTCAGCGGGGTTGAGTCCCAACGACTGGTCTGCGCGGATGGCAGCTGAAATTGCCTGGATATTAGAAGGATCGAAGGGTGTGATTACGAGTAATGTCGCATCGGCTGCTGTAATATTGGAAACTTGGTTTAGTGGCATGAACTGCCCGTATACTTCCACCTTCACCCCAGAAATCATATCAGGGTGAGCACGCCCGGTACGGACTTTCTTCATTTCGTCCTTAAACCGTTCAACTACGCTCTCCATTTTCTTGCGATCTTCGTTTGTGTCAAACATAATGGCTCCTTATTAATAAATATTATTATAACACAGAGCAAAGCTATAATCGGCAGCTGTAATAATTAATATCAAAAAACTAGCCCCTTCTAGGGCTAGTCTATAAGATTACTCAGCCTTTGCCTCTATTTTGTCGTCGGCCTTCGCCTTTTTCTCGGCTTCTTTTGCAATCTTTTTGGCTTTGTTACCGAGTGCGTCTTTCATTTTGGCAGCTTTCGCGGCACGAGCCTTGAAGCGGTCAACGCGACCCTCGGTATCGATAATCTTCTCTTCGCCAGTGAAGAACGGATGCGACGCTGAGGAAATTTGTACTTTTACTAGTGGGTATTCGTTGCCGTCTTCCCACTTGATAGTCTCTTCGCTTTTGGCTGTTGATTTAGTCAAAAAAGCAAAACCAACAGCTTCGTCCGAGAATACGACATCGCGATAATCTTTAGGGTGTAACTCTTTTTTACTCATAACTAGGCCAATTATATCAGAGAACATCAGTATTGTAAAGTCATTGCTTTTTTCGACCATATGTGCTATAATAAAACTATATATTAACTAATGAAACAGTTTTTGGGAGGTTTCCTGGGCAGTAAAGTGCTCGAATGGCCCAAAAACGAAGAGAAAGGAAATCATATATGACAGTAAATGTCGATATGGAAGCTCTGCTAGAAGCTGGCGCTCATTTTGGGCACAAAACTAGCCGTTGGCACCCTAAGATGGCGCCATATATTCACAGCAAGCGCGGTGAAGCCCACATTATTAATCTCGAAAAGACTGTCGAGGGACTAGAGAATGCTCTACCCAAAATCACCGAGATAGTCAAATCCGGCAAAAAGGTACTATTTGTCGGTACCAAAAAGCAACATAAGGATATCGTGAAAGCTGCAGCTGAATCTGTCGAAATGCCCTATGTTACAGTGCGTTGGGTTGGTGGTGCCCTCACTAACGTCGAGACTGTTAATCGTCAGATTAAGAAGCTCAAGGATCTAGAGCGCCGCATGCAGTCGGGCGAGCTTGAAAATCGCTATTCTAAGCTCGAAGTCCAAAGATTTCAAGAAGAAATCGACCTCTTAAACGAGCGCTATGGTGGTATCAAGGAAATGACCGAACAGCCAGCTGCTCTTATTATCACTGACGCCATCGAAGACAAGAATGCTATCAAAGAGGCTAAGACTCTACGTATCCCAGTTTTTGCTGTGACCGATACAAACGTTGACCCAACCGGTATCGACTATGTTATACCGGCCAACGATGATTCAATCAAGGCTACCAAATTAATCCTTGACTACTTTGTGGAGGCAGTTAAAGAAGGTCAAGAAGCTAAAAACGCAGCCAAAAAATAATTAAATAGGAGGAGAAATGGCAAACATTTCAATTGAACAAATTAAAAAACTCAAAGAACTATCTGGCGCTGGCTTGACAGATGCTAAAAAAGCTCTAGTTGAAGCAGACGGCGATTTCGACAAGGCCCTCGAAGCTATGCGTAAAAAAGGTCTCACCAAAGCCGAGAAGCGTGGTGATCGCGAAACCCGTGAAGGTCTCGTAGAAGCCTACATTCACGACGGCCGTCTCGGTGCTATCGTAGAAGTCAACTGCGAAACGTCGTTTGTGGCTAAGACCGACGAATTTAAGACCCTGGCACATCAAATCGCTATGCAAATCGCCTCGATGAATCCGCTTTATGTTTCTGAGAATGATATTCCTGAGGCAGACCGCGAAGCTAAAATCAAAGAGCTCGAAGCTAACTTTAAAGGCCCTGAGAATATGAAAGAAAAAATCCTTGAAGGTCAAGTCAAGAAAGCTTTCTCCGACAAGGTTCTCATGAACCAACCATACATTTTAGACGACACTAAGACTGTGGAACAGTTTATCAAAGAAGCTATCGCTAAGACCGGCGAAAATATTACCGTTCGCCAATTCAAGCGCATCGAACTGGGTGTTACAGAATAAATTCTATTTTGCTCCAACGGAGCAAAATAGTTATAAACAAAAACTGAGTTGGAATTCAATTCCAACTCAGTTTTCTTACTGGCCTTTTCTGCTGAACTCTTTTCCTCCGGAAAAGAGTTCAAGCCTTACTATCGGGCGCCCTCGCAGTCGCGCCCGATTCATAGTTCGTTGAACAACTTAGAACTATATAGTCAAAATACTTACTTTCTTCTCTTCGTTTCTTGCTTACTCCGCTTCAAAACATAGATAAATGAACTAACGCCAATTATGATAAAGATTCCCGCACCAGTAATGAGAAAATCCGTTTTGGATGCATTTAGAGTGGAAAACAGACTACCAGTATTAGGTACCGCCACATCGTTAGGTTCATATTCTGTCGAAGTAATATATGGGCTATAAAGTTCATCTTGCTCTACGCCATAAGCTATAATGTCAATGCGATACTTCCCCGATTTAATATCGTGAGCACTAAACGGAATCTCGACCTTCTTATTGGGGGCATTGACGATAATCGGTGATAAGGCCTCGACGAGCTGTCCGTTTTCGTCATACACATTGATTTCAAGCGATGCAACTTTACCTGGACCCTCCTCAGAGTATGGGTCATAATCGAGGTCTACGAAAGTTTTACCGGAATCGGCATCCTGAGTGACGTCGGCTAGAACTGGAACATACATGAAGTTCACGCTATCACCCTGAAGACCAACATTATCGATGCCAATACCAGACAATCTAAGTGTGTAGTCGCCAAAACCAAATTCCTCGCCGAGCGGGCCAAAGTCAAACGATAGGCTTCCTGTTTCTCCACCTTCTACTGGTCCACTTCGCAGTAGTTTTGTCCGTATGTTGCCATTTCGATCCTTGTATTCTAGAGTAACATCTAGCGTCCTAGTGTTCTCATAATCAATGTTGATTGGCCAATTTGGATGGGCGGTCGTCTCTCCAGAAGCCGGGGTAACAACCTCAGCTGAAGGCGCATTCCCAATCACTCTAACAGTAATAGTATCTGTTATCGACGACGCAGCCGAAACGTTCGGGTTTGGTAAAAAAGCCGCATAAATCGTAACGGCAGTTAATAATGCTAGGCCGGAATAGCCTAAAAAACGTTTTTGTATTTTTTTCATAACTACACTCTTTTATGTTTAATATTTTTGTTTTGGTTTCGTAAATTACTCGCAATAATCGTTCTAAACAGCCAATCTAGAACGACGTTCTTTACGTCTCCTTACCCTAATTATACTCCAAACGACAAAAATTGTCAATAGAATTATGCTTAAAATTAGGAACCAAACAAAATTAATAAACAAGACTTTTTCCACGGTTTCACTATCTTCCCCCACGGTGACAGTCCAAGTGGCGCGATAGATACCAAAGAAAGGTAAGTCTGTCCAAGTATCGGATACGGTCAGCTCAGCCTCCGGGATAACAGAAATCTTACCATTCGATCCTGACGTTTCATATACGGTGTCTCCGAATAATCCTTGTACTTTTAGAACTCCAATTGCATTAAAATCTACATTACCATCATTTTTTACTTTTGCTGTTGCTTGAAAGCCTTGTTTTGCATCTTTTGTGGTTTCTGATTCTATTTTCAAATCAGAAATAACAGGGCTCACTTTGATTTCTCCCTCCGAGGACCGACCATAGACCACCATGCCTGGGCTTGCTTCGGTACGTATACCATTTACTCCTACGCTACTAGTTAAAGTATGTGCAAAAATTACAGCGTATTGTCCACCACCCGGGATATTATCTGGCGTAGATATTCGGTAATTGACTTCTAGCGAATCGTTGGGTGCGATTTCGAACGTAGTTTTCTTAACCCATTCCCCAGAACTGTCTTTAAAAGTAATCCATCGAGCAATCTGGGTAAAATTATTATCAGTATTAAAACCTAGTTTATAAGCGTCCTCACTCTCTGAGTAGATGTATGAATACGGTGCTGCATAAACTTCGATTTTTATTGGTGCGTCACCGTCGTTTGTGACGGTCATTACGTCTTCATAGGTAGAGTTCGAGGCAATCTGTAGAATTTTACTAACAGGCATGAGGCTAATACTGGTGCCACTAGGCGAACCCGCATTAGAATCATCTTTGGGACTCTCTTCCGCAAATACGCTACATGAAAAAAGACTCATACCACCAAGAAGCAGTAGAGCCGAAAACAATAATACACCTAAAAGTTTTCTCTTCATTTACTACCTCCTTATATTTTTGTTGGTGCGCCTGACTAGACTCGAACTAGCACAGCCGTGAATGTGGCCACTACCACCTCAAGGTAGCGTGTCTACCAATTCCACCACAGGCGCATGTAGCTATTATAACATAAAACTAGAATTAGGGTGTTTTATTTTTGGTTGTTTTATTCACTGCCCAACTCGTGATATCTGAAAAACGGTCTAAGGCAGTCACGAGCTTTACGTCGTTATTAAATGGGCGCGTGTTTTGATTGTAATAGTAGGTCATGTTGGGTCGGTAGAGGCCTATTGCCGGAACACCGGCCGCCCAGTAGTCTAGGAAGCTTTCATATTTTTTAACTCTCTGCTCTTCATCTAGCGTCCCTCTTGCGCTTAAGAGTAAATCGTCGACTAGGAGATTTCGATAGCTAGAGAGGTTTAATCCAGTACCAGTCGCTTGTGACGAATGATAATAAGGTAGCAAATCTGGTTCTGCCCCGAGTTCAACCTCATACACCAGGATGTCATAATTGCGTCTAGATATTACATTTTGGAAAAATTCTTGATTTTCCTCGTACGTGGAAATATCTACGTTAAATCCTAATCCCTTCAGATTTTCCGCAATTTCATTGGTTACGCTCGGTAAATATCCAGAGTCTACTGTGGCGAGCGTGATCACTGAGTCATCTTTTATTCCTAGCTCATCTATTTTAGCTTTCGCAGCCTCGAAGTCAAACGATGGCAGTGTAGGATATCTGTCGAGCTTGATTTGAGACTCCAGCAAAGGATAATCGAGGCTAAGTGTTTCTGGTGCTAGGCTACGAATTTTCTCTAAATTGAGCCCACTTCTTATCGCAGCTCGTAATGATTGGTCCTTCATGATTGAGCTTGCTGTGTTGAAGAAAATAAATGCACCAGAATTCAGGCTAGAGTTCCTCATCTGGATTTGGGGAGCAGTGATTTTGTCCTGGTCAGTCTCAGATAATTCTGCTGTAGCCGTCACGACACCAGAATTTAGGGCTTCGATAATTTCCGCTTTGTCCCCATACGTATGTATTACAAAACTATTCAGCAAAGTTTGTCCGCGATAGTATTCGTGGTTAGCGGACAAATAAAACACTTTTTCGCCGAGCTTGGCGGTCGACTGCATCGCATTAAATGTAAAAGCTCCAGAGGTGGTTGGTGTACTAGAAAACTGATGTTCCGCCAATACTTGAGGGTCAACGTCACTTAAAATATGTTCCGGTACGACAGGAAAATCTAATGCTGACATAAAGTCGGCAAAAGCGACTGGCAGCGTAAAGATTACTTCCCCATCTTCCCCTGCTTCGACAGTAACGTTAGTGAGATTGGTGCTATAAATCGAGTTTACTCGCGGGTTCTTAATTAGGTTTGCGGTAAAAATCAGATCTTGGCCAGTGATCGGTTCCCCATCAGACCACTTTAAATCGTCTCTTAGCCTCACTCTCCAAACTTTACCATCTTCGTCTGCATGGATACTTTTGGCTAGTCCGATATTAGTATGGCCTGAATAGTCAATAGTGGTGACGGTTGCAAACATTAAACGACTCAAAGTTTTTTCGCTATCAGTTTTTGCTAGAAGCGGATTCAGGGAGTTTACCTCGCCGTAAGTCGCCTCCGTATATGTTCCTCCGGATGAAAACACATCGTCAGTATAAGAGTTCTCAAACCAAAAAGACTGCATTATAGACAACAGAATAAGAGCAATGATCAAAAGGCCCCACTCTAGCACTAGTAACCTAATATTAGCTATTCTCGAAAGCCGCGAAATCAAGTTCTCCTTAATATGCTCGCGACTCTCTTGCTCGACACGAGACGTTGCGCGAGTAATACCTCGAAGATATTTTTGCCCACGCTTTTTGATAGAATCTTTCATATTATGCTGGAATAATTAGAATCCCCATGATTGACGTCAAAAAAATCACCACACAAATAATCGTAGTAATAAACATTGACTTTTCTAGTCCGCGCCTGGTTGTGTATAACTCGCTCGAGCTACCAGAACCAGAACCAAGTGTAGCTCCTCTCTGCTGTAACAAAATGAGTAGAATGGTCAAAACCGCTGAAATAAAAGTAACAGTTTCTAAAATACTTCCTAATTGCATAAATAACTCCTTCCTCTACTTTAGCATATTTTTTCTTTTGAGTAAAGAATGATATGTGATCGCAAAACGGTGCGCTTCTTCATCAATGCGCGCAATTAGGCGCGCGATATGTGAACCGTTAGGTAGCTCAAAATGCCTAAGGCCTTGTTTGTCTGGGATTACCAAGTTTACTCCGGCGTTTCTTGTGTGGTCGCCTGATTTATCGCGGCCAAGTACGGGAATACCGTAGGGGTTAACTAACGGCAAAACTGCATTAACCTGAGTGGTCCCCCCATCAAGAATAATTAAGTCTGGCAAATCCCACTCCGGATGTTTTAGCCGCCGCTCCAGCATCTCGCACATACTCCTAAGATCATCATTCTTCGAAGAGCGAATTTTGAATTTTCGATACTCGTTCCTCGCCGAAGCTCCATTAATAAACACCACCATGCTTCCTACGGTGTTCTCGCCAGATTGATGAGAAATATCGTACCCTTCAATTCTGCGCGGAGGATTCTGCAAATGTAACATTTCTTGCAACTGATGCAGTGCTTGGTCGGATGAAATATCTAAAAATTCTTTATCCGAAAAAACGATGCGTTTTCGGAGTTCCTGAAGCCCCCTAAGTTGATCTCTTGCTTCTGCGGCTAGTTCGTAATTCCCATTCCGAGCTTCTTCGCGCATGGCTTTTTCGATATCTTTTAGGAGTTTCTGACGATCTCCTTCAAGATAGCGAATAAGCTTCTTTAGGTTTCGTTTGTAATCCTTAGGCGTTGTCTTGCCTATTTCGATACCAGGGCTTAGTCCTAAATCTGTATCTAACGACTTTTTCCCGGTATAAGGCTTAGCATAATATGGGAAGACTTTGCGTAGAATTCTGAGAGCTCTCTCCACCGCGCTCTTACCATAAAATGGACCAATGTAGGTTGCTTTGTCATCCTGAGGGGTTCTAGTAAAACTAATATACGGGACTTCATCGTTCATATTGATTCTTACATACGACACGGCCTTGTCGTCTCTTAGCAATATATTCCATTTTGGCATATATCGCTTTATCATCTCCGCCTCCAGGAAGAGTGCATCCATCTCGGTATCTACCACTATCCAATCGGTGTCGTTGATCTCGGCTACGAGAGCTTCGGTTTTGGGATCTTTCTTGGATTTTTGAAAATATTGCCTCACACGGTTTTTTAAAACAGCAGCCTTACCAACATAAATAATCTCACCCGTATCGTTTTTATGAAAATAAACTCCCGGGCTCGACGGGAGTTTATTTAACTTCTGTTTCAGAGCCTCATTCATGAAGCTATTATACAACAGAATGATATGCGAGTAGTCTTCTTGTTATAAATTGAATGCGCTTTGCATGAGCTTTTCTATCGTTTCGCTAAGATTTTGGTATTCAGTTGGCTCTACAATATTCACGGTGTTTGGATGCGAAAAACTCAAATCAATAACGATATCTGCGCCATACGTCTCGGCATCAAGTGCAGTATAAAACCTCGTGATGTCGTGATTATCGTCAATCTCTGTATATATTTCTGGTAACATAGAGATCATTTCGTCGACAGCATTGCTATCAACAGGAGACGTCGACGCATTTACGCAACTAAGGAATTCTCTCACCGAAGCCGTGTTGTTGAAATCGTCGCTAAACGCAATCAGATTATCTCCATTGATGACAACCTTATAAAGCGGGTTGGCTTTCTGGGTGATGGTGAGGTTATCCTGAGTAGCGGTGATGAACGGGTGGCTGTTATATAGCTCACTTAAACTGTATGCGTTTTGCGTCAAACTAGTAGCAAACTTACTTAGACACTGCACGGATCCATCCTCGATCCTAGCAATACTATTATCATTGGAACTCATAAAGCCTTTAATTTCGTCTGAAGTCGTATGAAGCCAGTTATTATCAATGTCGCCGAGGAGCCTTCTTAAGGGAACTTCATTGGATAAGGACTCATAAGAAACACCGGTTAGCTTACTAATGCTGGAAATTAGCCCACTTGGACGGATAAAAATGTCGCCACTATCTGCATAGATGCCCTCAAACTCCGGATGAATAGACTGACCACCCACAAGTTTAATTTCTGCCCCTATCTTTGTGTTGTTCATTAACGAAGCACCAACGGCTTCGCTATCGATAGTTAAGTTTATTTCTGATATCCCAGAAGAAGAATCTGGTGTATCGATTTGAATCGAACCGGTAACCTTTGAATTACGAGTCTCTTCCTGGCTCAGAAGCTTCTGTACTGCCAGGTCGAACGCACTCTCCTTTTTGGTGGAATTGGCTAAGACTACTACTGCTACCACGATTCCTACCAGTGCTACGACACCAACGATTAGCCCAATTAGTAGCCCACGCTTCGAAGATGAAGCTGGCGTCTTACCTACAACTTCTCCCGTCTGCTCTATGGCGGGGCTATTCATTGTATTGGATGTTTCGTTATTCATATAACTCCTATTATTAATAATTGTCATCATTATATCATAACTCTACGTGCTATAATATACTTATGGATAAATATATAATAAGCGATATTAAAGCGAGACAAGTTCTGGATTCGCGTGGGGATCCTACGGTTGAGGCAGATGTATATATTAACAATAGTGTGATGGGAAGAGCGATTGTTCCTTCTGGAGCATCTACTGGTTCCGGTGAGGCGCTAGAACTAAGAGATGGCGATAAGTCTCGTTATCATGGCAAGGGGGTTTCAAAGGCGGTATGGAATATCAACTCTAAAATTCGTGACGTATTATTGGGCAACGACGCCGATCCGCAATTTGTTGATCGCTTAATGCTGGAATTAGACGGGACTGGTAATAAGTCTAGCTTAGGGGCCAATGCTGTCCTAGCAGTTTCCCTGGCTAATGCTAAAGCGAATGCAAAAATTCGCAAGTTGCCATTTTATCGTTACGTTGCAGAGCTTGCAGGAACTATAGAACAAATGTCGATGCCGATGCCGATGATGAATGTAATGAATGGCGGCGCTCATGCTAGCTGGGCAACGGACTTCCAGGAATATATGATTATCCCGAGGTCAGCTAGCAATATTGCCGAAGCAGTTCGTATGGGATCAGAAGTATTTCATTCTCTTAAAGATGTTTTGCGTGAGCGGGGTTACCCCACAACCGTTGGCGATGAAGGTGGTTATGGTCCGTATGTGCGCGATGGCAATAATGAACCACTCGAATGTATTAAGTTAGCTATCGAAAGAACAGGGTACACATTAGGTAGAGATATCGCAATGGCGATGGATATCGCAGCTACGGAATTCTACGATAAGGACCATTATGTACTAAAAACCAATGGCGATTGGAAATCTGCCGACGATATGATTAATTGGTACGACTGGATTATTAATAACTATCCAGTTATTTCAATCGAAGATGGGCTAGCCGAGAATGATTGGGGTGGCTGGAAGAAAATGACCGAGAGGTTCGGTGATCGTATTCAGCTGGTCGGAGACGATTTATTTGTAACTAACGGTAAGCTTCTAAAACGCGGCATCAAAGAAGGCATCGCTAACGCAATTCTAATTAAGCCAAATCAAATCGGTACTTTTAGCGAAACAATCGCTACGGTATTGATGGCAAAACGTGCTAATTATGGCACTATTATCTCGCATCGTTCTGGTGAAACTGAAGATGTCACCATTGCGCATCTCGCCGTTGGCCTTGGTGCCGGGCAAATCAAAACTGGCTCCCTGTCCCGTAGTGAACGTATTGCGAAATATAATGAACTGATTCGTATAGCCGAGAAAGAACCTGGCCTAGGTTTCAAATACTAATCTGATTACCGCTAGATGGGTTTGGCCGATTTAGTTCGGCCATTCTCATGATTTTACTAGCCTCTCGAAAACCATCATAGTAGTTTTCGGAGGCTTTAGGATGACCAATTTTATTTGCTGCTTTTACTACCTCCATTGGGTTATCAGTAATCCTGAAGAGGCCTGTATCACCGGGACTGATTAGCTTTAGAGAAATCATCTTACCAATCATCTTATCGAACCCCCTCCAATAGTCCTCTCCTAGCAAAAATACTGGCATTGTCGGCATTTTCTTTTCCTGCATCAGACAAAGTATTTCTGAAAGCTCATCCATAGTGCCGAATCCCCCAGGAAAAAATACAAATACTTTAGAAGACATGGCCAATGAGACTTTGCGCGCAAAGAAGTATTCAAACGTTAAACAATCAGTGAGATAAGGATTCGGAAATTGCTCGTGTATAAGGGTAATATTAAGACCAATCGAACGCCCACCCACTTCATAAGCTCCATGTGAAGCGGCTTCCATAATACCGGGCCCTCCACCCGTAACCACTGCGTGACCATTCTTAGCTAGTAATCCTCCTAGCTCGTATGCTAGCTTGCAATATCTGTGTTCCTGTGGTAATCTAGCCGACCCAAAAATCGTCACGCCTTGCGGGAAAGAACGCACAATCTGTAAACCTCGTCCTAAGTCTTTGGCGTAAGCATTCGCACGTTCAAGATCTGCAATTGATAACTTTTTTAATAATTCCTCCTCAGCTTTTAACATGTTTTCTCCTTATATTTTTTGAATTGGCATTGGGTGCAGATTAAGAAAGTCCTTTGCGGAGAGGATGCCTCTATTGGCACCAAGCTTTGATACGACGTAAGTTGAATTCGCTGAGGCAAAAATCAAAGATTGTCGAAAAGTATGTCTAGCTGCCAGCGAAGCCAAGAAGCCGGAGCCAAAAGCATCGCCGGCTCCAGTTGTGTCCTTGACTTTTTTGTCCTCGTAGATACCAAATCTATATGTACTCTCTCCATCTCCGGCTATTCCGCCCATCGGGCCATTGGTGATTATTGCGATATCCACAATATTATTAAGATGATATATTAACTCCGTTAGTGTGACCCCGGGGACTAATTTAGCGGCTTCTGACTTATTCACATTCAGAATGTCCACGTACGGTAATAGCTTTAAAGTCGACTGAGGGTCTTCGAGCTCTTTGAGCCCAGGGTTAAACATGATTTTAGCCCCTAGTTTTTTGGCATGAGTAAAGAATCTTGAGAGTGTGTCAAAATCTCCCCTTAAGGTAGTTACGTAAAGCCAATCGGGTTGAATTAAATCTAAGTCATGCTCCGAAATATTGCCAAATTGTTCACTCGCGCCTCTATGGGTTAAAATGGTGCGCTCTCCTCCGCTAGAATCTAGAAGAATCACAGAAGTTCCGGTCGCCTTTCGCTCTAGGAATCCTAGGTAGCTACTATCAATGTTTTCGTGGTCTAATGCTCGAATAATAGCCATCCCGGCTGGATCGTGTGAGATATTTGCAAAAAGAATAGCCTCGTGCCCACAGCGGGAAAAAGTAATCGTGGAGTTTAGCCCGCCACCGCCAACTTCGTAGGATATCTGATCTATGTCGATTTTATCCCCTACGAGGAGCTTGCCATAAATAGCCGCCTCGCCGACAGGAGTAGGCGAGAAATCGTCACGATCGATTAAATAAATATCCTGCAGCGCTGACCCAAGCGACACAATTCTAGCCATTAAAGCGCCACCCCGTTCTTATCAATTTCGGATACTAGCTGTTCAAACATTTCGGCGGGATTGTCTGCAGTGGCAATAGCAGAGCCAACATTAATTACATCGAGATCCGCATGAGCTAAAGCCCGGATGTTTGATAAATTAGCGCCTCCATCCCATCCGATTTCCAGTTCTGGCTTCATATTCCTAATAAGTGGAATTTTTTCCATCTGCATCAAGTCCGCAGTGCTGCCCTGCATCCCAAGTTGGCCTGCAAAAACTAGTACGTGATCAACCGCTTCGATGTATGATTTGACATGTCCAGGGTATGTTGAAGGCAGTAATGCTAGGCCGGTCTTAATGCCGGCTTCTTTGAGCGTTTGAAAGACTGGCAGTAAGTCTTCATTTGCCTCGGCATGAAGAATACACAAGGACGGACTAAGTTTTCGGATCACATCCAAATAGAGGGAGGGCGTCGATACCATCAGATGAAGATCGGCCATCCAGTTGTCTGGCCACCAGACGCGGGTGATATCTAGAGTCTGAATTGGTGCAAATATTCCATCAACTACGTCAATCTGTACTCTCCTCGTAAAAGGATGAATACGCTCAATTTGCGCTTGATAATCTTGTTCGTTATTTGTTAGAATTGCTGGGACAATAGAAACAGTCCTAATCATAATCTTCCCTTTCGTCTAAACGATTAATCCGCCTTACTCGGCGTTCCAACTTCTCAAATGGTGTGTCTAAAAAAGTCAAGACTATCGGACCGGCAATCTCGGCCATGAGGAAATGTGCCGATAAACAGACTATATTCGCGTCATCGTGTTCTCTCGCCAGCTTTGCGGAATCTACGTTGTCGCAATTTGCGGCACGAATACCCTTAAAACGATTCGCTTGCATCGTGACTCCGTGTGCAGAATCGCATACTAGGACACCAAAGGAGCCCGGGCATTCTCGTACAGCTTTTGCTACGTCAACTGCCGGGTCATTAAAATCACCGACTTCTTGCGGGTTGAAAGTCCCCATATCACTAACGTTATAACCCTTTGAAGCCAAAACCTCCAGAATTTGCTGCTTGAGATTATATCCACGGTAGTCTGCCCCGACAAAAACTTGCATTAAAGCCCTTTCCCGAAGTCAACCGCCAGCTCGACTAGACGATTTGAATATCCCCACTCATTGTCATACCAAGCCACGACTTTAATCATGTTGCCACCAACCACATCGATAAGAGGTAAATCAACGATACAAGAACGCGGGTCACCAACGAAATCGGAAGAAACTAATTCTTCTTCTGTAACACCGATAATTCCCTCATAATACGGTTCTCTAGTAATCTTCTTGAAGAGTTTAACGAGCTCCTCTTTAGTAGTTTCACGTTTTATTACTGCCGTAATGTCCGATAATGAAACTACCGGCGTAGGTACGCGTATTGAGAGACCATTAAATTTGCCCTTCAGGCTTGGAATAGTGAGCGCTGCCGCCTTTGATGCGCCGGTAGAAGTTGGCACAATGTTCTCAGCTGCACTTCTTGCCTCCCTCAGATCCTTCGCTGGAGCATCCAACAACCTTTGAGATCCTGTGTAAGAATGAACCGTGGTCATCATAGCTTTTTCGATGCCATATTCATCTTCTAATACTTTCATGATCGGGGCAATACAGTTCGTGGTGCAAGAAGCATTTGAAATAATCGCGTCATCCTCCTGTACGACTTCTTCGTTTACACCGATCACGACGGTTTTAGCGCCTTCGCCTTTGGCTGGGGCAGATATAACTACGCGTTTTGCTCCAGCATTAAGATGTGCCCTTGCAGCTGCAGGGTCGGTAAAAAAGCCAGTAGATTCAATTACAACGTCTGCCTCAAGCTTGCGCCAGGGCAAATTAATCGGGTCCTTTTCTGCGAAAACCGGTATTTCTCTCTTATTGATAATGATTGAATCTTCGGTTGAAGAGACTTTTTTGTCGTAGGCACCATACGATGAATCATATTTGAGTAGATGCGCTAAAGTTTTAGCATCTGTGATATCATTGATGGCCACTACTTGTACATCACGACGTTCTAGTAATATTTTTAGGGCATTACGACCAATCCTTCCGAAGCCGTTAATCGCCACCTTTACCATTTTACCTCCTATTCTACTTATGACTATTATACCATACATTTATATATACTAGACAAAAAGGGATTAAAAAATATCAACAAAAAAAGAAGATCAGGACATGTGCCCGTCTTCTTTTTTAGACATACTTTCTTCGTCGAATACTCTTTCTCGAAAGAAATCCAAAGCGTTAGCGTGCAAAATGAGCAAATGCGCGGTTCGCCTCAGCCATACGGTGACAGTCTTCCTTCTTCTTAAAGGCAGCACCGGTCTCGTTGTAAGCGTCTATAATTTCTGCCTCAAGACGTCTCGCATACGGCATACCAGAACGAGCTCTAGCACATTGTACTAGCCACGAAAAAGCGAAGTGCAATTGACGATGCCCAGCAATTGGAAACGGAATCTGATAGTTTGCACCACCTACGCGACGCGACTTTACCTCAAAATCTGGTGAGATATTCGCAATTGCCTGTTCCAATACCTCAACTGGGTTTTCTGATTTTAGTTTCTTGGCGGCGCCTTCGATGGCAGAATAAACTGCTCGTTCAGCCACTTGTTTCTTGCCGTCCAACATGGATTTATTAATTAATCTCTGCACCAAAATAGACTGGTATTTACGATCTGGATTTACTTTTCTAACTAATGATTTAGTAGTTTTTCTAGGCATAATTACTTACCCTCCTTCTTGGCGCCATACTTTGAGCGACCTTGCTTGCGGCCTTGTACGCCCTGTAAGTCCAAGGTTCCTCTTACGATGTGGTAACGTACACCAGGCAAATCCGGTACACGGCCACCGCGTACCAATACTACGGCGTGCTCCTGTAAATTGTGTCCTTCGCCACCAATATAAGCCCAAACCTCTTGCCCATTAGTTAGACGCACACGAGCAACCTTTCGCATAGCCGAGTTTGGTTTCTTTGGTGTCTTGGTGGTAACCTTAATACAAACACCTCTCTTAAGGGGTGATGGTCTCTCATAACGCTTCGTCTTCAATGTATTAATAATTGAACCAAGAGCTGGAGATTTTGACTTCTTGTGAGCCTTTTTGCGAGGCTTACGAATCAACTGATTAATAGTTGGCATTAAATTTCCTCTTATTTACTCTTAATATTATTTGCCCGCTTAATTACAGCAATCTTAAACGAGCCGAAACTCTTACTCCTAATTATATCACACTTTAGATGAAAAAGCTAGCCTAGACCCCAAAAATCTCGCCGAAACGAGATTATCTGGGGTACAAAGGCTTAGCGGTTTTTTGCCGATACCAAATTGTTACTGATTAGTCTTGACGAGATAATCCAAAGTAGCCTCAATAATCATGCGATTTTTGATGTCAACTTTAACGTTAGGATCCTTCAGACTTTTGATTGCCTCTGGAGATTTTTTGTAAACATCTCTTAGTTCTGCGATCTTAGCGTTCACTAGGTCGTCTGAAACAGTGATTTTTTGCTCTATCGCTACAGTCTGCAGCGCCAAAGAGGCCTTTACTCTTGTCTCAGCAATTTTACGGGCTTCTTTTTCCCAGCTCTCCATGGTTTGGTGGCTTTCTTCGAGAAGGTCCTCAAAACTTTTCCCCTGAGACGCGGCATTCCTGGTAATATCGTCGCGAATTACTCTGACTTGATCGTCAATGAGAATCTCTGGAGCGGGGATAGTAGACTTCTTGACTAGGGTGTTTATGAGCTCGTCCTTGAACTTTTCTTCAGCTTGGTGCTCATTCTGGGCTTCTAGGTTCTTCTTGATATCCGCCTTTAATTCGTCAAGCGTCTTAAACGGGCCACATTTCTTTGCGATCTCGTCGTCAATTGTGGGTTTAATGACCTCATTAACTTGTTTCAGGAGAACCTCGAAAACAGTTTTGGCTCCCGCTAGGTCGCTGACACCATAATCTTTCGGGAAGGTTAGTTCTAAGTCGAACTTGTCGCCGGGCTCGTGCCCCACAATGCCGTCTTCAAATCCAGGGATAAAAGTGTTAGAGCCAAGTGTTAGATGATAGTCTTTGGCGGAACCACCATTAAAGGCTTCACCATCCTTTTTCCCGACGAAATCAATAATCACTTCATCAGATAGTTTGGCGGCACGCTTCGTTACCTTCTTTTCGGCAAAAGAAGTCGCAATATTCTCTAGAACATCTTTGATGTCCTTCTCGGTTACTTTTGCTACCGTCATCTTGACGCCGAGCTTTTTGTAATTTCCGAGTTTTACTTCCGGTACGATGTCCGCAGTAGCAGTGTATTCTGCCATCTCGTCTGGGACATATTTCGTGACATTTACGGTAGGAAGAACTAGAGGCGACTTCTCTTCTTTATTAAACGCTTCAATCACCGTCGAACGGACCGCGAAATCAATAGTTTCTGCATTGAGGTCATTCTCTGGAATGAACTTTTTGGCTACTTCTGTCGGGACTTTGCCTTTCCGGAAGCCTTCTACTCTAACTTCTTTTGCTAGTTTTTCGATAGCTTTGTCCTTCGCCTGTTTCAAATCATCCTTGTCTAGCGTAACAGTTATTTCGACTCGTGAATCAGAAATCTTCTTGAATTTTGTTTTCATATAAACTCCTCTAAATTTACTTACGATTATACCATATTATAGCTATGTTGTTACAGAATCGTCTTGGAGTTGCCTGAGCCGAACATTGGGTTAAAGTCTACACATTGCAACGGGGACCATATCTGTCATCAGTCGCCGAGACTAAAATATTATTTGGATTGAGATATAGGCTTCGTCGGCTCAAATCCGCGTAGATGCGTTAGGGTAAATTTTGAACTCGCACCTAACTTGACATCTGGATTGAGAATGTTGTTTTGATCGAAAATCTTCTTAATTTTGGAATAAAAGTCTTTTTTGGAATCTAACATCTCCGTATTCGTAACGATGGCTTTCACCCGTCCCTCAGGCGCACCCCCAGCCAAAAGGCCCTCTTGACGATTAATTACGTAAGCGCCGGCACGTAGGAATGTAGCTATTTTTTTGTTATATTCGGGGTCGTCAAGCTTAAATTTTGGTCTTAGGCTATAGATTGAGTTGTTATATGAACCGAACAGTGAAAGGTCTAAGTCGAGTTTTTTGCTAAGTATGCTTAAATCTTTTACGAAACTTGCAAGATTCCGGCTCGGCAAATAGAAATTCGTCAGAATTGGTATGCGACGGTTATTCCGGAGACGATTTAGGTAGCTAGGCAAAGCGTTTTCGACTTCGTTAATGAGGGTACGATTATCTGGTGATTCAAAGACTAATTTTGTATCGCGAGGAAAACTGTTCTTTTTTACCGCCAATCTTCGCAACTGGAATGCTCCACGTTCATCGAAGCTTACGAATACCACGAATCCATCCTCGAGTTTCTTTATTACGCCATCGAGATTCTTCCCAGTCTCCCTTGCTTCCTGAATAATCTTTAGGTCATACAAATTGAGCTCGCGCGGCTTCATCTCCTTGAGTTCGTTCATAAAACTAATAGCCGACTCTAACTCCTTGAAGGTTGCAACGGCACGCACCGGACGTTTCTTGAGCGGTACTGCTCTCAGAATTACTTCAGTGATAATCCCCAAGGTCCCCTGTGCGCCGAAAAATAGCGGCGCTAAATCCATCTTTTCTTTCCGTACGATATTCATAATTTCGGGATAGCCCTCTTTCCCCTGTTTCTGTTTAGTCAATTCGTCGATCAGGAACCTGTTGTCCTTTAGCAGCTTCGAGAGCTTTCGGTAGATGTCTCCTTCGAGGGATTTTTCGCTAGCCTTCTTGGCTACAGCGTATTTTTTTAGTTTAGCAGTTTGCAGGCACTCGCCATTGGCCAAGATTACTTCAAGGCGTTCAACATAATTCTCGATGCCACCGTACTTCTCGTGGAATAGGTCTACCGGGCTATTTGCGATCAATCCCCCAATTGTATCGTAATCATGCCCACCAATCGGCACAAAAAGTCCAGAGACAGAGAGAGCTGTATTTAGTTCTTTTAGGGTAATACCAGCCTGCACGCGAACTAGTCTCTCGCGAGGGTCAATTTCTAATAAGTGATTTAGTTTCTCCATAGACAAAACTAGGCCACTAGAAAGGTCTGCGCCAGATTCGTCTAAGCCGGAACCTCTCGCCGTAACTGATACAGGAATATCTTTCGCGGCAATTTGATTAAAAAATCGTAAAAGCTTTCTAATGTCGTCAGTTGATTCTGGTACAGCAACAAATTTCGGCTTAATTTTGAGCGCCGAATTATCGGTCGAATATGATTCGAGTACTTCAGGTGTATCAAAAACATTTCCGACAATCAACTGATTTAGGTACTTCGTAATTTTACCCATCCTGCTTACGATTATAACACACACAAAATAAAAACTCGCAAATTATCAAAATTACCTTTTGTTATGCCGATCGAATCACAAAGCTATGATTTTTCTTCAGTAGATAAAAAAGCCCGGCAATCCCAGGCTTTTTAGGTCGTGAGTAGGCTGGTTACAATTTTGCCGAGCTTCGTTGCATGAAGTGTGGCTCCGCATAATATTTCGCATCCGTTCTTGGTGATAACGCCTTCAGTCGCATCATCTATGCATGACTCTAGCTCGTAGCATGTCAAAGCAAGAATATCTACTTCTCCTGAAGCGGCAACCAGAATCGTTCTTATGAATACTTGTTCTTCGGTGTTTGGAAGTCTCCCCTCCCGTTCGCAGGCTACAATGATGTCGTTTAGTTGTTGTTCTGGCTTGCGCTCAGAAAACCTCATTATTGTAGCACCCTTTTGCTCAAATAGATCCCACAGTGCCGAATAATGATCCTCAGAAAACTTCATTATTGTAGCGCCTTTTTGCTCAAATAGATCCAGCAGCGCCGAATGATGATTCGTCATCGATGCGGTCCCAGCCAGAAAAACCTTAGGGGGTCTACCTCTTTCTCGAAGTTCCCTAATCTTTCCTCCTGCCGCCTCAACTAGTGCGTCGCTTAGACGAACATATGGAAGAGCTTGATCCTTCTTCCCTTCTCGATAGCCCCAAGTACTCATGATGTCAGTGACACCAGAAACAACTGCTAAATAGAGGCAATTATTTGGAACATTGTCGCGAGCTATGTTGAGCCACAAAAGACTTAGAGCATCATAATCACCTTCTAAGAAGGGTGCCCAGAAATGTACTTCGAGAGGCTCGATTATGTATATTCTCTCTTCGAGCTTTTTAATGACAGCGTCGTTGTTCTCTGCTGCCTTTCCCGGGCTTTTTTCATGATAAGCCCTCATTGCTTCTTCCAGGATTCTCTCATAATAATGAGTTTCTGTTACTTTTCCGCCAGTCTTGTAGATAAGACCAAGTCTAGATCGACTACCATCGCTCGGTATAGGCCATTTCCTCACGTCACACACCCCCTTTCTATAAAAGTTCGACCCTTTTTAGAATTATACTACAGATTTTGACGACGGAATAAGCGGTTTTGGCCAATCTGTTTAGGTTTCAACAAAAAAGCGCGTAAGCGCAAACAATCTTCGTAATCTAGTTATGAAATGGTGCGTTTATATGACACCGCTAGAAACCATTTTGCCATAGAACCCGAAAATGACAAAACGGAAGTACAAAAATCATAACGCACCCGACAATCTAACAATAATTATTCTTATATATAATAGGCAATTTTCTTTTTAATACCAGGATTGTCAAGAAAATCTACGAATTTATGGATAAATTCTCTGTAAAAGGTGGATGTGGAGCGGAAGTTTTTCGTAGAACAGTTTATCAAAACAGTAATGTTTTAAATTGGCGATTAAGGGGGTTGAAATATGGATAGGGGTGTGATAGGGTGGGCGTGGGTTGGCTTCGGGGTTGGTGGGTTTGAGTAATTCTCGGCGGGAGCCGGTTGGCTCGCGCGGGTGTGGAGCTTCATTAATCACTATTCTAGGCATGCAGAAGTTCAGAAAGGAGGAAGATGAGTATAAAGTTTTCGCTTTGGCGGATTCGGATTACTGTAAACCTCTCATTACGGCGAGGTAGCCGAAGAAAAAATTCAATCCGCTAAAAGCGGATTGAACCAAACCCATGGGTGTAGTTCCTAGAGCTACGCCCTTTATGCTTTCATTGTAGCATTTTTATTGTTGGCGTCAAGAGCTTTTTGGTGGTATAATTAAAGAGTCCAAACTTTAATTATTTACAACAGAATCAACAGGGATTAGCCTGCTGAGTTTTAGCGCTTGGAATCGGGCGCTGATAGCCGGCAGGGCGCTAAGTCTCTGTTGTAAAAAGTTTGGACGCTTGCTACAGCGTCCGATTTTGTTTCTAGTTGTCAAGCGTCCTGCTCGCTCTGTTGTAGGAAAGCAACAGAGATGCCCAAACAGCCATCACTCCATCGAGCCAAAAGAGAGAAAAATGATGAATTCTATACTCAATATCAAGATATTGAAAAAGAAATGAACGCTTATCTTGAATATAACCCCGATGTTTTCAAAGATAAGACCATATTGTTACCGTGTGATGATCCAGAATGGAGTAATTTTACGAAGTATTTTGCCCAGAACTTCGAAAACTTTGGTATCAAAAAACTAATTAGTACAAGTTATGCCGCGAATAGCAAGCCGAAAGATATTCCTTATCAACCGACTTTATTTGAAATCGAAAGTCCAAAGTTTGATAAGAAGAAAACTCGTTCTCACGGTAAGATTTTTATTCTTGAACGAGACATAAATAAAGATAAGAAAATAAATATCAATGATTTAGAATGGAATTATCTAAAAGGTGATGGCGATTTTCGAAGTTCTGAAATAAAAAAACTACGTAACGAGGCAGATATTATAATAACAAACCCGCCTTTTTCACTATTTAGAGAGTTTTTAGCATGGATTCATGATGCCAAGAAACAATTCGCAATACTTGGTGGACAAAATGCTATCACGTATAAAGAAGTATTCCCACTTATCAAAAATGGCGAGGTTTGGCTTGGTGCAACATATTCTACAAAGATGTATTTTGCGGTTCCGTCGGAAACGCATCGTGTAGGTAGTGAAAGTATTAATGGGAAAAATATGCAGTTTTTAGGAAATATTCGTTGGTATACCAATATCGACCATGGTCGTCGTCATCAGCCGCTGGCACTTATGACTATGTCTGATAATTTAAAGTTTAGCAAGCATAAAGAAATACGCAAAAATGGTTATCGGAAATACGATAATTATGATGCCATCGAAGTTCCGTTCACGGATGCAATTCCTAGCGATTATAAAGAAAACATGGGAGTTCCGATTAGTTTTCTTGATAAACACGATCCGTCGCAATTTAAGATAATTAAATTCAGAAAAGGTAAAGATGGTAAAGATTTAACCTACACCGTGAGTGATAATGGCGACATCGAGAGAGAGAGAGAGAGAGAGGACGCAAGATTACGCCATACTTCAGAATCGTCATCAGAAGGAAGGAGGTGTAACGGTATCATGGGAGTCCCAATCTCGTTCCTCGACAAGTACAATCCAAACCAATTCGAAATTGTTGGAAACGAATATGACCTCAATATTCCAAGAGGAAGGGGATATGTCAATGGAAAACGAATGTTCTCAAGAATTTTTATTAAACATAAGGTGCAATGGAGTTATGGGAGTGCCGATTAGTTTTTTAGATAAATACTGCCCAGAACAATTCTCTATTATTGGGCATACTCATTCTGGGGATAAAAGCAAAGCAGTTAATCTGTTAAGAACAAACCCGAAAATGCGACATCGTGGGTATATTCGAGGAAGACAAGTTTACGATAGGATCTTAATTAAACACAAGGAGCAACCATGAAAACAACTCTTAAAACTTACATTACGATTAAAGACATCTGCGATGGATTTGTTTATAACGAACTAGAAGGCAGGGGCCTTTATGGTTTGTCCGGCAAGCTTACGATTCAGCCCGAGTACCAGCGCAATTACATTTACGCTGACGGCAAGCGTGATGTGGCAGTAATCGAATCGATTCTAAGTGGCTATCCGCTCGGTTTGATTTATTTCAACCAAACGGATGATGACAAGTACGAAGTCCTAGACGGCCAGCAACGCATCACGAGCTTTGGGCGGTTTGTGACGAATAAATTTGCGGTTAAGGACCAAAACGGCATGGAACAATATTTTTCTGGATTAGACGAAGAAATCCAAAAGAAGATTTTGGGTTATCCGCTGACGATTTACATTTGTGAGGGCGAAGAGAAAGAAATCAAAAGTTGGTTTAAGACTATCAACATCGTAGGAATTCCACTTAACGAGCAGGAACTTTTGAATGCGATTTATTCTGGTCCGTTTGTGACGGCTGCGAAAGAGGAGTTTAGCAATTCTCAAAATGCGAATATTCAAAAATGGGGTGCGTATATTGCTGGTTCGGTGAATCGCCAGGATTATCTGAAAGCAGCGTTAGATTGGGTGTCGGGCGGAAACATTGACAATTACATGAGCAATCATCGCAAAGATGCGGATATTAGCGAACTAAAAAAGCATTTTACTTCTGTGATTGATTGGGTTTCGTCGGTGTTTATTGACCTCACGAGTGATATGTGTGGGCTCGAATGGGGACGACTCTATGACACTTACCACAAAACCGCTTACAATCCCAGCAAGGTTTCGGAAAAAGTTCGCGAACTTTACGACGATCCGTTCATTAAGAACCATAAAGGTATTTTTGAGTATATTCTAAGTGGCGAAAAAGATACAAAACTACTAGATGTGCGGATTTTTGATGAAGCCACGAAGCGACGGGTCTATAATAAACAGACTGCGGAAGCGAAAGAAAAAGGTATTTCAAACTGTCCGCTTTGCGCTGTGGGCCACGAAGCAAATAAAGACAAGATTTATGCGCTAAATGAGATGGATGCCGACCATGTTTCAGCTTGGAGTAAAGGCGGAGCCACCACGGAAGAAAACTGCCAGATGCTATGCAAAACACATAACAGAGCGAAGGGTAATAGATAATTATTATCTATTTCCTATTGTGATTCCAATAAACAATACCGCCAACGAAACTTGCGAGCGTCATCATACTACCAATCGTAATTAGCAGAATATCATTTAGCTCCGCATTCACAGTAGCAGTGAAGTTGATTTTGTCATAAAGGAACATGGTATGATCTCTCTGGCTGGTCGCCTCTTCGGTCCCGTTTTCTATGCACGGGTAGGTGTCTTGAATTACTGTTCCATTATTCTTTTTATACAATTCTTCATCATAGCAAAGAGCTGGAGCGTCTGAAATACCGACTAAACTTTTCCTAAATGCGTCTAGTTTATTCACTCCACATAGCGTAATGGCGCCAAACGCTATCGCCATTAAAATAAATAAGCATGTATTTATCATCACTCTTGCTGATGTTTTGTTGTTTTTTGTTGCCATGTTTTCCTTTCGGTTTTTATTTTATTTACTCTTATTTTAATTATATATAATGTCAAGGTTATTATATCATGAAATTAGCTTCTCAATAGTTTCAACCAAATCTCCTACCGACACATTTTCGCCGTTAATTCTAAATAGTGGCGTACCTCGTAAATTAACTTTTTTACCCATTTTTTGTTCAAAATCTAATCGTTTCTTGACATCCGAACTATTCATATCGTCTTTGAACTTCTCGACGTCGCCAGCATCGTTTGATGCTTCCTTAAAATACTCAACGAATAAATCATTTGCATCTTTTTTCTCGGCATAAATCCACTCCGATTGGTTAGCGAATAGTAAATCTTTGTATTCTTTCCAATATCCTTGAATTTGTGCGGCGGTGGCGGCGTAGGCGGCACCTAATCCATTTTGGAATCCTAAGTTATACCCACGAAACACTATGGCAAGTTTGCCGTCATGCTTTTTAACTAATTCATTCATTCGTCTATTCCAATCGGCGCAATGTAAACAGCCATAGTCGGCGTATTCATAAACTATGAGCGAAGCTTCAGTGGGATTACCGATAGTTTTCTCAGGGATGTTACCTGTTTGCTCCGAAGGATCAGTAATAGAGTCGGGAGAAACCTCGTCGTCATTCCCAGTGCTATTTATGATTATTATTAAGCCAATAATCGCCACGAGTAAAATACCAACAGCAGATAATATTCTTTTCATAAAAACTCCTTTTAGATAACTTGATAGTATTCACCGCTTGGGTGATAGTTTGGGTCATCAAGAATTTGACACTTATAAGAATAATTGCCATTATCCTCACAAAAATAGATGATAGCGGCACAATGATTGCCCGGCAAGGTGCTGTTATAAACATCGCATTTTATATAAAAAGTGCCATCTTCATCTGTGATTCCATAGCCAACGACTTTAGCGGTTGCATCTTCATTTGGTAAGAAGTCGGTATTCGCAAGAAAAGTTTCGGTTAGTGTATCAAAGGCCGCTAATTTCACATTGTCTATATTGGTAGTTTGTCTAGTGGATGTTATGTTGAATAATCCAACACCAAACAATGCACCAAAAATTATTATTAGCCCTGCCAATAAGAATCTTTTCGGTGCAAATAATTTGTTTTCAACGTTAATCCGCGAATTTGTTCCATCTATGAGCTCATCATAAGTACAATGAAGAACTTTTGTAAGCTCAAAGATATGCTTTGTGCTAGGAAAACTATCACCATTTTCCCATTTAGAAATGGTTTGGCGAGAAACCGACATTTCTTCTGCCAATCTTTCCTGTGAAATTTTAGATGAAATTCTAACTTTTCGTAAATTATCTTTAAATTTCATACCGAAACTCCTACCTATATTATATAATCTATTTAACCGTAACACAAATAATTCATTTGTTTTTCTAGAATTGTCTTTCTCATAATCATCCTTTCTTTTTAATGATTTTATAAATATTCAATAAAAAACACTACCAACTATCAGTTGCGTTATGATTTTTGTACTTCCGTTTTGTTTTTTTGGCGGGGCGCCCCCGCACCGCAAACCCATTTTCGCCTTTGTTCTGAGCTAAGCTCGGCGAATAAAAAAGTCCGCCTTTTAGGCGGTAAGATTCAAGAATCAAGTATGTTGGTGCCCGAGACAGGACTTGAACCTGCACGCATTGCTGCATATGCTCCTAAGGCATACGTGTATACCAGTTTCACCACTCGGGCGTATAGCAATTATACCATATCTTTAAGGAATAGACTAAAAAAGCGAAGCTACCTCCTAAAAAAGCAAAGCTACCTCCTAAAAAAGCAAAGCTACCTCCTAAAAAAGCGAGGTCCCAACTCAAAAAATATCTCCCAAACTTAGACTAAAAAATTAGCGAGGCTCCCGCCTCGCTAATATTAGATTTAAGCATCTCGTTTTGCTAAAGATTTAGAGCCAAAGTAAACTGTCAACATACCCAAGACCAAGGCAAGAGGTAAAATCTCTTCAGGACCAGTGCTCGGGATAGGCTTCCCCGCCGAATCGACATTGGCGCTAGAGTTACTAGAAGAGGCATTGTTAGATATGCCAGTGTTAACAGAACCACCATTATTGGTATTGGAACTACTATTGTTTGAATTTGAACCGGAATTGGAGCTTGAATTAGAACTAGAACCGCTGTTGGAATTCGAGCCGTTGTTCGAAGATTCATTGGAATTGGCACTAGAACCGCCATTATTTGACGCTCCATTTGATGAGTTGGAAGACTTGCCGCTTTGTTCGCCGTCGTCAACACTTATCGCGGTATTGTTTTCGCCGTTAGAAACAGATGTTTTTGTGGATTTTTTGGTCGCCACAACGACGATAGCAACAATCAAAAGTAATACTATCACTACGGCCGCAATCGCTATAGCGATAATCTTTCGACGTTCTTTCTTTTCTACTTCCTCATCTTGATAATACATATAAAGCTCCTTATAAGCATAATTATATCACACTTTACGCCAAAAAGCAAGCCTATTTATGCCATAATTCTAGAATTTCGCAAAAACACCGGCCCACTCTGTTTTTCGTAATGTTTTACACTATGATTTTCACCGTGTAAACTGTCTAAGCTTTTTGAAGCAATTCTGTAGCTTTATAAACCGAGATTGTTGCTCCGGCATATTTACGACTTTTTGTTAAAGTAAGGGTAGGTAGAACTGGAGGTTCGCCCGGGTGAGATAACACTAGAACTCCGCCCCTTTTCAACATTGGTACCAAATGCTCTATTTCTGGCAGGCAAAAATTATCATAAGGTGGGTCAGCCAGAATGATGTCAAACTCTTGCTGTGCTTGGAAGCTTTTTATTCTAGAGCAGATCACTTTAAAGACGAACTCCTCAATATCGTAAGTCGTGACCTGGTTTGGTAGCAGACTCAGATTGTTATGGATGCATTTAGTGGCTTTTCGGCTTGATTCGACGAACACTACTTGACCCGCTCCGCGTGAAACTGCCTCTATACCTAGCGCGCCACTACCGGCAAAAGCATCTAGCACGATGGCGCCAGGTAAATACTCGGAAATCATGTTAAATAAAGCCAGTCTTTCTCTTTCTCCCATAGGATGAGTTCCTTCACCGGGGGTAGAGACTCTTTGCCCTTTGAACTTTCCAGAAGTGATTCTTACGAAATTCTTCATCTTAGTTTAGCGTTGTAATCTGTTGATATTTTGCTATGCCCTGCATTAGTTCTTTATATTTTACCATATTTTCTGGGTTTTGTAAAAAACGTTCGACATCCTGCTGGGCCTTATGGATTAATTTCGTATCGGACAAGGAGGCAATTCGAAGATCTAATGCTCCGTGCTGCAAGGCTCCGTAGATTTCGCCGGGTCCGCGTAGTTTTAAATCTACCTCTGCTAGATGAAAGCCGTCCGTAGATTTTTCCAGCTCGCGCAATCGTCGCGAGGGCGGAATGTCGCCAGTAGTTAACAGATAACAGTACGATCCCAGACTTCCTCTTCCTACTCTACCGCGCAACTGATGTAGCTGCGCTAAGCCGTAAGATTCGGCATTCTCAATCACGATTAATGTCGCATTTGGTACGTCCACTCCCACCTCTACCACCGTAGTAGATACGAGAATATCTATCTGGTGCGCGGCAAACCGCTCCATGATGTCGTCTTTTTCGGCGGGCTTCATCTTACCGTGTAAAAATTCAACTCTGTACTCTGGGAACACATCGCACAACTTCTTTGCGCGGGATTTTACAGAGGTAACTTCAGACTGAGTTTTATCGGAAGAACCGTACGCGCCCTCTTCGATGGCTTTACAGATCCAGTATACCTGCTGGCCTTTGTTGGAAACACTCTGGCTAGTTCTCTTTGAAGCATCGCTAGTTATTGGTTTTGCGAGCCTCCCACCTGGTGCCGGCTCGGCTCTTCTGCTGTCGTCGCCACTCACAACCCTCCGAATCATCGGATACAGGCGTTCATTTATCTCGACTTCACTCAGAATCTGAGTGGTAATCTGTTTCCGGCCTTTTGGCATTTCGTTTAGAATCGAAACATCGAGGTCGCCAAAGACCGTGAGCTGCAGTGAACGCGGGATCGGTGTAGCCGTCATCGCTAGGAGGTGTGGCGCCAGCCCAGGCGGGGATTTGAGCATTAGCTTTTGGCGTTGCATCACGCCAAAACGGTGCTGCTCGTCGATAATCACGAGTGCCAGTTGGCTAAAGACCGTGTCGTCGGTTAGCAATGCGTGGGTGCCGATCACGAGGTTAATCTCGCCACTTTTAATCTGTTTCTTTAACGTGCTCTTCCCTTTTGTTGCGCCAGTTAGGAGCGCGGACTTTACGCCGAAGGGTTCCAGAAGGCCGGCGAGCCCTTTGTAGTGTTGCGCCGCAAGTACGGCGGTCGGAGCAAGTAATGCTACTTGTTTGCCAGCCAGAGTCGCCTCAAGGGCCGCCATAGCAGCAACCATGGTCTTACCGGACCCCACATCACCCTGCAGAAGTCGATTCATTGGGACCGCTTTCATCATATCCTGGAATATTTCCCATGACGCCCTCCTTTGCGCGTTGGTTAGTTTGAAAGGCAGATTTGCGACGAACTCCTTAATCTTCTCGGCGTCAAAATGTATCGGCTCGGCCCTTAGTTTATCATTTTCGCGACGGTTTAACTTGGAGGCCAAAATCAGTTCAAAAAGCTCTTCGTAGGCGAGATAAGCTCGTGCCGTCGTAATCGCTTCGTGAGTGCTCGGGAAATGTGCATTAAAAAGCGCTCTTCCTCGCTCGCCGTGGGGCACCGAAGGCAATAAATCTGGGACAGAGCTAAACCTATCTCTTGAAGCATTGAAAAGCCTTTTAAAATCCGCCGATTTCAGTTTGCCGTGCGCCACATAAACTGGGCTCAAGCCTGTCGCTATATCCACATCGGTGACTTCCGCCGCGGATGGCGAGACTAGCGTATATCGCCCTTGGCGAAACTCATAATTGCCAGTAAAAAAGTACTCTTTCTCTGGCGAAAACTGTTTCATGCGGTACTTTTGGTTGAACCAGATTACTTTGATGGCTCCAGTCTTGTCACGGACGACGCCCTCAGTTATAGAAAGGTTTCTCCGCCTCGTGCGTCGCGATGAGAGCGAATCAATCTTCCCCTTTATTACAATTTTGCCAGGGCGAATTGCAGCTATCGAGGTTGGCGCCTGGTAATCTTCGTAATCGCGCGGCAAAGTATAAAAAAAATCCCGCACGGTCAAAATGCCACACTTCCTTAGAAGTTCGGCTTTTTTCTCGCCAATGCCTTTCAGCACCTCCACGGGCTCCGACAAATCCATATCTATATTATAGCATAACCCATGTCGCCTAATGATGCCATGAGCATGAGTAGTTTTTCCGGACGCGGGCCCGTTTAGCGACACGGGCCAACAAATAAAAGAAATAGACGGGATTAGCTGCTATAATTATTGGAAGAGGAGAACCTAATGAATAAAATAGGAAGTAGAGGTAACAATGGATCATTCGACAGCGGTGATTACGCTGGAAGTAATCCTGTGCATCCTACTCGTTCAAGTTCCTGGTGGCCAATTAATCCACGTATGGAGAGAATTAGAGAAGAAAATGAGAGGCAAACAGCGTTAGTCCAGCAGCTCATCGAATATGCAAAAGCAGAGTACGGTCCTATAATCAGCGATTCGGTTGATAAAATGACGGCGGATGACGCCAGGGTGGCGTTGCAAGGGCTACATAACAGACTAGACGTCAATAGTAGACCGGTCAATCCGAGATATAGAGTAGAATATGGAATTGCAAATATCAGAAACAAAGAATACATTTCGCCCGAGCAAGGCCTAAAAGATGAGCTATTCGGAGAATATCTAGATGCTATCAAGAAAGTGGACGAGAAGAAGAAAAAGGCCGCCTTGGCGTATTATGCTATTAATAATTTGCATCTGTTTTCAGACGGCAACGGTCGGACCTCAAGAGCGGCGTATTTATTAATCATGCAGAAAGACGTGCCAAATCCAGAGGAATATATGATGCATGGTTCTACGCGCCCGGACGAATCTGGACAATCTAGAGAATATGATGGTTCTAGACGCCTTTACGTTGAGGAACACGTGATTCTGGCGGATGAAATGAACAAGTTGGTGAACATCTTAATTCAAAAAGAACTGATTGATAGTGGTAGACTAGAAAGGACCTTATCTGATGTGGCTACTTCCGACATTTCTTTCTACGTCGAATCATCGATTCCGTCACTAAGCAGTCGATACTTCAATAGTTTGAGTCCTGAGCAGAAATTTGAGAATGGCTATGTGGATATTTGGATTTCTGAGGAAAATCGTAGGGAGTTAAGTGACGCAGAGCAGAAGGATCTATTATATGCGCTATCGGACACTGGGCTAGACAGAGACTATACATCCCTCTCAGGCTTAGCATTGGCGGTCGTGCTAAACGACAAGGGCACGTTACAAAAAAATATAGAGATCAATCTAGAAGAAGACAACCAGCTCACATTTATTACGAACTATAGCGAAGTATCTGACGATCCGCGTGGAGATGAGTATATTACGAACTATAGCGAAGTATCTGACGATCCGCGTAGGCATGAGTATGAAAAAAGGGTACACACTTTACTGTCCGACTGGGACGTAAGTGACTACCGGGCGCTCATACTGGTCTACCGATGGCTGAAGCGCAAGCAAAATGAAATGACTATGTCAATTTTCGTCGACAATCTATGCTTCCCTAGCGGACAAAGTATTGCGGATTGGGCAATAGGGGAACATTACGCACGCGACAAAGTTTGGCCAACCGAACAAGACAATAGCTTGTTGGCGAAGTTTATGAGGATGCACTAGAGAACCGCACCGTCCAACATGAACGTCCGAAGGCAAAAATGATATAGTGAATGGCGGAGGTATAATCGAAATTTTCTACTTGACAATACTTCGCTTATGCTTTAATATAGAGATAAGCTGGTACGCTTCACAGGGGTTCCACTGATTGATTAGTGGAGTGTGGAGACTTACATTAAAACAAAAACAGCGGATTAAAACAAACCAATGTGCCCCAAGGGTGGGCGCGCATCAGCGCGAGAGACCGAGTAATCGGTCTCTCTTTGTCGTTGCTCCGAGATTGAAACCGTAGTAGGTTGCAACCCTTCATATCCCAGCAAACAGTTAATGAAATTATTTTCAACTATTTGGCAATCTGTAAATGTCTGTTAAATCCCTCGGAGCATAGAGGGCTATTTTTGTGCCGTTTTTACGACAAAAACACACCGAAAATCGTAATATATCTCTATAATTTTGGTTGTTAAATCCCCAACAATATGGCTGAAGACTAATTGACTTTGTTAATCGGGTCGTCTATCGCGGAGAGCATCGATTGTACCCAAATTTCGAACATTTTTTTAAGAGATTCCTGAGTATAGTAGGCATTATGCGGAGTAACGAAAACATTACCTTTATATTCCTTGCTCAAATCATCACTTTCGAAGGCAACACCGCCAAGTTTACCATCTTCCACCATTTGCGCCATTCTTAACGCTACGTCTTCAAAACCATTCGCCACAATGATTACCTTCGTTTGGGGGCTAAGCTTTGACGGATCATTAAACAAAGCGAGACTCTCTGAATTTTTTGAAATCGTAATAAACATATACTCGCTTTTATCAAGCATTTTATCGAAATCTAAATAATGATATTCTGGATCATTCTGATTATGTGAATAATAGCAGATTTCATCACGACCAATAATACCATCCAACTTCTTTGCAAGGGCATGACCAATTGCCCCAAAACCAATTATGTCTGTTGGTTTGCCATACATGTCTTCACCAATAAACTCTTTATCCCAGTTCATCTTGTCTTCTTTTTCAAAAAGAGGGAGCTTCTTTGCAAGGGCTAGAGCCATCATTACGCATTTTTCCGCAACAGAATTAGTCGCATAGTGCGGAACATTAGTAACGGAGATTCCTTTTTTAGCGCAATAAGCACAGTCTACCCACTCGTATCCAGTCGTTTCTAGACATATAGCTTTCAAATTTGGTATTTTATCTATAGTTTCATTTTTAAATTCCCAACCTACAATATCTGGATCTATGGCGATTACTTTCTCACTACCATCATTAAAAAGGAGTTCGTATTCTGTTTTTTCTAAAAAAATGACATCATCATAATTTTCTTTCAAAAGATCTTTTTGCTCAGCAGTTAAATCATTTTGTCTGCAATAAATATATAGTTTCATATAGCTCCTTCCAATATATTATACCATTCTTGATATAAATCTTCTTCGTACACTGATAAAACCTGATTAATTAAGCCCCACCAAACGGGTTATGGAATTGTTTTCAACTATCTCGTAATCTATAAATATCTGTTAAATCCCTCGTTAAAATAGAGGGTTATATTTATGCCATTTTCGCAATAAGAACACACAAAAAGCGTTATTTGCCTCTATAATTTCGGCTGTTAAATCCCTTATTAATATTTTTTGACTGCCTTTTCAACTTTGCAGAGGCAATTAAAAACGATAAAAGACCTATTGTTGAGGCCACAGAAACTGGCACTTGGGCAAGAAAAGGTCCCGGAACGCCAGAAGTGAGCATAAGGATACGTTCTGTCGTATAACTATTAACTTTGATAATGGCTTTCATCCATACTACTACGATAAAAACAAGTGTCACTAGCGACATAATAAGTAGCGCCTTAGAACCAGCGCGTAATACATCCTGTTTCTCTATAACTTTATGAGCACGGCAATAAAGCACAGTACTACATACGGCAATTACGGCCACTATTATGGGTGTTGCCATGAATAACAACGCACCTACAAACCCACTAAACAATTCGTCGGAAACTGGAGAAATATATACTGTAAATATTTCACAAAGAATAACCCAAAGAGCGAACGCGTTGTCTCTGTTTTTTTCACTCCGATATTCTTTTTGAGCCTTTATTCCAACTGAATTCTTATAATACATACCTAAATTATACTATAACTGCTTTAACTATTACCCTACATCTTCTTCGTGTTCCTCACTGCATATTGTTAAAACCTGGCTAATTGTGCCCCACCAAACCTTCAGTGCTTGCTTCATATCTGTTATCCATGTATAATATATCTTATGATTAAGTTTACTGTCATTACGCTTTTTAGTGAAGCGATTGAGCCATACCTAAAGGCTTCAATGATGTGGAAAGCTACCGAAAAAGGCCTAGCAGAATTTGATTTTGTCAATTTACGCGATTTTGGCTTAGGCCCGCACAAATCTGTCGACGATACGCCCTATGGTGGCGGCGACGGTATGCTACTTCGCTGCGAGCCAGTTTTTGCTGCAATAGAATCCGTTAAAGAGAAAGACCCTCAAGCAAAAGTGATTCTTCCCACCCCAGTCGGAGAAATTTGGACTCAAGAAATGGCACGGCGCTTTGCAAGAGCATCTGATGTCCCTACAAAGCACTACATTATTCTCTGCCCTCATTACGAAGGTTACGACGAACGCATTCTTTCAATCGTAGATTACAAGATTTCGCTTGGTAAATATGTCCTCACGGGCGGCGAACTACCTGCACTTATCATTATTGATTCCATAGTTCGCTTAATCCCTGGGGTGCTTGGGGGTGAGCAGTCTGCCGAAATCGAATCCTTCTCTAATGGCGACAATCTTGAATATCCCCAGTATACCCGCCCAGAAGATTTTCGCGGCATGAAAGTCCCCGAAGTTCTACTGTCGGGCAATCATGGCGCTATTGCGAAATGGCGCGAAGAGCACAGCGGTGATGCAACTCTTTAGCTCTATGTTATAATGTTAGTATGTTTGTAGATATTGCGAAAGTGAGTTTAAAGGCCGGTAAGGGCGGCGATGGTGCTGTTTCTTTCCGCCGCGAAATCTATATCCCAAAAGGCGGCCCAGATGGTGGCGATGGTGGCAAAGGTGGCGATATTGTTTTTCGTGCTGACCGCAATACGAATACCCTGGTTGATTTTCGTTTTACCCCAATTTTGACTGCAGAGGATGGCAAGAATGGCTCCGGTCAGCGCTCTGCTGGTCGTTCCGGCAAAGACCTCATCGTCGACGTCCCCGTCGGTACATGTGTATATAAGCTCACGTTTGACCCCAACGAGGGATCTTTCGCGACGACGGGAGCGAACGATAGGGAGCCCACCCGTAACGACGGGATGGGCGACCGGTGCCCGAGTGGGGCCAATCGTGAGCTTGTAGCTGATTTGACAATGGATGGTCAGACGGCCATCATCGCTCGTGGCGGCTCTGGCGGGTTCGGCAACGCCCATTTCAAGTCAAGCACGCGCCAAGCCCCTATTATCGCCGAAGTTGGCGAGCCGGGCGAAGAATTCGAAGCGGAATTGGAGCTGAAATCTATGGCCGATATTGGTCTAGTTGGCCTACCGAACGCCGGCAAATCCACCTTTCTTTCTGTCGTGTCAAATGCTAAGCCAGAGATTGCCGACTATGCTTTTACGACAATCACCCCGAATCTTGGCGTCGCCACCATTGACGACCGAGACCTCCTTATTGCAGATATCCCAGGCCTTATCGAAGGTGCTTCCGAGGGTAAAGGGCTTGGCCATGATTTTCTCCGCCATGTTGATCGTACCGCGGTTTTGCTGCATCTTGTTGATGTTTATAGCGACGACGCCGGCGAAGCATATCAAACCATTAGAAACGAGCTTGGGAAATACTCAGATCTCGCTTCCCGACCAGAGGTAGTAGCTCTGACGAAATGTGAAGGCGTAGATGACGATATTGTCAAAATGCAAATGTCCTCAATTCTCGCCAAAAACCCAGACGCTAAAGTTTTCGCCATTAGCAGCTCTGCCCATCAAGGTCTTGAGGGGCTACTCCGTGAACTATCAGAACTAGTGCCAAATAAAAGCGAAAGGTTCTCCCACTCCTATGGTGCGACCCAGGGCGACCGCGATACTACATCTACGAGTGACGCTACCGGAGAGACCACTGCTGCGCGGAGTAGGGCGAACGCGGTGGAGGAAACTGCAGCAACAGATCCCGTTGAGGGAGATAATTCTCTGAGCAAGCCATTGGCAGGACTAGTAGAAGAGAAAGAAAATCCTGACGATATCCCCACGATCAGCCTCTCATCGAGCGCGCTAAAAGATACTTGGCGCGTAGAGAAAATAGATGACGATAAATACTTAGTCACCGGTGAAAAAATCGAAAAATTCGCTCGTCGCACCGATATGAATAACTATGCCAGCATCAACCGTCTAAGAGATATTATGAAAAAACTTGGTATCCGCGCTGAACTTACTAACCAAGGCGCCAAACCAGACTCAATTATTACCATCGCCGGCAAGGAATTTACTCTAGTAGAAGACTATTAGTTATTGCCTGCGATAAAGACTCAACCACTGTTGCCCAAAAAGATTTAGTAAACTCTAGCATTTATAAGCCAGTAAAGTAATATTCTCACAGAAAGAGCTAATAAAAGTTAAAGCACTTTTTAGTGGATATAGTTAAAATTTCCTACTGCGCTAGCTGGGATTGTAGCGCGTGTGATTCTTCCGACACGATAATTGTAGTTGGCTTCTTGTACTACAATTGAGCCATCGGCATTTATGCCGACTACAACACCTACGTGGCCATAAACGCCAGCTGGAGTTTGGAATACGGCATTCACTTCTGGCGTATTATTCACTACGAAACCAGCAGCTCTAGCGGCAGCAGCCCAGTTACGAGCATTTCCCCAGGTAGCGCTGACTGGCCGCAAATTCGAAAGACCACTGACATTGCGATACCATGTAGCGTAGCCCACACACTGACCACCACCGTAGTAGTTATAGCCAATTACTTCGATACCTAATCTCTCAGATGTGTCACCAAGGTATGTATAGGAATATGTTGTGGTGTAGGTTGGGCGGCGGATAACTGGCGCAACGTACTCAGGACGCTCTTTTTCTGGTAGTGAGCCATCTTTGATGTAGATATGTTGGCCTTCGGCTAACGGCTTAGTGTCCAGATCGTTAAAAATAGTTATTTCATCGACATTTGAACCGTACTTTTCGGCTATAGACTCAACCGTATCGCCTGATTTTACAACATAGATAATTCCAGGTTCTTTTGGCAGATACAGGGCTTTACCAGCCTCGACGGCGGTAGTTTTGAGTCCGTTCGACCAACGTATTTGATCAGTTGTGATACCATACCTAGAAGCAATGTCGTCCATGCTCTCGCCATCTTGCACGGTGTATTCTATCACCCATTCGCGCGTTTCTACATCGGTTAAACTCGGCTTTTCTAGCTTACCTGCGGAGGTCTGGCCAGAATCATACATTGCAGTAGCGATGACGTAGTTTGAGGCTACGTCAGAAGCACTTGCTAGCCCCAGTGTATTCGATAAATCGGCAACGATATATAGCTCGGTAATCTGGTCGCGCGATACGCTGTCTTCGCTGTCCGCAAACGAATCGAGACTGACATTGGCGCTTGCATTCTTCTTATCAAGAGAGCCCACGAAAACCAAGGCCAACGTCAAGATTGCAGTTATAGCATAAGGCAAAACACCTTTGATTGTGTTTAGATGAAAATTGTTCTTATTCTTCGTCATAATGAAACGTTACAGAGCACCTGGCAATGCAACTGACTATTCTGGATATGCTCAGACTCTGTATAACTATAATACATCATACCGTCATCTCCTGTCAAGAAATAAAGATAACTAGTTTCCGACGGCTCAGCGACTGCCAGGAGCGCCGACAGCCCAGGATTTGCAATCGGCCCGCACGGCAGGCCGGGGTTTTTCCTAGTATTATAACAAGAGTCAATTAGTAGGGCGGACTGGTTGTCTGCGTAAATCCGCCTCTCTGGATCAACCTGATCAATTGCGTACGATACAGTCACGTCGCTACCTAGCGGAATACCATAGGAGAGTCGGGAGAGAAAAACTTGTGCCACGGTAGGTTGATCATTTGGGTTAGCTTCTTTCTGCACAATTGAGGCTAAGGTGATGCCCTCAAATAAACTAAGGTTGTGTTGGCTATATTTTTCTTTTAGATTATTCTCATCTATTACTTGTTGCATTTCCTCTAAAAAAGCACTTAAGACCTCCTCGACAGTGGCTGTTTGATAAAACTCATGAGTGTTACCAAACAAATACCCTTCCAGAGTGGCGCCTTCAGGGCGCTCTTTAAGGCAATCAAAGTCGTAATTACTATGGAATGCCGCTTCTATTTCATTCTCATCATAGCCGACGTCTAGAAGCTTTGCCTTGATGTCTAAAAGTGATTCTCCAGGCAAAATTGTAAAATTAAAAACTTCAGCCTTCATTTCAGCCTCTTGTCTAGCGTACTCTTCCCTTCGTTCGTCGGCGCGCAGTTTTTTGACGAAGAGTACACCACCGATCGCAGCTAAAACTACGATAGCCAAGGTAATAATCAGAGATAGTATTTTTGTTAAATTTTTGATTTTATGCTTAGTTTTTTTGGTTTGTAATAACATTTTGTCGGCTTCCTTTTTTGTAATATTTGCTGCGACTTCCTTGGCGTCATTAATCGCGGATTTAGTGTTAGCTATGATTCTTTTTGAACCAGAAAAGTTGACTGTTTCTGGTAGTGTATTTTCGGGTATTTGCTTTGTGGTTGTTGTAATGTTTTCGATAAAATCTTGTAAGATAATCGTGGCTGCCTCGGTGTCGATGTCTCCCTTTTGAAATTGCTTTTTACGGTTTTTGAGCCTTTCTTCGGCCAATACCGAAGTAAGCGATTCATCCTGAAAGCGAATTTTAGCATTGGGAATTTTCTCGACCATTACCTTGGCAAAATTTCGCACAAATAAAGATTGCTTAGTTTCTTCTCCATTATTATTGCGAGGTAAACCAAGTACGAAGAGATTAGTACGGTTTAGTTTTGCGATATGTGCGATTTGCTCAAACTCGAGTCCATCAACCTCAACAAAACCAATCGGTACTGCAATTTTTGTGCTTGAATCTGCTTTTGCTACACCGATACGCTTTTCTCCGATGTCTAATCCAATAACTTTCATATTTATTATGATTACTCTTTGGTGGTTTTATCTTGACTGGAGTCAGATGAGTCTTGCTTATTGCCGTCTTCTTCGTTATCCCATTTTGCTTCAATCTTGCCGCCATTTTGATCTTTTACCTCAAAAACAACGGTAATCTTGTTTGGATCAGCCGGGATAGTAGAGACCCAAGGTACGGATTTATCGATCCTAACCTCGATACCTTCAATATCCTTCAAGTCATGCTGCGCCTCGCCAAGACCTTTACCCTTGATTCTTTCAATCACGTCGTTTTCAGTAATGTGCGGACCAACGGCATAAGATGTTTTTAGCTTACCTGTAAAACCGGCACTCGTCTCCATGAAACTTTCGATAAACGGTTTCTTCATTTCATAGATTTTCTTATTTTCGCCGAGTTCGGCCTTCTTGGTGATAAACTGCTCTATCTTAGTCTTATCTACTACGTAGACAGACGCTTTCGTAGTCGCCTTCAGCATAGGAGTAACACCCTCTTTAACTTCCTCGCCAACAGCGGGCGTCGGTATAGCGTCGTTAGCGGTTTGCTTAAAGCTCGAATCTATAGCGAGATCACCTTCGCTTATCTGCTCTTGATAGAGTAAGTCTTTCTTGTTTTCTGTTTCTTCTGGGTTCGATTCGGCCAACGCAGCTTTAGCTTTGTCGACGTCAGCCTGAGTCACAATCGTGATCTCTTCGTCTGTACCGCCCGTCATGTCTTTCGATGAATAGGCAAATACTCTAGCATTTGTGTCCCAACCAGAACTTGATGCTGCAATATTATATTTTGTTCCTGGCTCACTCGCCACTACAGGCACCGCCCCATTTATGCGACAACCATAGTCAACCAAACCCTCAGGTTTTGCCTTGTTGGCGCAATTTTCTTTTCCTTTGCCGTCATATTCTAGAACCACTTGTTCGGTCGCTGTGTAGACTAGCCCAGAAATTGTAAACTGTTCACCTTCTTTTATCTGGGTAGAGGCTGGGATGTTAAGCGGAAAATAAGCATACACGTCCACTTCGCCAGTCGCTTTCTTGCCTACATTTTTTTTGCCGGTCGCTTCAAACTTGACCTCTTGACTAGACTCCACCTTCTTCTCTTCGAGATAAAACTTACCCTCATCTGCATTTTCTTCGCCTAGTACGGTAGTAAACGTGACATTCTCCGAAAAATTGTTCGAGTTAGTGCGGATACTAATCTGGATAGAAACAGCCGGAGCGATTACGAGCGCCCAAACTAAGAATATAACTAATGACACTCCACAAACACCCAACACTATTGCAAATTTCTTGTTTTTCTTCAGCCACCCCAAGAATCCCGCACTGCTGGACTTTGATTTGCTGGTCTCAGGATCACCGTTTTGACGACTCTTTTTGGTAACAGTTTCTATATCTGTATCTTCGCTCTTAGTGGAATCTTGATCATCCTCGCTGTCGTCTTTTGTCTTATTTTGTTTGGTTTCCACTGCTGCAGCTTCCGTCTCTTCTGTTGATATATCGTCCTCATCTGTTGACTCACTCTCGGCTTTATCAGTTTTTTGGACCTCAGTATCCTGTTCTTCTGGTTCTTCAAATAGCTCCTCGCGAGAGATATCCTCATCGTTATCTTCAACTACCGGGATCGTTGGGGCCGACTGAAGATTCTTCGTGACAGGTAGTTTGACATTGGCTGCAATTTTTTTGATAGAAGGATCAGTCGTAACTAAGACTATTTTTTTCTTAGCAGCAGTAGCAGTTTTTGTCATTAGCTTTATATTTACCACACTCCGAAATACACCTGCCTTCTTTGGTGGAACAAGGGCGACAATTTTTTCTTTTGAGTTTTCGATCTTTAGGATAATATCCGTAATATCATCCTCAGGCTCAATGTAAATAACGTCTTTATTCATACATAAAATATATCACATTTCTAGAAGCTTGTGTTAAAATATTCGTAGATGAATCTGTTTAAACATACTAATAAAAAAACAAGTAGCGACCATCTAGCGCTCGCCGAGGCGATTCTGAATTCTCTTGCCGAGGGTGTTGTAATGGTCGCCAAAACTGGCGTAATAGAGTTTATTAATAATGCGGCTGCCACTATGACCGAGTGTGGTGGCGCCAAGAATGCTATTGGCCTGGATTATGGCCTAGTTATTAAAATTGAGTCAAAAGAAGGGCGCGAGTTTTCTGAACAAGAGAATCCTTTGTCTAGAGCTATCAAAATGAATCAGCCCCTAGATTCCTTCCCTGCTCGCCTCATTCCAGCTCAGTCTGATAAGCATGTTCCTGTAGCAATTACCGTGATACCATCGGGCTTAAATTCTGCAAATCAGATTATTACCTTGCGCGATATCACGAGAGAACTAGAGGAAGAAGGTGAGCAGACCGAGTTTATCTCGACCGCCTCTCACGAGATGCGTACGCCGGTAGCCACGATTGACGGCTATCTCTCGCTAGCAATTAACCCTCAGACCGCCACGATTGACGAACGAGCGCGGGGGTACCTGACTGCCGCTCAAGCCGCCTCAAAGCACTTAGGCAGGCTCTTTCAAAACCTTCTGGACGTTACAAAGTTGGATGATGGAAAAATTAAGCTCCAGCTAGAGCCGGTGGAAATAGTAAGTCTTATCAAAGAAATAGCTGAAGGCTACCTCGAGCAAGCAAAGTCCGCCAAGATCACCTTTACCTTCGGCTCAAGCGAACCATCAGCATCTAACCAAGAGCACCGTATGGAGCAAGTTGTATATGGTCTAGTTGATGTGAGTTTTGTGCGCGAAATAATGGACAATCTAATCGAAAACGCTCTAAAATACACCCCCGAGGGCGGTTCAGTTTATGTCAATGTCAGAGGTGATGGTGATAAAGTACTTATTAATGTTACGGATACTGGAATTGGCATATCACCTGATGACCTGGGTCATATTTTCCAGAAATTCTATAGAGTGGACAATTCCGATACCCGTACAATTGGTGGCAATGGATTAGGCCTTTACCTGGTCAAGCAACGTGCCGAAGCATTAGGCGGTAAAGTTTGGGCAGAGTCGGCATTTGGCGAAGGCTCGACGTTTTATGTCTCGCTCCCTCGCTTATCGAGTGACGAATACGAAAAACGGATGATTATGGTGAGAAATCTCGAGGCCAAGAAACAGCTAGAAGCCAGCAAGGCTCCGCTTCCTTCGGTCCCTTCTCCAGTGGCTCCAATCGCCCCGTTCCCGCCCGTTACTCCACCAGCTCCGCCGCGCGCGCCTGTTACCCCACCAGCTCCGCCGCGCGCACCTGCTATCCCACCAGTGTCGCCTCCCGTCTCTCCACCAATAGCTACACCGACAACTATGGACAATAATAACAATAATAATCTAAACGGAGAACCAAAATGAGTAAGATAATGGTAGTAGAAGATGACGCGCCCCTTCGCGAAATTTATAGTATTCGCATCACCGCCGAAGGCTACGACGTAGTGTCGGCTTGTGATGGCGAGGAAGCTTTGGCTGTTGCAGTTAGAGAAAAACCGGATCTCATTCTGTCTGATATCATGATGCCAAAAATTTCCGGGTTTGATATGCTCGATATCCTACGCTCAACGCCCGAAACTGCTAATATCAAGGTTATTATGATGACAGCTCTCTCGGCAGATGACCAACGCTTGAGGGGTGAACGACTAGGAGCCGATCGTTATTTAGTCAAGTCACAAGTTGGCATCGAAGACGTTATTAATGTCATCCATGAAGTTCTGGGTGACGGCGCCGGCCAAGTTTCTTCGACTCCAAACCAAGCCACCGAGGCGCAAAACCCGATGGCTATGTCGGCGCAGTTCTTTCAAAATCCCCAGCCTTCCGGTGCTGCTCAGGCCTCTCAAACTTCAGAAGACTCCCAGACTCCTGGAGGGGCTCAAAACTTCCAGGTTACGAAAACACCCCAGGCCTCTGAGGTCCCCCAAGCTGCACAAGCTTCTCAAGCTGCCGAAGTTAACCAGTTCACCCAAACTTCTCAAACTATCGAGGCAACCCAGTTCAACCAGGCCCCTCAGATTGCTCAGCCCGTCCAGGCACCCACTTCGGAGCCAGTCTTGCCCCAGCCATTCCCGCAGAATTTGCAACCAGCCACGCTAGACGTTCGACCAGAAGACTTGATTGCCGAAGTGGGGTCATTATAAAAATATTTTACTGCCCATGGATAATTCGCAAATTCGCCTCAATAAATTTTTAGCGGAGCGCCTGGGTTGTTCTCGACGTGAAGCGGACACGCTAATTGAGTCCGGCAAAATATTAGTTGACCAAAAACCGCCCCAGCTCGGTGCAAAAGTTGACAAAAATAGCAAAGTGTGGTATAATGGGAAGATAGTTCCGTTTCAGACGGATTATCTCTATATTGCCTTCCATAAACCAGTTGGCTACGTTTGTTCGCGTCGTGCTCAGGGTTCCGCCCCAACACTATATGATTTACTACCGGCAAAATATCAACACCTCAAGACTGTAGGTCGCCTTGATAAGGATTCTTCCGGCTTGATTTTATTAACTAACGATGGCGATTTTGCTTTTCAGATGACTCACCCCAAGTTTCGCAAGACCAAGGTTTACGAAGTAGAATTAAACCGTCCATTAGAACCTCTGCATCAGCAAATGATTTCAGATTATGGCGTAAAACTAGAGGATGGCATCTCTCAATTCAAAGTAATCACATCGGCGGAATCTACCGAAGATCAGCCTAGCCGCACTCGCTTTACGGTAGTGCTAACTGAGGGCCGCAATCGTCAGATTCGCCGTACGTTTGCTGCGCTTGGCTACAAGGTAACCAAGCTTCACCGTCTCACATTTGGTAAGTACGAGCTCGGTGACCTACAGCCCGGAAAATATGCTATAATTAAATCATGAGCACCATCTTAGCACTAGATATTGGAACGGAGTTTGTCAAAGCGATCCTAGCTAAGCCAAGCAAGAAGGGTGTACTAGAAATTCTTGGTGTCGGGAAAGCCAAACAAGCCGATGGCAACATGCATGCTGGCGCTGTAGCAGACATTCCTGCTGTAGTGAGTGTGTGTGAGAAGGCTCTGCTTCAAGTTGAGGAGCAGGCCGGTGAGCGGGCCGAACTTACCGTCGTAGGTATTGCTGGTGAGCTGATTAAGGGTAATACGACCACAGTGAACTATAATCGCAAGGATCCTAATCGCCCTATTACTGAGGATGAAATGCAAGAAATCATCAAAAAAGTCCAGCAAAAGTCCGGCGAAGTCGCTAAAAAAACCGTTGCGCTAGAGACCGGAAATAATAATGTAGAAGTACGTCTAATAAATTCGGCTATTGTCTCTCTCACTATTGATGGCTACAAAATTTCCAACCCGATTGGATTCAAGGGGTCAGATATTGTAATTCAGTTCTATACCGCGTTTGCTCCATTGATACATGTGGCCGCTATTGAAAAAGTCTGTGCTGAACTCAATCTTGACCTCCTAACCTTAGCCGTGGAGCCTTTTGCGGTTTGCCGAGCATGTCTGGGCGACGATGTCGAATCTGGCTTCTCCAGTATCGTCATGGACATCGGTGGCGGGACTACGGATGTTGCGGTTGTTGAGGACGGAGGTGTAGAAGGCACCAAGATGTTTGGTATTGGTGGCCGCAGCTTCACGCATCAAATTGCCGAGGCGTTAGGTGTGGATTTTGAAACTGCCGAGAACTATAAGTTGGATTTTGATACTGGCAAGCTAGATGACCGCGTTAAATCAAAAATCGAAACCGCCATCTCGCATAATCTATCAGTTTGGCTAACAGGGGTAGAAGTGGCTCTAGAAGAGTTTCAGGAAATGGGTAGCTTACCGCGCAATGTTCTACTCTGTGGAGGCGGCGCAAGCTTATCGCCTTTGCAAGAAACCCTAGCAGTATCTGATTGGTATAAGACTCTTCCTTTTTCGCGTCGCCCAGTAATTCATCTTATGGATGTTGCAGAGCTACCCGACTTAAATACAGACAAGCTCAACGTTGAAGGTATGAGTATGCTCGACCACTCCTTTGCAACGGCGTTAGGGCTCCTAAGAGTAGGTACAGATACCTTGGCTAGTGCACCAGAAGAAAATAAACTAATGGCCAAAATCAGCAAACTCCTCCAGAAATGAAAAAAGGCCTCAACTTGAGGCCTTTTGGTAGTCCGCGTTTATTCACGCATTGAGTGATCGCAACTCGTCGACGATTTCAGGACATTCGGCGATAAACGCGTCGACAGCCCTCTCCGTGATCATCTCCAGCTTCTCTGGCGTAAATGCCAGGGGTCCATCCGGATAGATAGTAGAGTATTTATCGAAATAGCCACGAACAGTTTCTTTCCAGCCATCTTTTGTTCCTGCGAAACGGCCAAATGGTGTAAATTCGTCAGGCATGTGCAGAAGGCATTCCTCCATTTTGCTTTCATCAATCCGCTGATGGGCAGCGTATGAAGGATAGAGTATCTCTTCCTTAAAGACGTCAGTTTCAAATGCCCGACCACGGAAATACACTACATCTATGCCGTTAGCCTTGTCTCGGATTCTTGGATAGCTTTCTGGAAGATATATAGACAGAAAAAAACAGTCGATATATAAATGAAAGAATGCGCCGTATCCTCTGAATTTGTTTTTCTCGTCTATGTCCATACAGAGTTCCCGATAGGCAACTTCAAGGTCCGGCCAACTCCAGCCTTTGGTGCGATTCATGGGGTTTCTGTAGTGAGTGCCCCCTAATCCTGTCTTGTCTCCTACCGCATTGTCGACAAACATCGCTCCCTCAAGGAACTCTCGCCACACATAGCGTAAAATGTTCCGGTAGAGCTGTGCCTCTGTTATCATCTTGCGCAATATTGTTAAGCTATCAAGGCATTCTTCTTTGGTTGCTACCTTCTCACACAACCTTATCACGCTATCGAGGTGTTCGTCTCCGCCCATTTCGTACCTCCTTGTAATAAAAATGTGCTACCACCAAAAACTACATGTATATCATAATAACACTAGAAGCTACAAAAGTCAAATCACTTGGTGTTGTGTGGTGTGATGGGGTGTGGTAATATATAAACATAAGCTAATCAAAAGGATTATTTAATTATGGTCATACGGAATCATTATTATAGAACAGTAATGCTAAGTATAGGTGCGATGTTTGGAGTCATTGCTATAGTTGGTGGGATATTAGCTAGTAATCTGGTATTGGCAGAGGGCGAAACTTCCGTGGCAGACCAAATCAATATTACTGTACCTATTGCTTGTACTATCTCTGGTACTGGAATGAATACACATAATGCTAATATTAATAATGGGCTATATGTTCCAGACATTGGTTCTACTACACTACATGCATTCTGTAATGATAGTGAAGGCTTTGCTATATATGCAGCAGGCTATACAGGAGATGAAATCGGAGGAACAAATAGTAATAAACTAGTCGGAACAACAGCTTCTGGAAATTCGGTCGTTGAATCTGGCGTCGCTACATCTGCTGGTAACCCAGATATATCTAACTGGGCCATGAAACTCACTATGACTCAAGACTCAGGAGATACTTTAACTGATAACGCCTTCACCATTGATTCTGCTCCTAACGTAGCTCTTCCAAGTCAAGCAGAATCTGGTGCCACTCAGGCTCCTTTCTCAGCTTATCACGTAGTCCCAAATGAATACGTCAAAGTAGCTCATAAGAATTCTGGTACTGATATGACTGAAACTACTGGTGGAGTTAAGCTCACTACTACCTATGCCGCATATATTAGCAAGACTCAACCAGCGGATACTTATTCTGGACAAGTAATCTATACATTGGTTCATCCATCCTCCACCGTAGCTGGTAAGTTAAATGTAAACTTTGACGGTAACGGCTTGACTTTCCCGAATGGTAAATCCACTAACCTAGTAGCCTATGAAGCGACTGAAACTGAAACGACTGGTGAAGTTACGAAAGTTTCACGTAATGTATACACCGAGGAAGGTGAATATGGTGGGTATTCTGCAAAGAGTGGTAATGATGTAGTTACAATTGACGGTGCAGAATCCTTACATATTACAGTAACCTATGGTGTACCACAAAATGCTGGTGGTCCTCCGAGTGACTTATATATCTGGGCAGGTAATCATCCAGATTATACCAATGCAGATAATACTACAAGCCTGACAAGTTGTGGTACGAAAAATGCAACAGACGGAGCATTCAAATCTACTGGAAGTGCTGGCTCGCAAGTGACGATGGAATGTGATATTACGGGTGATTCCGTTACGTTCTATGATTATAGCCAATATGATGTTTCTACTGGTTATTATGCCGTAATTACCGGTCAAGGTACCATCACTTCCTACGAAAAGACTGCCACTTCTGGCACTTATCAAATTCCAACTACCAGAACTAACCAGGACGTCTTCCTCGGCTGGAGCACTAACCCAAACGCTAATGCTGACGCCGAAGAACCACTCTATACTAACGAAGCGGATTTTATCGCTAATGCGCCATACACAAATATAGACAATACAATTACTTTGTATGCAGTCTGGGGTAAAACCTTTAATGCAGCTTATGCTGATGCAAATAAATCACAACTATCTGGTCATTATAAAATGCAAGATGGCACAGAAGAACTATGTAAAGAAATATACGTTGGTGCTACGGCAACTCTAATTGACTCCAGGGACAACACTACTTACATGGTAGGTAGGCTAAAAGACGGTAAATGCTGGATGCTGGACAACTTAGCACTTGATCCAACCAATTCCACTACTGCGGCAAATATGAACGCATCTAATACTAACGCTACTCAGGAAGCCATTACTAACTTACTAAATGGTGGTAGTAGCACTACTGGTTGGAGTAATACTGCGGTAGCCAACGCAACAACAAACTTCAACAATAATGGTAGTTATGTCCAGCCACGCATTAATAACGCTAGCAAAGATACTCTTGTCGCTTCTTACGGTCCAGCTTCCACTAATGGACAGGCTAAAGTAGGTATCTATTATAACTACTGTGCCGCATCGGCTAGCACATACTGCTACGCAAGCGGACAAGGCATAGATGTACCAGATACCATCATAGACGCTCCACAAGATATCTGTCCAGCTAACTGGAGAATGCCTACTGGTGGCAATACCGGAGAATACTTCAAGCTAGCTCAGAAATATGGCAGCGATGCAAGCAATACTAATAGCCTACAATATAACCTGTCTACACCTCTGTCGGGATTCTACAGCGGTAGTTCGGCGTACGATCAGGGTAGCGACGGCTGCTGGTGGTCGTCTTCTTACAGCAATAGCCTCGATATGTACAGTCTGGGCGTCAGCCCGACTAACGTGTACCCGGGCAACTACAGTCGCTACAATGGACGTTCTATGCGATGTCTGATGGGTGAGTAGCCGATTTCTTCCCTAGAACCCCAAGGAATAATGCGCCCCGTTCCTGCGAGTCAATGCAAGCAGAAACAGGAGGCGCGGAATTGATAAACTACAACATGCTGTTTCACTAAGAGAAAAGTGGCGGTTTTGCCAAGTTTTATAGCGCGGAAATGCCAAGTTTTATTGCGAGATATTGCCAAGTTTATACTGTTTTATTGAAAATATGGTATAATGTAGTGTATGATAGGAAAACTACCAAAGTATTTACCGAGGATTATTGATAGTGAAGTTCGAGAAAAACTAGATTTTTTTGGTGCTGTAAGTATAGAAGGTTGTAAATGGTGTGGGAAATCAACGACGGCTGAGCAATTTGCAGGAAGCGTAATTAAACTACAAGATCCTGCCACGAAGCCGTTAATTGAAGCTGCACAGGGACAGCCGAGCATAATCCTTAACGGTGAAAAACCACGCATGATTGATGAGTGGCAAGATTTTCCGGAGATTTGGGATGCTGTACGTACTGATGTGGATAGTCATCATCTTGCGGGGCAGTTTATTCTGACGGGTTCTAGTACGCCGCGTAGAGAAAGACCTCGTCATTCTGGTGCTGGAAGGATTACTACAATTACAATGCGCCCGATGTCGCTATATGAATCTGGCGATAGTAGCGGCGAAGTATCTTTGAGGATGTTATTTGATGAGAAATATGATGTGTCTGGCTCTTCAGGCTTAAAACTGGAGGATGTGGCATATCTTTGCGCAAGAGGAGGCTGGCCTGAAAGTGTAGTGAAGAAGCCTTCGAATCCAACAAGGATAGCAAGAGAATATCTAGAGGCAATTACGAATCGAGAGGGCAGTTTTGAAGAGCTGGAATATTATAGTGTTGGTAGGATGCGGGCGTTGCTACGTAGTTTGGCGAGGGGAGTTTCGGAGCCAGCGCGACTTAGCACCTTGGTACGAGATATCGCGGAAGGCACTGGTGCGACCCTTAGTGACGTAACTGTTGCAAATTATATTGCTATATTGGAGAAAATTCATATTATTGACGATATAGAGGCGTGGTGTCCACGAATTAGAAGTAAGACCGAGATTCGTACAGCTAAAAAACGGAACTTGGTTGATCCGTCTCTGGTTGTGGCTTCGTTGTACGCATCTGAATATGATTTATTGAATGATTTTAGGAGTTTTGGGTTAATTTTTGAATCGCTTGCGCTTAGAGATCTCAAAGTTTACATCGAGGCGTTTGAGGGCGATCTGAAGTATTACAGAGATAAGAATGGCTTGGAGTGCGATGCAATAGTCCACACAGTGGATGGTAAGTGGGGCGCTATTGAGATTAAACTAGGCGATGGTGTCGATGTCATAAATGAAGCTGCGAAAACATTATTGAAGTTCGAATCAGTAGTAAACACTGAGAAAATGCAAAAACCGAGCTTTTTGATGGTCTTGTCTGGTACTGCAAAACTAGCTTACCGTCGCAAAGATGGGGTGTACGTGGTGCCGATTGGGTGTTTGAAGCCGTAGATATTGAATTGTATTGTGCGGATGTGTGCTATAATGAGCTTAAGCTAATTAAAAGGATTTCTATGGTCGTACAGAGTTATTATAAAACGATAACGTTAAGCCTAGGTATGTTGCTCGGGTTTACTACTGTACTTGGTATGGTACTAGCTAGTAGCAGAGTCTCTGCGAATGAAACTTCCGTAGTAGACCAAATCAATATTACTGTACCTATTGCTTGTACTATCTCCGGTACTGGAATGAATACACATAATGCTAATATCAATAATGGGCTATATGTTCCAGACATTGGTTCTACTACCCTTCATGCATTCTGTAATGATAATGAAGGCTTTGCTATATATGCAGCAGGCTATACAGGAAATGAAGTAGGTGGAACAAATAGTAATAAACTAGTAGGAACAAATGCATCTAATAATGCAACTATAGAATCAGGTATTGCAACAACTGCTGGTAATTCAGATATATCTAACTGGGCTATGAAACTGACCATGGCTCAGGACTCAGGAGATACTTCAACTGACAATGTTTTCACCATTGATTCTGCCCCTAACGAGGCACTTCCTAGCCAAGCAGAACAATCTACTTCGTCAGCTTCCTTCTCGCAATACCATGTAGTTCCAAACGAATATGTCAAAGTAGCACATAAGAACTCTACGACCGACATGACTGCAACTACTGGTGGAGTAAAGCTTACTACCACCTATGCTGCCTATATCTCTAAGACTCAGCCGGCGGATACGTATAGTGGGCAAGTGATCTACACATTAGTACATCCATCATCTCTCGTAGCTGGTAAGTTAAATGTAAACTTTGACGGTAATGGCTTGACCTTCCCGAATGGTAAAGCTACTAATCTTGTGGCTTACGAAGCGACTGAAACTGAAGCGACTGGTGAAGTTACGAAAGTTTCACGTAATGTATACACCGAGGAAGGTGAATATGATGGGTTTTCTGCAAAGAGCGGTAATGATGTAGTTACAATTGACGGCGCAGAATCCTTACATATTACGGTAACCTATGGTGTGCCTCAAAATGCTGGCGGTCCTCCGAGTGACTTATATATCTGGGCAGGTAATCATCCAGATTATACCAATGCAAATAATACTACAAGTCTGGCTAGCTGTGGTTCTACTACTGCAACAGACGGAGCATTCAAATCTACCGGAAGTGCTGGCTCGCAAGTGATGATGGAGTGTGATATCACTGGTGATTCTGTGACATTCTATGATTATAGCCAATATGATGTTTCTACTGGCTATTACGCTTCGGTCTCTGGTCAACGTACCGTCACATCTTATGAAAAGACCGCTACTTCTGGTACTTATCAAACTCCGACTACTAGAACTAACCAAGACGTCTTCCTCGGTTGGAGCACTAATCCAAATGCCAATGCTGATGCCGAAGAACCACTATACGCTAACGAAGCAGACTTTATCGCTAATGCACCATACACAAATATAGACAATACGGTTACCATGTATGCAGTATGGGGTAAAACCTTCAATGCAGCCTATGCTGATGCAAATAAATCACAACTATCTGGTCACTATAAAATGCAAGATGGTACAGAAGAACTATGTAGAGAAATCTACGTCGGTGCTATAGAAACTCTAATTGACTCTAGAGACAACACTACCTACATGGCAGGAAGACTGAAAGACGGTAAATGCTGGATGCTAGACAACTTAGCCTTAGACCCAACTAACTCCACTACAGCAGCCAATATGAACGCATCAAACACTAATGCCACTCAGGAAGCCATTAACAATCTTCTAAATGGTGGTAGCACTACTGCTGGATGGAGTAATACTGCGGTAGCCAACGTAACAACACTCTTCAGCAATAATGATAGTTATGCCCAGCCACACATTAATAATGTTAGTAAAGATACTCTAGTTACCTCCTACGGCCCAGCCTCAACAAACGGCCAAGCCAAGGTAGGTATCTACTATAACTACTGTGCCGCATCTGCCAGTACTTACTGCTACGCAATAGAACAAGGCATAGATGTACCAGATACCATCATTGACGCTTCGCAAGACATCTGTCCAGCTAACTGGAGAATGCCTACTGGCGGCAATGCTGGAGAATACTTCAAGCTGGCTCAGAAATATGGCAGCGATGCGAGCAACACTAATAGTCTACAATATAACCTGTCTACGCCTCTGTCGGGCCTCTACGAAGGTAATCTCGCGAGAGATCAGGGTAGCCACGGCTTCTTGTGGTCGTCTACCTACTACAATAGCAACCTCATGAATTACCAGTACGTGAATCCGACTCTCGCGGACCTGAACAACAGAGGCTATCGCCTCCTTGGACTATCTATGAGATGTTTGATGGCTGATTAGTCTAGTGCTGGTGTCGCCGGATTGTTCTTTGCTCTGTGTTCTCCGGTGCCACCTCCTTGGATTTGCGTTGGTGTTTCCAGTGGTACTTAAACCTACATGGATCGAATCTACGTATGGATAAAACCCCGGGTTCCTAGATAACTGTACCAATCTAATTAATTTACCTACAATTATTCGTATCGGCTCGATTTATCTTAGAGATTTACATAACTCTTCAATTAATTAAGGGCTTATTCTACCACAGCCTTAATCCGTCTCACTCCAGCAGATGATGACTCTTCTTTCTTGATATGGAATTTGCCGATTACGCCGGTATGCTCCACATGTGGCCCACCGCAGACCTCGCGTGAGACGGGATTATCAAAGTCACCAATCGTGTAAACCTTTAGCTTCTCCGGATACTTATCCCAGAATTGCCCATGTGCCTTTAGAATATCTCGTGCGTATTCCTTATCGTACTCATCAAACACTACCGGTAAATCCGCCTCAATCCATTCATTTACCTGGTCTTCTACGGCTTTTTTCTCTTCGTCAGTCATTTTGTGGTCGAGATTGAAGTCGAAACGTACTCTATCGGCCGTGATGTTGGAACCCTTTTGACAAATCGACGGGTCGACGTGCTTCTGTAAGGCCGCAAGAAGCAAGTGGCAAGCCGTATGATATTTCACAGTCTGTTCGCCGTGGTTTTCGAGCCCACCTTTAAACATCCCCTTCGAGGCAGTCTGTGAGCGCTCGCGCTGCTCTTTTAAGGCTTCATCGAACTCCTCGCGATAATTCTCCGTCAAATCAATCCCCTCGCGGTAACACTCTTCAATAGAGAGCTCCATCGGAAAACCGTAAGTGTCCTGGAGTTTAAACAAGTCTGTGCCGGACAACTTCAAGCTAGCTTTAAGGGGATCTCCGGAGGTTACGACCGAGGTGGAAGACGCGTCGCCCCCGTGACGACGGGCGGCGACGACGTCGTGCCCCTTGGAGCTAGTCTGAGGTTGCTTGGCAAGCTTTCTTAGCTCCCTTAGCCCTCGATTGAGGGTTTGTCGGAAGGCTTTTTCTTCTTTCAGCATTACCTCAAGCGCTACTTCACGGTGGGTAAGAATCGAATCTGGCAAGTCCTTGTAGTTTTCAGCCACCACCGGTACTATTTCGGCTAGGAAATTAGAAGAGATACCAAGATCGAGGGCTCTTAGAATCGCACGACGTAGCAGGCGCCGCATTGCGTACCCCTGAGTCTTATTTGACGGCGTTAGCCCCTGCGCAGCTAGTAGATACGCACCCCGAATATGGTCGGCAATCACTCGCATTTCGTCGGTGTTGTTATCGTAAGACTTACCAGAGATCTCCTCTAGCTTATCAATAATCGGTTTTAGTAAAGAAATCTTAAACACATCAAAACTGCCAATCGCCGCCGCCGTAATTCTCTCCAGCCCAGCGCCAAAGTCAACATTTTTCTGTGCGAGTTCGGAGAAAGACCCGTCTTCGTTGCGCCGATATTGCATGAAAACTTGGTTGCCGATTTCCATGAATCGTGCCCCATCGGAAGCTGGATGCGACAGACCGTATTTCTCTACGTCCTGTTTGTCTTCACCAAAATCGTAAAATACCTCAGAATCCGGCCCACACGGGTCACCAATTGGAGTAGATTCGCATCCTCCACCGCGGCTCCACCAGTTTTCCTTATCATTATAGAAGAAAACTCTTTCCCCCGGTTTAATGCCGCGTTTGTCGCCATTTTCGGCAGTGTCGATTTCGGCAATTTTCGCTTCAATGCCGGCTTCTCTAAATACTTCTTGCCAAATTTCGGCCGCCTCGGTGTCTTTTGGAATACCATACTTTTCATTGCCGATAAAACAGGTAACATAAATTCTCTCAGGATCAAGACCAACTTCTTTCGTTAGGAATTCAAAGAAATTATGGATTTGCTCTTTCTTGAAATAATCCCCAAGTGACCAGTTGCCCAGCATCTCGAAAACCGTAGTATGCCTAGGGTCTCCCACATCCTCAATGTCCTGCAAGCGCATCGAAGGCTGAGAATCCGTCAAACGCTTTCCTTCCGGATGTTCTTTTCCGAGTAGGTATGGGAGTAGCGGCTGCATTCCGGAGCCAGTAAATAATGTCGTTGGGTCATTTTCTAGCACCAATGGGGCGGGCGCAATTACTTTGTGGCCCTTTTTCTGTTGAAATTCTAAGTATTTTTTTCTAATTGTATTCGCATCCATAGGGATAATTATACCAGATTTTAGAGGTATTCATATAGCTAATATTCTAACGAAAGGCGTTGTTGAATAATTCGTTGAACGGGTGGTCGCAACCTCTGTTCTTGGGACCGTAAGCTTGGCCGAACGGCCTTGAGTGTGTCCCAAGAATAGAGGTGCGACCAGGACCCGCACGAATTATTCAACAACGCCTGACGCCGGATGCGCCTCTTGACTAGTCGGGTTGCTCGTGCTAGAATATACATAAGCAATAATAAATAAACAAGGAAACATTATGGCTCAAGCAAAGAAAAAAACTGCGACAAAAACTGCCAAAAAATCTTCTTGCTGCGCAAAGAAGCAGACTCAGAAGAGGAGCGGCATGCGATATGAAAAATATCAGCGTGGTCAGCAATCTAATATGTTCTTCGTAGTCTCGATGAGCGTTTTAGCTGCATCGCTCTTATTCGCAGACCTTATCATGATTACTGCCTAAAATTGGTGGTCAATTTGCAAATCTTATCATGATTGCCGTCTATAGCCGACAGTCATAAAAAACGCCTCCTCTACCGAGGGGGTGTTTTTTAGTCAATAATCCCGCCACCTAGGCAGATTTTATCGTCATATAGTACCGCGGATTGTCCGCTCGCAGGGCGTTTTACCTCGCTTTCAAAATGCAGTATCTCTCCGTCAAACCGTGCTGGGACGAGTGGCGCCCGGTGTCTCAGACGGGTCAGTACTTGTTTATCCCGAGGCATGTCCTCTTGGTTTTTTCGTATTAGAACATCTTTTAGTCTTAATTCTTTCGTCCAGACTGCCTCGTGGTTGAGATTTTTTGACACATAAATGATGTTTTTTGCCAAGTCCTTCTTTACGACATAATACGGCATCCCATCATTTACGACACCCTTTTCTCCGTCTAGATACAGTCCATGTCTCTGCCCAATCGTATAGAAGATGGCGCCCTCGTGATAACCCAGTATGCGGTCGCTCTCGATTTCGCGGATTTCGCCTGGCTCAACATCGATATACTGTTTAAGAAAATCTCTCATACCCACTTCTCCTACAAAGCAGACTCCCATTGACTCTTTTTTATAAGCATTATGTAAATGGTGCTCGGCGGCTAGTTTTTTAACTTCAGGCTTTAGCATCTCGCCAATCGGGAAAATAGTATGCGCTAGAGCTTCTTCCGAAATCCGGTAGAGAAAATATGTCTGATCTTTGTTCTCGTCCACGGCCCTTAGTAGTCGTGATGGAGCGCCCGAGACTCGTTCTACTCGTGCATAATGCCCAGTCGCAATATAGTCTGCCCCGGCCGCCATAGCCTTTTCGTAAAACAACTTAAACTTAATCTCTTGATTGCACATAATATCGGGGTTGGGCGTATTGCCTTTGCGAAATTCTGCCAACATGTACTCCACTACCTTCTCGCGGTAGTCTTTTTCAAAATCCCAAACCTCAAAATCGATTCCGAGTTTCACAGCTACGCGCTTGGCATCGGCGAGGTCCTCAGCCCAAGGGCATTTCATGCCAGGCAGGTCTTCAGACCAGTTTTTCATATAGACGCCAATTACATTGTATCCTTGTTCTAGTAAGAGTAGCGCCGACACACTAGAATCCACGCCTCCACTCATTCCAACAAAAACCGTCTTAGCCATTTACTCTCCTCTCTTCGGAGCGCACTACTTCATTGATAATCTTTGCGGCCTCATGAATTTGTTCTTCGGTGTTGGTTTCTCCGAGGCTAATCCTGAGGGAGCCGTTAATCTGCGTGTCGGATAAACCGATTGCTTTTAGTACGTGCGACCTTACGCCTTTAGACGCGGCACAGGCTGCGCCAGTGGCTAGGTACACTCCTTTATCTTCAAGTAAAAAGATTAGCCTCTCGGCATCTATACCATTATAGCATAGAACAATGAAATTGTCAAGAGAATGCTTACGGTTAATTAGTTCGTAATCTTCCAATTCCTCCAGTAGTATCTTTTTCCATGAAGCATACTTTTTGCGATTGAAAGCCAAGTGCTTTTTGGATAGTTCGACCGCCTTAGCAAATCCAATTACGCCCGGTACATTCTCGGTGCCAGAACGCAAGCCGTTTTCTTGTCCGCCACCCAGACTTAGCGGATGGAGATTAGCCTCATGCGAGACATAGAGGGCACCGACTCCCTTAGGCCCGTAAACCTTGGCGGCATTGAGCGTCAAGAGGTCTACTCCTAACCTCGCTACGTTAATATCGAGTAGAGATAAAGCTTGCGAAGCGTCTGAATGAAGCAGTAACTGCCGCTTAACCCCGCGTTTCGTCCGGTCAATTTTGACTTCACGAATAATCTGAGCTACGTCGGCGAGCGGTTGAATTGTGCCAAGCTCGTTATTGACGAGCGCCACCGAAATTAGTTCAGTTTCATCGGTAATTTTATTTCGTAAATCATCCAAATCAATTAGTCCACTTGACAGGACTCGTATCGGCTCGCCGCCGTAGGTCTCCGCCACCCGCCGTACCGAATCATGCTCGGTTACGAGATATAGTATGGACGGGTGACGGTCGTGGAGGGGGTCCCCCGCTGAGCTTCGCGAAGTGGGGGAGGAGAACGACCGGCAGGACCCGTCCAGAGATATAGCTGTAAACGCCAGATTATTCGCCTCGGTCGCTCCTGCCGTGATAACTAAATCTGAAGCCTTAGCTCCTACCGCATGCGCGATCGTCGCTTTTGCCGCCTCGTAATCGGCCGCCACTTTCTTAGCTGGCAGATAAGCGGCACTTGGATTAAAAAAATCATGCAAAAAATATGGCTTCATCGCCTGAAGTACGTCAGGAAGTACTGGCGTTGCCGCTGCATGATCAAGATAAATCATAAACTCTATTATACCATATTTCAGGCAAGAAGCAAAACCCCAGACAAAAGTCTGGAGTAACAAGCACCTGTCGCCTCGGAATGACAATTAGGAATCTGTACTTTGCTTAACCGCGATAAAATGATAGGATTTTTCCCCGTCAGTTAGATCGAGTCTACCTGCGTTTTGATCGAGAGAATATTCGTATTCGTTTTCGAGCAGATAGAGCCAATTTGTCTCGATTTTGAGTTTGTTATCTTCAATTGCCCAGATAAAGTCATACTCATCGAGACCTCCATTCGTAGACAGCTTACCCTTTCCGATCTCATCAAAATTCCACACCACAAGGGCCACATCAACATCTAAGCAATTCGTCTCTTCAAGATTATCCTCTCCACAGTTCGTCACGTAATCAGCGTCGTCTTGAGTGCCGCTCTCAGTTGCAGTGTCACTTCGAGCATCGCCCTTAGCAGTAGCGCCCTCATCTAGAAGCCAAGTTCTTCTAGCTACCAGGTATTCGCCATCTGGGACTTTATTATTCTCGGTAACTAACCTCAGTACGAGAAAGATGACCCCAGCAGCAAGTATTGCAATGCCGACAATTAGTACTATTAACGAAATACGCTTCTTCTTATTCATAAGACAATTTTAGCATAAAAAATCGCAGACCTGCGATATTTAAGAACATCGACAAATTCTGCGTCTTTTTTACAGATAGCAAAATGCGGCAGCACAAGCTAGTCGGCGCTTTTTAGACGTAAAGCCTAGTCTTAATAATATCAAGATAGGCTGCAGCCGCTTTCCGAAAATTATCCAGCTCAGCACCGGTAATTTTTTGATACTCTGCCCCGTTTTGGCTCTTAAAAACACCATTTGGGTGTACTTCGTACCGAATCGTCATATCATAGTCATGCCCAAGTTGATCCTTGTAGCTCTCATGCCAAATCCAGACGTTCTTTTTGGATTCAAAAAACTCACGCTGGTGTCCGTCTGGGATAGGCCCAAAAAGCGTCCGCCCAAGAGCGCTTTCGGCGTTAAGAAGCTCCTGGTAAGACAAACGGTTCGAATAAAACCGTGGCAAACCGCGCCGTACCATCGGTTTCTTACCTAAGAGTTTTGTAGTCGACATCGCTCTATCTCCTCCGAGATGGCATTCAACTCTCTAAAAATCGCAATGGTTTCCGGCGTTGCCTCCTCAAAAAGGTAGGCCTCGCGCTTTTCTAGCATCGGTACCTTATATTCCGAATAGTTTTCTTGCATTTTTTGTAGTCTCCACCTCTATTACTTGGTATTCTTGACCTATTTTCCTAGATAGCCATTCCGCTATCTTGCGAATATAGGCCGGTTCATTAATTATACCACGAAACGGCTCTGGAGTCAAGAAGGGAGCGTCAGTTTCGAGTAAAATCCGTTCCAATGGTGGAGTAGGCAAAGTGGAGTAGGTAGCGAGGCCATTCACCCCTACAAAAAACTCAGTTTCGTTTAAGATCCGCCTTAGAACCCGTTTGTTATCTGTAAAAGAGTGCACTACGCCCCTGATTTTGGGGAAATTTGCCAAAACCGGAAAAAAATCGTCATACGCTTCGCGTACATGAAATGAGACTGGCAAATCGTTATCTGTTGCCAACTGAAGCATCTGTTCGAATAACCTTATTTGTGCCTCACGGTCGTATCCTTCATAATGGTAATCTAATCCCACCTCGCCAATTGCTACCGGGGCTATGTGGTTGCCATCTAAAATATCTTTTTCGGAACCGGCTATCCCGTCCTCAACGTCATACACTGGGACGCCGGCAGAACCGTCCCCTCGGGACGAACCTGTCGGGTCCGTCAGGAATATACGTTTCGGACGGTCAAACCGGAAATTGTTCCGAGAAAAGATATTTTCAGATGACACCTCAGCTCCACTAGCGTACTCTGGGTGGATACCATAAGTCCAGTAAATATTCTGATGGCTAGATGCAAACTCTTGTGCCGCAAGCGAATCTTCGTGGTTTGTTCCAATGCAAATAATCTTCTCTATCCCAGCCTCGTGTGCGCGGGCAGTCATCCCCTCCGCCTGTTCGGCGGTGAAGAACTCTCGGTCGTGCAAATGACAATGCGAATCAATTAACATGAGAAAATTATATCATAGAGACTCTTGTGTGCTGGCTTTTATTACTAAAGAGAAGTGAACAGCTTACAGGAACCGGCGTACCGAGGCCTAAATGGCCTTATTTTCTCTTTTTCGCTTGATTGGGTCAAGCTGTCTCTTGCGTAGTCTCAAGGACTTTGGTGTAACCTCGAGTAGCTCGTCATCAAGCAAGAAATCTAAGCATTGCTCGAGCGACAACTGTGTATAGGGTGTTAGTTGAATCGCGCCATCTGAGGCGTGGGTCCGCATGTTAGTGAGCTGTTTTTCGCGGCAAATATTGATGTCGAGGTCGTCCTTCTTGTTGGATAAGCCAATAATCATGCCTTTATAGACCGGCACTCCAGGCGGGATGTATAAAATCCCACGCGCCTGCGCTGCGTCTAGTGCGTAAGCGGTCGAGACGCCGTCTTCAAATGAAACCAAGGCGCCGTTACGTTCTGGTTTATACTTCCCCTCAATCGGGCGATAACCAGATGGAATACTAGACATAATCACAGTTCCTTTTGTGGCGGTTAGTAGGTTATTGCGAAGTCCAATCAGGGCAGCAGTAGAAATTGTATAGACAAATCTAGTAGCGCCCGATGAAGTAATCTCTTGGGTTTTTAGCTCTGCTTTTCTGACGCCTAGCTCTTGAGAGACCGCGCCTACAAACTCCGGGCTCACTTCAATCGTCAAATCCTCAATCGGCTCACTCTTAACTCCGTCAACCTCGCGATAAACCACCTCTGGTCTACCGACTTCCATCTCGTAGCCTTCACGACGGAGAGCCTCAATCAGTACCGAGAGATGCAATTCCCCACGCCCCGAGACTTTATATCCTAACCCATCGGGCTGAATCTTAAGTGCAATATTGGTTTCTAGCTCTCTCTCGAGCCTCTCGGCTATTTGTCTCGAAGTCGTAAATTCACCCTCGCGCCCCTTCAAAGGCGAAGTGTTCGGCCCAATATAGATAGATAGAGTTGGTGCCTCAAGTTCAATTGTAGGTAGAGCTTCGGGATTATCTCCAGTGGCAATCGTATCTCCGATATTAGCCTCTGCTACACCAGTAATCGCTACAATGTCCCCAGCAATCGCCTCCGGCACCTCCTCTTTGCCAAGACCGCGGTAAGAAAAAATCTGGTCAATTTTTGCGCGCTTCGCGACGAGCGACGCCGCCGGGGGGACCCCCGCGGAGTCCTTAGACGACGTTGGGGAAGCTGCGGCGGCAGGACCCGTCGTAAGGTGTTGCAAGAGTGTGACATTTTGGTTTTTCTTCAGCTTGCCGCGGAAGATTTTGCCGATACAATATTTGCCGAGATAACTGTCACCAGCTAATGCAGCCACCAGTAGTTGCGCTGAGTCGGAGTCGGTATCAACGGATGGTGCGGGGATATCATTGATAATTGATTCAAAAATCACGTGCAAATCATTATCTAGCTCCGGGGTTTTGCCGGCTCGCCCTTCGCGTGCGATTGCGTAATATACTGGGTAAAACAGCTGCGATTCGTCAGTAGCAAGCTCCAGGAAAAGACTCTCGATTTCACTTAAAACCTCGTCGATTCTCGCGGCGGGCTTGTCGATTTTGTTGATAATCACTACCGGCTTAAGCCCGAGATTGAGTGCTTTCGATAAGACGAATTTGGTTTGCGGCATTGGGCCCTCCTGTGCGTCGACAATCAGAAGTACCCCATCGGCCATATTGAGAGTTCGCTCAACCTCGCCAGAAAAATCTGCGTGCCCTGGCGTATCGATGATATTAATCTTATATCCGTTATAATAAACGCAGGTCTGCTTCGCTGTAATAGTGATACCGCGTTCGTGTTCCTGATCGCCCGAGTCCATAATTAAGGTCTGGTTCATTTCGGCTTGGTTATCACGGAATGTGTGCGATTGCTTCAAAAGCCCATCGACCAGGGTAGTCTTGCCGTGGTCTACGTGCGCAATAATCGCCACATTTCGTATCATATCTTTGTTCAAAGTCATAGAGGTAATTCTACCACAAATTGACAAAAAATACAATCCGTGATATAATAATAAGATATGGCCAACCGAAACAAACACCTAAACCCAAATCAAGCCTACGAGCCAAAGCGCTGCTGGGTTGGCGACGTGCATAAGATCTGTTATGACACCAAGGAAGAAGCCGAACTCGCCGCACAGGTTGCCGCCTATGATCATGGCGCCCCAGAACTCACGGTTTATAAATGCGAATATGGCGACCACTGGCACCTTAGCTCAAATCGCTAAGTGACATCAATAATTCTTTTGCTCTATTTCCATAGGCAATCAAAATCACTAGACAATACTAAAAGGCTCTTGACTCTGTTTTCATTGGCAATTCAAATTGCCGAGCCCTTACCAAACGATTTCTGATTCTCCGTGTTCCGCCAAAAAGTGATTGGCTTTCGAAAAGTGGTGGTTTCCAAAGAAACCAGTATGGGCCGAAAGCGGCGACGGGTGAGGCGACTCGAGCACTAAGTGTTTGCTCTGATCAATCAGAGATTTTTTATTTCGTGCGTCCCTTCCCCAGAGTAGGAATACTAGATGTGGGCGAGTCTTATTGAGGTATTCGATCGTAGCGGTCGTAAAGGTCTCCCAACCTTTACCTCGGTGCGAGCCGGCGCGATGCGCTTCCACGGTGAGTACGGTATTTAGAAGCAGCACTCCTTGTTTTTGCCAATTTTTCAAATTCCCGGTCTTATTCTGATGATGGCCGATGTCGTTGTCGATTTCTTTGTAAATATTAATCAGCGATGGTGGAATTGGTTGGTTATCCGGCACCGAAAAAGCCAGTCCTTCTGCCGCTCCAGGTGTGTGATAAGGGTCTTGTCCTAGAATTACGACTTTTACATCATTTAAATCAGTAGAAAAAGCCGAAAAAACCTGTGATTTTTTCGGATAAATCGTCTTAACCTCGTAGGCCTGATGAAGAAACTTCGCAAGTTCCTCAAAATACGGCTTTTTAAACTCGCTTTTTAGAAACGGCATCCAACTCTCATGCATAGTATTACCTCTTTTTGCCATTATATCACGAAGCATCCTCATTAAAACCATGTTATACTATGGTTATAGACGAGGAGCTCTAATGTTTATAGTCATCGAAGGCCAGGACGGTGCCGGAAAGGATACCCAGGCGAAACTATTACAAGAATACTACGAAAAACAAGGCAAAAAGGTTGTCGCCTATGCTGAGTCTGGGACTGACAGCTCGGACGAATTTCTCTCCACGATTGCCAGGCTCAACTACGGCTCAAACCAGGATATTGGTGACCGCACCCGCGCAATGCTATACCTCGTGAATCGCTACGAGCAGTGGCGTCGTCTAGCCGAGCCTGCTCTTAAAAACAGCGACATCGTTATTATAACGAGATATTGGCTATCAACTCTGATTTATAGTGGCTACGGAGCCGGAGTCAGCAAGTCGCTTATCGTTAAACTTCACAAGCTGATAATGCCAGAGCTCTATTTTCATCCTAGTCATTTATTTATCCTCACTATTAGCGAAGAAGAACAACAAAAACGTCTCCAGGCTCAGCACGGCCCAGCTTGGGATCGCCAAAAAGAAGTCTGGAAATCCAAAAATGCAGCTTTTCAGCAGAAGATTAATCACGCGTATCTCAAAGTCGCCCAGGACTACGATATTCCCCTCGTGGACGGCATTGGCACAAAAGAAGAGGTCTTCACCCGGATTGTAGAAATACTAAATAGCTACCAAAATAGCCATTGGTCTAATTGATGCAGTAAAAAGCACCACAACGTAACATTGTGGTGCATGCTTTTTAGTTAGGAACGTGTTGCCATACTTCACCGTACAAATCGTAGGCAACTTCCCACCTTTCATTTAAATACTGATAAAAGCAATTGCCTATCTTAATCTTCCCGTACAACTTGAGGCCATCCAGTAAGCGAGGGATTATATTTGGATACCGAGTAGTGATTATTAAGCTAGGAAAACTAAATTGCTTTTCAGTGTAGCCGTGCTTTTTGGTCTCATCATTGCGGTAAAGAAACCCAAAGTCATGCTGGACGCGAATAGCTCCGAATTGGTCGCAGCTCTCGCCTTCGAAGAAAAAAGTCCGGTCCCAAAGCTTCGGTTCACCATTGGAATAGCAAGAGATTACAGGACGAAGTGCCAACTCATCCTCCTCTCGGTGAGTCATTAAGAAAGATAATAGATCCACTTCGTTGGCCATTGGCTTTGTATCTTTGTGGACTAGCCAGTAATTATCCTTGATGGCAACCATGAAGTAATCATTTCCGTAATTACGGCACTTTGCGTAACTGTTTGCAAGCCACTCGCCATCTTTGCTGACCGGGACAGCAAAGTTGCATCCATGTAGTATAAACTCGTGTAGGGTTAAAAAAGATTCTTCCATTATTTTAATACCTCCTTTCGAATTGGCCACCAAACCACTTAGTGACCCCTCCAAAACAATCGTTGCTGACCGAATAACTCTATATTTGCAACAATAGCTTAGGCGGAGTCGCATAGCACGTGGTAGCATTCTAAAGACGGTCTAAAAAAATAACAGCCATAGGCTGAAAACCAATTCCCTTTAATGTTCGGCGCCTCTGGATAGTAAATACTCATCTCTAGCTCCCTAGCCGCTCACCAATATTATAGCATACTTACCGATAAAAGTCAATTATGACTTCGATATAGAATACCCTAGACCAATCATCCCCCTTCGGCAAACTGTGAATTGTATAGCTCCGCATAGAATCCGCCCAGTTTCAGAAGCTCCTCATGACTCCCCTGCTCTACGATATTTCCGTCTCGCATCACAAGAATTAAATCTGAGTTCCGAATAGTCGATAGACGATGAGCAATCACGAAGGATGTTCTTCCGTGAGTCAGTTTCTCGAAAGAATCTTGAATCAGCTGCTCAGTGCGTGTGTCAACGTTGGAAGTTGCCTCATCCAGTATCATCATCGGTGGGTCTGCTACCATGGCTCGCGCTATGGTGATTAACTGTTTTTCGCCAGCCGAAACATTGTCTGAATCTTCAGAAATCTCCGTCTTGTAGGCCTTTGGTAAGGCTTCGATGATATGGTGCACATTTGACGCCTTGGCGGCTTTTTTGATGTCGCTAAGAGATGCATGCAAATTCCCATAGCGCAGATTCTCTTCCACGGTGCCAGAGAATAGCCATGTGTCTTGTAACACCATTCCAAATAGCTTCCTCACGTCGGCGCGTTTCATTTCGCGAGTCGGCACTCCGTCTATAGCGATATATCCAGAATCTGGTTCGTAAAAGCGCATGAGTAGGTTGATTAAAGTAGTTTTTCCTGCGCCAGTTGGCCCAACGATGGCAACTTTCATGCCTGGCTTTACTTTCACAGAAAAATCTTTGATAATGGGTCGCCCTGGAACATAGCTAAAGGAAACATGGTTAAATTCAACTGCTCCATGTATCTCGGCAATACTCCGCGCTGGTTCGATATCTGGTTCTTCCTCCGGTTCGTTCAAAAATTCCGAAATCCGCTCAGTTGCCGCAAGTAGCGATTGCATTGTAGAAGTAGTGGAAGCGAGCTCGGTGATTGGACGATTAAATCGAGCAACGTACTGAATAAAAGCTTGAATATCACCAATGCCGATTTGTCCCTGCACGACAAAAGTTCCACCCAGCGCGCAAATTGCAACATAACCGAGATTTGTAAAGACGTGCGTCACCGGAAAAGAAAGCGACGAAAAGATTTGCGCTTTGCGAGCCACGGTAGTTAACTTCTCATTGACCTTGTGAAAATTCCGAATTGCGCTTTCCTCATACGAATTAGACTTGATCACAATTTGGCCAGAATAGTCTTCCTCGATCTCGCTATTTAGCGCGCCGAGAATCTTTTGCTGCTGGCGAAAGTATTTTTGCGCATGCCTCATGATCTTCCCGACCACCAAAACCGAGACCGGTACTACTACAAACGAGATTAAGGATAAAGGCACGCTAATTGTTAGCATAATGATCATCACTCCAACAAGGGTAGTGAGCGACATTGACATATCGGCAATCTCTTGCGACATCGAAGTTGTAAGGATATCAACATCGTTTGACATCCTCGATAATGTGTCGCCGTATTGATGCTTGTCAAAGTAAGAGATAGGTAGGCGTGAAATTTTATCAAGAATTCGCTCCCTCAGCTCCTTAGTATATTTTGCAGATACTACCGCTAGAATATATGCCTGTGCATAGCTCAGCAGCCCCGAAGAAATAAAGAGAGCAATCACGGTTAGAGCCTTACCTCCGAGTAAAGACCAGTTGAGATCAGGGTAGGAATTCACGGCAATGGTAGTCATTTCGCCTAAAATCTTCGGGATAAATAGGCCGAGTACTGCGGACGTGATTGTTAGAAGCACGCTCCCCAGAATCGCGAAGCGATATTTTTTGATTGATTTTAGAAACACTTTAAATAGCGTCCACATCGACTTGGTCTTTTTGGCTCTTTTTTCAAATCTAGACATACTCTGCCTCCCCCGAAAGATGGTTAGAGCGGACCGTATGGCTAGATTCTGTTTCAATATCGCTTCTGTGAAGAGCCTTATGTGTTGCCGATGATTCCGCTTGATTACCGGTAGCAGTCTTGTGATTCGTGGTATACCTTTCAGCCAGTTTCAACTCTGCTTTAAACTCTTTATCGGAGAGTTGCGATTTTACAATTTCGCGATAAACTTTACATGAGTTGATTAACTCGAGATGTTTGCCTTTTCCTACCATTCTACCGTCGTTTAATACAATGATCTGGTCAGCATCCTTTATAGTAGACACTCTCTGTGCGACGATTAGCACGGCCGTAGAGCCGGTGATTTCTTTAAGGGCACTGCGCAATTTCGCGTCAGTCTTCATGTCGAGAGCCGAGAAAGAATCGTCAAATACCAAGATGTCAGGATTCTTACAAATCGCTCTCGCGATGGCTAACCTCTGTTTCTGCCCACCAGAAACATTAGTTCCACCTTGCGCTATATGGTGATTGTATTTTTCGGGCAACTTTTCAATGAAGTTTTCGGCCTGCGCGATGCGTGCCGCTTTGCGCATTTGCTCATCGCTTGCGTTTGGTGCTCCAAATTTAATATTAGATTTGATGGAACCGGCAAAAAGTATACCCTTTTGCGGGACAAAACCAATCCTAGAAATCAAATCCTTTTTATCATAGTCTTTTACATTCACCCCATTTACTAAGACCTCGCCCTCAGTGGCTTCGTAGAACCTCGGGATCAGGTTAATTAGAGTAGATTTGCCAGAGCCGGTCGAGCCAATAAAAGCCGTGGTCTCTCCTGCAGAAACCTTAAACGAGATATTATCTAGTACCTTCTCTTCGGCTTTCGGATAAGCAAAATCCACATCTTTAAATTCCACAGAAGGAATCACTTCTGGTACCTTGTCGGTTTTGTCTTTCCATGTCATTTTCGAAGATTTACTAAGGACTTCATTAATGCGGTGAGCCGAGACATTCGCGCGTGGTAGCATCACGAATAGCATAGACATCATCAAGAACGAAATCATCACATGGGTAGTGTATTCCGCAAAAGCTGTCATGTTACCAAGATAAGCAATATCCTTGGTTAGTAGCGAAATGCCTATCCATGAACAAAGCAAAGTAGTGCCATTAAACACTATGTTAATGATAGGATTTTGTAATTCCAAGATTTTGTCAATAAAGATCAAAAGTCTTGTTAGTGTTGAGTTAGTTTTATCAAACTTCTGCTTTTCGAGCTTTTCGTTGTTAAATGCTCGGACTACTCTAAGGCCAGTCAGGTTCTCTCGAGTGAGTAAAGTAATTTTATCAACCAATGTCTGAAAAATCTTAAATTTTGGCACAACGAGCGACATGATTGAGATTACAGAACCAAGAATCGCCCCCGCCCCGACTAAAATTATCCAAGACATATCGGGAGCCGTCTGTATCGCCATAACTACGGAGATGATACAGAAGAGTGGCGCTCTTACCATCATCATCAACATCATAATCATCACGGCCTGGACCTGATTTACGTCATTCGTGGTACGGGTGAGCAAAGAGGCGGTGCTAAAATCCTGCACATCAAGGATATTGTAATTGATAACCTTTTGGAAGATCGCCGCGCGAATATCTCTAGCGAAGCAAGTACCAACGCGTGCCGAAAAAATACTTGAGACTAAAGCGGCTACGGCTGAAATTGCTGCGAGTATGATCATCGACAAACCTTCTTGCCAAATATAGTCGATATTACCCGGCACAATACCATTATTAATAATATTAGCCATTAGCGCCGGCAAACGTAAGGTTGTGTAAACCTGCGCGGTAGTGGCGATTAGTAGAATCAGTGTTTGCCACCAGTAAGGCTTTAAAAATCGAAAGAGTTTTAACATATTGATTAATTATACTACAGTTTATTTACTGCGCTTCCTTTCTAAATGCATAAAAAAGTAAATAAGCGGCCCCATAATAATATAAATATAATACGAGAAGAATCGCCAAACCAACATTGCCCAAAAGACGTAGCCTGAAGAGAGAGCCGAGAATACGATAAAGAAAGTTCCCTCAGCTGCACCAGCATTGCCTGGGGTTGGTACAAAATAGACTGCAGAAGTTACGGCAACAGTAGTAACAAAACATGGCAAAAAATCCACTGTTCCGCCAAACGCCGACAAGACAAAGAAAGGTATCATAGATATGAGTACGTTAAAAGTCACGGACATCGCCACAGTTTTAATAAATAGACCACGAGTTTTTAGAATCTTGCGCACGGACTTTGCATACTCAGTAACCTCATATTCGGCCTTTTCGGTGGCCTGTTTTTTATCCTTCACGATATGGACTTTTGCCAAAAATGATACGAATAGCCCCAATATTTCGGTGGTAGCTTTCGGTAAAAACGTTGCAATCATCACGGTAATCGGCCAAAAAGCGTAAAATATTAATCCAAAACAAGCCGTCCCAATCAGCACGGCGTTATGGATCGAGAGACTGCCAAATAAGAAGCAAAACACTGCGATAATAATGAACCCAATTTGCCCCGATATCATCCCAAAAATCGGTATCGAAGTAGATACGCCGTCTGGGAGATTACTATTTTTTCGCATATAGTATATTTGAAAGGGCTGTCCACCCACTGCGGCTGGGGTGATGTTGTCGTAATATTTGCCGAGCAGAACTGTTCGTCTTGCTATCTTCCTAGCGTGTTTTTTGTTAAATCTCGCTTTGTCTTTGGACATCTCGCGCATCATTAGAGTATATTTATGAATCTCGAACCAAATCGCAATCAAAAAGCATAGTGCAGCCGGAATAAGGAGCCACCAATTAATCTTAACCTCGGAAAGCGCTACGGCATTTTCTGAATTGCCAAATTCCGAAAACGCCGTGATTGCAATCACAGCCACATTGATCAATACGAAAAGAACGATCAGAAGAGGCTTCTTAAGGAGCTTTTTGGGAGAGGGTTTTCGAGGACCAGAAGAAGACCCGGTCATTCTGCTATCTTGTTGATTCATTTGCTAGCCCTTAGCTGCCCTAATATTGGGATATTCTTCGAAAAGAACTCTGATGCATCCTGCAATCGGGATAGCAATAATCGCTCCGAGTAACCCAAACATATAAACGCCAATCGTGACTGCGCACAGAATCGTAACAGGGCGAAGGTTTAACGCGTCTCCCTGAATCTTTGGGGCAATTACGTTGTTCTCGATCTGTGCATATATGATATATATTATTGCAAAAACCAAACCGGCCACGGGATTAGAAAATACTAGAAGTAAAGTCACGAGTGTGCCGCCAATGAATTGCCCGAACATTGGAATTAAATAGAAAAGCATAGTAATCATCCCCATCGGTATAGCGAGGCTCGACGAAACACCCAAGAAGAGCGAAAGACAGAACACAATTAGTCCCGAAGCGAGTCCATCAATCATGGCGACGAATACCTGCCTCGATACATATGTTGATACCACACTCGCCATTCTAGAAACAGCTTTACGAGTGACTTTAGTACGTTTGTTTTCCTCTTCATCTCCAAGTGTCTTCCATAGTGCATCCATCATTTCGGGGCCCTCAAGCAGAAATAGCAGGGTGAGTACTAGTACTAGTACGATTTTCATAATAATATCTGCCGCTCCGCTAACGCTCGAAATCAGATTATCTCCGATAATCCCAAGCATACCTTTTGATAAACTATCTAATGCCTTCGTGATTTCGCCCTGCAAATTTTGCACGCCAATATTCCGACCAAAGCTGTTGACTCCATCCCAACCGCCGAAAGTCTTCTCAAACATTTCTGGAAAATGCTGAATAAACTTGGAGGTTTCATTCACAACTACTGGTCCCACGATTGCGATAATTGCTCCTATTACGAGTACGACAATGAGATATGCAAAAACCGCAGATAAGGTTTGGTGTTTCTTATCCTTGCCGAAATGTTTCGTAAAAAAGTCATTCACTTTTTTTACTAAAGGCTTTAATGCTAGGGCTAAGAAAATAGAAATACCAATAATGAGTAGACCAGACAAAGCTCGGCCCAAAAACAAATAAACTAGATACGCAATTAGCGGCACTGACCAGAACTGCACGATTGTCCAAAAGTCAGTCTCAATTTTCTTTGCCATAAACCTCCTTATAGATTAATTGTAACATAAATGTTATAATTGTGTAAATGAAATTATTAATGCATACTTGCTGCGCTCCGTGCAGCGTTTATTGTATAGATAGCCTGCGCTCTGAGGGGATAGAGCCGACGCTTTTTTGGTACAATCCAAATATCCATCCGTATATCGAGTACAAGACTCGGCGTGATTGCCTGAAAGATTATGCTAAGCGAGTTGGGGTCGAGCTTATTGTCGACGAAGAGTATGGCCTAGATGAGTTCTGCAAAAACGTCGTAAACGATATTCCAAATCGCTGTGTCAATTATTGTTATAAAAAGCGTCTCACGGAAACCGTACGCTATGCCGCAAAGCACGGCTACGATGCTTTTACAACGACGCTTCTAGTTTCGC
>JAEEGL017217580.1_pt1 | contig 79710 bp, 96 predicted proteins | sample 9134231 | NCBI WGS metagenome assembly JAEEGL01 (sample SAMN16246548, study PRJNA631951) | gut metagenome | biome: gut microbiome; feature: rumen; material: fiber-attached | host: Bos | place: Iran: Karaj | collected 2018-10 | reverse complement strand
TAAAGCTGGTTTAATTATTTTATATTTTTCCTCGGCAGTCCAATATTTATTAGTTCCACCTTTTGGTCTTCCCATTTTATCATCTCCTTATACAAATTATATCAAAATAAAAATGTAAACACTTTTTTTGTGTCTACATTTTTATTATCACTTCAATTAAAATCTCGCTACTTTTTTTATCAATAATCCTTTTCTATAAATATCATTAACCTTAATTCCCATTGCAGATTGCTTTATTATTTTGATAATAAACATATGATTCCTCAAAGTTATTTGCTTCATCTTGCCAAAAAATCGCTTGATCAAAAATTTGAAGGACTATTTCTCCAACTGTACAAGTAATATAACTTGTTGGCTTATTAGGTGAAGAACAATTACTTTCATTTATAGTTACGCCAGCACTTCCAAACACTTGAATTAATGAATGTATAGCACTAGTTTGCTCTGAAACAGAAAATAATTCATTAAATACATGATTCTCAAGGCCATATTGCGTGTATGGTTGAGATAAACATATCTCATGACCTTGAACCATCGCACAAGCATAATACTTATTCTCATCTTGACCTATATAAACATTATGTCCGGTGTCCAAACCTGTTTCTTGTAGTTCTCCACCATAATCAGGAAACTCACATAAACCGACACCCGGACACGTCCCAAACCAATAATCTGATAACACCGGCACTGGAATTGAAGGATTGGAATTTTCTCCACCGGATACAGTTCCTGCTACACATGACACATTTGCTACTTTAAATTTTCCGGCATATGTTTTTCCTGATAATGTACTTTGATCGGCATTTACATTATAGAATTTACTTGTGAGTGTCCATACAGCCGTACTTGTAGTATTACCCGTTCCATCGATTTGGGCTCCACTTACCACCGTTGCACTGTAATTTGTATATGTTAATGTTGATAGGTCTGTTTCACTACTTATATTATTGGTTCCTTCACTTACATGAGCATTATTTGCAAGTGTTCCTTGAATAGTAAATTCATTTGACGATACTCCACTTGTATGAGCTGTATATTTATCTGAGGATGTCCATTCATAGACAATATCATATGTACAGACCATACTATAACTGGTGTTGGCAGTAAAATTAACCGTTAATGTTGTATTATTCTCCGCGGCTAAATTACCACTTAGACTCTCGGACATATTCGCTGCCGTAATATTAAGACTCATCCCGCCACCTAGAGTATCAAATACCATGTTGTTTCGTTCTGTTACCGTATTTACATTGGCTACATTCGTTATATTTAAATTACCTGTAGCAAAATATGCATACGTTGCCCCTATTACTAAGGCTAATAATATTACTATAATAATTGTTATTAAAACAGCATTATTCTTTTTCATATGACTCCTACTATCTATTTATAAGTTAATTATAAACTAACCATAGAATATTTACAATGATATCTTATATAGCGTATGATGAATAATGAAAGGATTGTATCATATGTATAAAAGAACACAAACAAAAGCAATTAAAGTTGGAAATATCGAAATTGGAGGAAATAACAAAGTCGTAATTCAATCAATGACTAATACTAAAACCAAGGATGTTAATGCCACTGTTAAACAAATCTTAGAATTAGAAAATGTTGGCTGTGAAATAATTAGAGTAGCATGTTTAGATCTCGAAGATGCCAAAGCCATCAAAGATATTAAAAAACAAATTCATATTCCTATCGTAGCCGATATTCATTTTGATTATAAAATAGCTCTTGAAGCCATTAAAAGTGGTGTTGATAAAATTAGAATTAATCCTGGTAATATTGGTTCTGAAGAAAATATTAAAAAGGTAGTTGATGCTTGTAAGAAACAACATATTCCTATTAGAATTGGTATTAATGGAGGTTCTTTAGAAAAAAATTTATTAGCTAATAATAAAGTTACTGTTAAAGGAATGATTGAAAGTGCAAAAAGAAATGTTGCCATATTAGAAAAATATGGTTTTTATGATATATGCCTATCTCTTAAAGCCACAGACTTGGATTTATGTATAAAAGCCTATGAACAGGCATCTAAAGTATTTACATATCCTCTTCATATTGGGATAACAGAATCAGGTACTAAATTTAGTGGTACTATTAAATCTAGTATTGGTCTTGGCATTCTTCTTAAAAAAGGCATTGGTAATACAATTCGTGTTTCATTATCAGATAATCCCAAAGAAGAAATCCTTGTAGCTAAAGAAATATTAAAAGATTGTAATCTATTCCCTGGACCCAAATTAATATCATGTCCAACCTGTGGTAGAACAAGAATAATTTATTACCAATTGCTAAAGAAATTGAATCCTTTTTACAAACTATAAATAATGATATTACTGTTGCTGTCATGGGATGTGCAGTTAATGGTCCTGGAGAAGCCAAGGAAGCCGATATTGGTATAGCCGGAGGTATAAACGAAGCAGTTATCTTTAAAAAAGGAGAAATTATCAAAAAAGGAAAACAAGAAGATATAATACCTGAATTAAAAAAAATCATAAATGAAATGATAAAAAAATAGTATAGTTCTAAGAATTATACTATTTTTTTTACATTATTTTGATAATTTTTCGTGTGCCTACACTCACGCTTGTGCACCCATTGGCCTTAAATTTTGCCTGTCGGCAAAATTAGTTTCAAGATATTAAGATATTCGAGCACTCCCGCAGAGGACAACTAATCCTACAAATAACAATAGGCATGGCCAAGTCGGTCAACTCCACAGGACTCGCTCTCGTTGTTATCGTCATATATACAATCGACAAAGCCGAAGATGTTCGCTTCACAGTAGAGGTAGCCCACACAGCAGGCAGTGCTAGTGGGACCAGCGTAGCAATCATTATTGATATCAACTGTTATTCCAGCATCAATAAATACTTGGTAGATAGCTTGCCTCGCGCTTACTTGTTGTGCGTCCGTAAAATGTCCTCTTGTGTGTCCTTCAAGTCCATATTGTGTATATGGTTGGCTTAAACATATTTCATGGCCTTGAATTATAGCACATGCATAATACTTACTACTATCTTGTCCTATATATACATTATGATTTGTTGCGCTTCCGCTTGATTGCACTGGCCCTCCTGTTGCGGGATGTGTATAAGTTGGTTCATATTGATTAGTGCTACTATTCAATGTTGATGTTGTTGTTGGAAACCAATAACTTGTTGGGCCAGGTACTGTTACAGTTCCTGCTGTACATGAGACATTAGCTACTTTAAATCTACCACTATATGTTTTGCCTGATAAAGCACTTTGATCTTGGCTTACATTATAAAACTTACTTGATAAGGTCCATACGGCCGTACTCATTGTATTTCCAGTTCCGTCTATTTGCGCTCCACTTACGACGATGGCACTATAGTTTGTATATGATAAAGTTGATAAATCCTTCTCAGTTTTAATACTATTTGTCCCTTCACTAACATGCACATTACTTGCTAGTGTTCCTTGAATCGTAAATTCATTTGATGATACTCCACTTGTATGAGCTGTATATTTGTCACTTGAAGTCCATTCATACACAATATCATATGTACATACCATACTATAACTTGTGTTAGCTGTAAAATTAACGGTTAGGGTCGTATTATTCTCCGCCGCTACATTTCCACTTAGACTCTCAGCCATATTGGCTGCCGTTATATTTAGAATCATTCCACCACCTATAGTATCAAAGACCATGTTGTTTCGTTCTGTTACCGTATTAATATTAGCAGCATTTGTAATATTTAAATTGCCTGTAGCAAAATATGCATACGTTGCTCCGATAATAAATGTTAGTAATGTAACGATGGCGATAACTATTAATACAATATTATTCTTTTTCATATAGCCACTCCTATCTTATAGGTTCATTATAGCAAAGGCAATATTTTCACGCAACAAAAAAGTATAGTTTTCACTATACTAATTCTAATTTAACCTCTAAAGCATCATCGCCACGACGTTCAGCAAGTTTAACTATTCTTGTATAACCGCCATCTCTTGATTCATATCTTTTTGCAAGATCATTAAATACCTTGGCAACTGTGTCTTTATCATTATGTAGGAAAGCTAATGCTTTTCTACGAGAAACTAGGGAACCATCTTTTCCGTAAGTAATCATTTTATCAACAAACTTACGTACTTCTTTAGCTCTAGTTTCTGTTGTAATAATACTTTCATGATTGATAACATCTTTAGTAAGACCAGCTAAAATGCTTCTTCTTACTTGAGTATCTCTACCTAATTTACGATATGCCATATTCTACTCCTTAAACTCTAGTCCTAAATCAGCAACTTTATCAAGAACTTCTTTTAAAGATTTCTTTCCTAAGTTTCTAATCTTTGTAACTTCTATTTCTTTTTTGTTAACTAAATCTTGAATGGTATGAATACCAGCTCTTTTTAAGCAATTATATGCTCTTACTGAGAATTCAACTTCTTCGATTGGTGTTTCTAATGTCTTAGTCATTGTATCAACATGTTTTTCTTGCATTATACCAGATACATTAGCAATACTATTTAAATCACATAATAAATTAAAATGCTCAACTAAAATCTTCGAAGCAAGAGCAATAGCTTCTTCTGGAGTCATACTACCATCAGTAGTTACTTCTAAAACTAATTTATCATAGTTTTCATTTTGACCTACACGTGTATCTAATACTTCGTATTTAACAACTTCGATAGGTGAAAAGTTTGAATCAACAGGAATAACACCAACTTTAGCATCCCCTAGTAATTCTTTATTAACTTTTGCTTCAACATAACCACGACCATTAGCAATCGTAAGTTCCATATCAATTTTGCCACCCTTAACAAGTGTACAAATAACTAAATCTGGATTAATTACTTCGATATCTGCATCTTTTTCAAAGTCAGCAGCTGTAACTACGCCTTCTTTATTAGCAGATAATTTTAATGTTTTAATATCTTCAGAATGATTTTTTACAACTAATTTCTTAATATTTAAAACAATAGTTGTAACATCTTCGATAATGCCATCGATTTTTTGGAATTCATGCATAACACCATCGATTTTTACAGATATAACACTACTTCCTGGAAGACTTGATAATAATACTCTTCTTAGAGCATTACCAATTGTAGTACCAAAACCTCTTTCAAGTGGTTCTAGTTCAAATTTTCCATAATTATTAGATTCTTGATATTCCGTAATTTTATATTCTGGTTTTTCAAATTTTATCATTCACAATACCCCCTTAAATTAATTTCTTGGTCTTTTTGGTGGACGACATCCGTTGTGTGGAACTGGTGTTTCATCAGTAATACTTGTAATTTCAAGACCAGCAGTTTGTATACTACGAATAGCATTTTCTCTTCCAGGTCCTAAACCTTTTACATAAACATCTACTTTTACAACGCCTTGTTCTTTAGCAGCAGCCGCAGCAGCTTCAGCAGTTAGTCCAGCAGCAAATGGAGTTTTCTTTTTGCTACCTTTATAACCAATTCTACCAGCTGATGACCAACTGATAGCGTTACCATTATGATCACTGATTGTTACGATAGTGTTATTATATGTTGCATGAATATGTGCTTCAGCTTCAGTAACAGTATTTTTAACTTTTTTCTTTCTTCTATTATATGCCATAAACTAACACCTACTTTCCAACCTTTTTCTTGTTTGCAACAACTTTTCCACGACCCTTACGAGTGTGTGCGTTACGATTAGTTCTTTGACCTCTTACTGGAAGTCCTTTTTTGTGTCTAATACCTTGATAACAATTGATTTCCATCTTGTTCTTAATGCTCATTTGAACTTCACGACGAAGATCACCTTCAGTTAAATGTTTTTCAACTTCTTTACGAAGAGCATTTACTTCATCTTCAGTTAAATCTTTAACTTTCTTTGATGGTTCAACTTTTGCATTCTCACAAATTGTTTTACCTAAATTCTTACCAATACCATAGATAGCTGTAAGGCCAACCCATGCTTGTTTTTCACTTGGTAATTCAATATTTTTAATTCTTGCCATAATATCTCCTATCCTTGTACTTGTTTATGTTTAGGGTTATTACAAATAACCATAACTTTACCTTTTCTCTTAATTACTTTGCATTTCTTGCAAATTTTTTTGACAGATGGTCTAACTTTCATCCTTATTCACTCCTATCTCTTATTCCATGTTATAATCCCACGTGTTAAATCATAAGGCGACAATTCTACTGTAACGGTATCACCTGGTAAGATACGAATCATATGGATGCGCATTTTACCAGAAACGTAGGCTTTTACAGTATGTCCGTTTTGAAGTTCAACAAGATAGTCACTACCCTTTAATACTTCAACAACTTTGCCTTCAACTTCAATTTTATCACTATTCTTTTTAGCCATATCTTCTATATCACTCTCCCGTTAATATTTCATAGCCATCTTTTGTAACTAATACAGTATGCTCAAAATGAGCTGCTGGAAGTCCATCATCGGTTGCAACTGTCCAGTTATCATCTTTAAGATAAACATATCTTTTTCCTAATGTTAACATTGGTTCAATAGCAATAACCATACCTTCCTTTAAAACTGTTGGCATATTAGTATAATAATTGGGAACATCTGGATCTTCATGAATACTTGTTCCAAGTCCATGACCAACAAGTTCTCTTACCACTCCAAGACCACACTTTGTTGCATAATCTTCGATGGCTTTACCAATAGCGCTAACTTTAGCACCAGGTTTTACTTCATTAATACCAATATACAAACTCTTTTCTGTATTTATTACTAAATCTTCTACTTCTTTACTTACGCTACCGACGATATGTGTAATGGTAGCATCACTTTGATAGCCTTTGTACTCAACACAAAAGTCTATTGATACAATATCACCATTTTTTAACTTACGATTTCCCGGTATCCCATGTACAACTTCGTCATTAATAGAAATACATATACTTTTAGGATATCCTTCGTAATTTAAACAACTAGGCTTTCCACCTAACTTGCGCATAAATTTATCGGCGATATCATTTAACTCACCAGTTGTTATACCAGCCTTAATATGCTTTTTTAACTCTTGGTGAGTTAAATAATTGATATGCCCAGCTTGTCTCATTAATGCAATTTCGCGTTGACTACGAATACTAATCATTAATGACCTTCTCAATATCTACAATAGATTCTTGAGCTTCACGATTTGCATTAATAATTTCAAGTCTATTTTTATCTTTGTAATAGTCTAAAATTGCTTTGCTATTACTGATATAAGTCTCGAATCTCTTCTTGAAAGATTCTTCATTATCATCACTACGGCTAATTAATTCTGCTCCGCAGTTATCACAAACTCCTTCAACTTTTGGTTTTTTACTCTCAAAATAGCGATGGAATATTGTACCGCACTTACTGCAAGTAATTCTACCTAATGATCTTTGCATAGCAAGTTCTTCAGAAACATCTAAGAAAATTGCTACGTAATTATCGATGCCTTCTTCTTGAAAAATGGTATTTAATTCTTCAGCTTGTGGTAATGTTCTTGGGAATCCATCTAAAATAAATGATTTACCTTTGATTTCTTCTATTTTTTCTTTAAGTAAAGCTATGACGATTTCATCGCTAACAAGTTGACCTTGTTCCATAATACTCTTTACTTCATTTCCAAGTTCACTTCCAGAAGCAATGGCTTCTCTTAACATATCACCTGTTGAAATATGTTCATAACCGAATCTTTCAACAAGTAATTCACTAGCTGTACCTTTTCCCGCAGCGGGTGGAGCAATAAAAATTATATTTTTCATTATCTTAGCCTCTTTCTTTTCGCAGAATAGCTTCTTGAAACTAAACTACTTTCAAGTTGCTTATATGTTTCAATAGCAACTCCGACAACAATCAGAATACCTGTACCTCCGATAGTTACACTTGAAGGTAAATTAGTAAACTTTGATAACAAGATAGGCATTGCTGCTAAAATAATTAAGAACAATGAACCTACTAATGTAAGTCTTGATAAAGAATTACTAATGTAATCTGCTGTGTCTTTACCAGGTCTAATCCCTGGAATATACCCCCCACGTTCATTTAAGTCTTTACTCATTTCGGTTGGATTCATTACTAAGAAAGTATAAAAATATCCAAAGAATAAAATTAATACTAAGTATAGAATAAATCCCGTATTTGAAGTATAGACAATATAATTGTTTACAAAATTTATAATCGCTTTTTTCTTAGTAAGCGCTGCAATCGTTGCCGGAATTGTTGTAACAATTGACGCAAAAATTACAGGAATAACGCTTGCTGAGTTAATTTTAAGCGGTAAATAATTTGTTTGAGCACCATAAGCAGCATTAGTACGATTAGAATATTGGATTGGAATTCTTCTTTCAGCAAGTTGAACCCAAGTAATTCCAACAATAATGATTACATATATTAAACAGAATAATGTAAATAATGTAATACCTAAGCCACTACTGTATGTACCAGCAGTAATAAATGCTGAATAGGCACCTCTAAAAATATTTGGCATACTTTGAATAATACCTGCCATAATTAGCATAGATTGACCATTTCCTAAACCCTTGTTGGTAATTTGATCACCCATCCACATACAAAATGAAGTTCCGGCAACCATTACAAGCGTAGTTTTTAAAATGTCAATAGCTCCTAAACCATTCATATAGAAGGCTGTAAGAGCATATGCTTGGAAAAAGGCAATTGCTATACCTAAATATCTTGTTATTTGGTTAATCTTTTGTCTTCCTGTATATCCTTGTTCTTTTAAATCTTTAAAATAAGGAACAATATCCATTTGAAGGATTTCTGTAATGATTGATGCAGTAATATAAGGTGAAACACCTAATGCAAATATTGAGAAATTTTGCAAACCTCCACCACTCATGATATTAAAGATTTCTAAGAATCCTAATTCTTGGTATACAACTGAGGCCCAAGGAATAGTAATTCCTGTTCCTAAACAAAAGATACCTAAACAAAATAATGTGAAATAAATTTTCTTTCTAAGATCTCGGTTGTTTTTACTAAATAGTCCTTTAAGACCTTTAAACATCTAGATCACCTCGGCTTTGCCGCCTGCTTCTTCAATTTTAGAAACGGCTGTAGTAGTAAAACGATTAGCTTTAATAGTTAATTTCTTTTCTAAATTACCATTACCTAATATCTTAATACCACTAAGTCTTTTCTTAATTATACCTCTTTCTTTTAATACTTCTTCAGTTACAACGTCACCGTCTTTGAAGAAATTGTTAAGATCACTTAAATTAATAGTAGCAAAACGTGTTGTAAATCTTGCATTATTGAATCCTCTTTTAGGAATTCTTCTATAAAGTGGAGATTGACCACCTTGGAACCATGGTTTAATTGAAGCACCGCTTCTTGATTTTTGACCATTTTCTCCACGAGTAGCAGTCTTACCCATACCACTACCTGGTCCTCTTCCTACTCTTTTAGATGCTTTAAGTTCAGCAGTTTTTGGTAAATTTTCTAATTTCATTATAACTCCTCAACTTTCTTTCCTCTAAGTTCTGCAATATGTTCTTTAGTACGTTGAGAAATAAGAGCATTTAGTGTTGCTTTAGCAACATTAACTTGCGTATTACTTCCTAGTGATTTAGCAACAATATCCTTAACACCAGCAAGTTCTAGAACAGCTCTGGCTGCTCCACCAGCGATAATTCCACGACCTTCTTTAGCAGGTTTAACTAATACAACAGCACGACCTACTTTTCCAGTTGCTTCATGAGGAATTGTTCTATTATCAACTAGACTTACCTTTACAACATTTTTATTAGCAGCTTGTAAAGCTTTCTTAATAGCTTCTGGAACTTCGTTAGCCTTTCCAGTACCAATTCCTATGATACCTTTGCGGTTTCCGACAGCTACTGTAGCGCTAAAACGAAAGTGTCTACCACCTTGGGTAACTTTTGTTACCCTACCAATATTGATAACTTTTTCTTCTAATAAATTAGTTTTTGCTTTATTATCAAAATTCTTTTTATTATCAAATTTTTCTTTTTTCTCTGCCATAAATGCCTCCCTATATCTCTAATCCTGCTTCTCTTGCAGCGTCTGCAAGGGCAGCAACTCTTCCGTGATATAAGTAACCACCACGGTCAAATACAACTTTCTTAATTTTAGCTTTTTTACATTTTTCAGCTACATCTTTACCAACGGCTTTTGCAGCTTCGATGTTACCACCATTTTTAATCTTTAATTCCAATGTTGATGAGCTAACTAAAGTAGCACCTGCTACATCATCAATTACTTGAGCATAAATAGCATTATTTGATCTAAAAACATTTAATCTAGGCATCTCTTTTGTACCAGACACAGTCTTACGTACACGAGCATGTCTTCTAATTCTTGCTTCTCTTTTCTCTTTACTTATCATAACTTGCTCCTTTACTTAGCCGCTTTCTTTCCTTCTTTACGGCGAATATGTTCTTCTTTGTATCTTATACCTTTACCTTTGTATGGTTCTGGTTCTCTGATCTTACGAATATTTGCCGCAAATTCAGAAATCTTTTGTCTATCAAAACCACTAATTGTAAGTTCAGTATTTGATGGAGAAGTAACTGTAATACCACTAGGGATTGCTACTTCAACATTATGTGAATATCCTGCACTAACAATAATCTTATTGCCGGATACAGCAAAACGATATCCTACACCTACTGCTTCAAGTTCTTTTGAAAAACCTTTACTTACACCAACTAACATATTGTTAATGTTAGCATTAGTTGTTCCAGACATAATATTAGCTTCTTTTGTATCTTTCTTTTTAGAAACTACAATTTCATTATCTTCTACAGTTACTTTCAAAAGGGGACTATATGACATATTAAGTTCGCCTTTTGGACCTTTAACTGTAATATCAGTCTCAGTTACATTAACTTCAACTTTTTCAGGGATAGTAAGTCTTCTATTTCCGATTCTACTCATAATACCTTACCAAATATAGGCAAGTACTTCGCCTCCTAACCCTGCACTTCTAGCTTCTTTATCAGTCATAAGACCTTTAGAAGTAGAAATAATTGCTATACCTAATCCATTTAGTACTCTAGGAAGTTCGTCTGCGCTAGCATAAACTCTTAAACCAGATTTACTAATTCTTTTAAGACCAGTTATAACTCTTTCTTTCTTTTCACCATATTTTAGTGTTAAAACAAGTTTATCGCCAGTCTTTTCTTTTTCATATTTATAATCAGCAATAAATCCTTCTTTTTTAAGAATTTCTGCAATGCCTAAAGTCATCTTTGTTCCGCAAACTTCAACAGTTTCATAACGCATTTGATTAGCATTTCTTATTCTTGTAAGCATATCTGCTATTTTATCTTGTACAAACATAAACTATCTCCTTCCTACCAACTAGATTTCTTTACACCAGGAATTTGTCCTTTATTAGCAAGTTCTCTGAAGCAAATACGGCATAATTCGAATTTACGTAGAACACCATGAGGTCTTCCACATCTTTTACATCTTGTATAAGCTCTAACTTCATATTTTGGTTTACGATTATTTTTTACAATCATACTTGTTTTTGCCATATTATCTTCTCCTATCCTCTAAAAGGCATTCCAAATGCTTTTAGTAAACTTCTTGCTTCATCGTCAGTCTTAGCAGTTGTAACAATTACAACGTCCATACCACGAATCTTTAGAACATCATCATATTCAATTTCTGGGAATATTAATTGTTCTTTAATACCTAGTGTATAATTACCTTTTCCATCAAAACTCTTAGGTGATACACCTCTAAAATCTCTTACACGAGGAAGTGCCACTTTAATAAGTTTTTCAAGAAAACAATACATATTTTCGCCACGAAGTGTAACTTTAGCTCCAATTGATTGGCCTTCTCTTAAATGGAAACCAGCAATTGATTTACGAGCTTTAGTTATAACTGGTTTTTGACCAGCAATCAAAGTAAGATCTTTAATAGCTGCATCCATAAACTTAGAATCGTGAGCACCATCACCGACACCCATGTTAATAACTATTTTTTCAATTCTAGGTACTTGCATTACAGTAGTGTAATGATATTCATCCATTAAAGTCTTAATGACTTCTTTATTATATAGTTCTTTAAAATTACTCATAGTTCACCTACTTTGATTCTTTCTTAGAAGTTTTTTTAGTTTCCTTTTTAACTTCTTTTGTCTTAGCTTCTTTTACTTTTTTCTCACCAACAACTTTTACATTAGATACATGGATAGGTGCTTCAATATCAATAATTCCGCCTTTATCTTCAGTAGTACGAGGTTTTGAATGTTTTTTAGCAACATTGATTCCTTCAACTACAACACGGTTTTGAAGCTTAATTGTTCTAAGTACTTTACCTTCTTTGCCTTTATCTTTTCCGGCAAGAATTCTTACAGTGTCTCCAACTTTAACCTTCATATATCCTCCTATAAAACCTCAGGTGCTAAAGATACAATTTTCATGTAATCTTTTTCACGTAATTCTCTAGCAACTGGTCCTAGTACACGAGTACCAATTGGTGATTTATCATCTTTAATAAGAACGCAAGCGTTATCACCAAATTTGATATAACTGCCATCTGAACGTCTAACGCCTTCAACAGTTCTAACAATTACAGCTTTAACTACTTTACCTTCTTTAACAGTACCATTAGGTATTGCTTTTTTAACAGTTCCAACAACTACATCACCGATATTAGCTGTTTTAACTTTGCTGCCGCCCATTACTCTAATAACAAGTAATTCACGAGCGCCACTATTATCAGCAACTTTTAATCTAGATTCTTGCATTACCATAATAATACCTCCTATAGAATAACAGCTTTTTCAATGACTTTAACTAATTCATAATGTTTAGTTTTTGAAATAGGTTTTGTCATTCTAATTCTAACTGTATCTCCTACTTTTGCTTCATTCTTTTCATCATGAGCAGCATACTTTTTAGAGTATTTAACTCTTTTTCCGTATAATGGATGTTTTTTGTGAGTTTCGACTAAAACAGTAATAGTTTTATCAGTCTTATCACTAACAACTCTACCAACTAATTCTTGTTTAGACTCATTCATTATTTTTCACCATCCATTTCTCTTTCTCTTAATACTGTTTTCATTCTTGCTATTTCTCTACGTAGTACGCGAAGTTCAACAGGTTTTTCTAAATTTCCTGAAGAAGCTTGCATTCTTTTAGTGAATAATTCTTCCTTTTTAGAAGCAATCTTTTTCTTCAAATCTTCACTTGATAATTTTCTGATTTCACTAATTTCCAAGAGTTTCACTCTCCTTTACTACGAATTTCGTTTTAAGTGATAACTTATGAGATGCAAGTCTTAATGCTTCACGAGCTGTTTCCCCATCAATCTCACTTATTTCAAATAAAATTTTACCCTTTTTAACTACTGCTACCCATTCTTCAACGTTACCTTTACCTTTACCTTGACGAGTTTCAAGAGGTTTCTTTGTTCTAGGCATATGAGGGAAAATGTTAATATAAACTTTTCCGCCTCTTTTCATAAAACGAGTCATTGCGATACGAGCAGCTTCTATTTGACGAGCAGAGATCCATGCGCCTTCAACAGCTTGAAGACCATATTCGCCTTGAGTTAAAGTTGTATTTCCTTTAGCTTTTCCTTCATAACTAAGTCTATGACTTTTACGATACTTAGTTCTCTTTGGCATCAACATCTAAATCCGCTCCCTTCTTAGTAGTTCTTTTTTTAACAGGTAGGATTTCATTCTTATAAATCCAAACCTTTACACCGATTTTTCCATAAGTTGTATTAGCTTCACTAGTTGCATAATCAACATCAGCTCTAATTGTATGTAGAGGCACTGTACCTTCAGTATAACCTTCAGTACGAGCCATTTCTGCTCCACCAAGTCTACCTGAAACAGCAGTCTTAATACCTTTAGCGCCAGCTTTCATTGTATTTCTGATAGCTCTTTTTTGAACCGTTCTAAATGGGGCTCTATTTTCAATTTGCAGTGCAATGCTATCAGCAACAAGTTTGGCATTTAAATCTGGATTCTTTTCTTCAACGATATTAATGTAAACATCTTCTTTAACTAATTTAGAAATTACTTTACGAAGCTTTTCAATATCTTCTCCACCACGGCCAATAATTACACCAGGTTTAGCAGTATTTAATGTAATTTCGCAACGATCTTTCTTTCTTTCAATGATTACTTTCGCAATAGCAGCATCTTTTAAATGCTTTTCGATATATTCTCTAATCTTAATATCTTTTAATAGATTTTTCGAATAATCTTTATCTGCATACCATCTAGAATCCCAATCTTTATTAACACCGATACGATATCCAATTGGATTAACTTTTTGTCCCATTATTCCGTAACCTCCTTGTTATCAGTTACATATACTACGATATGGCTTGTTCTCTTGTCATGTCTATCAACATTACCACGAGAAGCAAATTGAATTCTTTTATAAATAGGTCCTGGATTAATAAAACATTTACTTATAACTAAATCTTTTTCATCAGCACCGTTATTATTAACAGCATTAGCAACAGCAGAATTTAAAACCTTAAGGATAAGACCACTAGCTTTAGTATTAGTAGTTTCTAAAATGCCTCTTGCAACTGAAACACTTTTACCTCTTACTAAATCCATAGTCATTCTTGCTACTCTAGGTTTAATCATTGCTGTTTTATGAATTGCATATGTTTCCATTTTTCCTCCTATTTATTTCCGGCATGACCAGTAAATTTACGAGTTTGTGAAAATTCGCCTAATTTATGGCCTACCATTTCTTCAGTTATATAAACTGGAATAAACTCTTTACCGTTATGAACTGCAAGCGTATGTCCTACAAATTCAGGATAAATAGTACTTCTTCTTGACCAAGTTTTAATAACTGTTTTCTTGTTTTCTTCATTCATTTTATTTACTTTTTTAAGAAGACTTTCTTCAACAAAAGCGCCTTTTTTTAAACTTCTTGCCATATATCCTCCTATTTTGACTTCCTACTAATAATTAGCTTACTAGAAGCTTTCTTAGGTTTACGTGTTTTATGACCAAGTGCAGGTTTACCCCAAGGAGTCATTGGACTCTTACGTCCGATTGGAGCACGTCCTTCACCACCACCATGAGGGTGATCATTAGGGTTCATAACAGAACCTCTGTTAGTTGGTCTAATACCCATATGTCTTTTTCTTCCAGCTTTTCCTAGATTAACTAAATTGTAATCTTCATTACCAACAACACCGATGGATGCATAGCATACACCTAATACTTTTCTAGTTTCACCTGATTGAAGTCTTAAAAGAACATATTTGCCTTCTCTACCAAGAATTTGAGCAGATGATCCAGCGCTCCGACATAATTCAGCGCCTTTACCAGGACGAAGTTCAACACAATGAACTACTGTACCAACTGGGATATTTTGAAGTGGAAGAGCATTACCTACTTTAATATCGGCATTCTCACCATTTTCAATTATTGAACCAACAGTTAAATCTTTTGGAGCAATAATATATCTTTTTACACCATCTAGATAATTAATCAAAGCAATATTTGCTGTTCTATTTGGATCATATTCGATTGATGCAACTCTACCTGTAACACCGATTTTATTTCTTTTAAAATCTATAATTCTATATTTTTGTTTGTTGCCTCCGCCAATATGACGAACAGTCATTCTTCCTTGATTATTTCTACCGCCAGTTTTCTTCTTAGTCTTTAATAGGCTTTTAGTTGGAGTTTTTGTAGTAAGTTCTTCATTAACTAGTGTAGACATTCCTCTACGACCATTTGTAACAGCTTTAAAATGTTTAATTGCCATATTTAATCCTCCTTACTACATTTCGATAGAAGAACCATCTTTTAAAGTAACAATTGCTTTCTTATAAGTTTTAGTTCTTCCAGAGTATTTTCCAACTCTTCTTTTCTTTGATTTTGTATTTAATGTATTAACACTTTTAACTTGAACATTAAATGCTTCTTCAATAGCAGCTTTAATTTCGTCTTTAGTAGCTTCTTTAACTACTTTAAAAGTATATACATTATTTTGTCTATCAGCCATAGACTTTTCGGTAATAACTGGTGCAATAATAATATCACTATAATGTTTCATTATTTAAGCACCTCCTCAATTTCTTTTAAACTTGCTTCATCTATTACAAGAACATCTGCATTTAGTACATCGTATACGTTTAATTCATCAGCGAATAATACTAATACGTTGTCTAAGTTTCTTGTAGCCATATATAAGTTTTCTGCATCTTCATTTGCTACGAATAGAATTTTACCTTCTAAAGCAACATCTTTCATAAGTTTAACTGCATCTTTTGTTTTAAGAGAATCTAATACTAAATTTTCTACAACAATAAGTTTTTTTGAATTTGCTTTTTCAGTTAAGGCACTCTTAAGTGCTAAAATTCCTTCTTTACGATTAATTTTGAAACTGTAATCTCTTGGATTAACGCCGCCAGCAATTCCGCCACCACGCCATTGTGTAGCACGGATTGATCCTTGTCTAGCACGACCAGTTCCTTTTTGCTTCCAAGGTTTTCTTCCACCACCAGAAACTTCACTTCTAGTTTTAGTTTTAGCTGTACCTTGTCTTGAAGCATCAAGTTGTAATCTAACAGCCTTTTTCATACTGTTAGCATTTGTTTCAACGTTCCAAACGTTATCTGCTAAAGTAATATCTTTAACTTTTTCGCCTTTTAGGTTTCTAATTGCTATCTTTGTCATTCTAAATCCTTTCTAAGACTACTTGTCTTCCTTTTCTTCAGCAGTTTCATTAGTTTCTTCTTCAACTGGAGCTTCTTCAGTTACTTCTTCGTTAACTTCTTCTGTAACATTTTTAGTAGCATTGTCTTCTACTACTTCATCAACAACAGTTTCTTCATATTCAACTAATTCTTGACCTTTACGAGGTTTTTCACCTTTTACAGCCGTTCTAATTAATACTAATGAATTTTTAGCACCAGGAACATTACCACTTATTAACATGTAATTTTCGTTAGCATTTACCTCAATTACTTCAAGATTTTGAATAGTAACTGTTTCAACACCCATATGTCCTGGTAAATTTTTACCCTTTAATACTCTTTTTGGAAGCATTGTTCCAAGTGAACCTGGTCTTCTATGATAATGTGAACCATGGCCCATAGGTCCTCTAGATTGATTATGTCTTTTAATAACACCTTGAGTTCCCTTACCTTTAGTAGTACCTGTAACGTCTACTACTTCACCGTTAGCAAATACATCTACACCAACAGCGTCTCCAACATTATAAGTTCCTTCGTAGTCTCTTATTTCTTTTAAGAAGCGCTTAGGAGTAGTGTTTGCTTTTTTTGCATTGCCAATTTCAGCTCTAGTTGCATTTTTTTCTTTCTTTTCAAATACGCCAAGTTGAATTGCATTATAACCATTCTTTTCAGATGTTTTAACTTGCATTACTACATTTGGTTCAACTTCTACTACTGTAACAGGAATAAGTTTACCATCTTTAGTAAATACTTGAGTCATACCAACTTTGCGCCCTAAGATTCCTTTCATTTTCTAATTCCTTTCCTTATTTTTATAATTTTATGTTGATATCAACACCACTTGGTAAATCTAAATGGCTAAGAGCATCAACTGTCTCTTTACTTGGGTTTTTAATATCGATAAGTCTTTTGTGAGTTCTTCTTTCGAATTGTTCACGTGCATCCTTATATTTATGTACAGCTCTTAATACAGTAAATTTTTCAATCTCTGTAGGTAGAGGTACAGGTCCAGATATTTCCCCACCTGTTCTTTTTACGGTTTCGCATATTTTACCAGCAGCAACATCTAATGCTCTGTGATCATAAGCTTTTAATGTAATACGAACTTGTCCTTTTGACATTTTTACACGTCTCCTTTCGTCTATATCTAGTATAGGCTCGCTCGATGCAAATTACCTGAAATGCTAAATGCAATTTTACCAACTTTGCCTAGCGTATCAGCAACCTCGCATGTCCTCGCAGTCATACAAAATCAATTTTAACACAGTTTATAGGCCAAAATCAAGCATAAAATCACAAAAAAACTGGATTTCTCCAGTTATTTATCTAATAATGATTCTCCTGTCATCTGACTAGGGATAGCAATATCCATATAATCAAGGATTGTCGGAGCTACATTGGTTAAATCACCATCATCTAATAATTTAACTTTTTTATCACCGATAACAAACGGTACTTTTGCAAGAGAATGCGTTGTACACGGTGTACCATCTTCATTAATCATCGTATCACAATTACCATGATCTGCTAAAAGAATTATGGTATAAAAGTTTTCTTCAGCTGACTCTAAAATTTTGCCAAAGCAAACATCTAGTGCCATACAAGCTTTGGTAGCGGCTTCCATATTCCCAGTATGACCTACAGCATCTGAATTAGCAAAATTAGCAAAAATAAAGTCATAATCCTTTTCCATGCATTCCATTATCTTACGGCATACTGCTACAGCACTCATCTCAGGTTTCAAATCATATGTAGCCACTTGCGGTGATGGAATATGAAATTTATCAACATTATCAATCTTGCCACCAAAACCACCATCAAAAAAAGTAGTAACATGAGGATATTTTTCGCTTTCAGCAATACGAGCTTGTTTTAATCCTAATTTAGAAAAGTAAATTCCTAAAGGATTATCCACATTTACTTCATCTAAAAAATGCTTAGTAACAATATCTTTATCAATAATAGTAGGGGTATAAACCTCTAATTGAGAATAATCTTTCGTTTGAAAAGCCGTAAATTTATCATAATTAACCAGAGCATCTAATATTTGTTTAGCACGATCTGTACGATAGTTCATCCAAAGTAAGACATCATTATTACGAAGTAAACCATCCTCATTTAACAAAACCGGTTCCATAAATTCATCAGTGATACCTTTTTCATAACTACGATCAATGCTTGTCTTTAAATCATTAGCTCGATGTCCCATTCCACGGGTAATCAAATCGTAGTAAACTTTCGTTCTTTCATAACGATTGTCCCGATCCATAGCATAATACCTACCGCACATTGTTGCAATTTTACCAACGCCATACTTTTTAATTAAATCTTCGATTGTTCTAACATAATTGTAGGCTGACTTTACTGGTGTTTCGCGACCATCTGTAACAAGATGAAAATAGATGTTTTTAAAACCTTGTTGGACTAGTAATTCATATAATCTAATAAAGTGCAAAATACTAGCATGACTATTTCCATCACTGCATAATCCCATGATATGAACTCTTTTTTCTGGATGAGATATTAATTCATTATATAATGCCGATTCACTAGGATTATTTAATAATAAAGAAAATCGATCCATATCGGAATTTATTAACCTACCTGCACCAATAGTCATATGACCAACTTCACTATTACCTGTTTGGCCTGGTAATAAACCAACTTTTTCTTCGGAAGCATACAAAGTTGTATGAGGGTAATTATTCCAAAAATCTAAGAAATTATGCATATTGGCTGCTTTAATAGCATTACCACGCGTTTCTTCTCGATAACCAAAACCATCAAATATTATAGTTAATACCTTTTTCATAATCTCACGCTCTTACAATAATGATATTATCATACTAAGTCAAAAAACTCAACAAATTAAAAAAGTGCTTCAAATTCTACTTTAAAGCACTTCTAGTTAACTTAATGCGATCAGCAATTGTCGATAAGAACTCTGAATTAGTTGGTTTGGCTTTATCACAACTTACACTAAAGCCAAATAGTTCTTCCATTAAAGCTAAATCTCCACGAATCCAACTTACCTCAATTGCATGTCTAATTGCTCTTTCCACACGTGAAGGTGTTGTATCATATTTATATGCAATCTGTGGGTATATTTCTTTAGTAATAAATGACAAATTATCATTGTTATAAATCATAATAATACCATCACGAATATACTTATATCCCCGTATATGGGAAGGAATACCTAAGTTATGCAATATGTCACTGATTTCTAAATCAATATTTTCATTTTTCTTAAAACTCTGAGGTTTATTACTAAACAATTCTTTAATGCGCTTTTCTAAAGCAAGAATACTAAAAGGTTTCAGTATATAATAAGAAACATTATAATTTGAACAGCGATTAATAATTACTTCATCTTTATAACTCGATATAATGATAATTTTTTTGTTAATATTACGTTCCTTAATTTCTGATAAAAAGGTTAAACCATCAATACCTGATATTAAAATATCCATTAAGATTAAATCAACTTCATCATGATGATTGACAATATAATTAAACGCAGCATCCCCACTAGTGAAAACGGCTGTTACTTTAATAATATCACTGCTTGCAAAATGTGATTTTAAGTTATTAACTACCAAGCTGCTATCATCAATAATTACGGTTCTTATTACCTTGTTCATAAGTTTTTTATGTCTCTCTTTCTTATAACCAAACCAAGCACGTAATTAAATTATAATTTATTAAAAACTAAAAATCTATAAAAAGCAAAGTCGACTTATGTCTAATAATGTAAAATGGTGTCGATTATTTAAGATTATTCTTTATTTATGTAGTCAATTGCTGTCAAGTTTTTATTAGATACATATTCTAGGGAAGCACCACCACCACTAGATAAGAAACTAAAACTAGCATTTAAATGGTATTTATTAATGACATTTAAAGTATCTCCGCCGCCCGCAACTTTGTATGCTTTAATATTCTTTAAACTCGCAAACAAATCAACTGTCCCTTTAGCAAATCTTTCGGTCTCAAATTTACCGCAAGAGCCATTAATAAATATTGTTTTGCATATTTCAAAAACACTTTGATACTTTGCAATTGATTTTGGGCCTAAATCCATAATAGCTTTATCATCAAAAGCAAAATCAATCGGCATAATTATTTTTGAACGATATTTTGTAAACCACTCTTTTAAAAGATTAAGAATATCTTCATCTTTTGTACACAAGCTATCTCCTACATCATAACCGCAGGCATATAAAAAGGAATTTGCTATTCCACCGCCTATTAATAAATAATCAACTTCAGGAAGCAGTTTTTCTATATATGGTAATTTATCATCTATCTTAGCTCCACCCATAAAGACAGCAAATGGTCTTTGAGGATTGATAATCGGTGCTAATCCAGCTATTTCTTCTTTGACAAGTAAGCCAAAGTAAGATGGCAGATATTTAGAAATGCCGGCAACCGAAGAATGTAAACGATGTAATGAACCAAAAGCATCACATACAAAAACATCACCTAACGTACTCCAATACTTAGCAAGATTAAGATCATTGGAACTTTCTAGTTTTTCAGGGAAATCACAAAATCGAGTATTTTCGAGTAAAACAATTTCACCAGGATTTAATGTCTTACACTTATTTAAGACATCCATTCCTACCGGTTCATCGATGAATTCAACTTTTTGATGTAATAACTCCGTTAATTTATAAGCAACAGGTTTCAAACTATTAGTAATTTTATCCTCACGACTCTTAACACGACCTAAATGACTAAGAATTATTAAACTATTATGATTATCTAACAAATACTTAATCGTCTTTAAAGATTTCTCAATTCGTGTTGAGTCGGTTATTTCTCCATTTTCAATAGGTACATTCAAATCCAACCTTAAAATAACCTTCTTATGTTGAATATTCTCTTCATCAATAAATTTCACAATAATCACCCTACTATATACTTTTAGTTTATCAAAATCGGCCTTTTTTTACAAGAAAAAAGATGTCCTAAAACATCTTCTTGGCAGTCCTAAGCATTTGAGCTGTATAACCATACTCATTGTCATACCATGCTACGACTTTAACTAATTGTTTTTCACCATCATCAACAATCATTGTTGAAAGTCCATCCACTGTTGCACCATACTTTTTACCAACTACATCACATGATACAATAGGATCATCAGTGTATCTAATCGTTTCATTTTGATTATTTTTAAAACATTGATTAATTTCTTCTTTGGAAACATGTTTTTTTAACTCTAAATTAACTTCTACTACAGAACCGTCTGTCGTTGGTACACGATATGCTAAACCATCTAATTTACCTTTCAGACTAGGTATTACTAAACCAATTGATTTAGCTGCTCCCGTTGTCGTGGGTACTATATTAGCGCCTGCTGCTCTTCCTCTTCGAGATAAAATTCCTTTCTTATGAGAATTATCTAACAAACCTTGGTCTGATGTATAAGCATGAATAGTGCACATCATGCCTCTTTCAATGCCGAAATTATCTTCAATAACTTTTAAAACCGGAGCAAGACAGTTAGTAGTACAACTAGACGCACTAACAACTGTTGCATCACCAGGTAAAGTATTATCATTAACATTTGCTACAATCGTAGGCATTTCATCTTTACCAGGCGCAGAAATTAATACTTTTTTAGCACCAGCTGTGATATGCTTCATGGCTCCTTCTTTCGAAGTGAAGGCACCTGTACACTCTAAGACCAAATCAACCTTTAAGTCTTTCCATGGTAAATTCGCAGGGTCATCTTCATTAAAAACTTGAATATGCTTTTGACCACAAATAACTAAACTATTATCGTCAAAACCAATTTCATTTTCATGAAATGAACCATGTACAGTATCATATTTAGCTAAATAAGCAAACTCTTCAGGTGTACCACTACGAGAATTTATTGCAACAATATCAAAATCATTACTCGTAATCATTTGCCTAAAAGCTAGTCTTCCTATCCTTCCAAAACCATTTATAGCTACTCTAATCATCGTTATCTCCTCCTATAAATTCTCTAAGGATAGAATCCTTAGGAACAAATTCACTACTAATAGTGAAAAATTGTTTTAAGAAATTTAATAATCTTCGGGCCTCATTAAAGAATTCTGAATCACGAGGTACGGCAAATAATAAAGGTTCAACAAAAACTTTTAGAACACCAACCTCATAAGGCAAAGAAGTATTAATAATTTTATCCGCTTGATGAATATACGGATTAATATACTTAATTTCTCCGGCCCGAACTTTGATATTACTCTTAAGAGTCTTTTCAACTGGGAATCCCCGAGTTCGGAAATCTCTTACTATTCTTCGAATCAATCTTAAGTCCTCACAAGTAATAAAATTATGTTCATCCAAGCATAAAGGTATATAAGGACTAACATAAATTTTATATTTTTCATTACGAGGTAACATTGGTAATAAATCATCATTAATTCCATGTAATCCTTCGAATAACAAAATACTATTATCTTTCATTTTGATTTTACGACTCGATACTTCCTTACAGCCAGTTATAAAATTAAACTGAGGTAAATAAATTTCTTCCCCTTTTAATAATTTATCAATATCTTTAGCTAAATAATCAAGATCAATTGCTTGAAGACATTCAAAATCATATTCACCTTTTTCATCTTTTGGTGTATCGACTCTCTCTTTAAAATAGTCGTCAATAGAAATGATGATTGGATCTAAACCATATATTTCAAAATAATTTGCAATTCTTTTAATAACTGTCGTTTTACCACTTGTTGATGGACCTGAAATAGTAACATATTTTATTTTAGGATTCTTTGAAATGTATTTTGCGGTTTCATTAATACTTAAATTGAAGTTCAACTCACATGATTTAACAAAATTTGCAATCTTACCATTACATATTTCACGATTAACATCATTTATGTATGGAATATTCATTGTATTTAACCATTTTTTTCCTTCGACGTAAGCATCAATTACTCCAGCATAATTAATAAATTCTGGTGTCTTACCATCATCACTATACGTAGGATAATTTAAAACAAAACGTTTATGTCCTAAATAACGAAGTTCATATTTTTTAATAACGCCAGTAGATCTAGGCATTTCTGAATAGTAATAATTAATTAAATCATCTAAACGATACAGCATTACTGTACCATCAATTATATTTTTAATATTTTCGGCTTTTACAACATTACCTATTTCTTCATAATAAGCAATTCCATCAGCATTCTTAACAATTAATTTTTCAATTAAAATATCATCCGTTACCACCGTCGACATACTTTTACGAATATATCCAATTATCTCATTAGTTATCTCTTTGTTATACTCTACATCAGCGATAATTCCCTTAGGTAAACTATAAGAAAACTTAACTGATGCTTGGGGTAATACCTTTTTTAAAGCATACTCAAAAACCATCTTTAGTCCTGCTACATAAATACGATTACCATTTTGATCATTGATATCCAAAAACTTTATCGTCGCATTATGATCAGCACGATCATTTAAAGATGTTATCTGATTATTAACCATTACTCCTAAAACATCAGTTTTCATCTTAAAATGCTTACTAATATCATAGTAAGTTGTATATTTAGGAAAATTAACCTTTTTACCATTTGGAAGTACTAACTGTATCTCACTCATTGACAATCCCCTTATCTTACATAGATTATATCACAAATAAATCTTTTTATGAATAAAAAACACAAAAGATATCTATTATATTTATAGGTGATAAACAAAATGAACATTATTCCCATGATTATGGATGATCTAAATAGTAAAGAATGTACATTTGATTTATATTCATTACTTCTTACCAAAAGAATTGTTTTCTTAACCGGGGAAATTAATGATCAATTAGCCACGAATATTATTGGTGAGTTATTATATTTAGACAGCAAATCAAATGACGATATTAATTTATATATTAATAGTCCTGGGGGCAGCGTTACAGCTGGGCTGGCTATCTACGACACAATCAATTTTGTAAAAAGCGACGTTAATACCATTGGAATTGGTTTATGTGCTAGCATGGGCGCTTTTTTGCTATCATCAGGGAATAAAAGATATGCTTTACCAAACTGTGAAATAATGATTCATGAGCCCCTTGGTGGCGCTCAAGGTCAAGCCTCAGATATTAAAATTGTTAGTGATCAAATATTAAAAATAAAACAAAGAATTAATAAGATTCTTGCTAAAAACACCAAAAACACAATAAATAAAATCGAAAAAGATACTCTAAAAGATAATTATATGACAGCCAAAGAAGCACTAGATTATGGCTTAATAGATGAAATTATAAAAAAATAGAACTGTTAAAACAGTTCTAAACTTTTTTTATTTGAAATCCTCTGAAATAGTAAACACCATTTTCTTCACCATAAATGAATTTTACATTATAAACGAATTCAATTCGACCATCAATAGTACCTACTATTTCCTCATAAATATATGCCTCTTTGGCATCAATATTATGTTCTGCTCTTAATAGCTTACTAGTAATTTGTGGTTTAATAACTGCTGAAGTTTCAACAGTTTGATTAGCAATAATAATGCCTTTTTCCTTGTCAATACTTTCAATTCTGTTCTCACCATAACTCATTGGGCCAGTCCATGTAAGAGCGCTAAAATCAAAGGAATTAGATTTACTGTCACCAAAAATATCTTTAATTACATAACGTAAATCGCTCTCCTTGTATTGAATTGTCTTTGTACCAACCTCATCTTCAGAAACAATCGTTCCATTTACTCGATTTGTTACAAGTCGATAAATATTCCTGTCACTAATTTCTTTTAAAGAAAGACTATACACTTTTCCTTGAGCAAGAAGTGAAGAAACATCAGTACCAGCAAATAGGATAGTAGCATCTTCATAAGATAGCGCATCATACATTTCTTGAACAAAGTTACTTTGAAGATCTAAAACTTGAATTGTATTCGAAGAAGTATTGTCTACCCAAATAGTATTATTGCCACTTCCCGATTCACTACCTTTAGGCGTAGCGTTTCTTAAATAAACTTTATCATACACAATATACACAGTAAGCATTAAAATAATTGATACTAAAACAAATATAATTACAACCAAAATTATATTTTTGTCATCTTTTAATTTTTCTACTTCATTTTTCATAACATCACACTCAACCTTCTCTATCTTAATGTTATCACATTATTATTAAAAATCAATGTTTTTAAAATAAAAAAATAAGAATTGTCAATCAATTCTTATTATTATTTCATTATCCTCAGAATATAAATACTTTTCTTTAGCATATCTAGCTAAATAATTAGGATCTTGCATTTTAGTAACTTCAGATGTTAATGCCTTCTCTTCTTCTAAAAGTCTTTCATATTCAGCCGTCAATGCAATAGTTTCTTTATGATTATTAATTATTTGCATAAAATCATGATACATACTGCCAAACAAAGAAACTAACAGTAGTATTACTGTTATGGAAATCAAAAAAAGTCTTCTTCTTTCTTTTTTTCCTCTGCTGGCCAAACTAAATGCACCCCTATTCTCAATAATCTTATAATTACTTCTTAAAGGTGTCAATTAGTTTTTGATAAATGTGTGTCTTCTTTACGCGATTTTTTACACTTAATGAACTTAAATACCCTAATACAAACATTAATAAATAATAAATATGAAAACTACCATAGTTAATTTTGTACATCATAATGAGATACAAACAAGTAAAATCAAAAAGAAATAGTAAAGTTATTATTATTTTTAACAAAACAACTTCCTTTTTAATAAAATGATAATTGATTAATACCACATAATAAAAGATTACACCATAAAGAAAATTGAATAATAAAGCTATTATCTGAATATCAATTTTCATTTAAACAGTTTAGCAATAATTGATTCATCTTTCTTTTTAATTTGTTTATCCATATAAATTATACTTGATACTTTACCTTTAATCCGAATTAGACCTTCGTGAGTATCTAAAGATAATAATTCCAAATTAGTTCCCATAATATGAATCGGCCCCATATTACTTTCTATAATAAATTCATTGCTATCAAAACTAATAATCTTTGTTACTCCCGTGATAGATAATATGCTTCGATCAATTAGTTTTATTTCATGCGAAACACTTAGTGCTTGTTCATTCATATATCCTCCCCTAAAAGATATTCCCAAATTAAAAAAATATGTCTTAAACATATTTTTCTAATTCTATACTTAATTGTTTACCATTAGGATAATAAGATAAATAATCATTTATTTTATGAAAATCTAAGGTATCCTTTATAACTTTGTAATTATCAATAATATTCGAAAATTGACTTTCCGAATATTTATCTTTATTACGGATTAACTCTATTAATAATTTTTCTTTATCATAAATCTTAATTTCAGAATTATTGATTTTTAAATTGATAATACCTAATTTAAAAATGGATTTTGCAACAAAATGTTGAACAATGGTAGGATTACTTATCTTACTAGTATCTCTTTGCGATGCTACATGAATAACCGGAGGATTAATATCATATAAATTATAACAATAATACGCCGTTAAACCCGTAATAACTGCCTTAGGATATTTTTTTACAATCACATCCGTAAAAGATATATTATCACTATCAGCATACAAACCATCATTTCGTTTAATTATTTGCCCTGAAGCCATCTTTTTTTTAATCTGATAACCATTACCATATTTATCTATCAAATCTCTAAATCTATATAGCATCATAACTCCTTATCTCAAAAAGAAAGACACCTAACGGTGCCTTAAGATTATTCTTCTTCTGTTTCAGTCGGATTTTTATATTCTTCAAGTATTTTATCTTCAAACATCTTTCTAGTCTCAGCATTGATAGGATGAGCGATGTCTTCATAACGATCATCAGCTACTTTGCGACTAGGCATTGCGATAAATAACTTTTCATCTCCTTCAATAATACGGATATTTCTAACAACAAAACAATCGTCTAATGTTACTGTTGCATATCCCTTCATCCGAGAACCTTCTCTTTCAGTCTTGTGAACTTTTACAGATGTAATTTCCATTTTCTCACTCCTTTACCGTATTCACAATATTATTTTATCTAATTATTATTATTTTTGCAATATGTATTATTTTAATTTATGGTAATAATTTGAAATATTTTACCTTCTTTATAAGATACATTTATAGTATCATTAACTTCTAAAAAAGGTAGTATTTCTTTAGCTATTTTAATAGAGGCACTATACTTATTATCCTCATAATCAGTAAAATAATAATAAGTAGTACCATCAATAACAGCAGTCGTAATACTCTTAATCATAATATCTTTTTCCACTAAATTACTGTTGGTTTGTATATTAGCATCATTTAAATATTTTTCAGCCGCAGCATTAATACCTAGTGATGCATCACTAACAACAACTTTTTGATAATCGCTAACATCAATAAAAGCATACATTTTAACTAAACCAGCATTGTCCTTAAGACTTAACAAATAAGTAGGTTTACCACTTAAATTAATCAGCAAAGGAAAAGATGCTACATATTTTTTTTCTTGAACTAATCCTTCAGCTGAGGCCATAGCACTATATTCTTCAGCACCTGGCAATAAATAATACTTGGTCTCTTTAGTCCTCATATTTACTAAGATAAAGCCTAAATTCGATTCATCTGTAGATACGGAAGTAATTCCTGTATATAAGAACACATCATCATCCATGACTAAATAGTTATAGCCATCTGTCGTATTAATAACATCTTTTTGACCAAAAATAGAATTTAAATAACCATTCTTATAATTACCCCAGTCATTAACTTGTTCAATAATTAATTCAGCACTATAAACATGATCTACCCAACTTGGAATATCCTCCACTTTGTATTTCTGACTCTCACCCGTCGTAGGATCTAAAATAACAGCCCCATTAATCTCTTTCTTTAAACCAACAGCCTTATAATTAACCGTAGGAATAATCCAGTATGGTCGACCTTCATTATCAACCTCAAACGAAGGTTTATCAAATATTGTAAATGGATAATCAAAACGTAGTTTACGATACAAATTTTCAAAAAAATAAGCACTTGGCATATATCGCATACCATTATCTAACTTAACAAGGCTAGCACTTCCATCAACGGAATTAACAGAAATATATCCTCCAATACCGGATTTACGATTAGTTAAATATTTAATAAAATTAGCATACTCTAATGGTGTAACTCTAATAATTTGGTTATTATAGTTAATCTGAGTATATAAATTACTAACATAAAATTGACTAACCATGGATGTAAATTCGCCCATCTTCCGATCACCTAGTTTTTGACTACTATCTTTGTCCAAAAGTGGTGTCTTTGAAAAATCAACTTCTTTAACATCAGATACAAAATCTTGATGCTCTGTTACTTCAATACGCTTTGAATATTCTTTAGCGTTAAAAATAGGTAAAGATATAATATTAATCAAAAACAATAAACAAAATAAAGTCGTTATACTAATTACTATAATTTTATATTTAGTAAATAAACTATTATTAAACCTTTTGTTGATAATAATTCGATTATCACTTGTAAAAATAATCGCCAACACACTAAGAAAAATAACATCAAAAGCAAATATCCAAAAGTTAGGACTAGATAAATTAAGCGGAGGCAATTGAAAATAATAAACAAGCAACACAATAAATAAACATAATAACCAAACAATTACTTTTTTCATCTAAACCACCTAGCATCATTATATCATATTCTATTAATTAGATATATTTAATTGTTATATCTTTTGTAATTACGTCTCGATAAGTAAAACTCTTTTCTTCGCCTTGATATTTAATAGTAAAAATATTGGGATATATTTTATATAAAATTCCTTCATAATAATCAACGCGACTACGCATACCATATACCGTAATTAAAACCTTTTTACCTAGTTTACTACTAAGGTCCTTTTTAATAAAATCAATATTCATCTAGGAAACCCCACATACATTAGACCGTTAGTAATAATACCCCCTAGTCCATCTGAACCATATTTGGTTTTGTTTAAAATATTAACAATATCTATCGCTTCATTACGCTTAGTCATTGCAATACTGATGGCAATAATCGCAGGATCTAAAGCATGGATATTAACTCTTTTAGGACTTGAAGCAAAATTTGCCCCTGCTTTAATTAATTCTTCATAATCACTTTGACAAGCACCCGCAATAATCACCAGTTTTTCTTGACTTTTTTCATACTTTCGTGCGGCTCGAACTGCTTTAACAAAATTACGAGAGTTTTTATAATTATTAATATCTTCTTTATTTCCTTTCTTTTTTAAATAAGCATCATGTCCCGTTATAATGACAATATCTGGTCGCACATCTTGCAACAATGAGATAATTTGATTTGCAATTTCATTTTCAGATATTTTTTTCCCAACGGCATATACTCCCATTTGTTTATAAAATTTTAAACATTTTTCTAAATATTCACTATCACCATCAATATGCAATATTTTCCCGGGCAAATAAAAATAATCACTCCGATTTTCCTCCGAAGCGATATCTACTTTAAATTCATCTTCGTCTAATTCCACCTTTGATAAATCATCAATTTGACTATCAGCACACAGTCTAACATATACACCTTTTAAATAAACCATGTCTTCGGTGATACTTAAAACTTTGAAAACAGTATCATTATGATAGGACTTTCTGGTAACATAATCCCCAACATTAATATTCATAAAAATCACCCATAAATAATATGCTGATTATTTATTATTATGATATACTTGATACTAGGGAGCAGTCACAAATGTATAGAATAATCAAAATAATTATCTTAACCTTAATAGGAACATTATCGATATTATTTTTCTATATTCTTCTTTTTAGTAATATTACTTTCTTAGGCCATAGATACAACAATTTTATCGAAGTTCTTGATTTATCAAATTTACCAATTAATGAAGATAGATCATGGGAAGATGGCTTAAGTAAATTTAAAAGACTTAAAAAAGTAATTGTTAATGATCAAACAATTAGCATAGAAAAAAAACAAGAATTACAAGATAGATATCCAAATATCTTTTTTGCTATTGCCTCGACTGCTACTCTTCAAGGAGAAACGTACCGTGATGATGCTGAATTTATCGAACTTACAAATCACGTTACGGAAAGCATTATTGATGAACTTGCCAATTTCACCGAGTTAAAAGAATTGGTTTTCCCTGACAATTTTCATGACAAAGATATTCAATTAGTATTAACAAGTATGTATCCATACATTAACTATGTTTGGAATGTAGATATCTATGATAAAACCGTCAATTCTAAAGAAACCCGTTTAGATTTAACAGGCGCACAAATAACGGATTTAGAAAAGTTTAAAAAAGACTTAAAACTACTACCAAATTTAGTCTACTTAGATTTATCAGATTGCAATCTTGATAACGAAACCCTTTATAATTTACGCAATGATTTTCCTAACACCAAAATTGTTTGGAGATTACACCTTCGTAGATGGTCTTTAAAAACCGATCAAATTGCCTTTTCAGTTTTAATAACAAATTACAACTACGTTCCTATCAATTCTGAGGATTTAGAAATATTTAAGTATTGTACTGATTTACAAGCTCTAGATTTAGGACACCAAAATATTACAGATATTACTGCTATTGGTAAATATTTGCCTGATTTGCGTTTATTAATCATAGCCGATAATCCCATTTCAGACATTTCTCCACTTGCTAGTTTAAAACACCTTCATTATTTAGAATTATTTATTACCAAAATATCTGATATATCACCTTTAATAAATAACACTGAATTAGTCGATTTAAACTTAAGTAATGATTATCATGTTAAAGATTTCTCTGTATTATTAGATAACGACTTTCCTCTTTTAGAAAGATTATGGATTAATAATACAGGTATTCCTTATAATGATTATAAAAAGTTGAAGCAAAAATACCCTAATGTAACAATCGTAACCGAGGGTAATAGTTCTACTCACTTTGGCTGGCGAGAGCACGAAAGATATTATGCCATGATAAAAATGTTCCATAATCATTATTATATTAGTGAATTATTTACTAAATATGATTCTCCAGATTAATTTCTAATACTTCCTCGACATTTTTATTAGTTATCATTAAAAGTTCTTGTAAAGGAATAGCTAAATAATTTGCTAAAAAATCCGCAACAAGACTGACATTATAAGGATAATTAGTGGTTCCTCGATAAGGATGGGGAGTTAAATAAGGACTATCGGTTTCTAATACTATGTGCTTGATACCTATTTCTTTAATTACTTCCTTAAGATGAGCATTTTTAAAAGTAACAACCCCGTTGACTCCTAATTTAAACCCTAATTTAATAAATTCTCTTGCTGTTTCTAATGAACCAGAAAAACCATGTATAATTCCTTGTACATGGTATTTTTTTAAAATATCAATCGTATCTTTAGTCGCATCACGACTATGAATAATAACGGGTAAATGAATTGTTTCTGCTAATATTAATTGCTGTTCAAAAATATCAATTTCTTTTTCTTTGTCAGTGTTGTCATAATGATAATCTAACCCAATTTCCCCAATGGCTACTACTTTAGAATTGATAACATGTGTTTTTAACCACTCTATATCCCCATCTTTAAAAGAATCTAATTCCGTGGGATGAAAGCCAATCGCAGCATATATTTCAGGGTATTTATTAGCTAATTCTAATGTTTCAATACTACTTTTTTTATCACAGCCGTTAACAATCATGATACTAATCTTTTTACTTCGACAAGTGTCTATTATTTCTTCAAGATTGTCATAATACTCTTTATACAAATGGCAATGTGTGTCAATATACATTAACTTATCCATCGTTATTTATCAATCCGTTGGAACAATACCTTAGCTTCATTAACCTTTGTTCCAGATTTGTATTGACCAAATTCATTAATACTAGCAAAACTAGTAATATCCGTGTTTATTTGATAGAAAATACTTTCACAAGTATCTGGTAAGAAAGCTTGTAATAATACTGCACCAATTCTAATAGACTCAACAAGATTATAAAGAACTGTATTTAAACGATCATTATTACCCTCTTTAGCAAGTACCCAAGGAGTTGTTTCATCAATATATTTATTACATCTTCTGAACAAATCAATTACTTCTTCAAGAGCATCAGCAATTCTTAAACTATCTATTTTTTCATCAACGATAGCCTTCTTACCTACAACATAATCAATAAATTCTTTATCTATGTTTTCATTAACATTTGTATTAGTTACAATGCCTTCAAAATACTTATTAGCCATACCAATACTACGATTAACTAGATTACCTAAGACATTAGCTAAATTACTGTTAATTGTTTCCACTAATAAATCTTCCGTATAATTTCCATCTGAGGAAAAAGGCATATCATGTAACATATAAAAACGAATAGAATCAACACCGTATCTATTAACTAAATCGTCAGCATAAGCGATATTTCCTTTGCTCTTACTCATCTTATCATTACCAAATAGTAACCATGGATGACCAAATACCTTACGAGGCAATTCTACTCCTAACAAATGAAGCATAATTGGCCAATAAATAACATGAAAACGCAAAATATCCTTACCAATTAAATGAATATCACAAGGCCAATATTTCTTAAATTCCTCATCGGATTCCTCATTAACATGGTAACCTAGGAAAGTAATATAGTTAGATAAAGCATCAATCCAAACATATACAACATGATCTGGATCAAAAGTAACTGGTATTCCCCATTTAAAAGAGGTTCTTGAGACACATAAATCTTGTAGACCTGGTTTAATAAAATTATTTACAATCTCATTTTTACGAGATTCAGGTTCAATAAAACCAGGATGTGATTCAATATATTCCTCTAACCATTGAGAATATTTACTGATTCTTAAAAAGTATGCTTCTTCCGTAGCTTCTTTAACTTCTCTACCACAATCTGGACATTTGCCATCAACTAATTGACTCTCTGTCCAAAACGATTCACATGGGGTACAATATAATCCCTTATATTCTCCCTTATAAATATCACCTTGATCATATAACTTTTTAAAAATATCTTGAACTGTCTTTTCATGTTTAGGATCAGTAGTTCGGATAAAACGATCATAGCTTGTATTCATAATATCCCAGATATCTTTAATTTGACCAGCCACCTTATCCACATATTCTTGTGGTGAGATACCCGCATCTTTGGCCTTTAATTCAATTTTTTCTCCATGTTCATCTGTACCGGTTTGAAAATATACATCATAACCTTGTAACCTCTTATATCTAGCAATCGCATCTGCTAATACAATCTCGTATGTATTACCAATATGTGGTTTTGATGAAGTATAAGCAATAGCTGTACTAATATAAAATTTGTCTTTCATAATAATTCCTCCTTAAAAGAAAAAAGACATGAACTAAAGGACGGGAATTCCCGCGGTACCACCTTAATTCATGTCTAACATGCTACTTTGTTGATAAGGAAACTACCCCACGCTTGCTCATAGGCCCACAAAATATTAACCATTTATACTAATTCCACCATTATAGTACTCTCTAAAAAATAATTAATACAATCTTCCTAATCAATGCATTTGCAACTACATATTAACATAGGTCTTAGAAATTATCAATTATATTTTTTAGAACTCTAACAAATATTTCATCTTCTTTTTTGATAGGAGTCGATTTAACTAAGATAATAACACCTTTGATAACACTATTATGCAAGATAGGATAAAAATAGAAATAACCCTGAAGATTATTTTCACCTATTATATATTGTTCTAGATTAAGACTTCGATATGGCTTTCTTTCCATTATTAATTCTCTTATTTCATCCGAAAAAGTTTGATTTTCGTAAGGACCATTACTAACTATTTTATCTTTATCCCCTAAAAGGAGTAATCCCTCCGTAAGAAAACTAAGCGATGCAAAAAGTTTATCATTTTTATCTTTCTCTTTTCCCAACTGCGAATATTTATGTAAGATAATATTATCATTTTCGACATATATCTCTAATTCATCACCATTAGTAATATTTAAAATATCTCTTATTTCTTTAGGAATAACAATTCTTCCTAATTCATCTATCCTGCGAACAATACCTGTATTCTTCAAAAAAACACACTCCTATTTATAGTGTGTTTTAAGAATTATTTTATATACTAAAATGTATTTAATAATTTAACAATATACTTAATAAAGTGATCAGGTAAATTCTTATAATACAAAGTTATAATAATGCAGTTATGTTTATAAGATAACGAAAAGTTTTTTGATATACTATATGATTCGTATAATAACTTATCTCCTTTGATGCTCTTAGATAGTTCTAAAGGTAATTCTATTTCAATAAAACGATCTGTCTGTTTAACTTTCGTAATATGTAATTTATTAGCTATCTTTTCAAACCATTCTTCATACATATAATTTTCTAAAACCGGGGTTATCTTACCAAAACGGTCTTCTAGAGTGGTTTTAACATCTATTAGTTTATCATAAGAATCAATTTGATTAATCATTTGATGGATTTCTATCTTAATGTCTTCATCAGAAATATAACTATCATCAATATGCGTCTCGACACTTAATAATGTTTGATCTTTGTCATCCTCTTCTTCGACTATTTCACCTTTCTGACGACGCATTTCATCTTCGATGAGTTTCATATATAAAGAAACTCCCACTGTATCCACAAAACCAGCTTGATTAGCGCCAAAAATATCCCCAGAACCACGAATGGATAAATCACGCATGGCAATCTTATAACCACTACCTAATTCCGTAAATTCTTTGATAGCTTGTAATCTTTTGATAGCATCATCATTAAGCATTTTCATCTTGTTATACATTAAATAAGCATAAGCAATTTTATCACTACGACCAACACGGCCACGTAATTGATAAAGTTGTGATAAACCTAATCGATCAGCATCATAAATAATTAAAGTATTAGCATTCGGAATATCAATACCATTTTCGATAATCGTCGTGCAAACAATAATGTTAAACTTATGATCTACAAAGTCTTCCATGATGGTATCTAACTCTTCTTTATCCATTTGCCCATGAGCAAAACGGATTGTTTCATTCGGAATTAAATTTCTCAAATGTGTTACTCTAGCTTCCATATTTTCAACATTATTAAACAAAATGAATACTTGTCCATCACGTGCTAATTCCTTGTATATAGCATCCTTGATAATTAAGTCATCTTCGCTAATAACATATGTTTGAACAGGATACCTATTAAGAGGTGCTGTATCAATAATGGATAAATCCCTTAAACCAGAAAGAGCCATTTTCAAAGTACGAGGAATAGGCGTAGCCGATAAAGTTAAAACATTAATGTCTGCTTTCATTTCTTTGATTATTTCTTTATGTTTAACCCCAAATCTTTGTTCTTCATCGACAACCATTAAACCTAAGTCCTTAAATTTGACTTTATCATTTAACAACTTATGAGTACCAAAAACAATATCGATTCTACCGGTTTTTAGACCTTCGATAATTCGGGTTACTTCTTTAGGGGTCGTAAATCGATTTAATAAAGCAATCTCAATTGGCCAATTTTGAAAACGATCTTTAGCTACTAGGTATTGTTGCTTAGAAAGAATTGTCGTTGGACATAAATACATTACTTGATGGTTATTTAAAACAGCTTTAAACATCGCTCTTAAAGCTACTTCAGTCTTACCAAAACCAACATCACCGCATAATAAACGGTCCATCGGATAACCACTTTTTAAATCAGCAAAAATATCGTTTATGGATCTTTGTTGATCGGCGGTTAAATCATAACTAAATTCACTATTAAAGACATCTTCCTCAGGATAAGATTTATAGATTTCTGACTTGATAGCTACCCTTTTTTTGTATAATTCGATTAGTTCCCGTGAAATATCTTGAACTTTCTTTTGAACATACTCCCTTGTTTTCAACCAACTCGAAGAATTCAAGCGATTTAAATGTGGTGTAGAACCATCTTTATCTGAATATTTATAAATATTACTTATTTTCTCAACTGGAATATAGATTTTATCATTATTTAAATATAAAAGTTGAATATAATCTTTTTTTACCCCATCTTTGGTTAAAGTGGCAATACCGTTATATATACCAATACCATGAGCAATATGAACAATATAATCACCAATTTTTAAATCATTATAACTAGTAACCTTTTTTCCACCATAAAAGTTATTTTGATATTTATAATTATGTTTCGTTTTTTCAATATCAAATTCAGAAATAACAACATAATTACTAATCATAAAACCATGATTAATCTTTAAATTTAAGACTTGAACATTAGGAAATAATTCTTTAATTCTTTTAATCTCATTCTTACTTGACAAACAAAAAATTACTTTCTTCTTTTCTTCCAACCATTTAGTTACATTACGTGATAATAGTTCATAATCTTGATCAAAGTTTTCAATCGAAGAGCAATTAACAACAATATCATTTTTACCATTAGCAAACTTATTTAATTCAATAACATCTGCTGTTTTAATATCATCAAACTCAAACATTAACTTATCAGTTATATCATTTTTGGAAGTATATTCTAAAATATCTTCTTGAAGTTTGTAATATGAAGCGTTAATCTGATTAACATCAATCTTGACAACTAATGGATCTTTTAGATAGTCAATTAAAGATGAAGGCATGTCAATTTGGTCCATTTCACCGATAGGTTTTAAAATAATCTCATCAATCTTGTTAATTGTCCTTTGGGTATCCTCATCATAGTAACGTATGTTATCTATCTCATCACCATCAAATTCAATTCTAATAGGATGCTTTTCATTAATTAGAAACACATCGACTATCATTCCTCGAACTGAAAATTCACCCGTCGAAGTTGTAACCGACTCTCTTCGATAACCATAATCAATAAGTTTTTCCACTAATGCATCACGTTTAATACACAAGTGATCTTTTAAAGTTAAAATACGACTTTCACGTTTTTGAACATTAGGTAAAAATTTTAAAAATCCCATCAGATTAGTAATAATAATGTGTCTTTTCGAAGGAATTAAGTCCAAAGTATTTAAACGTGTTAATTTTAACTCTGGCGAAGATGTTTTAACCATCGAAGAAATAAAATCATCCATTAAAAAAAGCAAAACATCATTGGTATATGTTTGAAATAAATTATAATAGTTATTTGCTTCATATAGCGATGATGTTAAAACTACAATATCTCTTTGTGATTTTCGAAACATATTTAGAACACAAAAAACGTTTAACTCATCAGTTAAACCGCAGATAACACTACCATTTTTTGTATCAAAAATATCGTTGAGAAAATCCATAACTATCCTTTTTGATTATATTTATTCATTATATAATTACTATCTTTATTAATAAAATCAGTGATAAGACTATTAAATATATCATTTTTTAAAAGTGTTAATTCGTCTTTACTTAATTTGCCAAGCACATAATCTTTTATATCTTCATAAGGTTCATGACCAATACCAATTTTTAAACGTGTAAAAGCCTTTGTACCTAAAGCATTAATAATATCATTAATACCATTATGGCCTCCAGAAGATGAATTATATTTTACTCGATATTTTAACTTTGGTAAATCTAAATCATCATGAATAACTAAAATATCTTCAGGCAATATTTTATAATATTTAACTAATCTTGCCACACATCTACCCGATAAGTTCATATATGTTTGTGGCTTAACAAATAATACCTTATTGCCATCAATTAAAGTAGTGACAATAAGTGCATCTTTATCTTGAATCCATTTATTATCTTGAACATAATTATCTAAAATAATAAAACCAATATTATGTCGTGTGTTTTTATATTTAACACCCGGATTACCTAAACCTACAATTAATTTCATATTTACTCCTTAAACATATTTTGATAAGATTTAACATTTTCAATGCACTTTTCTTTATTTATTATAACTCCACTTTTACTATTTTTGACAGCCCTTACTAAAACAATACTGGGTTTTTTGTCTTCTTTAGTAGATATCAACTGAATATTTTTAATATGTATTTTATATTTAAAACCTAGATTTATAATCTCATCAAGACGATTAACCCGATGAACAATCACTAACGAACCATTATTCTTTAAAAATGACCTGGCAATTTGAAAGATATCCTCAAGATTAATCGATATTTCATGCCTTGCCATTGATAATCCTGTGTTTACATTTTTAATGGAGCTTCCTTCTTTAAAAAAAGGAGGATTACATACCATAACATCAAAATACTCGCTAGCAAAGTGTTGTTTAATATTTTTAACATCATCATTAATAATCGTTAACTGATTACTAAGTTGATTTTCCAAAATAGATTTACATCCCAATTCATAAACTTTTTTTTGAATCTCAAAGCCAGTCACATGGGCTGAAGAATACTTGGACATAATTAAAGGTACTGCCATATTACCAGTACATAAATCCAATACTTGCATATTATTACTTAAAAAAATACTTGCATATTCCGCAAGTAAGATTGAATCTAAAGAAAACTTAAATAGCTCGTTATCTTGATAAATGTAACGGCTTTCATAATCAAATAAATCATTTTTTACGATCATTCTTGATATCCTCATGTTTAATACTAACTTTTTCATCGTTAATTATAACCTTATAAGTTCTAGTTAAGATGTCTACGCCAATGATTTGCGCTTCTTCACCTTGATAATTAATCTTCGTACCAATAGGCAACAATCCTGCTGAACAACGAGTATATTCATCATCTTCATAGCAAAGACAGCATAATAGTCTGCCACATGCACCGTTGATTTTAGATGGATTTAATGCCAAATTTTGATTTTTTGCTTTATTCATCGAAATAGAGTCAATTTGATTTAAGAAATTAGCACAACAAAGTTTTTGACCACATACACCTATTCCCCCAATTTGTTTAGCCTTGTCGCGCGCACCAATTTGACGTAGTTCAATTCTTGTTCGATAAACGGAGGCTAATTTTCGAGCTAATTCACGAAAATCAATGCGATCATCAGCGGTAAAATTAATTAATAACTGTGAACGGTCAAAACTAAATTGAGCATTAATAATATACATATCAAGACCAAAGTCCTTAACTAAATCCTTACATTTTTTCAATGCTGAGTCAGCATCTTTTAAGTTTTTATAGTAGACTTCTGTATCTTCAGGAGTGGCTATTCTAATAACCTTTTGATAATTATCTTTATCACTACGATTAGTTTGTTCTCCTACTACTTTTCCGTATTGTTCACCTTTCTCTGTTTCCACAATAACTTCAGTATTTACGTCTAATTCCAAATCAGACTTAAACGAATAAGGCTTACAACTATTCTTAAAAATGACTTGATATATTTTATTTTTCATATAACTGCTCCATTTCAATTGCAAAACTGTCCAACAAAAGAGAAATATTAACATTATAATTGAGTTTCTCTAAATAATCAATAATCAGTCTACATACTTGATTTGTTTGAAAATCATAAGACTCACGATACTTTTGTTGAAAATAATTTAGCAATTTCTTAAATAAGATAATTATATCTGATTTATCAGGTAACTCTTTTAAAATTACACTATTATTATAACATAATATTTCATCAATATTGTGATTTATTTTTGCTATGTAATCTTTTAATATTTCCTCAATTTTATCATTATTTTCACTAACTATATCATCAGTATAGGCACCAATATAATGTAATTTTAATATTTCTAATCTGCTGATAATTGTTGGCGGAATTTTATCTTTATTCTTAGTTAAGAAAAAGCCAATAATATCACTTTCTGGTTCCTCGATAAATTTTAACATTCTATTATAGGCTGTATCATTCATTAATTCTGGCTCGACAACGACATAAACATTTGCTGATGTATATACCGGCTTCGTGGCAAATGAACTACGAATTAATTCAATTTGATCTTTTTTTATGCTATTACCATCAGCTTGAATGATTAGTAAACTTGGTAAACTATTATTGTCAATTAAATTACATAAATTGCAAACTGAACAATTGTCTTGATATTCTTTAGAACAAGCCATTCTTTTAATAAACCTTTTTAAATCAACAAGAGCCCGTTCTAAATTGTTTGTCTCAAATAAATAAGCATGAGCTAACCTTTGCTCATGATATATATTTAAAAGACTATTTAAAACTTCTTCCGCTGTCAAAATAAACTCCTTATAACACAAAATATAAAACAATTAATGACAATAGACCTGGTAAAGTAAATATACTAGTAAAAACAACCGTTACCACATTGATTGGTATTATGATATGCAAAGTATTTAACATTAAGTTAATACCATAAAGTAAAAAAAAGGCTATTATCACTCTTTTTACAACTTTAAATATCAGTCTTAGCATATTATCCTTTCGCACAAATAATATGCCAAGATTTATTTTTTATGATATCTTCTTCCGATCCTCAAGAGCCTTATCCAAAGTCATAATATCTAGATAGTCAATTTCTGCACCCATAGGTATTCCATAAGACAAACGAGAAATTGTAACCTGTTTCTTTTCAAATATTTTTTTAATATATAAAGTGGTTGTTTCTCCTTCAATCGAAGACTTCAATGCTAAAATTAGTTCTGGATTATCTAAACTATCGACTCTCTTTACTAAGGAAGAAATATTAATATCTTCTGGACCTATATTATTTATTGGTGATATTAAACCATTAAGTACATGATAAACACCATTAAAACGCCCAGCTTTTTCAAATGAAAATGCACTTTTATAATCTTCGATTACACAAATTAAATTTTGGTTACGATTTTCATCAGAACAAATATCACACACTTCTTTATCAGTAAGATTATGACATACCTTACACGGCTGTAAAAGTTCTTTAGCATTAACTAAACTATCAGCAAAATCACTAATGATATCATCATCGATATTTAAAGTCGCTAAAGCTAACCTTTCAGCACTTTTTTCACCAATACTTGGTAATTTCTTATAAAATCTAATTATTTTTTCAAGGGTTTCTGGATAAACCATACTTATAACAACCCGCCCATATTGCCGTAAGAACCTAATTTATCTTCCGTTTCTTTATCAATCTTAGCAAGACCATCTTTAATAGCTAACATAATCATATCACTTAGTATATCCTTGTTTTCTTTATCAAAAGCAGCATCATTAACAATTTCCACAGAATCAACTGATCTGTTACCTTTAAAATTAATTACTACCCAATCAGACTTTCCTTCAAAAGACATTTTATCAATTTGGTCTTTCTTTGCCATGATATCCTTTTGCATTCTTTGAGCTTGCGCCATTATTTGTTGCATGTTCATATTCATTCCTCCTTATTGAACTTCAATTTTACTTGATGTAAAAACATCATCAACAACACCATCATCTAATATATTATCTGGTTCTTTTATTATAGTATATTTTTTCCCGTTTTTGATATTTTTTTTGTATTCATCCATTTTTGTATTCCAGTACTCATTATCAATTGCTATGAATTTATAAAAAAATGATGTGTTTTTTTGAAAAATGTCCTCTATTTTTTCTAAATCGGTGTTAATTTTGTTAACAATGTCACTAAATTTTGAATTTAGGACCGCAATTTTATCAGAAGCTAATACTATTTCAACATCCAATAATAATCCTTTAATTTTTTTATTAGATAATGTATTCATAAAAATATCCCATTGCTTTTTAAAGTTATTCAAATAAATCTTACTAGCACTGGCAAAACAATTATTAATTCTTATATCAATTAATTTGATATTTTTTAATTTGTTTTGATCATCATTAACGGGTACAATATTTTGACTATTATCTTCAACAGATGGTGTGGATTTTTGCATCAATTTATCCTCCGGGGGTGTCAAAATTTTAGATATTTCTTTCTCTTTAGCAACTGTTTTTAGTTCGGATTTTTCCTGTTTTATTTTTTCCAATTTTGCATGATTTTTTGGCGTATCTTCTGCAATATTTATGTATTTTTCCACAGTGGGCAAAAGCGTAAATTCAAATAAAGTATACACATCAACGTTAACATTTATCTTATATACTAAATTTGATAAATCAAAACATAATTTTTTATATTTTTCATAACAAGAATTATCATTTTTTTGTCTTAAAACTTCCAAAGCTTCCAAACGAACTTGACGAATAGTTTTTTTAATCAGAGATTTAAAATCAACAGATGATTCACGAAGTTGATCAACAAATTTTACTATGTTTTCAACGTCTTCATCTATATAATATTTAACTAATTCTTTTACTTTTTCATTTGATATAACGCCAATTGATTTTAATACCATGTCTTGCGTAATCTTTTCTGAAGTTTTGGATAATTGATCTAAAATACTTAACGCATCACGCATACCACCATCAGAATAACTCGCTATTTCACTTATGGCAGATTCCTCAATCTCTATCTTCTCTTTAGCACATATATCTTTTATATTACCTTCAATATCTTGGGCCTTTATTTTCTTAAAATCTAACCTTTGACAACGCGATAATACTGTTATAGGAACATCTTCGATATCCGTGGTAGCTAAAATAAATACAGCATGCTTTGGAGGCTCTTCAAGAGTTAATAACAGCGCATTAAAGGCACTTATACTAAGCATATGGACTTCATCTATAATATATACCTTATACTTTAAATTTATAGGTGTTAATTTAATATTTTCTACAATTTCTCTTATTTGATCAACACCATTATTAGATGCAGCATCAATTTCATATATATCATTACTTGATGCAAAATTACGGCAATTATCACATTCCCCACAGGGATTTCCATCTTTCGGACACAAACAATTGATTGCTTTTGCAAAGATTTTTGCAGTACTTGTTTTTCCTGTGCCTCTTGGACCCGAAAAAATGTACGCATGAGAAATTTTTTCATTAATTACACTATCTTTCAACAGCATAATTGAATTATTCTGTCCCACCACACTATCAAAATCACCAGGTCTATATTTTCTGTATAAAACTTTGTAGTTCATCTTTCCTCCATATACCATTATTATACCAATAATAAGGCTTTTCTTCTATCTTTTACTTTTAAAATATGATTGTAATAATTCTTTATATTCCACCATTTTATCAGCATCTTCGTGCATCATAGCATAGTTAATATGTTTATTCTCCTCGTTATCAAAATTAGACTTCAATAAATAATGGACACTTTTAATTCTGGATTGTTTAATTACTTCTTTACACATCTTACATGGTTCAAGCGTTACATACATCTCACATTGATCTAATCGCCAATCTTTAGTTTTCTCTTCCGCCTTTTGAATAGCAATTATTTCCGCATGATTCGTACATAAGTAACTTCTTTGTTTAGTGTTATGTGCCTTTGAAAGAATTTTCCCATCTTTAACAATTACACATCCAATTGGTACCTCATTATTATCATAAGCTTTTTTGGCTTCTTTCAACATAACTTCTATTACTTTCATATAATCTCCATAAAAAAAGTGCACACAAATAGGGATTGATGTGGCTGCTTTCTTCCGAATCTGACCAGGTTACAATATATTTGTTGCACGTATTTATAATACCAAATACTTTCTTAATTTGCAATATATGTTTCACGTGAAACATATCGAATTTTATTAATCACAAATTATCAACAATGTTTCACGTGTAACATTAAAATTTATAAAAGCAACAATTTATCAACAATGTTTCACGTGAAACATTGACTAGTTATTCTTCAGAATTTGGCGTATTTTCGGCGCTATTTTCTGAATACTCTTCGTTTTCATCACTAGAAACTAAGCTAACAGCTGCAACTAATTGACCATCTTTTAAATTAATAACACGAACACCTTGAGTTACTCGACCGTATTCAGATATTTGATTAATAGGTATTCTAACAACCATACCTTGATTAGTCATTATAATAACATCATTTTCAGGAATAACTAATTTTACTGCCGCAAGAATTCCGTTCTTATCTGTAATATTTAACGCTTTAACACCTTTACTTCCACGTTTTGTCTCACGATATTCAAGAACTTTTGTTTGTTTTCCATAACCTTTTTCTGTAATTAATAAGATGTTGTCTTCGTCGTTAACTACTTCTAAACAAATACATTTGTTTGTACTATCTAAATTAATTCCACGAACGCCGCTTGCTGTTCTGCCCATAACACGAACATCTGTTTCGTTAAATCTTACCATTCTTCCAGCATCGGATGCTAATAAAATAAAATCATTCTTTTTAACTTTCTTAACACCTATTAATTCATCGCTTTCTCTTAAATTAATACATATTTTTCCAGAATTACGGATATTTTCAAACTCAGATAACAATGTTTTCTTAACAATACCCTCTTTGGTTGCAAAGAACAAATAATCAACATCACTTTCCGTTTGTGATACTGGAACAATTGAATTAACTCTTTCATCTTTTTCGATGGCTAACAGGTTAATAACCGGTAATCCTTTAGATGCACGACCATATTCAGGTATTTCATAGCCTTTAACGCGATATACTTTACCTTTATTTGTGAAGAATAATAGATGATCATGAGTAGATAAATTAACTAATTGTTCAATATAGTCTTCTTCGTTTGTACCCATGCCTTTAACCCCAACTCCACCACGGTGTTGCGTTTTATATGTATCAACATTAGCTCTTTTAATATAGCCATTATGTGATAAAGCAACAACGATGTTTTCTTCAGGAATTAGTGATTCATCTTCGATATACTCAATAGCGGTCATATCAATGTGTGTACGTCTTTCATCTGAGTATTTCTTCTTAATTTCAAGCATTTCTTCTTTAATAATATCTAATACTTTTTGTTCAGAAGCTAAAACACTCTTCAAATAGTCAATTTCCTTTAGTAAATCGTTTAATTCACTTTCAATTTTGTCTCTTTCTAAGCCTGTTAAACGTTTTAAACGCATTTCTAGGATGTTATCACTTTGAACTTCAGATAGTCCAAAACGAGACATTAATTTACTCTTAGCTTCTTCATCATCACTAGCCGAACGAATGATTGCTACTACTTCATCAATATTATCTAAAGCAATCTTTAAACCTTCTAAAATATGAACTCTTTTTTCATCTTCATTTAATTCAAACTTAGTACGACGGATAATAACTTCTTTTTGATGATCTATATACTTGGAAATTATTGATTTTAAGCCTAAAGTACGCGGTACACCATTATCAAGCATTAAGAATATAATCCCGTAATTAACTTGAAAATTAGTGTGTTTATATAGGTTATTAAGTACGACTTGAGGATTAGCATCCTTCTTTAAAGTAATAGTAATTTTAACACCATCTTTTAAATCAGTATGGTAATCAGAAATACCATCAATAATCTTGTTATGAACGAGTTCAGCAACTCTATTTTTTAATTCAAGAGTATTAACACCATATGGTACTTCAGTAATAACAATTGCATTATGAGTACCATGTTCTTCGATGGAGGCTTTACTTCTTATTACAATACCACCACGGCCAGTTTCATAAGCTTGTTTAATACCTTTATTTCCTAAGATAATACCACCGGTTGGAAAATCTGGTCCTTTAATATATTTCATTAATCCATCAACATCAATATCAGGATTATCAATATAAGCAACACATCCATCTATAACTTCACCTAAATTATGAGGTGGAATATTTGTTGCCATACCAACCGCAATACCCATTGTTCCATTAACTAAAATATTAGGAAATCTAGACGGTAACACGCGTGGCTCTTTTTTCGTAAAATCAAAGTTATCATCCATATCTACGGTATCTTTACGAATGTCTCTAAGTAATTCTAAAGATAATTTATCAAGTCTAGATTCGGTATAACGCATGGCGGCAGCGCCATCACCTTCGATATTACCAAAGTTACCATGTCCATCAATTAACATATATCGTTGGTTAAAATCTTGTGCCATTCTAACCATTGCTTCATAAATGGAAGAATCACCATGTGGATGGTAATTACCCATTACATAACCAACAGTTGTTGCCGATTTACGGTGAGGTTTATCTGGTGTATAACCTGATTCATACATTGCCCATAAAATACGTCTATTAACAGGCTTTAAACCATCTCTTAAGTCCGGTAAAGCTCTTGCTGTTATAACACTCATTGAGTACTCCAAAAATGATGTACTTACTTCACTAACAATATTATTTTCAGTTAAACTATCTCTCTCATGAAAATAGCCACTAAATTCAGCGTTATTAACATGAGTATCAATATTTTTATCATCTTGGTCTTCAAATGGCTCTACAGGTGCCTCATTTTGATCCTCAGCAGCTCTTTCTAATAATTCTTCTAAATCTTTATTGTCTTCATTCATGATATCACCCACCTTCTATATATCAATGTTGATTGCATATCCAGCGTTTTCAACAATGAAATCTCTTCTTGGTTCAACTTCATCGCCCATTAATTTTTCAAAAATAGCATCCGCCGAAACACAATCATCAACAGTAATTTTCCGAAGAACCCTTTTTTCAATATCCATTGTTGTTTCATTAAGTTCTTCCGCATCCATTTCACCAAGACCTTTCATTCTGGCTACTTCAGCTTTTTGTCTTACAGCATCACTTAACGTTGCTAAATATTTATCTTTCTCTTCATCATTTAAAACATATTTACGTGTTTTACCATGCATTATTCGATATAAAGGAGGTTGCGCAGCATAAACATGTCCTGCTTCTACAATTGGTCTGAAAAAGCGATAAAACAAAGTTAAAAGCAATACTCTAATATGTGATCCATCGACATCGGCATCGGTCATGATGATTATTTTGTCATAACGTAACTTAGATAAATCAAATTCTTCGCCTATTCCAGTACCAAAAGCCGTTATAATTGTTCGTATTTCTTCGTTTCCTAAAGCTTTATCTAATCGAGCTTTTTCAACGTTTAAAATTTTGCCTCTTAATGGTAGTATGGCTTGTGTCATTGAATCACGACCCTTTTTAGCACTACCACCAGCGGAATCTCCCTCGACGATAAATATCTCAGATACTTTTGGATCTTTACTCTTACAATCAGATAATTTACCAAAGAAATTAGTTGTTTGTAGGTCGCTTTTTCTCGTTATTTCTCTAGCTTTTTTCGCCGCATTTCTTGCCCGACATGCAAGCATGGCTTTATTAACTATTAAACGTGCATCTTCAGGATTCTCTAACAAAAATTTTTCAAAACCTGTAGAAAATACACTATCTGCTAGTTTTCTAACTTCTGAATTACCTAATCTACCTTTGGTTTGTCCTTCAAATTGAGGATTTGGGTGCTTACAAGAAATAATCATTGATAATCCTTCTTTAACATCATCACCTGTTAAAGATTCATCTTTTTCTTTTAACATTCCATTCTTACGAGCATAGCTGTTGATTACTCTTGTTAAAGCCCGACGCACACCTTCTTCATGTGTACCACCATCGTGAGTATTAATATTATTTACAAAGGAATAAATGTTATCATTATAGCCGGTATTATATTGCATAGCTACTTCAAAGAAAACATTTTCTTCCGTTCCCTCTAAATGGATAATATCTTCATGAATTGGCGTTTTTCCTTGGTTAATAAATCTAACATATTCCGAAATACCACCTTCATAACAAAAACTATCTCCAGTGGTATCTTCTTCATCACGGTCATCTCTTAAAGTAAGTTTTAACCCTTTATTTAAAAAGGCTAATTCTCTTACTCTTATCTTTAAAGTCTCATAATCAAAAATCACAGTATCAAAAATCGAAGGATCTGGTTTAAAGGTAACAGTTGTTCCTGTACGATTATCTTCACAATCCCCAATAACTTTTAATGGTTGAACCGTTTTTCCACCATTAGCAAATTTAACTTCATAAATTTTGCCTTCTTTATAAACGGTAACCACTACTGAGGAAGATAAAGCATTAACAACGGAAGCACCTACACCATGTAGTCCACCAGATACCTTGTATCCGCCACCACCAAATTTTCCACCAGCATGCAATACTGTATAAACAGTTTCAACCGTCGAAATACCTGTTTTAGGATGGATACCAACTGGAATTCCTCGACCATTATCCTTGACTGTAACTGAATTATCTTTATTTATAATAATCTCAATACTATTACAATATCCTGCTAAAGCTTCATCAATTGAGTTATCAACAATTTCCCATACTAAATGATGAAGACCTTTAATATCAGTTGTTCCAATGTACATACCTGGTCTTTTACGAACCGCTTCAAGACCCTCTAAAACTTGAATATCATTTTCAGTATACTTTTGTTCATTTTCCATTAGTATCATTCCTTTCAATGACGCCATCTTTTACTTGATATAATGTTGCGTCTACTAATAAATCTTTACTTACTTTATCAATACTTGTTGTCGTAATAAATGTTTGTACTTCTCTATTTAACATTTTTATAATATTATTTATTTTGGTATTATCGAGTTCACTAAATAAATCATCTAAAATAAGTATTGGATACTCATTTTTAACACTTTTAATTATTAAAACTTCTGCTAATTTAAAAGATATTATTGAGTTTTTTTGTTGTCCTACACTACCGTATTCCTTAATATTATGACCATCTAGTAATATTTCAATATCATCATGATGAATACCGAACAAAGTTTTGCTATAATTCATTTCTTTACGATAATTCTTTTGATACATCTCCAGCATCTTATCCATACTTTTGTTTGTATATATACTTTTATAATTTATTTTTAATTCACCATATTCAAAAATATTACGGTAAATATCAGATATATAGCTATTAATTTTATCAATATACTCTTTTCTAATTAAATGAATTTTTAAACCATTTTCCACCAGTTTACGAGTAAGAATATCTAAATACTCTGTCGAAGAATTACCATTTATTAATAATTGTTTTAAATAAGCATTACGATTTTTTAATAACTTATTATAATCACTTAATAAATTAAGATATTCCCTATTTATTTGTGATATTTCAATATTTAACATTCTTCTTCGAAAAGCTGGTGAATCACTTATTATTCTAGTATCTAACGGATTAAATAAGACAATGTTTATTTTTGTAACAAAATCACTAATCTTAGTAACTTTATCTGAATCTATATAAACCGTTTTACCAGCATTATCTAAATCTATTTGATAAGTAGTCTTTTCATTTGTAATAATATTTCCTATTATCGAGCACTTAGCTTCATTATTCTTAATAAGATTTAAATCATTATTTGTCCTAAATGACTTAGTTAAAGCCAGAATATATATTCCTTCAATTAAATTTGATTTACCACTGCCATTATCACCATAAATGATATTTAATGTATCAGAAAAATCAAGATCAAGATGTGAATAATTTCGAAAGTTTTTTAGGACTAAATTTTGTAATTTCATGTTAAACCTCTTTTTTGTGCAAAATTTTTGATTTTTCTAATTGCCTCGTACTCCTATACGCAATAACATTATATCACAAATATGGCATTAAAAAAAGCAAAATCATCGTTTTTTGCTTTTTAATATTGATTCTAAACGTGATGATCTTAAGATTTGATTATTAATTATTTTTGAAGAAAGATTAATATCAATTTTAAGACCATTTTTAAACAAAATAACCGACTTATTATTATCATAGTAATATTTATCTATCCATGCATAATTTATCCACATACAGTCATCACAAGCAAACGAGGTGGTCGGAAACATAATAATATTTTTAGTCTCACTAATAATGATTGGTGCTTTATATATTGAACCTAATAAATAATTTGAACCTTCGACTCTTCCTTTATATGAACTACCGTAATAATTGCATCCTTCATTAATAACATCATATATTTTTTTATGAAGAAAACGTTTGTTATTACTTTCATAAAGATATGAATTATTCCCCTCTTTGACGATTAAGATTGTTTTTTCTGTTATAAGATTTTCCATATTTCTCCCCTGACAACCATCTTATAACACATTATTTATGCAAAAAATGTCAGTTTTTGTTACTAATATGTTTTTATTGGTAAAATTAACTCAATTACTGTATCATCATCTACAGCGTTAATAATAATTGGTTTATCATCACCATTTATCTGAAGAATAATTTGAGTTGTATCTAATACTTTTAAAGCATCCATCATATATTTAGATGAAAAACTAATATCTAATCTATTTTTATTATTAGATTCAATACTTATTTCTTCTTTAGTCTTACCATTTTCTGATGAACTTCCTAAAATAGTCATAATTTTATCATCAATACACATTTTAACAATGTTTTTATCTTTACTTAAAGTAATAATGGAAGCTCGATCAATAGCATCGTAAAAATCTTTTAATTTTAAATCTATTATATAAGAAAATTCTTTAGGAATATAATTAGTTGTATCTGGATAAGTACCATTTAATAAAGTACTTTGTAACATAATATTCTTAAATTCGAACAAAATTTTGTTACTAAAGATATGTATTTTAACATCTTCTTCATCTTTTAAGATAGATACTAATTCGTTAACACTTTTTCCAGGTATAACAATATTAACTGAATCCTCGATTGGTTCATTTAATTTAACTACTTTTTTAGCTAAACGATACGAATCAGTAGCAATACACTCTAATAAATCACCATTTATCTTAAGATTTAGTCCTGTTAATAAAGGTCTTACTTCTTGGGTAGACATCGCATAAGAAGTTTGATTAATAATTTGTCTTAAAATTGTTGATTGTAAGGTGATAAAATTCTTGTTTAAATCTAAAGATATATTAGGATAATCTTCCAAATTATAACAATTTAGTAAGAATTCATTAGTATCTGTATATATTTTTACGGTATTATTATCAGAACTTTCAAAATTAATAATATCACTTGGCATTTTACGAACAATATCTAAAATATAGCGGCTTTGGATTATTAACTTTCCTTCTTTATCTATATTTTTAATATCTTTCTTATCAATAGTTACTTTAATTGTTAGTTCACTATCACTTGCTAATAATTCAATTCCCTTTTTATTCACATCAATAACTATACCATTTAAGACAGGTATTGTTATCTTTTGAGATAAAGCTTTAGTAACATTATATAAAGCCTCTAAAAAAATGTTTTTATCAATTGTAAATTTCATATTGTTCCCTCTTTCTTATTTTATATTTTTAATAATTATATTTATTATAATGTTGATTGTTGTTGATAACTTTTTTAATGCTTATTTATTCAATGTTTAATCCATTTTTTATCAACATTTTTTATAACTTACTTTCAATATCCTTTATTATCATGTTTAATTTACTATCGGTTTTTAATTCGCTAGTAATTTTATCCAGTGCTGAAGATACTGTGGAATGATCCCTCCCTCCAAATTCTAAGCCAATTCTTGCTAAACCTTCTTCTGTATCAACTCGACATAGATACATAGCTATATGTCTTGGTTTTGCAATATTAGCAGTTTTCTTTTTACTTTTTAAATCACTTACTGATATATTGAAATAATCAGCAACGATATTTTGAATTTTACTAATAGAGTTTTCTGCATAAATATTAACTTTTAAGTAATCATTGAGTGCTTCCATTGTAAAATTCAAATCAATTTTGGTAGGTCCCATCATCGCTGTATAGGCCATTAATCTTTTGATAGTCCCTTCGATTTGGCGAATATCATTCTTACATGAATTAGCTATATATTCGATTATTTCATGGTCTAATTTACCTTTTAAAGTTGTATTTTCTATCTTCTTTTTAATTATCTTACATTTTAGATCAAAATCTGGTGGTTGAATATCAACCGATAAGCCCATCATAAATCGACTACGAAGACGATCTTCAAATTTTTTTAACTCTTCTGGTGGTTTATCGCTACTGATGATAATTTGTTTATTAGCATTATATAGATTCGTAAATATATGGAAGAATTCTTGTTGAGATTTAACGGCATCTACTAGAAATTGGATATCATCAATTATTAATACATCAACATTTTGGTATTTTCTTTTAAAACTAGTGGCATAATTCATGGTATCTATACCTTTACTAACACTAGCAATACCCGTGTAATCATCTCTAAATTCTTCACTTGATACATAAAGAACTTTCTTTTTAGAATTAGCCATTATATAGTTACCAATAGCTTGCATTAAGTGTGTCTTACCTATTCCACTTTTTCCATATAAGAAGAAAGGATTAATCTCAACACCAGGATTTTCGGCAACTATGTGAGCATTCATAACAGCAAATTTATTAGAATCCCCTACTACAAAGGTATCAAAAGTAAAATTAGGATTTAAATTACTTTCCCAATCATCTTCTAGATATTGACTAACATCAATTACTGTACTATTCTTCTCTTTTTCAGCTTCTATTTCATCATTAGTATAATATTGTACTTGAATCTTTTTATTTAAAGTTGCATAAAACGCTTCATCTACAACATCTTTATATGTATCAGTAAGTATTTTTTTATGAGTTAATGTTGGTACTTTGATATTTAATATCTCTCCATCAAAAGATAAAGGTTCTAAAGATGCAAACCATAAATTAAAAGAATTCAAATTAACTTTTGGTTGAATATACTCTAAAAAGTTTTTGAATATTTCATTTTCATTCATACCCTTACCCCACTCATAATTATTAACAATTTCATTGTATCTTATTTTGATTTAAAGATAAAGAAAAATGTGTATCTTAAATAGTTATCAACAATATTATCAACACCATTTTATCCTTTTGTTTAGTATGATAACATAACATATCAACACTTTCAACAAAATTCATTTGTTGATAATTTTATTTTATTAACATTCCCTATTTTTTAATGTTGTTGATTTTGTTGATAATTTTTATGTTGATAAATTTTTCTTTCATTATTATATATAAAAGTAAATATTTATTCTTGACATAGTGTTAATTAAAATATTATAATAAGAACGCTAAAAAGGAGAAATATTATATGAAAAGAACATATCAACCTAATAAAAGAAAAATGAAGAAAACTCATGGCTTTTTTTCAAGAAAAGGTGGAAAAGTTTTATCTTCACGTCGTAGAAAAGGAAGAAAAGTTTTATCAAAATAAACCACATCATCGTGGTTTTTTTTCAATTTGGGATAGTTTATGAAAAAAAGGGAAATTATTAAATCTAGTAATGATTTTAATTACATAATTAATAATGGTAAAAAAGCAAGTAATCAATTTTTTACAATTTTTTATGTTGATATAGATTCTAATAATAAACTTTTTGGAGTTACTACGCAAAAAAAATGTGGTAATGCAGTTATAAGAAACAGATTGAAAAGGCAAACAAAAGCTCTTATTGACGAAAATAAGTTGCTATTTAAAAATAATCGAAAGTATATTATAATAATTAAGAAAACGTGTTTAACGGCTAGTTATAATGATAAATCATTAAGTCTTAAAACATTAATAGGAGATTTAAATGAAAAATAAAAAAATAATGAGTATTATTCTACTATCAGTTATATTATTAACAACAGGATGTGGAGCTAATAATTATATTAAGGATGATGCAGGTAAGATTGTTATTAATGAAACAACAGGTCAAAATCTTCAAAAGAGTATCTTCTGTAAGCCATCTAAAGATACAGATATATATAAGTTATATGAAAAATATGAAGATCAAATGTCACCTAAGTTATCTAAGTTACCAGAATGTAATAAATTTAAGATAACATCTAATAAAACAAGAAGTGTATGGCAATTCTTATTTGTTAAACCTCTTGCTTATATTATTCTTAAATTAGGTTATGTATTTAAGTCATGGGGTCTTAAAAATGCTTACTTAGGTTTATCTTTAATTGTAATAGGGTTATTAATCAGAATTATTATCTTACCATTTAATATTAAGACCCAAAGACAAAGTAAGGGAATTCAAAAAGCAACTCCTGAATTACAAAAGATTGAAAAGAAGTATGCAGGACGTACTGATCAAGAATCAATGATGATGAAAACGCAAGAAACCATGGCAGTTTATCGAAAATATAAGATAAATCCTGTATTAAGTTGTGTACTTGCTTTAATTCAATTACCTTTATTCTTTGCTTTCTTACAAGCAATTTATAAAATACCGGCTATATATGAAGGAAAGATATTTGGTTGGAATTTGGGAACAACACCAAGTGTAGGTATTGCTAATCATCAATATTCATTTATTATTCTAGTAGTATTAATTAGTTTAACAACATATTTTTCATTTAAGTATTCAATGTCTAAGAATCAAATGCCAAATGCTGAAGGACAAAGTCAAATGAAAACGATGTTGATTGTTATGACCGTATTTATTACATTTGCATCATTTAGTTTACCAACAGCCATTGCTTTATACTGGATTGTTACATATGCATTTATAGTTATTCAAACGTTTGTTATGAATTTAATCGATAAAAAGAAAGAAGAAAGTCATTATGACAGACGGGAGAAGAAAGATATAAATAGTAAATTAAAAATAAAGGAAGGTATGAAGTATGGAAAAAATAACTAAGTCTGGTAAAGATTTCGAAGAAACATTAAACCAAATTTGTGAAGACAATAATTTGGATAAAAATGATATCATTTACCGTGCAGGAGAAGTTAAAAAGGGTTTGTTTAAGGGTGAAACTACTGAAGTTATAGTTTATAAAAAAGAAGATGTTTATAACTTAATTAAAGAATTCTTAAAAGAGATTATTGAAAAATTAGGTTTAGAAGTATCTTTTGAATTAAGAAATCATGATGATCGTACTGTTTTAAAGATGTATTCAAATAATAACAATATTTTAATTGGTCATAATGGTAATACTTTAAAAGCTTTAGAAAATCTAGTTAAACAAAAAGTTCTTGTAGAAACAGGTATATTTTTTGCCATTTCCCTAGATGTCGAAGATTATAAAGATAAAAAAGTTGCTAGATTAGAAAGACTAGCTAAAAACATTGCTCGTGATGTTCTTAAGACTAAAGTAGCTGTTCATATGGAAAATATGAATGCTTACGAAAGAAGAATTGTTCACAATGTGTTAACTAAATATAAGAATATTTCGACAGTTAGTGAAGGTGAAGAGCCAAATAGGCATATCGTAATTAGTTATATCGAGGTAAAAGAGTAGAGATACTCTTTTATTTTTATTTAAATTCGTGCTATAATACGCGAGAGCGAAGTGATATTATGGATGATACAATATGTGCAATTGCAACATCCTTAGGGGTTGGCGCAATTTCCATTATCCGTTTAAGTGGAGATAAAGCTATTGAAATAACCAATAGTATTTTTTCAAATCCTATAAAAAAAGGGGAATCTCATATTATTAAATATGGTCATATTACTTTAGATAATGAAATAATTGATGAAGTACTAGTTATGGTAATGCGTGCACCTAAGACCTATACCAAAGAGGATGTAGTAGAAATAAATTGTCATGGTGGATATACGACTACGAATAAGATATTAGAAGTATTATTAACTAAAGGATGTCGTCTTGCTGAGCCTGGCGAATTTACTAAAAGAGCATTCTTAAATGGTAGAATTAATCTTTTAGAATCAGAAGCCGTTAATGAACTAATCAATGCTAAAACAGAATCAAAAAGAAAGTTATCATTAAATCAAATAGGTGGTAATCTAACAAAAATAATAAATGATATTAGAGAAGATATTATATCTTTAATGGCTAATATTGAGGTAAATATTGATTATCCTGAATATACAGATAATTTAGTTATAACCGAAAATTTACTTAATGAAAAGTTAGTCGTAATTAGTCAAAAGTTAGATCAATTAGTTAAAGGTGCTTCATACGGTAAAATAGTATCTGATGGAATAAATGTTGCTATTATAGGCAAACCAAACGTAGGTAAAAGTAGTATCTTAAATCATTTATTAGATGAAGAAAAGGCTATTGTTACTGATATAGCCGGTACAACACGTGATTTAGTCGAAGGAATAATTAGTTTAGATGGTATCGAAGTTAAATTAATTGATACAGCAGGTATTCATGAAACAACCGATGTCGTAGAAAAAATAGGCGTTGAAAAGAGTAATCAGGCCCTTAATGATGCCGATTTAGTATTACTAGTTTTAGATGGTAGTAGACCACTAGATGAAGATGATAAAAAGTTATTAAATGTTATTAAGGACAAAAAACATGTCATTTTTGTTAATAAGAACGATGAAAAGATTGTTATTAATATATCTGATGATAATGTTATATATGGAAATACAAAGAGTGTTAATGGACTTGATTCCTTAAAAGATACATTAATCGAGATGTTTAATATTAATGAAATAAATAAAGACTTAACATATTTATCTAATGCTCGACAAATAAGCTTGGTAAATAGGGCAAATGATGCTATGAAAAAGGCTAAAGAATCATTAGATAGTGGTATACCAATAGACTTAATTGAAAGCGATTTAAAGACTTGTTATGATCTATTAGGCGAAATAATTGGTGATACTTATGAAGATGCTCTTATTGATCGCTTATTTAGGGATTTTTGTGTGGGAAAGTAGGGGATATTATGTATGATGTTATAGTTGTTGGAGCAGGACATGCTGGTTGTGAAGCAGCTCATATCGCAGCTTTCATGGGTAAAAAGACCCTACTAGTAACGGCTAATATTGATAATCTTGCTGATATGCCATGTAATCCGTCGATTGGTGGTAGTGCCAAAGGTATTATTGTTCGTGAAATAGATGCCCTAGGTGGTTTGATGGGTAAAGTAGCGGATTATTCCCACTTTCAAATCAAGATGTTAAATAATTCTAAAGGTCCAGCCGTAAGAGCTTTAAGAGCGCAAGCAGATAAAAGAGTTTATCCAAAAGTAATGCGCAAATATTTAGATGAAACACCCAATTTAGAAATAAAAGAGGGTATGGTTGAAAACTTAATTGTTGATAATAATACCGTTACGGGGGTAGTATTAAATAATGGTGAAAAAATCGAAGGAACAAGCGTAATTTTAACAACAGGTACTTACCTTAATGCCAATATTTTAATAGGAAGTGAGAATACCCCCGGAGGTCCTCACGGTGAAAAAAGAAGTAACGAATTATCAACAAATCTTCATAAGTTAGGTTTTAATATTAAACGTTTAAAAACTGGTACCCCTCAGAGGATTAAAGCTGATTCCATTAATTTTGATATTCTAAAACCAGAGACTGGTGATGATGTTTATTGGACCTTTTCATTTGATGTTGAACCACAATATGATTTAAATAGACAACAAAAATGCTACTTAGTTTATACAAATGAGAATACTCATCAAATTATTCGAGATAATTTGAAAAAGAGTGCCATGTATGGTGGATATGCTACCGGAGTAGGTCCAAGATATTGTCCCTCAATCGAAGATAAAATTGTGCGTTTTGCTGATAAAGAGCGTCATCAACTTTTCTTAGAACCAGAAAGTATCTATTATGATGAATGGTACTTACAAGGTTTTTCAACATCTATGCCAAGAGATGTTCAAGAAAAAATGGTCCATAGTTTAAAAGGCTTAGAAAATGCTGTTATTTCAAAATATGCTTATGCTATTGAATATGATGCTATTGATCCAATGCAAATTAGTCCTTCATTGGAAACTAAGATTATTAAGAATTTATATACAGCTGGTCAAATAAATGGTACCTCTGGTTATGAAGAGGCAGCTGGTCAAGGATTAATCGCTGGTATTAATGCTTCATTAAAAATAGACAATAAAGAAGAATTTATTTTAAAAAGACATGAAGCTTATATTGGTGTATTAATTGATGATTTAGTTACTAAGGGTATTACTGATCCATATCGGATGCTTACCTCTAGAGCCGAATTTCGTTTATTATTAAGACATGATAATGCTGATATAAGACTTACTAAAAAAGCCTATGATATTGGGGCTGTTAGCGAAGATAAATATCAAAGATTTACCAATAAAATGGCTAAAATAAAAACTTTAAAAGAATTATTAAATAATAATAAACTAGTTATTACTGATGAAGTAAAAAAAGACTTTAAAGAACGAAATATTAGTATTCCATCTGGTAATTTTAATTATTTAACACTTTTAAAAAGACCAGAAATAACCATGGATATTATAAAAAGATATCTTGATTTAAGTGATTATACTCACGAAGAATGTGAACAAGTTGAAATAGAGTATAAATATGAAGGTTATATTAATAAGGAATACCAAGAAAAAGAAAAACTAGATAAACTAGAAGAAAAGCAAATACCAGATGATATTGATTATAGTAAAATAAAAAATATTGCTAGTGAAGCACGACAAAAACTAGCTTTAGTTCGGCCTAAAACCATTGCTCAAGCTAGTCGAATAAGTGGCGTAAATCCAGTTGATATTAGTTTATTATTGGTTTATATGAAAAGGGAATATAGTAAAGATGCAAATAAATGATTTTATTGAAGAAGTAAAAAAATTAGGTATTTATATTAGTGAAGATGAGTTAAAACAATTAGAAATCTATTATAACGAACTAATTGAGTATAATAGTCATACTAATTTAACCTCTATTATTAAAAAAGAAGATGTTTATCTAAAACACTTTTATGATTCACTTACTTTATGTAAGGCAGTTGATTTATCAAAGGTTAATAATATGATAGATATTGGTACCGGTGCAGGTTTTCCTGGAATCGTTATTAAAATATTTTATCCACATCTTAAACTAACATTACTAGATTCTAATAATAAAAAAACTAAGTTTTTAGAGATTATTACAAATAAGTTAAGTTTACAAGATGTAACTATTATTAATGATCGCGCTGAAAATTATGCTAAAAATAATCAGGATAAATTTGATTTATGTGTTTCAAGAGCGGTAGCATTCATTGATATTATTATTTCTTTATCATTACCTTTTATAAAAAAAGAGGGTCAAGTAGTCTTAATGAAAGGTAGTATTATTAATGAAAAAAGGATTCTTGATAATCATTTAAATGATTTAAATATTAATAAGTATCAAATAATAAGCTTTAATCTGCCAATTACTAATGATGAAAGAAATCTTTTAGTTATTGAAAAAAAAGATAGTAATAAATTATATGAATATAATCAAATATTAAAGAGAAGCAAGAAATGGAATAGTCAATAGTGACTATTCTTTTAATCTGTGATATTCTTTATTTATAAGATAGGAGTTCATATGAAAAAGAATAATATTATTTTAATGAGTATAGCAATCGTAATGCTATTAACGATTATAACCTTTGCAACATATGCATATTTTTCAACAGGTAATATGAATATAACAAATGTAGCTAATGCCAATACAGTCACAGAACGAAATAACATGGTGTTTGATACCTTAGGTGGAGAAATGTTACTTAATGTAACAGCAAGTAACATGGTTCAAGCTAAACAAGGTAATATAGCCGCCGAGAATAACACAACATTAACGGTAAACTTCACTACCAATACCGATTATAGTATGGTATGTACATATGATATTGTGTATGAATGGACAAGTAGTGATAAATATACTACTCATACAAGTGGCGTATCCTCAAATGAATTTACGATCCAAGGAACACTAGCCAATAATGCCCACGTCAGTGAAGGAACCAATAATATAAAAAGTGAAACCGATTTATCAACACTTTCATATACCAATTATGTCGCATCAGTCGTAAGTGGAGCGCAAATAGATGGAACAGGTTCAACAACAAGTACGGCCGTATGGACACTCACAAGTAAGTTTTATAATGTAAATGCAGATCAAAGTGCATTATCCGATAAAACATATGAAGGTAGATTTAAAGTAGTAAATGTTTCTTGCGTAGCGGGAACAGCATCTGCATCTTCATCAGGACCAACTCAATATTGGTATGCTTTATCAACAACATATAATAGTAATACAGGAAGTTATGAGCCAATATATACATACCCTAATCATGGAGGAACATTACAAAATAGTGGTGAAGCAACCAATCATGCAGTATATATCGGTCAAGATGATAGTAAGTATTATGTATGTTTAAATGATGGTGATGACCATGAAGTATGTTTAAGTCAACCATATACTCAATATGGGTTATCTGGTCATACACCAAATAGTAATTTTACAAGTGTCCAACAAGAAAGTGCAAAACAAGCCATATACCAAGTCTTTGTTGATGAAGGAATCGAAATTGACATTGATAATGATTGTAGCTCATATCTTAGTTATGCTAATTGTCGCGTTGGTACAATAAGTTGTGGAGTATTTGATGGTGGTGACTTACAATGTTTTGATACATCGGATAGTGTTGGATGTGTCGTTAATTCAGATGATAGTTCATTTTGTATATCATGGAGTTAATAACAGCCAATTAGTCATATAAATTATTTTATAAGTAAGTATAAATTAATAATACTTACTTTTTTATGACAAATTTTATTCTAATCATTGATATGCATTCCTTTTTTATTGCAAAAAAGGGAGTTTTGTTTTATACTTAGATTAATAATAGGAGAAGGGGCTTTAGTATGAATTTCGATTCTAGTGTTTTACAAGTTGCTGTCGAAGATATTGTACCTAACCGGTTTCAACCACGGTTAGCTTTTGAAGATACTTCTTTAAACGAACTAGCAGCCTCTATTAAACAACATGGTATTATTCAGCCATTAGTATTAAGAAGAATGGGCGACAAATACGAAATTGTAGCAGGTGAAAGAAGATTCCGGGCAGCTAAAATGGCCGGTCTTGTTGCCGTTCCTGCTGTTATTTCTAATATTGATGATCGTCAAAGTGCAGAAATAGCTATCGCCGAAAATGTTCAAAGAAAAGAATTAACCGCTATCGAAGAAGCAAAATCATATAAGGCATTATTAGATCAAGGATACATGTCACAAGCTCAATTAGCAATGAAGTTGGGCTTATCCGAAAGTTCTATAGCTAATAAACTTCGTTTGTTAACACTTGCGCCTGAAGTACAAAATGCAGTCATGGATGGTTCTATTTCAGAAAGACATGCAAGATCATTACTAGTAGTTAAAGATAATGATGCACAAGTAAGATGGTTAAAAAGAATAATTGATGAAAGAATGACCGTTAGACTACTAGATTTAGAATTACGTAAAGAATATGGTCAAGTTTATTTAAATCAAGGTGTGGATATTGAAAAGGTAAAACAAAATGCCGTTGATATTCCAACATATGCACCACTGCCTGATACATCTGTTCAAGAACAAAATAGTATAGGTGCTATAAATTTAGGGGAAAGAAGTACAAATAAATTCTTTAATAATTTAGAGTCAGAAGCAGTAAACATGCAGATGACAGAAGCTGTTAACCCATTTAATCAACAAAATAATTTATTTGATTTAAGTTCTAAAGCGGATAATAACGGATTTGCGGTTGCAAAGATAGAAGAAGAAAATAAAGAGGAAGAAAAGGAGGAACCTATGCAAACAGAAATTCAACCACAAATGGTACAAGAACAAGTAAGCCCAGTACAAACATATACACCTGTACCAGCTGCAGCACCAGTTTCTGCACCTGTACAACCTGCATATGCTCAAGTGCCTCCTCAACCAGTTCAACCAACTCCAACTCCTATTCAACCTGTTGCTGCTCCTTCAATCGAAGATTTAGATTTTGCTCCAGCCCCAGCTGCAGCACCTATGCCAGTTCAAAGTACTCCTCCAGCTCCAATGCCAGAGCCTGTTCAAACTGCACCTGTTCCTCAAACACCGGTACCTACTTCTACTAAATCAATGAATGAAGTAAAATCTAAACTAGAGGGTGTAATTGCTGAACTTAAAGCATTAGGATATAACGTTAATAGTTCTTCAACAGAATTAAGTAATACAGCATCATTTATTATTAATGTATCATTATAGAAAGTCAGATAACTGACTTTTTTTAATTTTGATAACTATTTATATCATATAAAGGTTCACTACCTCTTAAATAATAAAACATATTAGCTTTTTTAATATCATTTGTTGGTGTACCATCAATTGCATTTAATAATAGTCCTATTACATTATTTGGTGTATGATACCAACCATCTTGATAATTATTTAATTTACTAATTCTTTCCACTGTATTAGCCCATATATTTTTGGCATTACCACCCACAGATACCTCTAAAGGATCATTATTATCGTAACCTAGCCACATAATCATTAATATATTATTGTTATAACCGACAGTCCAATAATCGGTATCAGTAGTTCCTGTTTTTAATGCGTATTTATTTGATAGTTTATTAGCAACAGAAAGGGCTGTAGGAATGTTATAATCTAAAAATGCACTATTTGTTGTACTAGTTAATAATTCATTTAATATATAGACATAATTAGGGTTTAAAACAAGATTATTAGTATCTTTAAATTCATACAGCGTTTTCTTATCTTGATCAACTACCTTTCTAACTAAATGTAATTTCTTTTGATAACCGCCACTAGCAAAAGTAGTATATCCTGTAGCATAATCAATTATATTAATTTCTGATGTACCAAGTGCTAAAGAAGGAACCTCATTTAATTTTTCTTTAATACCACATATTTTAGCGGTATTGATAAGTTCATCTATTCCTAGAAAAAGATTGGTTTTAACTGCGTAAATATTATCAGAATAAGCAATTGCAGTCGCCATAGTAATATCTTTATTTCCATAGACATTAGCGTAGTTTTTCGGAGAGTAAACTTTGCCATTATCTAGAGTAAAAGTTGTAAATTGACTTTTAAATGTTGAAGAAGAAGTCATGCCATTTTTTAAAGCGGCATAATATAAAAAGGGTTTCATCGTGGAACCCACTTGTCTTTTTGAATTAAGGGCTCGATTATACTGACTTTTTTTATAATTAACTCCACCTGTAAGAGCCATAATACTTCCATCATGAGGATTAATTATTAAACTAGAGGTTTCTAACTTTTCATTAGGTATATTATTAATTATTTCTTCTTCCATTATCTTTTGGGCTTCATAATCAAGGGTAGTATATACTTTTAAATTACCAGAATTAATTTGTTCTTCGGTGATACCAGGAATACTTTTAAGTTCATCAATAACGGCATCTTGATAATACATTAAAGTAACAAGATCTTTATCACTTCTTTTACCATATATTTCAATTTTATTTTGAAATAAATTATCATAAGTTTCCTTATTAATTATTTTGTTATTATACATTGTTAAAGCCACAGTTTTAGCTCTTTTAATGGCATTATCATAATTAGAAACCGGATTATTATTACTAGGATTTTTAGGAATACCAGATAAAATAATAGCTTCTTCGATAGTTAAATCTTTTGCATCTTTATTAAAATAATAATGGGAAGCACTTTGAATACCATAATTACCATGACCATAATTAATAGTGTTAAGATAGGCTTCTAAGATTTCTTCTTTGGAATAATGTACTTCAAGATTAAGGGTTAAAAATGCTTCTTTTATCTTCCTATTCCAAGTCTTATCAAATTCTAGGTAAGCATTTTTAATATATTGTTGGCTTATAGTACTAGCTCCTTCGAGTATTTTTTGACTTTTAATATTTTTAAATAATGCTTTTGTAATTCTTAAATAATCAAAACCATGATGCTTATAGAAATTCTTATCTTCGACAGAAATTACTGCATTAATTAAATCACTAGATATATTATTTAAATCTGTCCATTCATTAACCGAACTTCCTTGATATATTAGATTATCATTCTTATCATATAAAAAATAATTTCCCGAAGAATTTAAAGTAATTGGTTTTGAAAAATAAGCATGGGTATATAAACCTACGATGATAGTTGTAATACTTAAGAAACCAAAGATAAATAACTTATATAAAAAGCGAATTATATGCGTAAATATCACCTAATTTTTAGTATTAAAAAAAATAGTAAATTTATGAGTGCTTTTTTGATATTTATATGCTATAATTCTAATTTGAAAAAAGGCGATGGTTTTATGAAGGAAAAATTAATTGAATTATTAGGTAATCAATTAAGAAAAATGGCTATTGAAAATCCGACTATCACTATTGAAATTCCTAAAAATAAAGAAAATGGCGACTTTAGTACTAATATTGCAATGCAATTAACTAAACAATTGCAAAAAAATCCAAGAGATATAGCAAGTGAAATAATTCAAGATATCAATGAACCATGGATTGAAAAAATTGATATTGCCGGTCCTGGTTTTATAAACTTTTATGTTAAATCTGATTATTTATTTTTAAATATACCTAATGTCCTATCTCAAAATGAATTATATGGAGCATGTAATATAGGACATGGACAAAAGGTTAATATTGAATTTGTTAGTGCTAATCCGACTGGTATATTGCACATTGGTAATGCACGTGGTGGAGCTTATGGTGATTCTTTAGCGCGTATAATGCGTTTTTGTGGTTATGACGTAACTAAAGAGTATTACTTAAATGATGCTGGAAATCAAATTAATAAATTAGGTCGTTCAATTCTAAGTCGTTATTTAACTAAGATAGGTATTGAAAATGAATTCCCTGAAGATGGTTATCCTGGCAAAGAAATAGATACTATTGCTGATTTAGTATATGATGATTATAAAGATACTTTAGATAAAGACAATCTTGATATTTTTAAAAAATACGGTGTGGATTATTTAACTAAACAAATCATGAATGATTTAAAAAACTATCGTATTACATATGATGTTGTTACATCAGAAAAATCTATCTATCAAAAATATCCTTTGAAAGATGTTATTGCTAAAATGGCTGATAATGGTTATATATATAATCAAGATGGAGCTACTTGGTTTGCTAGTAGTAAGATATATGATGATAAAGATCATGTTTTAGTCAAAGAGGATGGCTCTTATACTTATTTAGTACCAGATATAGCTTATCATATGGATAAGATAGACCGTGGTTTTAAAAAGATTATCGATGTTTTAGGTACAGATCATCATGGCTATGTATCTAGACTTAAAAGTGCTTTAAAAGCTGTTAATTATGATGATAGTTTATTGTCAGTTAAATTATTACAACTTGTTAGAATAGTTAAAAATGGTCAAGTTGCTTCGATGCACAAAAGAAGTGGTAATGTAGTAACTTTGCATGATTTAGTGGATGAAGTAGGCGTTAATGCTGCAAGATACTATTTTTCCAAGTATTCTTTGGATACACAAATGGATTTTGATATTGAACTAGCTAAATCAAAATCAAATGATAATCCGGTTTATTATGTATGTTATGCTTATGCGAGAATTTGTTCAATTTTAAATAAATATCCTAAGATTAAAAAATGTGATAATTTTAATCTCATAACCGAAGAAGAAGCATATAATGTCTTAGCAAGTATCTATAATTTCCCAGAAATTGTAAAAAGTGCTTGCCAAAAGCAAATGCCTCATGTTATAACAAATTACGTGTATGAACTCGCTTCTATTTTTCATACCTATTATGAAAAGTGTCGAGTTATAAGTGAAGACGAAGAAAAAACAATGCAAAATTTAAATATTCTTGCTTGCGTTAAAATTACACTTCGTAATGCACTTGATTTAATTGGTGTGGTACCAGAGGAAAGGATGTAATTTAATGAAATTAAAAGATTATGCAAAAGAAGATCTAGAAGTAATGAGTTATTCTGAACTAGCAGAATTAATTCTTAATGATAAAGGATCAGAAATGAAGATTGTTGATGTCTTCAAAAAAATATGCAAATTACTTGAGATGAGCGATGCTGAATTTGAGGCTAAAATAGCAGATTTCTTTGAATTAATATCTACTGATAAGAATTTTATTATTTTAGAAAAGGGTTATTGTGATTTAAGAAAAAAACATACTCCTAAAGTAATTATCGAGGATGAAGAAGAGGAAGAAGTTATTGAACCAGAAGTAACAGAAAACGAAGAAACAGAAGTCGAAGAAGAATCTGAAGATGATATCTTTTATGATAGTTCAAGTGATAAAGATGATGTTGATGATGGCGATGATGAATTATCAGACTTCATGCTTGTAGATGAGGAAGAGGAAGCTAATTTATAAAATATAAAATCAATCTTAATGATTGATTTTTTTTGAAATAAATTATTTAAAAAATAATTATAATATTGTATACTAAATATATATGATAGAAGGCTAATATGAGAAGGAATAATATAATTTTATTAATTATAACTATTGTAACATTCTTAGCATTAGTAATTGGAGCAACATATGCATATTTTTCAACCGGTAATATGAATATAACCAATGTAGCAAATGCCAACACAGTTACTGAGCGAAATAATATGGTGCTTGATACATTAGGTGGTGGAATGTCTCTTAATATTACAACAGCGAATATGGTCCAAGCCAATAATGGAACGGTAGCAGCCGAAAATAATACAACATTAACCGTTAATTTTACAGCGAATACGGATTATAGTATGGTATGTACATATGATATCGTTTATGAATGGACAAGTAGTGATAAGTACTTAGCTCATTCCAGTGGGGTATCAGGTAATGAATTTACTATTCAAGGAACATTAGCAAATAATGCTAACGTATCCGAGGGAACTAATAATATTAAAAACGAAACTGATTTATCAACTTTATCATATACAAACTATGCTGCAACAGTCGTAAGTGGAGCGCAAATCGATGGAACGGGTAATACAACAAGTACGGCTGTATGGACACTCACAAGTAAGTTTTATAATGTCAATGCCGATCAAAGTACATTATCAGGAAAAACATATGCAGGAAAGTTTAGAGTTGCAAATGTATCATGTGTTGGGGGTAAAGTAACTAAACCAGGCCCAACTGGATATTGGTTTCAAAAATCAGCTGGAGAAAATACCTTTCCTACTTATTTAGGAACGCTATATGATAACCCTAGTGCTTTATCAGCCCGTAAAATTTGTATAGGCCAAGATAATATTAAATATTATGTATGTGCAATTAGCAATGGTAATACGGTATGTTTGTCTCAACCATATACACAATATGGTTTAGAGGGACATACAGCAGGTAATGACTTTAGTGCTGCTGAGCAAGCAAGTGCAGTTCAAGCATTAGAACAAATTTTTAGTGACGGAGGAATTAATGTTAACTGCTCTCCGGGTAATAGAACTATCAATTGTGGTAAGTGCACAATTGAAAAAGATGGTGATATATTTTGTATGACTGACTCAGCTACGTGTTGGGTAACAGTTCGGGGTACTGCCAAATGTGATGATTAAAAGTAATAAAACACTCTTTTCATAAGTGTGTTTTATTTTGGATATAAATTGAATATCATAGATTAATATAGTATAATCTTATAGAAAAAGGACGTGATATCATGTTTGAAAGACTAGATACAATGGTTGATAAATATAATGAACTTAGTAATTTATTAACTAGTGAAGAAGTATTAAATGATTATAATTTATTAAAGAAATATTCTAAAGAAAAAAGTGATTTAGAAGAAACTGTTGAAGTATATAACAAATATAAGACAGTTCTAAATAATCTTGAAGAAGCAAAAATGATGTTAGATGATCCTGAATTAAAAGAAATAGCTAATGAAGAAATGGTCACTTTAGAAAAAGAAAAAGAAGAACTATATAATAAGTTAGAAATTCTTTTAGTACCTAAAGATGAAAATGATGGTAAGAATGTTATTATGGAAATTCGTGGTGCTGCTGGTGGAGATGAAGCAAATATTTTTGCAGGTGACTTATTTAGAATGTATACCTATTATGCTGAGAAAAATGGGTGGAAGATAGAAGTTCTTCATAGTATCGAAGGAACTTCTGGTGGATTTGCTTCCCTAGAATGTATGATTAAGGGTAGTAATGTTTACTCTAAGTTAAAATATGAAAGTGGTTCCCATCGTGTTCAAAGAGTTCCGGAAACAGAGAGCCAAGGAAGAGTACATACTTCAACGGCAACCGTTGTTGTTATGCCAGAACTAGAAGATATCAATATCGATATTAACGAAAGTGATTTAAAAATTGATGTTTATCATTCATCTGGAGCTGGTGGCCAATCTGTTAATACGAGTAATTCGGCTGTAAGGATTACTCATATACCTACAGGAGTAGTAGTAGCTTGCCAAAATGAACGTAGCCAACTTAAGAATAAAGAAATTGCTATGAAATTATTAAAGATTAAGATTAATGATGAATTACAACAAAAGCAACTTGAAGCCAATCATGCTGAAAGAAAGAGTAAAGTTGGTACGGGTGACCGTAGTGAAAAGATTAGAACTTATAATTATCCCCAAAATAGAGTTACTGATCACCGGATTAACTTTTCAATTATGGAACTTGATCGCGTTATGGATGGTTACTTAGATCCAATTATTGAGGCTCTTATTAACGAAGATATGCGTTTAAAACTTGCTGGTGTTAAAAGTGAACAACTTTGATAAAGATTTAATTAAAAAATATATACCTGAAGATAAATGGGAAGAAGCATTTAAAAAACTAGAAGAAGGTTATCCCGTTCAATACTTAATTGGTAATGTAGAATTTTATGGCACTATAATTGATGTTAATGAAAATGTTTTGATTCCTAGATTTGAAACAGAGTATTTAGTAGATGACTTAATTAATTTAATAAAAGAATATAACTTTTCTAATCCTAAGATATTAGATATTGGTACAGGTTCAGGATGCATTAGTATTGCTCTTAAAAAGAATATAAAGTGCTCTATTATGGGTATTGATAAAAGTAATAGTGCTATTGAGGTAGCTAAGCATAATGCTCTTAAAAATAAATTAGATATTACTTTTGAAAATATTAGTATCGAAGAATATGCTTCAAAGAAAAAATATGATATTATTGTATCTAATCCACCATATGTAAGATTTGATGAAGAAGTTGATCCTAAGACTAAATATGAACCTCAAGAAGCATTATTTGCAGGTGATAATGGTTTATACTTTTATAAGTTAATTATTAATAAGAGTAAAGAATTACTAAATAAAAAAAGCATTATTGCTTTTGAAATAGGTAATGGTCAAGCAAGTGATATTATTTTATTAGTTAAAAAAGTATATCCAGAAGCAAATATCATATCTAAAAAAGATTTAAATGGTTTTGAAAGATATATTTATATTATAAATGAATAAAAAAGATAATAATCTTTCATTATATTGTTGGTGAATATATGAAAAAGATTATTATTTTTTTATTTTGTTTAACTATTATACTTTTATTTTCTCATCAAGAAAAGATAGTTATCCCAAAAGAAAGTATTCGTTTTCGAATTGTTGCTAATAGTAATAGTAAAAATGATCAAGAATTAAAATGGCAAATTAATGAAGAACTAATCCCTGTTTTAGTAGATATAACTCATAATAGTAATAATATTAATGATATGCGGGATAGTATTAATTATAATTTAAGAGAAATAGATAGTATTGTTAATAAATATACAAATAGTTATACAATTAACTATGGTCAAAATTATTTTCCCCAAAAAGAATATAAAAATGTTATCTATCCGGAAGGAAAGTATGAATCCCTCGTAATTAGTCTAGGAGATGGTCTTGGAGATAATTGGTGGTGTGTCCTATTTCCACCACTTTGTTTAATGGAAGCTAAACAAGAAGACATAAATGATATTGAATATACAACATATGTTCAGAAAGTATTAAAAGACTTATTTTAGAATATAATATACCATGAATATACTCATGGTTTTTTTAGTTGGTTTATCTTTATCAATGGACACTTTTTCTTTATCTTTAAGTATTGGAACTTTTAATATTTCTAAAAAAAAGATAATTATATATAGTTTAATCGTAGGAATAATGCACTTTTTTCTTCCTTTATTAGGATATATACTATCCTTATCAATTAGAAAGATAGTGGATATTCATTTTGATAAGCTTTTATTCTTTATTTTTGGTTTTATTGGCTTTGAAATGCTTAGAGATTTATTTTCTAAGGAAGAAAAAGAGTTTTCTTTTACAATAATAGGTATGTTATTGTGTGCATTATCTGTTAGTATTGATAGTTTTACTATTGGTTTATGTTTTAACTATGCTTTTGATTTTGTCTTAATAAGTTGTTTAATTTTCTTTCTTCTTTCATCTTTTTTTACTTATTTAGGTTTTATAATAGGTTCATTTTGTAAACAAAAAGTTGGCTTTTTTGCCAATATTATGGGCATTTTTATAATTTTTATCCTAATGATTTTACAACTATTCAAGTGAAAATTTGACTTAATAAGAAATATTAAATATAATGATGTTGTTCGCAAAATTTGCTTTCTAACGAAGATTGTAGTATAGTACTTGTACTATTTTTATAAAAGAAATTAGGTGAAAGAAATGGAACAAATCAAAATTAATGGGGGAAAAATCCTTTCTGGAGAGATTAAAATAGGTGGCGCTAAGAATAGTGCTGTTGCCTTAATACCAGCAGCTTTATTTGCTGAAGGTCAAACCGAGATTAGTAACGTACCAAATATAACGGATCGTGATGCTTTATTTAGTATTATGCGTTCACTAGGCGTCGATATTTCAATGAAAGGCTCAGTAGTAAATATAGACTCTTCCCATATGAAAAATGCTGAAATTTCTGAAGAATTATCTAATAAATTAAGAGCATCATATTATTTTATGGGTATTTTGTTAGCCAAATATCGCCATGCTGAAATGTATTTCCCAGGTGGTTGCAGTATTGGTGCAAGACCTATTGATTTACATTTAAAAGGTTTTGAAGCTTTAGGAGTAAATATATCTCATGATGAAGAATCTCATAAGTACACTTTAGATGCTCAAAATTTAAAAGGTGCGAAGATTCATTTGGATTTTGCTTCCGTTGGAGCCACGATTAATATTATGTTTGCAGCTACGATGGCGGAAGGTACCACAATTATTGAAAATGCTGCGAAAGAAACCGAAATTATTAATATAGCCGATTTCTTAAATGCAATGGGTGCGGATATTAAGGGTGCTGGAACCTCAACGATAACTATTAATGGTGTTAAAGAAATGCATCCAGCCTCAATTTCGGTTATTCCTGATCGTATCGAAGCTGGTACTTATTTAATACTTGGTGCTATTATGGGTAAGGATTTAACCGTATGTGGGGTTAATCCAGATCATATAACAGCTGTTTTAAATAAATTTAAAGATATGGGAATTGATTATAGAATTGATGGTGACCGAATTACTGTTAGTCGTACAGATAATATTAAAGCAATTAATATAACAACACTAGTATATCCAGGTTTTCCAACTGATTTAGGTCAACCAATGTCTGTTTTATTAACGCAAGCAAATGGAACATCTTACTTTGAAGAAACAATTTGGGAAAATAGAATGCAACATGTTGCTTACTTAAATAAAATGGGTGCTAATATTGAATTAAAAGATAATTGTCATGCCGTTATTAAAGGTGCTACACCACTACATGGTGCGGAAATTAATGCCACGGATTTAAGAGGTGGAGCGGCTTTAGTAGTTGCCGGTTTAGTAGCCGATGGTCAAACAATTATTTCCAATATTGACTATATTTTAAGAGGATATGAAAATTTAATTAAAAAATTAAAGAATGTTGGAGCTGATATTCAAATCATTGGCGAAAAAGAATAAAAAAGATTGCTAAGTAATAATTATATGATATAATAACTTAGACAAAGGGAAACTATGCTATGGATTTAGCATGGGAAGGAGGATAAATGAAAGCAAATATTCATCCAGAAATGAAAGAAACTACTATTACATGTGTATGTGGTGCAACTTTTAAAACAAGATCAACAAAAGAAAATATCAATGTTGAAATATGTAGCGAGTGTCATCCTTTTTATACAGGAACACAAGCAAAGGCAAAGAAGACTGGAAATATCGAAAAATTCAACCGTAAATATGGTTTAGATAAAAAACAAAAAGCTTAATCGTTTTTTGTTTTTATTTTGCTTTCTATATAGTATAATTTTACTGGAGATGATGAAATGAAAATATATATAGCTACTGATCATCGTGGTGTAGACGTTGAAAAGGAACTAATTGAATACTTAAAAACAATGAATGTGGAGGTTGAATCTTCGCATTTAGAACATTATGATACCGATGACTATCCTGATTTTGCATTTGATGTATGTAAGAAAGTAGTCAGTGATAACGATTCATTAGGTATCTTATTATGTGGGACGGGTATTGGTATGAGTATAGCAGCTAATAAAGTAAAAGGTATTAGAGCGGCAAGATGTGTTAGTGTTAATGATGCTTATTATAGTAAAGTTCATAATGCTGCTAATATCCTATGTTTAGGAACAAATACTCCGATTGAAGAAATGAAAGAAATTGTTGATACATTTATTAATACTAAAAGTGCAAGTGAAGAAAAACATTTAAGAAGAGTAAATAAAATCATAGAATTCGAAAGTGAATCATAAAATGAACTATAGAGCGATAGTTTATGTAATAGTTCTATTTGCAACAACATTTGCCGTAAGTGGTATCAATTTTACTGGTTTCTTTCGTACAAAGCATGAGATCGAAGCTAAGGTGTTTGTAGCCTTAATAATTATGGGCATTAGTTATGCTGCAAGTCAGTTTATTATAAGTTTTATTGAAGCGTTTTGAAAGGACATAAAATGCATAATAAAATATTATTGTATATTGTGATGGTTCAAATAGCATTATTAGGTTGTATTAGAAGTTTTGAAAGTAAAACTTCTTTTTTTATTAATGAAGATATTTCTGAAGAAGTAGTTCCTGAGCAAAAAGGGGTTTTAATTGCAATTAAGAATGTTCAAGACAATAGTATTTCCAAAATGAATATGGAGGAATACTTAATTGGTGTTGTCGCCGGAGAAATGCCTGCTTCTTTTAATGATGAAGCACTAAAAGCTCAAGCTGTAGCAGCAAGAACTTATGCGTATTACAAAATAAAAACTAGTTCATCTGATTACGATATTACTAACGATGCTACGACGCAAGTACATCTAACCGATGAACAAATGCATGCCAAATGGCAAGATACTTTTGATTTTTACTATAATAAAGTTAAACAGGCAGTTATAGATACGCAAGATGAGGTAATTACTTACAACGGAGAAATCATTCCAGCATATTACTTTGCTATGAGTAATGGCTATACAGAAAACGGTGAAGTTGCTTTTAGTGAAGATAAAGAATACTTAGTTAGTGTATCATCTCCAGAAGCCAAGGAAGTATATGAAACTAATATTGTTTTATCACGTAATGATTTTTGCCAAAAATTAGAAATTAATTGTGATAATATTGATTTTAAAAATGTTAAGCGTTCTAGTACAGGTAGAGTACAAAGTCTTTTAATCAATGGTGATTATTATACTGGAAAGCAAGTAAGATACTTACTTGATCTACGTTCAATTGACTTTGATATTGAAACCACCGAAGATAAAGTATATATTGTTACTCGAGGCTTTGGTCATGGGGTAGGTATGAGTCAATATGGAGCTAATAATCTAGCAAATGAGGGATTAACTTATAAACAGATTCTAAACCATTATTATACAAATACTAAAATATCCAATATTGGTAGTATAATTTAAACAAATATTTCCATACTTTTTTGTAGGAGGAAATATTAAATGAGAAAAAGAAGGATTAAGAAGTTTGTTTTACCAACATTATTTGTTGTTATAGGAGTATCTTTATTTTTAAGTGCGGCTGTTTTAAATAGTATTCTTTTAAGTGATGAACTTAATTATGATTATTCTAAGTCATTAATGAAAGATGCAACTCAAGCCGTTTTAAGTGAACAAAAAGAAGATAAGACCAAGCAAGAGATATATAAACCATATGTATCGGAGAATGTTGAAGTATTAGTATCTTATTATGATAAAGATGCATCAGAAGAAGAGAAAGAAAAATCATTAATTGTCTATGAGAATACTTATATGCCTTCGACAGGAATTGTTTATGCATCCGATGAAGAATTTGATGTTATAGCGGTTATGGATGGTAAGGTAACAAATATTAAGAATGATGATATCTTGGGAACTATGATTGAAATAACTCATGATACTAATTTAATTACTTATTACTATTCTCTAAAAGATGTTAAAGTAAATATTGGTACTTCTCTTAATGCGGGAACTATTTTAGGAAAAGCTACAACAAATAATATCTATGGCCAAAAAAACAACTTTCTATTCGAAGTATATTATCAAGGAAAATCTTTAAATCCTGAAAGCTTTTATAAAATGAATGAACTTCAATAATGTAATATATTTAATAGATAATAAAATATATTATAAAAACAATAATAATATAATTGAATTTTGTTTTAAAAAGGATATAATTTATGAATTAAAAAAAGAACAATTTATTAATAATTATTTATCTTTTTTAAGAAAAAACAAACTTAAAACAATTATTTTTTATCAAACAATAACTATTATTTATGATTCAATTTTATCTAAACATGATTGTAATTATTTAAAGAATATTTTTTATGAAATAGGATATCGTAAAGTATTTTTAAAAAAAGATATATCATTTATTAATGCTAGTAAAGAAAATGCTTATTTAATCACAGGAAAGCAATATAAACTTATATATAGGGATAATTATAATCAGAAAAAAGAATTTATTTTAAATAAAGAAATTTTAAGTATTAAAGAACTAACAATTATTATTAAAAATAGAGTTAAAAATAATCTAATAATTATTGGTAATTATGATAGTGAATTATTAATAGATAACTACTATATAATAGATCATAAATCTATATTTTTTTTAGAAAACTGATTATAGATATTATCATATAATAATTAATAAATCGCCCGAATTTTGTCGAATTTTGATACACTCTTTTTCTTGTTTATGAGTGATTGCTATGGTAAATTTTTATCAGGAAAGAGGTGTGAAGTTGAAGGGTAAAGTTAAATGGTTTAACAACGAAAAAGGCTATGGTTTTATAGAAGCGGATAATCTATCAGACATCTTTGTTCATTATTCAGTTATCAAAAAGGATGGATATAAGACTTTATCAGAGGGTGATACTGTAGTATTCAAACTAATTGAAACTTCAAAGGGATTACAAGCCCAAGAAGTGGAAACATTACAACTAACTACTGTATAGTAGTTTTTTTCTTGAATATTTGGTACAATATTCATAGGAGATGATAAAATGAAAACGAATATTCGTGGCGACAAAGTTGAAATTACTAAGTCAATGAAGAATTACATCGAAGAAAAACTTGCTAAACTTGATAAGTATTTTAAGGATGGCGAAGTTCATTCCTCCGTTGTAGTTCGTGTTAAAAATGGTTTACAAACTGTCGAAGTTACCGTTCCAACTTCAAGATTTACTCTAAGAGCTGAAGAAAGTCATCAAGATTTATATGCAGCAGTAGATTTAATAATTGATAAATTAGAAAGATTAATTCGTAAGAATAAAACTAAATTAGAAAAGCATTATAAGAGTGCTCCAGAATTTGAAATGAGTTTTGATTATGAAGAAGAACTTGATGAAAACAAAGATAATGAAAAAATAGTAAAAAGAAAAAATGTTGAATGCAAACCAATGAACGAAGAAGAAGCATTACTGCAAATGGAATTATTAAATCATGACTTCTTTGCTTTCAAAAACTTAGATGAAGAATGTGTATCTGTTATCTATGCTCGTAAAGATGGAACATATGGTATCTTAAACGTTAAATAGTAAAATATTAAAAGCCAATTTATTGGCTTTTTTTGTTGAAAAAAAAGGAAATCACATACTTTTCCGGTATATATATTAGTGAAGAGGTGAGTATTGTGAATTATTATAATCGGATTAAAACAGAATTAATAAACAACGAAATTAATAGAAAGGTTAAATCTTACTCAATTAATAAAGCTGATTTAAAAACTTATTATAATGTTGGAAAAATGTTAAGTGAAGCGGGAAAACATTATGGCGATAGAATAATTCAGGAATATGCTAAAATGCTACGAAATGAATTAAATAAAAAATATAGTGTAAGGGTTTTATATAAAATGATAAAATACTACAATTATGTGACTGATGAAAAAGTGCCGACACTGTCGGCAAAATTGTCTTGGAGTCATTATGATGAAATCTTAAGTCTTAATGACTCTAATAAAATTAAATATTATATTTATCTAGTAGAGCAGAAAAACTTATCTGTAAGACAGTTAAGAGAAAGAGTAAGATTAAATGAATATGAAAGATTAGATGATAAGACTAAAAACAAAATATTGAATCAAGAAAACAAAAGTGTTACAGACCTTGTCAAAAATCCTATTATAGTTAAGAATAATAATAACTATGAGATGATTTCGGAAAAGCTGTTAAAGGAACTCATTATTGACGATCTAGAAAACTTTTTAGAGGAACTAGGTGTTGGTTTTACTTTTGTTAAAAGCGAGTACAAAATTAAAATTGAAAATAATAAATATAATTACATAGACTTACTTTTATACAATATTAAATATAGATGTTACGTAGTAATAGAATTAAAAATAACTGAACTTAAGAAAGAACACACTGGTCAAATTATGACATATATGAACTACATTGATGAAAACGTCAAAATGATTGATGAAAATGATACGGTAGGTATTATAATATGTAAGCAGAATAATAAGTATGTTATAAAATATTGTTCAGATAATCGGATTATAGCAAGAGAATATGAGTTAAGATAACCCTATGCCAATTTATTGGCTTTTTTTCATGAATAAATATGTTATAATAGAAAATGCGAGGTGATGAGAATGGGTTTATTAAAGAAACTATTCGATACAGAATATAAAGAATTAAAAAGATTTGAAAAGATAGCTGAGGAAATCGAAGCATTATCTGATGACATGGAAAAATTAAAAGATAGTGACTTTGCCAAGAAAACTGAAGAGTTTAAGAAAACAGTTGCGGAATCAGGTAATCTGGAAGATGTTTTAGTTCCGGCGATGGCTCTTGCTCGGGAAGCATGTTTTAGAGGTATTGGTGAAAAACCTTTCCATGTTCAAATACTTGGTGCATTAGCTATTTTTTATGGTAATATAGCTGAAATGAAAACTGGTGAAGGTAAAACCTTAACCACTGTTTTAGCAGCCTATGTTGATGCATTATCAGGTTTAGGTGTGCATGTTGTAACGACAAACGAATACCTATCACAAAGAAATGCGGAATGGATGAAACCAATCTATGATTTACTTGGGGTAACCGTAGGTATTAATCTTCGAGATTTAACTCCAAAAGAAAAACAAGAAGCATATAATGCAGATATTACTTATTCTACGAATAACGAAGTCGGTTTTGACTATCTTCGTGATAACATGGTTGTTAGTAAAGAAGATCGTGTTCAAAGACCACTTAACTTCTGTATTATCGACGAGGTTGACTCAATTTTAATCGATGAAGCAAGAACACCCCTTATTATTAGTGGTGGAAGAATGCAATCTAATAATTTGTATGTTGATGCTAATAGGGCTGTTCAACGTTTAAAAGAAGATGAAGATTATACTGTCGATGTTAAGACTAAATCGGTTTCTCTTACCGAGGAAGGTAGTAAAAAAGTTGAAAAGATTTTAAATATTAAAAATCTTTATGATATTGATAATGCAGTTATTGTTCACCATTTAAACCAAGCTTTAAAAGCTAATTACGGTTTTGCCAAAGATGTTGATTATGTTGTTGAAAATGGTGAAGTAATTATCGTAGATCCTTTTACAGGTCGTTTAATGCATGGAAGACAATATTCTGAAGGTCTCCATCAAGCAATCGAAGCTAAAGAAGGCGTTGAAATCAATGCTGAAACAAGAACGATGGCAACCATTACATTCCAAAACTTATTTAGAATGTATAATAAACTATCAGGTATGACAGGTACGGCTAAAACTGAGGAAGAAGAATTTAGAAATATCTATAACATGTATGTTATTCAAATTCCGACGAATAAACCTGTTATTCGGGAAGACCTAGCGGACTTAGTTTATGCTACAGAAAAAGGTAAATACAAGGCTATTATTGATACAATTAAGTATATTCATGAAAAAGGTCAACCAATTTTGATTGGTACAATTTCTGTTGAATCAAACGAACATTTAAGTGGACTATTAAAAAAAGCTGGATTAAAGCATGAAGTATTAAATGCTAAGAATCATGAACGCGAAGCTGAAATAATTGCTAAAGCTGGTGAAAAAGGTGCTATTACGCTTGCTACAAACATGGCTGGACGTGGTACCGATATTAAATTAGGCGAAGGCGTTAAAGAACTTGGCGGTTTATGTGTAATTGGTACAGAAAGACATGAAGCAAGACGTATTGATAACCAACTTCGTGGTCGGGCAGGTCGTCAAGGTGACCCAGGTATGAGCCAATTCTTCGTATCCTTCGAAGATGACTTAATGCGTCGATTTGGTACAGACCGTATTAAAAACATGTTGAAAACTTTGGGTATTGATGAAAATATGGCCATTCGTAGTAAGACACTTACTAAAAGTATAGAAACAGCTCAAAAAAGAGTTGAGGGAAATAATTATGACATCCGTAAAAGTCTACTTGATTATGATAATGTCTTAAATGAACAAAGAGAAATTATTTATAATCGTCGTAATGAAATTATCGATATGGAAGATATTCATGAAAGTGTACTTGAAAACTTTAGAAATGCTATCGCTACTTTATGTGAATCCCATATTGAACCTGAAGGCTACCTAACAGAAAACGATAAATCAGAAATAGCCGAATATGTTAATACTAACTATCTAAGAAATCAAAATCTTAAACTAGAGGATATTAAAGATTTAGGCGATAAAGAAGTTGTTGATTTTATATCTGATTTAGTTATCAAAGATTATGAAGATAAGATTAAAGACTTACCTGTTAAGACTGAGTTTGAAAAGGCTATATCTTTAAGAGTAATTGATTCCAATTGGGTAGAACACATGAATACTATGGAACATTTAAAAGAAGGTATTGGTCTTCGTGGATATAGTCAAACTAATCCAGTTCAAGCCTATACTATGGAAGGTTTTGAATTGTTTGATAAATTATTAAACAAGATAGACCAAGACACAACATTATTCCTTTTAAGAGCTGAAATAAGACAAAATGTTGAAAGAAAACAAACTTTAAAAGGAACTGCTAATGATGGCAAAGAAAAAGTTAAAAGTGCACCAAAAAGAGTTAATAAAATAGGCCGTAATGATCCATGCCCATGTGGCTCAGGTAAGAAGTACAAACAATGTCATGGAAAATAGTCGTTTAAGCCAATAAATATAAGGGGTTTAACAAAAATACTGAATTACGAAAAGTTGCAATTTGTTGCAATTTTTTTGTTTTAGAT